>Ga0256839_1000865_pt1 | contig 38601 bp, 29 predicted proteins | sample 354166metaG_FD_185968 | JGI IMG/M metagenome (GOLD analysis project Ga0256839, IMG submission 185968) | Hydrothermal vent microbial communities from Mid Atlantic Ridge, Atlantic Ocean - 354-166 | ecosystem: Environmental > Aquatic > Marine > Hydrothermal vents | place: Atlantic Ocean: Mid...
CCGACGGCGCGCCGGATAACTCGACGTTTCATCCAGCAATCCCAGAAACTCAAAAATCTGCAGGAATCCCTCGTAAGGACGGGCCGTCAGCTCCTCCATCCTGAGCTCCAGAATGTTCGGATGCCCGTAGGGCCACGTGCCAAGATCCCGAAGCTCCTGCGCCGAAAAGTCCATCTCCAGCAAAAGCCCCTCCTCCTTCGAAACCTGCTGCAACCGCCGCCGATGCGCCGCCAGATGCGGCAACCCCTCCGTCGGATGACTGTTGCGGTGCGAAAAATAAGCTGACACAATGATATCCCGCGGATCCCGAATCACATGAAAACCTCGAAAGGGCACCGCTTCCAATCCTTCGACGTGCGCCCGATCGGCTGTAATGCAGCAGGCAAAATCGACCTGCTCATGCACCAGATAGGTCCCCAGCTCTTCTCGCCGGATGTCCCACCGCCGGTAATCGGTCAACGGCCCGTGCGCGTGTGGCGTAAGCGGGTCGACCAGCAGCCGCTTGCGCAGCCCGGCCTCCCGACACACCTGGCCAATGATCTCATGGATCCAGGTAGACGCACACTTGTGATGGCCGAAATAAACATACAGCATACGCATTACCCTGTCCATTCGTTGGGAACAGCCTGGGATGCAAGGGTCCAGTTATCATCTGGCTCATAGCCCAGCTTCACCAGGAGGCCTGGATAGCGCTCTTTAAAGAGCGCCACGTGTTCTTCGGTAAAATGATTCCGCCAGTCGCCCGGCTGCCCCTTCCGATAATGGCTCCGCGGATCCTCCTGGCCTCTGGGACGGCGGGCCAGTCGAGAAAACTGGAGCGCATGCACAATGCCCAGCAGTTTTTCGGCCGGGATCGTGCGGCGTGGCCAACGTCCGAAGCCTCCCCAACGCCGCGTCGCCCTGTTCCAGACAAAGCGAGGCGTGTCAATAAGCTGCTGCCACCACGGCCATTCCTCCTCGTCCAGCAACCCCAGAAATGAAAAAATCCGCAGCACCGACTCGTAAGGCCGCGCCGTCACTTCTTCAAATTTCAGTTCCAACACGTGCGGCATTGAGAAATCCCAATCGGCAATTGGCCGAAGATACCGCTCGCTGAATTCGATCTCCAAGGCCAGTCCCTCTTCTTTCGAGACGCGTCGCAGACGCTCCTGGTGGGCATGTTCTTCCGTTCCAGGCTTAAACCAGTGACTGTTACGATGTGAAAAATAGGCTGACACAATAAGATCTCGGGGGTCTCGAACAACATGTACACCACGAAAGCCTTCAAGCTGTCGTATCTCTTTAATTTCCGGATTAGCACACCCTATGACTGGATAATATGTTTGTCGATAGAACGTAGCAAAATTCCATCCCCAACGGCTACTTTTAAAAAAATAAACGTATGGCTTTCCTATCATAGAACATATGCGCTCTGCTATCGCACTGAGCCACATAGAAGCACATTTATGACGAAGGAAAAGTATAGCACGCATTACACCAAATAACCCATTTTTTCCATTCCCCAACTACAATATTTTTCTATCTGTCTAATTTCATCTTCAGAAAGATATTTTTTATATTCGTTTATTTTATTTTGAATAATAGGCATTCCTATTTTAGCATTTTTATCTCCTCGCCCTTTTATAGGCTTTGGATTTGTTATAGATTTTTCGAATTCAATCTTTAAATAATCACAAGCCTTTTTTAGAGTCCCAGAAGGCTTGCTCAAAATATCTTCATATTTTACATAAAAAACATTACTTTCTAATATCCACTGCACTAAATCATTCCATGACTCCATAAACTTTATAGTGAGCTTTCCTTTCTTTTCTGGATGCTTTTGTATTATAGATTTCCATATCTCCCTAGGATCTCTTACAATCCCAATTGTCAATATTCCATTGATATAATTTTTCTTAAAAAAATAATGATTACTATAATGTCCATGAGAACGACTATAGTATATTTCCTTAAAGCCAATCAATTTCTTTTTTTCATTAATAGAAATTTGCTTGATCAACAAACCTGGATGTTTTCTCCATACTTTTGAGCCTAAAAGCTCTGCAAAATCTGTAATATCAACAAAGCCATCGTATTTCCACTGATGATAAGGTTCGCTCAAGCAAATCACTTTGGAATGCGAAGCCAAAAGAGCACAAAGCAAGGTTGTCCCTGATCTAGGGACACCCACAATCTGAAACAATCGATGATCCCTACCATCTAAGGGGAAGGCATGCCATAGATAATAAGAGGATAGATATTCCCATGCTTTTATCAGCTCAATTTCTCCTAACAAGCGCCGTATTGCTCGATAGCTCAAAGAGCCTTTAGGTATTTGCGCTTTTAGCATCTTTTTTATGTCATCTGATATTGCGTGTGATAATACTTCCATAGATGCTCCCGGTGCGCCAACAGCTCTTCATACGTCCCCTGCTCCACAATTCGCCCGGCGTCCAGCACCACAATCCAGTCGGCGTTTTCAATGGTCGAAAGCCGGTGCGCGATCACGATCACCGTGCGGCCGGCCATCAGGCGCTCAAGGGCTTCCTGCACCAGCCGCTCGGAAATGCTGTCGAGCGCACTGGTGGCCTCGTCCAGCACCAGAATGTCGGGGTCGCGCAGCAGCGCCCGCGCAATGGCGATCCGCTGACGTTGCCCTCCGGAAAGCCGCGTCCCCCGATCGCCCACCACCGTGTCGAATCCCTCGGGCAGTTGCTCAATAAACTCCAGCGCGTTGGCCTGCGCCGCCGCCCAGCGGATGCGCTCCTCCGGGACGTCTTCCATACCGTAGGCGATATTCGCCCGGATCGTATCGTGAAACAGAAAGGTGTCCTGGCTCACCATGGCCACCCGACGCCGGAGCGTGTCGAGCCGGTATTGGCGCAGATCGACGCCATCGTAGAGAATCTGTCCTTCATCCGGATCGTAGAGACGCACGATCAGGTCTGCCAGCGTGCTCTTGCCAGCGCCTGAAGCGCCCACAAACGCTACGGTCTGTCCCCTGCGAATGGTCAGATTGATGTCGTGCAGCACGCGCTGGCCGGGCTCGTACCCGAAAGACACGTGCCGCAGCACGATCGCCTCGCGCAACCCCTCAAACGGAAGCGTGCCATCCGGCAGATAAGGCTTATCGTCCCGGCGCAGGATGGCCGCCACCGCATCTATGGCCCCTCGTTGCTTGGCCCACATGGCGCGCAACCCGTTGATATTCTGCACCATGGGGAGCATGCGGAAAAAAGCAAACAAAAACGTGATCAGCACGGCCATGCTCATGCGCCCGGGCAGCACGAAAAACTGCACGGCCACAATGATCAGTCCGATCAATGCAGCCGAAGCGACCGCCTGCGAAAGCGGTCCGATAAGCGACTGCTTTCGGCTGAGCCGCACCACCACATCGGCCGCCTCTCGACTGACCTGCTTGAACCGGGCCGACTCAAAGGATTGGGCACCGTGCGTCAGCACCGTACGAATGCCGGCAATCAGCTCCTGCGCCCGCGAGGCAATCCAGCTGTTTGTCTGCGTAATCGCATTGCCCTCCCGCTTCAGTCGGGTAATCAAAGCGCGCACCACCACAAACAGCCCGAGCGTCAGGCCAATGGCCACCAGCGCCAGTGGCCACGAAAGCGCAAAGATGGCCGTGCCGTACACCACGAGCAGGAATCCATTGATCAGGATCGCGCTGGAGGTGCCGAAAAGAAAGCGCAGCCGCTGAATCTCGGCCGTGAGTACGTTCAGCAGATCGCCAGCGCGGCGATGCGCATAGAACTTGAGCGAGACAGCCTGTAGCTGGTCGATGACCTGACAGCGCAACCGATGCAGGATGGACTCCTGCAATCGGATGCTGAACTGCTGGGCCGCATAGCCCAGTCCTCCCCGCAACAGAATCGTCAGCAGAATCAAACCGGAAAACCAGTACAGACGCGTCATGACCGGCGCATCGACGCGCAGCAGGTGTTGATCGACCCAGCTCCATCCTGTCGCAAACGCCTTTGCCTCCGGGTTCATCAGGCTGTCCAGAAACGGCACCAGCAGTCCCAGCCCGACGCCTTCGAAGGCGGCTCCCAGACCCGTCAGCACCACGGTCAGCACAAAAAGCCGCCGATGCTCCCAGAGCTGGCGCAGCACCAGGCGCGCGCCTTCGTCGGTGCGCCAGAAGTGACGGCGCAGGTGCGTGCGAAGCCACTGTTTCATCCTCGCCTCAGAATTCCCGCCGGATGAGGAGATAAAGGGTCAGCATCTGGGCGATAGTGCGCGTGATCTCGAAGGCGGTCCGCCACCCAAAGCGGGTCCGCTGCCGCATCTCCACGACCAGAATATCCCCTTCCTGGAGCGGCGGATAGGGGCGGGCGCCACCGCGGACCAGCTTTTCCAGGCGTTCCTGGTAGATTTCGCGGCGTCCTCCACCGGTATCTCGAAAAATACGGACCAGGTAGTGTTGTCTAACTCCCTGCGGGCTGGTCCCCACCCCCGGCACCCGGGCGGCAGACAGCAGGGGAATCAGATCAACGCCACGTTCCACCCGCCAGATACCGGGTTGCCCGACCGCCCCCCAGATATATACAATCATCGTGGGCCTTCCCGGCCGGTAGAATTCGAATTCGAACGAACTGCTACCTCCCCCCAGTCCACCAATGGGCTGTGCCTGTACCCCCCCCAGCAGTCCCCATCCCAACAGCAACAACCACCATCCTGTTTTATAGTGCATCGGTTTGACTTTCCTGGTTGACGGAACTAAGAACGGGGTTGCCCGTCCTCCGCACTGCTTATCCGGCCGCCGCTTCCCGGGCATAGTAGCCGTAGCTTTTATGGTATCGGCGACCGTAACCATACCCATAAGCATAGCCTTTGCGCTTGTCAGCCCGGTATCGGTTGAAGACTACGCCGGCAATCGATACGTTCACCGACTCCAGGGTCTGCCGCGCAATATCCAGCGCTTTCGCATCGGTGCGGCCGGCCGAAACCACCATCAGTGTTGCATCACAGCACTGTGCCAGCAACACGGAATCGGTAACCGCCAGCACTGGTGGAGAATCCATCACAATCACATCGAAGTGCTTGCGCAGAAACTCCAGCAGTTGCGTCATGCGCTGTGATCCGAGCAATTCGGGTGGGGGTTGTTCGATCACACCGCTCGGCAGAAAATACAGGTTAGGTACATCGGTGGCCCAGCTTTCCGGATCAGGCCGGGCCTTTCCTTCCAGGATTTCGGCCAACCCGGGCCGATCAGCAAATCCCAGCATTTCATGGGCCCGGGGTCGTCGCATATCGGCATCCATCAGCAAGGTACGCTGGCCTCCGTGCGCCGTCGCTACCGCCAGGTTGACGGCTACCACCGTTTTGCCGTCCCCCGTCTCCGGGCTGGTCACCAACCACGTCGCCGCACGTCCCTTGACCTGCGTATGCTGCAGGTTCATTCGAATCAGCCGGAAGTTTTCGGCGACAGGCGACCAGGGATCCAGCAGCGTGATCAGCGTGGTGCTGCGCGGCCGATCATCTACTTCGACGACCTTCCGCCCGCGAAAATGCTTGCGGATGTACGGCTCCATGGCCGGCACCACCCCCAGCAGCGTATAGCCATGCGCTCGCACCTGCTCGGGATCGTCGAGCTGCGTGTGCATCGCCTGTCGCAGAAAGGCCAGGCCGAGCCCCAGCCCCAGACCGATCAGAATACCCAGAACAATGTTCTGTGCCCGGTTTGGCCGCACCGGTACGGTAGGCACAAACGCACTGCTGACGATCTTCACATAGCCAAGCTCGGACTGTTCGGCGATCATAATCCGCTGCAACTCCTGCACGAAGGTCGTGTACCACTGCTCGGCCATGTTCCGGCGACGCTCCAGCTGCTCCAGCTCAATCCGCTGACGAGGCAGGCGGGCAAGTCGATCTTCGTACTTGGCCAGCTCCTGATTGAAGGCCTCGACCTGACGCTCCAGCTCCCGGATGGCCAGCTGCTTTTCGATACGGCGTGCCCGCAACTGCTCTACGTAACTCATAGGCTCCGAAGGCGACGACTGACCATCGCGGCCAATCATCTCTTTGACCAGTTGCTCCTGCAGCGCCGCTCGTTGCTGCTCAAAATGCTCAATCTGCCGCACAATCTCGATCAACTGCTGATCCCCCAGCTTTTCCTCATTCCCCCGCAGCTTGGGATTGAACACATAGTATTGCTCGGCCTGCACCTTCAGCTCGGCAATCTTCTTCGAAAGCGCATCAATCTGGGCTTCCAATGTCGAGACCTGCCGGCTTTTGACCAGCTCGTTAACCAGTCCGGGTTCCAACTTCTGGAGTTCCTGTTCAATAAACTGCAGGGCTGACTTTTCCTGCTCCAGCTGAAAACGGGCAGCATCCCGTTGGGCTTCAAGCTGGGCCACCTCGGCCACCAGGCGTTCCCCTTGCGGTCCCAGCCGCACGACCTGTCGGGAACGCGCGAACGCCTCCCACTGCCGCTCCAGCGCCTCCAGCTCCTGCCGACGCTGTTCGACCTGCTTTTCGACGAACGCGCGGGCGGCGGCTAAACTTTCCCGGCTGCGCTCCCGGCTATACTTTTCGTACTCCTCGGCATAGCGGTTGGCAATCACAGCCGCCTCTTCGGGCGTTGTGCTCTCGGCCGTGATCACGATCATGTCCTGATCTGACAGCGGCTGGAAGCGCACGCGTTCCCGTAACCGCAGGGCAATTTCCCGAATACTGGGTTCCCGGCCGTCTTCGGTCGGGGCCAGAATCGGAAAACGTTCTCTGGCTCCGGCCGTCTCCGCCGTTGCCACGATCGCCTTGGCCACACGCGTGGCCAGCTCAGCCGAATTGCGCAGAATGCCCAGTTCGTTTGAGAGCGCTCGCCGCTCAAGCGGCGTGAAGGCGGCTACACTGACCGGCGCGTTGCCACCGCCACGCGTATCCACAAAAACAATGGCACGGGACTCATACACCGGCGGCAGTGTGTAGGTGTAGGCCGCGATCAAACCGGCCACCACCAGTGTGGTCAGCAGAATGATCCACTTACCACGTCGGATCGTGTGCCAGATTTCCGCAAAGTTGATACGACCTTCGTCGCGCGGTTCTCCGGAAGCGGGGGGCAATCCTCCCCGTTGTCCGCTCCGGGCTACGATCAGCGAATGATGTCGATAGTGTGCCATGGTACCCCCCCGAGACACTTCCCAATAGTTAGCAAGCTCCTTCCCCGGTCAGGACGACCGGCACCGTACGGGCCAGGATATATAGATCCAGCCAGGGTGTCCAATTATGAATATAATGTACATCCATGCGAACGCGATCTTCAAATGTCAGGCCGTTACGGCCCGACACCTGCCACAGGCCGGTCACGCCGGGACGCTTCTGTAGAATGATTCGATCCATACCATCCATCTGAAAGCGTTCTTCCGGCATGTAGGCCCGTGGTCCAACCAGGCTGAGGTCGCCCCGCAGCACATTCCAGAGCTGGGGCAGTTCGTCGATGCTGAACCGTCGCAGATAGCGGCCCACCCGGGTAACGCGTGGATCGTTACGCAACTTGTGAAATACCTCGTATTCCTCCCGTAGATCCGGACGTTTCTGAAGCAATTCCTGCAGCCGGCGCTCGGCGTCCTGATACATGGTCCGGAACTTCAGGAGCGGGAAGCAACGTCCCCCACGCCCCATGCGCATCTGCCGATAGAAGACGGGCCCCGGCGAGTCGAGCTTGATCATCAGGGCCACTACCGCAAAGAGCGGCAACAGCAACAACAGCAACACCGAAGCTCCCAGAATGTCCATGGCCCGTTTGAGCATCCGTGACCGCAAGTTCCAGTAGGAATGCTGCACGCCATAGCCGAGCAACCCCTCAAACGACCGGGCCGTACTCCAGAAAGCAATCATGCCTGGATTTTCGGGCAGTACGAAAAGCTGCCGGAAATAGCGACTGTAACGTTCCAGGAGCTCCAGCACCTCACGGTGACTCTGCCCGGCCAGGGCCACGATAGCATGCCGGACGCCGTAGCGAAGCCCAGCCTGTGGTGCGTCTTGGATGCGGCCCACAATTGGCACCTCATCCAGCCTGTCGCCGACCGGATAATAATCCGAAAGTATGCCGACAGGACGCAACCCCAGCTCGGGCCAGCGCCGCATGGTCTGCACGGCCAGCTCACCGGCTCCGCCGGTGGCCAGAACCAGCACAGGTACGCCCCACCACTCGGTCCGCGCCAGGAGTAGCCGGGCAAACAGATGCCCCAGCGGCAATGCTACGAGAGCAGCCAGCCAGTATCCTCCCAAGAACAGCCCGTGCGATGTGCTCAGCGGCATGGCAATCAGCATACTACCAACAGGCAGCGCATAGACCAGACCAGTCAGGACGGTCAGGCGCCGCAACTCCGCCGCTGGATGCATCACCACCGTGCTGTAACAGCCCAGCAGGGAAATGCCCAGCAGCATCAGGCCAACTGTTACCCAGGCAGCCCGCTCGAAAACGGCATATGCTTCTCCCAGAACTTCCTGCCCTATACTCTGAGCCAGCAACGTAAAGGCCACCAGCAGCACCACATCAGCGCCCAGCAACGCCAGTCCCGAAAGGATCTGTCGGGGATAGAGGCGTCGATACCGGGCTGGACGTGACCAGACCGCTTTACGAACCGGTGCCACTTCGACGGTAGAAATGCCCTCACGCCCGTCGCCCCCCGCTTCGGTCAGTACCAGATCCTTCATATCGTTACCCCTGAATCAACCTGGTGTCCGCGTTTTTTCTTCAGAAACTTCTGATAGGCGCGCTCTACCAGACGGCCAAATGCCCTCTGGAACCGCGCCACCGAAAACTGCTCAGCCTGTAGCCGAATGCGTTCGAAGCTCAGCGACTGCTCCAGCGCTTCAAAGCGTTCAATCGCCGCAATCAATGCCTGGGGTGTCTGTTCGTAGAAAAAGAGCCCGGTTTCCCCTTCGATCACCGTCTCCCGTACCCCACCGCGTCCGTAGGCGATCACCGGCGTCCCGCAGGCCATGGCTTCGACCGGCACGATGCCAAAATCCTCCTCTGCCGCAAAGACGAAAGCACGTGCCCGCTGCAGATAGGAACGCATCACTTCGAAAGGCTGATAGCCCAGCAGCTCTACGTTGGGTGGGGCCATCCGAGCGATCTGGTCCATCTCTGGGCCGTCGCCGATCACCATCAGCCTGCGCTGGGGCATGCGGGCAAACGCCTGTACGATCAGGTCCACCCGTTTGTAAGGGACCAGCCGCGAAACGGTCACGTAAAAATCTTCCTTTTCTGCCGTGGGCGTAAACGCATCCGTATCGACCGGGGGGTAGATCACATGTGCCCGACGCCGATAGGTTTTCCAGATACGCCGAGCTACATGGTGCGAGTTGGCCACCAGCACGTCCGGACGGCTGGCCGTGGTGGCATCGTAAAGCCGCAGGTAGTGCAGAATCAGTCGGGCCAGCCAGCTACGCACGCCGCGCGTCAATCCCCCCTGCTCCAGATACTGGAAGTACAGGTCCCAGGCATAACGAATCGGACTGTGCACATAGCTGATATGTAGCTGGTCTGCTGTGGTCAACACGCCCTTCGCCACCACGTAGCTGGAAGAGATCACCACCTCATAGTCCCGCAGGTCGAACTGCTCAATGGCCAGCGGGGCCAGCGGCAGGTAGTATCGATAAGCCCGACGCGCAAACGGCAATTGTTGAATAAACGAAGTCCGAACGGGTCGCCCCTGCAAAAACGTCCGCTGATCGGGGGGCAGAAATTCGATCAGGCTGAACAGATCCGCATCGGGAAAAAGATGGAGCATCTGTTCCAGCACGCGCTCGGCGCCGGCATAGACGGGCAACCAGTCGTGCACCAGGGCCACCCGTGCCTTCCCGTTTTCGTTGACATGGCCTGCGCCGTTTACCCGGACGCCTGTGCGCTGCATACCTTCTTTCCCCTGTCGTGAGAGCACTGCCTGCTCTGTTACCGCCAGCCTACGCAAAGATACCTATTGGCCAGCTCTGTGGACGTCCGGTTTCAGCGCCTTTGGCGACGGCAAGTGGCCCAACAAAAGTGCGCCAGTGGATTGTACAAAAAAGTAGAAATGGCGCATAGATTTCATGCTTTATACGCCATAAGCGTACTATTCCTGCCGCGTATGCTGATAAGTCCACTGCACAGCAAACTGCAGCAATTCACTGACCGATGAAAATCCGAGTTTTTCTTTGGCGCGGCGTCGGTAGGTCTCGACCGTCTTCCGGCTCAGGTTCAGTCGCTGCATAATCTCTTCGATCGAGTATCCCTGCCCGAGCAGTTGAAAGACCGCCATCTCCCGGTCGGTCAGCGTATCAAGGGACACCATGTGATGCTGCACGCTTCGCCCCCGTACCACTTTGCTCAGAATACGCGAGGCCATGCGGTGGCTCAGATACACCTCGCCCTGCATCACCGTACGGATCGCCTCAACCACACTCTGCGTCGATTCGCTTTTCATCACATAGCCCATGGCACCGGCCCGAATGGCCCGCTCGGCATAAGCCACTTCATCATACATGGAGAAGACCACCACCTGCGTTTCCGGCAATTCGGAACGGATCTGATGCACCAGATCCAACCCATGGGCATCTTCGAGCGAAATATCGACCACCACCACATCCGGCCGGAGTTCGCGGATCTGCTCCATCCCTTCCGTTGCCGTACGCGCACTGCCTACCAGCTCCAGATCCGATTCACTCCCAACCGTCGCCGCAAGCGCCTCCTGAATAGCAGGATGATCATCCACCACGAAAATGCGAATAGGAGCCTGCCGAACGTGGGGCGTATCTTTCAGCTCGGGATCGGAACGTTGGAATAAGGCCTCTAATGTCATCATGCGCCTGCCTGCTTCAAAATCATAAAGCCAATATTCGTTGCAACAAGGATGACGCTGATACTTCTCCCCCGCTCACTTCACAGATGTTTCCCTCAGGGAGATGGTTAGGAATTTAAAGGCAGACGCTCTCGTCCAATTCTAAGCTTTAGCGGAAACGGGTATGTAGTTTCAGCGCATGACAATGCGCCAGAGACTGAAAGAGGCGACAACACTACCCCGGCCCAATAAATAAGGCTGTATGGTCACAGTACCCGTAGGCGGCCTTACGCTCTTTTCTTTAAGATTTGTTCACAATTTACTTCCACGTCCCTGGGCATGCGTCCATTGCACAGCAAACTGGAGCAACTCGGCTACCGAATCGAAGCCGAGTTTCTCTTTGGCCCGGCGCCGATAGGTCTCGACCGTCTTCCGGCTCAGGTTCAGTCGTTCGGTAATCTCATCGATCGTATAGCCCTGTCCAAGCATCTGAAAGACGGCCATTTCCCGATCCGTCAGCTCATCAATGGCAAAGCCCGGTCCTGGAGCGCGTCCCATGGCCACCTTGCTCAGGATGCGGGACGCCATTCGGCGGCTTAGATATACTTCTCCCCGCACGACCGCGCGAATGGCCTCCACGACGCTCTGCGTGGGCTCACTCTTCATCAAATAGCCAGAAGCACCAGCGCGAATGGCTCGTTCGGCATAGACACTCTCGTCATACATAGAAAAGATAACGATCTGCACCTCGGGAAACTGTGCCCGAATGTTCTGGACGAGATCCAGACCATGAGCATCCTCCAGCGAAATATCGACCACCGCCACAGTGGGACGCTCTTTTTCGATCAACCGAAAGGCTTCAGCCGCCGTGCTGGCCTGTCCCACCACTTCCATCCCCATGGCGCTGTTGATCGTATCGGTGAGCGCCTCGCGGATGGCCGGATGGTCGTCAACAACCACCACGCGAATCCGGTCGCTGCTGCCTGATGAGCCCGAGCCTTCCCGTAAAAGGGTCTCGCTATGCATCATCGCCGTCACCTCTTTATTTGCCAATTTCTTCAACAGAATATACAACAAACGTTGCTATCTCTGCATCACTTAGTACATTATACTTTCTCGATACACCTACCTGCAGGCAGACGACAGCAGATCGTGGTACCCTGGCCGGGCCGGGACTGTATATGGAGCGTGCCCCCGATGGTGCGTGCCCGGTAATACATGGTTTTTAGGCCCAGTGAGTCTGGACGAGCCTGCGCGGGATCCATTCCACGGCCGTTATCGGCCACGCAGAGTTCGATCGCCCCATCCCGATAGCGTAACGTCAGCAGTATCTCCGAAGCCTGGGCATGCTTCAACGCATTGTTGATGGCCTCCTGGGCTATGCGATACAGATGCAATTTAGCTTCCGGGTCTGCAATCGACACCCGTCCATCCGTTTCAAAACGACAGCGGATATCGGGCAGGGCGTTGGTGTTATAAGCCAGCTCTTCCAGTGCCAGCGTCAGATCTTCCGTGTAGAGCTGCGCGGGCGTCAGCCCCCGATAAATGGCCCGTACTCCTTCGGCCGCTTCCCGGGCAAAACGTACCACTTTCTGCGCCAGCTCACTCAGCGCATGCTGTTCATCTTGCAACCGGCGCGCCAGGTTTTCACTGAGCATGCGAATGCTGGTCAGGAGCTGTCCGACCCCGTCGTGCAGATCCCGCCCGATAGCCTGTTGCTGTTGTTCAAGGGTTTGTACCATGCGGCGTTCCAGCTCTACCCGTTCGGTCACCTCAATAGCGCTTCCCCAGATACGTACCAGTCGGTCACGCTCCACCGTTCCCACAGCATTGACCATGAAATAACGTGTGCCTTGCTTGCCCGGCAACGCATATTCCTCGCCGTGAAGCTGATAGCCCCGTCGCACAAATTCCCATAAATAGCGTGGCGGGAAATGATGCCGGAGCGAATCCAGCGAACGTCCGGCCACTTCCGACGGATCGGAGGCCCCCAGCCAACGGGCCATTACCGCGTTACACTCGGCCAGCACGCCATGGCGATAGAGATGCGCTACCTGCAGTTCGGGCAGGGTGGTAATGGCCACCGGTTGGCGCAGCTCAATCCGCCAGATCCCTTCGGTAATGGTGTTAACAAACGAACGATACCGCTCCTCGGCCCTCCGTCGCTCCGTCAGGTCACGCAGCATGATCTGCACAACAGGCTGCCCCTCAAAAACCACCCGCGCAGCCGTCATCTCGACAATGCGCTCTTCTCCATCCAGACGAACCACCGAGCATTCAAAGGGTGGTACCGACTCCCCGGCTTCCACGCGCCGAATCCGCCGGGCCACTGCCTCATACTGGTCGGCCGAGAAAAAGTCCAGCAGCGAACGTCCCGTCAGGTCTTCTGCTTCATCGGCGCCCAGCAGCTTCCGTCCCGCCGGATTTAAGTAGACCACACTATCCTGCGCTATCAGCAGGATGGGCTCCGGTAGCTGCTCCATGAGCAGCCGCCAGCGTTTTTCACTCTCCCGACGAGCGGCTTCAGTCGCCTGGCGATCAAAGTACGCTGCCAATAGCCCGCCCAGTACCTCCAGCAGCCGGGCTTCCGCTCGACGCGTCACCGACGATCCTTCCGAAAACTCCAACCCCAGGTATCCGTAAAATCGATCCTCTGTGGACAGTACAGGGACCACCAGCAGCTTGTCGCCCAGATACTGCACCTCGTCCCGAACTGCTGAGGTCTGAAAATATTGTCGGATGCGCGCCTCCAACTCCTGCCACCAGTGATGAGGCTTCCGGTCCTGCCGATGCCAGACTGTATAGGTATACTCCTCGTGCTCGTCGCCGGCCTGAGGTGTCCCCACAAAGTACACAGCTTCTGCACCGGTGGTCTCACCCAGCAGCCGCAGGAGCACCTGCATATCAAGGGGATCCGGCGCAACCAACAAACGAGCAGCTTCTACAATGGCGTGCTCTACCTGGGCACGCCGCGTCACTTCCATGGATACATCCTCTTTCATACGAAAAGCGACAGAATAACGGATTGCTGGCGGCAGGTCTACTTGCCTTGCCCTGAAAAATAAAGTACGAAACGGCTTGCGCGACAACATGCTTGCTTCAGGTTATCGTCAAAGAATCTATTTTTTAAAGACACCTGAATTTATCGGTTGTAACGGATGACCTGAAAAAAGTCGTTCTTGCCTCTTTGAGGTATTGGCTCATCGCCTTGCATTGCACAACCAGTAGCCTGGAATTCGGCAAGCCTCTTCCCCATAGCCATGGTCGGAATGATTTGCCTCACGCTTATGGACAGCGTCTACAGCAAAAAAGTGCTTTGAGCAGAAAGACAACCCTTGCCCCTGTTCCGCGCTTTCCTCCAATCAGCAAGGATAAGCAGGGAGACGTCCCTCCTCCGGGGAGAGCCTCATAGATACACGCCCTGCACTGTCCCCGGGCTTGCGCTCGACGTCCACATCAAAGCTGCCAACTACACAAAAAATTTGCCCCCCCTTTGAGGGGGAGCTGTCGCAAAGCGACTGAGGGGGTGTTGGGAAAGACGCCAGGGTACGGAGCCGTGGCGAGAAGGGGTGAGTCAGGCCCCTCCCCGGAGGGAGGAGCTCAAGGAAAAAAGGCTTTGCTCGGGATTAGGCGATCGTGCCGGTGTAAGCGTCATGTCGCTAAACCAGAAAATTTGCTCCCCCTTTGAGGGGGAGCTGGCCCAAAGGGCCTGAGAGGGTGTTTGTTGGGGCAGCGTCGCCGCCCAAAACAGCTCGGCAACTGGATCGGCGGGTTGGTTGGAGCCCCTCCCCCTGTCCCCCTCCCCAGAGGGGAGGGGGGACCCATCAATACACACCTTGCGCTGTTTCCGAACTGGTCGCTCACAGCCCACGCAGAAATTGCAACCATACAGAAGAAAAATTTGCTCCTCCTTTGAGGGGGAGCGGCCCGCAGGGCCTGAGGGAGCGCTGTGTCCGACAGAACGCCAGCATATGGCACAGGAGAGATACAGGCAAACCACCACCTCCCCCACAGAAGCGGAAAAGACCCACAGCAAAACTTCCCAGCTCTTCGCAAGCGAGCTTTCTGCGGCACCAACGCTCGTTTCAGGAAAGAAAGCCTGCGGAATTGAGGCGGTCGGTATGTTTCTGGAATACCGGTTACAGAATCGAACGAAACGTGGGCGGTAGTACGGACGGATCGTATGTGGTTACTTCTGGCATTTCAGGTCCGTCTTCGGGCATAGTGTCCGTACCACAGTATTTTTGAAAAGCCTGCACCAGATCCGATGCAATCGCACTGGCACTTCGGCCTTCGATATGGCGACGTTCCAGTACATATACGGGCTCACCATACTTGAACAGCGCAATAAACGGCGATGACGGCGGAATACCGGCCAAGTACTTCCGCGCTTGGGCTGTTGCCTCCACGTCTTGGCCAGCAAATACGGTCACCCAGCGATCCGGCTTAGCGACCGGCGCCTGCAGGGCCATGGCCACTGCCGGTCGTGCATTGGCTGCCGCGCAGCCACATACCGAGTTGATAATCAGCAGGAGCGTTCCTTCTTTTGTCGCCGTGAACGCTGCGTCAACGGCTGCCGCATCTCGCAATTCTTCAACGCCCAGTCGCGTAAGCTCTTCACGCATGGGCCGTACCAGTTCCTCAGGATAAGGCATCGGTCTGCCTTCTGTTTGGTTTACTGCAACCTCGCTACCGCCTTCGAACGTACGGTACCGTTAAGAGATCCGGTTTCAGCCATGAGGCATACGTGGCAACTCCTGAGCGATGTCCTGGCGCTGCAACTGCCAGGAAGCGGCCTCGCCAGCTTTACGGAACCGCTCACCCAGTACCTTGAGCTGTTGCTCCAGGTGTTGGAGATGCACGTCTAACTGACGCAGTTGCTCCTCCACACTGTGCAACCGGGCACGCGCTTTGCTTGCCAGTTCCCGACGGGTTTCATGCCCCGCTTTCGGCGCCATTAACAGACCGGCTACCACGCCGGCGGCAAACGAACAGAGAACCACTGGCCAGGATACACGCATGATTGGATCGATTTCGATTTCACAAGCAATGCTATCAGTTATACGAGCTGCTGGCCTTCGGTTCCACGGGTTACTGATAGGCTGGCTGGTGTTGGCCGGTTGCCGCACAACCGCTCCTCTACCTGCTTCGCCGTCAACCATGACCGACGTGCGCGAACGCCTGCTGGCCGAGCTGGCCTACTGGCAAGGTACACCGCATCAATGGGGAGGCCTCGACGAACGGGGTATCGACTGTTCAGGCCTGGTCGTCCGCGTCTATCAGAATGCCTTTGGCCTTACCCTGCCTCGCACCACTGAAGCCCAGGTGCAACTGGGACACCCCATCTCGCAGCAGGAATTACAGGCAGGCGACCTTGTATTCTTTCGTCTGGATCGTAAAAATCGCCATGTAGGAATCTATCTGGGAGAGGGACGCTTTCTGCATGCCGGCAGCTCCACCGGGGTAACCGTCTCACAGCTCGACGATCCTTACTGGCAGCGTCACTACTGGACGGCTCGGCGGATCCTGGATCTGGAGGATGACGCTTCGCCAGTCCATATCTCCTCCCCAACAATTGGATGGTAGACGGATCTCTCCACAATTACAGGCGTTAGTGAGATGACCCACTGCCCCTTCCAGATCGCCGCAGCCGCAAGGCCGTGGCGTTCTCTTTTTCTGTACCAATACAGTGGACCCTAAAAATAGCCGCGGTATCTATGCAGGATCCGAAACCCGTTTATTTAACTAAGGAAGCACTCCAGAAACTGAAGGAGGAACTCCACGAGCTCAAAACCAAAGAGCGCGCACGCATTGCCCGGGCTATCGCCGAAGCTCGGGCACATGGCGACCTGTCTGAAAACGCCGAATACGACGCCGCCAAAGAAGCCCAAGGACGTCTGGAGGCTCGTATTGCACAGATTGAGCAAACCATCGCCAACGCCCGGATTGTTGACGAAAACAAAATCGACACCAGCAAAGCTTACATTCTGTCAAAAGTGCGTGTCAAGAATCTGCAAACAGGTACTGAGCAGGTCTTTACCCTGGTTTCTCCACAGGAGGTCGATCTGAATGAAGGCAAGATTTCGGTGAACAGTCCCATTGGTAAGGGACTGTTGGGGCGTTCCGTGGGTGATGTCGTAGAAATCAAGGTTCCGGCCGGCAAGGTCAAACTGCAAATCCTGGAAATTTCGCGCTGAGTAATGCCGTCCACACCTGTGTTTATTCCTGAGTCGTAAGACGTAAAACAATACCATGCGGGCTGTGGAGGGGCTGGAATCTATCGCTTGGGAGTACATCGACCATAGCATACTGTAAGCCTTCGGTATCCTTGCGACCGAAGGCTTGTCTTGTTTTTATGGGCGCGTAAGTGGTCACACAGAAAGCTGTCGCCTCAGGTCCGGTGCAGGCAACCGGCACCAGTACTTATTGGAACACACTACTCAACGGCTAAAGCTTACCTGCAGGCTTGTTTTTTTACCGAGGACGTGGTCAGTATCCGACTGCCACATCAAGGTTGTGCGACCATACCCCTCATTGCTGCACGGTCCCGAGTGCTGGTGCTATGACAGGGAATCAACCCCTCAACCCCTATGGGTCCGCTTCCCCTCAAATGGGGAGCAAACTTTTTGTGTAATTGGCAGCTTTGATGTGGACGTTGAGCAGGCTCGGGAACAGCGCAAGGTGTGTATTGATGTGTCCCCCCTCCCCTCCGGGGAGGGGGACAGGGGGGGGGGCCTGACTCAACCCTTATCGCCTTTGCTCTGTAAGCTGGCGCTCTGTTCGGAATAGAGCACCCCCTCAGTCGCTTTGCGACAGCTCCCCCTCAAAGGGGGAGCAAATTTTTTGAATTTTACAGCAGTGCCTGTACCAACACCACCCATTTCCCAAACGCCGATGCTGACACCGGCTTTCAAGTTCGGAAAAGGCAAATCAATCCTAAGGCCCAAGCAAGACCTTCTTCTTTGAGTTCCCCCTCCCCTCCGGGGAGGGGGACAGGGGGAGGGGCCTGACTCAACCCTTATCGCCTTTGCTCTGTAAGCTGGCGCTCTGTTCGGAATAGAGCACCCCCTCAGTCGCTTTGCGACAGCTCCCCCTCAAAGGGGGAGCAAATTTTCTGGTTTAGCGACATGACGCTTCCATCAGCACGATCGCCTCATCCTGGGCAAAGCCTTCTTTCATTGGCTCTCTCCTCCGGGGAGGGGGCATTCCACCCACCAGCCCCCTCGTTCCAGGCACTGGTGCTCCGCACGCAATAAATCACCTATTCAGACACTCCGCCAGCACTCCCTGCAAGCGGAAGCAGCGTTTCGGAGTACTGTTACTTTGTCAGCGTAACTGTCGTCTCACGTACGGCCTCTGTCCGGCAGGTCTCCTCCTGTAGCTTGACACAGCCATCCGATGTAAACAGCGACTTTTCGCCCACCGCATCCTCCCTTCTCAGAGTCAGGACGCTCTTCCTGACCGTTGGTGCTACCCCTTCAGACACCAGCGCTCCACCAGTACATTATGTTTTCCCCTTCCAGGGTCTACCCATTGCTGCTATTTGCTTATTTTATGCTGCCAGAGCTATGAGACCGACCTGCTGTCTGCTACCTATCGCCAACATTCGTTCCAGGTGCGGTCAGGTCATACACTGAAAATTAAAAAAATATGCTGATTGACCTCCGAAGCGACACAGTTACCCGCCCTTCGCCCGGCATGCGTCGGGCCATGTACGAAGCGGAAGTGGGTGACGACGTCTTTGGGGAAGATCCAACCGTGCGACGCCTGGAAGCGTGTGTGGCTGAACTATTAGGCAAGGAAGCAGCGCTTTTTGTTCCCTCTGGCGTCATGGGCAACCAGCTCGCCATTAAGGTGCTGACGCGCCCCGGCGACGAAGTACTCCTCGGACGCGAAAGCCATATCTTCAACTATGAGTCAGGGGCACCGGCCCTGATCTCCGGTGTGCAGCTACATCCGCTGGATGACACGCCCGGATGGTTCACGCCTGCAGCGATCGCCCGGGCCGTACGCCATGGACACGACTGGGAACCGCGCTCCCGGCTGGTATGCCTGGAAAACACGCACAATCGGGCCGGTGGGGTAGTTATCCCACCAGAGACGCTTGATGCCGTGACGGCAGAAGCACGCCGCCACGGCCTCGCCCTGCACCTGGACGGTGCGCGCCTCTGGCATGCCAGCGTCGCACTGAACCTCCCCGAGCACCGACTGGCTGCTCCATTCGACACCGTGAGCGTCTGCCTTTCCAAGGGATTAGGTGCGCCGGTCGGCTCCGTGCTGGCCGCTTCGGCGGATTTGATCGCTGAAGCCCGACGGTTCCGCAAGCTGCTGGGGGGCGGCATGCGTCAGGTAGGCGTGCTGGCTGCTGCCGGCCTCTATGCCTTAGAGCACCACCGTCCCCTACTGGCTGAAGACCACGCCAAAGCCCGCCGGCTGGCTGAAGGCATCGCCGAACTACCGGACTTTGAAATTGACCTGAACCGTGTGCAGACCAATATCGTGCGTTTTGAAGTCCGTCAGGGCACTGCCGAGAGCGTCCTGGCGCAGTTGCGTGCCGAAGGTATCCTGATGGTGCCGTTCGGCCCGCGGACGATCCGCGCCACCACGCACCGGGATGTGTCGATGCAGGACATCGACCGGGCTCTTACCGTCCTGCATCGCCTGTTCGGTCGAACAGTTGCCTGACTGACCTCCTGTCCAACACGTCAATAACCTGCTCACAGCGTTCGGGCTGACACAAAGAATGGTTACGCCCATGGTTCCTGGCAAAAGTGCGTGATTGCAAAGCGGGAGCAAGCCCTACCGCCTCCTCTCTCTGCCCTCTCCCCCAAGGACAAAGAAGATGCCAGGAAAAGGCCCCGCTATGATCAATTGGATTGACGACATGGACCGTGTTAACCACAAAACCGGTTCCCCTTCCTGGAGGAGCTGTCCGAAAGACAGCAGGGGGTTGTACGGAGGTCCATACGGTGGTCAGAAAAAGCATGGCGATTGGGGTGGGAGGAGTGGTCCACCTCTCCAGAGAGAAGGACTTCTGAGAAGCGGGTTGGCCGGCTGTCAGGTGTATGGGATGGATGTTGCTATGAAAGCCCAATTTCTTTTGCTGCCCCTGGCAGGGGAAGCTGGCCCGAAGGGCCTGAAGGGGTGCCAGCCAGACCACCAACGTCTCGAACGCCAACGCCCGGAAGTTTCCCTGCTCGGAGACGAAGAGGGACACAAAATGGACGAGATCCGCCTCATGAACTTCGTCGCCCTGCTTCCCTCCCCGGAAGGAAGGGGGTGAAAGCGCAGGGCATAAGTCCTCGGATCATGTCGTTGGCTTCGCTGGGGGGTGGCTCGGCTGTTGCCAACACGTTCACACGCTTCGGGGGCGAGATGGCATCAAATCCGCTGCACGCTTACCTGGAACCCCGGCAGTATATCGCTTTCGGCCTCTAACACATCGCCCTCCCGTACCGGCCCCACCCCTTCCGGCGTGCCGGTAAAAAGCAGATCGCCAGGCTGCAGCGTAAAGATCTCCGAGCAGTAGGCTATCAGGCGGGCCACCGAAAACACCATATCGGCCGTTGTTCCGTCCTGGCGCACTGCCCCATTGACCTTGAGTCGAAACCGCACCTGCTGTGGGTCGGGCACAGACATCGCCGGTACGATAGGCCCCAGTGGGGCGAACGTGTCGAACCCTTTGGCGACCGTCCAGGGATGCCCGGCTGCCTTGGCTTTCTGCTGGAGATCCCGGGCCGTCATGTCCAGCCCCAGCGCATAGCCGGCCACATAGTCGAGCGCTTCATTTTCCGAGATATGCTTACCCTCACGGCCGATCACCACGACCAGTTCTACCTCGTGATGCACTTCACGCGACTGCGGGGGTAGCAGCACGGTCCCGCCTGGACCAATCAGTGCCGTCGGGGGTTTCAAAAACAAAATGGGCTCCTCCGGTACCTCGCTGTTCATCTCGGCGGCGTGCTGCGCATAATTTTTGCCCACGCAGATGAGCTTGCGGGGTACAAGACGTAGTCCTGTGTCAGGCAGTATAATCTCCATCAGCGTTTGACAACTTTAGCTGGCATGGAACGTTGAAGCGTCGTAACTTTTAAAGCTACCATTTTTTTCCTGAACGATCTGTGAACTCTCGCGTCGGTACCCAATCCGGCGCCCCAAAGCAGAGGAAGCCATGTATGCGATTGTCGACATTGCCGGTAAGCAGTTTCGCGTAGAGGAAGGGAGGTACCTCTACATCCCCTATCATGAGAAGGCACAACCGGGTGATGAACTGGTTTTTGATCGGGTTTTGCTGGTAGTTGATGGCGATCAGGTGTATCTGGGCCGTCCGGTCGTAGAAGGAGCCCAGGTCAAAACCCGGGTGCTGGAACATGTAAAAGCCGACAAAGTGCTGGTCTTCAAGAAGAAGCGACGCAAGCGTTACAAGGTAAAGCGTGGGCATCGCCAGCGTTACACGAAGGTGCAGATTGAAGCGTTGGCATTGCCCCAAGATGCCCGGCCGCTTGCGGCCGAAGCGACCGAAGAGGCAAGCGCGTGAAGTGTTTGTTTAACGGCCAACCAGCGAGGGTGTCATGGCGCATAAGAAAGGCATGGGGTCGACCCGGAACGGCCGGGATTCCAACCCGAAGATGCTGGGTGTCAAAGTCTTCGGAGGCCAGTTTGTCACGGCCGGCAGTATCCTGGTCCGTCAGCGCGGGACCAAGTTTCATCCGGGTCTGAATGTAGGTCGCGGTAGTGACGACACGCTGTTTGCCAAGATTAACGGCGTGGTGCGCTTTTCCCGCGGCCGCGGCGATCGGCGCTACGTGCACGTCGACCCTGTGGAAGCCTGACCTGTGTCAGGTTATCGCATCCGAGGGAAGGGGCTGGCCCGAGAGAGCCAGCCCCTTCCTTTTCAAGCCGGCTGACTGATGGGCAACGTATCAAGCTGCTGGGCCAGCGCTTCTGGATCTGTAACGGGCTGTTCGCATCGGTAGTTGTGGCACACGTAGGCTGTAGCCTGACCGTCGATGGGTACCTGTGCGGCTACAAACGGCGCCAGCTTGACCAATCGGTTGCCAGCGTCCCCGAGTCGACGCAACATCAGCACCTTACGCGGCAGATAGCGCTGGTGAATCGTGCGGAGCATAGCCTTGAGTGTTGAATCGGTCGGGTCGCCTGCCAGCACCAGCTCATAGATAGGCCCAAAAGCCAGATCAATACTGATAAGCATGCCCGTAAAGCTGGGTGGCTGCTGCTTGACCGGTCCGGAAAAGAAGCGAATCATGGCTTCGGCATGCTCCTCATAAGCTGTCCGGCCGGTCATATGCCCCAGCCGTACCAGGTTCATAAGCGCAACCGCATTGCCTGAAGGCAGCGCACTATCCAGCGTCTCCCGTGGCCGCACAATCAACGGCTCGCCATCGTCGGGCGTCATGTAGAACACACCTCGTGGATCCCAGAAGTGCTGCAGCATCTCCTCGGTCAATGCCAGGGCCGTCTCCAGATAGGCCTCTTCAAACGTCATCTCATACAGGTCCAAAAGCCCCCAGCTCAGAAAAGCATAATCGTCCAACAACCCCGGAATACCGGCTTCACCTTCCCGATACCGATGCCACAGGCGTCCTTCTGGAGTGCGCATGGTGCACAGCAGGAAATCAGCGGCTGTCTGCGCGGCTTCCGTGTACGCGGGTTCGTCGAACACCTGAGCTGCCCGAGCCAGCGCAGCGATCATCAGGCCGTTCCAGTCGGTCAGAATCTTCTCATCCCGACCGGGACGCACGCGACGAGCACGATAGGCAAACAGCCGCTGCCGAATCGCTTCCAGCTTCGTTGCCAGCTCCTCCGGACGCCATCCCCGTTCCCGGGCCAGCGCTTCTGGTGGCTTGCTCAGATAAAGGATGTTGCGCCCCGTGCGTTCGCCCGTTGCTTCTTCTTCGTAATTACCTTCCGGCTGTACCTGAAATAGCTCGATAGCCAGCGAGGCCAGCTCAGGGTCAAGCGCTTCGCGCAGTTCCGCAACGGTCCACACGTAAAACCTGCCTTCTTCCCCTTCACTATCGGCGTCTTCCGAGCTGTAGAAGGCTCCTTCTGGCGCCCGTAGATCTCGCAACACATAGGTCAGAATTTCTCGGGCCGTCTCACCATAGAACGGCTTGCCGGTTACCTGATAGGCTTCGGTATAAGCCATCGTGAGGAGCGCCTGATCATAAAGCATCTTTTCAAAATGGGGTACGCGCCAGGCCTCGTCCGTCGCATACCGGTGGAATCCAAATCCGATCTGGTCGTAGATCCCCCCCAGCCGCATCTGGGTCAGTGTATGTTCGACCATCTGCAGGGCGTGCGCTTCACCGCTCCGTTGCCAGTAGCGTAGCAGAAACAGCAGCGTATGGGGGGTAGGAAATTTCGGCGCGTGCCCGAAGCCCCCGTATTTTGGATCGAAGAGATCGTCCAACCTTCGGTAGGCAATCTCCAACCATTCCGCATCAATGATCTGGCTGGGTGCCTCAAAGGACATGACCTTCTGCAGCGTGCTGGTCAGCTTGTCCGCCGACGCAATGATCTCGTTGCGATGTCGCCGCCAGGCTTCCTTAATACGCGGGATGATCTCAAGCAGTCCTGGTCGTCCATAGCGACTGCGTTTCGGGATGTACGTGGCGGCAAAAAACGGTTTTTTGTCAGGCGTCATGATGATGGTCAGGGGCCAGCCGCCGTGCCCTGTTACCATCTGGCAAACGGTCATGTAGAGCTGGTCGATGTCCGGCCGTTCCTCTCGGTCCACCTTGATGTTGATGAACGTCTCGTTCATCAGGCGAGCCACCTCCTCGTCCTGAAACGACTCGTGTGCCATCACGTGGCACCAGTGACAGGCCGCATAGCCGATCGACAGAAACACCGGTTTGTCCTCGGCTTTTGCCTTTTCAAAGGCTTCCTCACACCAGGGCCACCAGTCGACCGGATCGTCTCTGTGCTGTTGCAGATAGGGGCTCTTTTCAAATTGAAGACGGTTCGGCATGACCTTCTTTGGTGCTTGGTACCAAAAAAAAAAGCGTAGCAGCCGTTCAGCTGCTACGCTTAAGCCCGAGCCGCCAATTTGTGCCCGCGTTCAGAACGTATCGCCCAGAAAGATCGCGTTCATAAACAGGCGGCTGGAGCCTATCCAGAAAGCCCGGAAGTTCGGGTTGTCCATGATCAGGATCACCCGGCCCTGTCCATAACGTTGCGCTACCACCGCGGCCGCACCGGGCGCCAGTTGCCGACGGGCCGCCGAAAGATAGCCGCTGAGTAATGGCTGCTCGGTATAGACCGCCACGTTGGCCCCGGGGACTTCCGAGGGATCGTAGAAGGTTTCTTCGGTGCGGAAGACCGGCAGCGTCGCTTCCAGGCCAAAAGTCAGCGGATGACTGGTATCTAAGCGTGCTTCCAGAATGGCTCCGCCGATGACCTGCGCACCACGGGCACGCCGCAGCTGTCCATATGGATAAGGACGCAGCAGCGAATCCAGGTCGAAAGGACGGGCTTTGAGCTTAACGAACCCCTGTTCGATGACCCAGTCGACCGCACTGGTCAGCGCGATCAACACTCCCCCCTGCTGCACCCAGTTTTTGATTTTTTCGGCCGGTAGCGATGCATACGATCCCCCGGCCAGCACCAGTCGATTGTAGCGGCTCAGGTCAGCCCAAGCGACGTTTGCCACATCCAGTAGGGAGACGGGTATGTGCATGCGTTCGGAGAGGAGATGCCACACCTCGCCGGCGTTGTAGGCGCGCGTCCCTGCACCGGTCAACAGTGCGATGCGCGGTTGCTCCAGCACACGTCCGTAATCGCGCGTGCCCAGATCGGGCCCTTCTTCGGTCAGTCCCGTTTCGACAGCATAGAAGCGCACATGGTAGGTCTGCGCCAGCTTCTGGATCAGTGCCTGCAGGGAGTCGCTGTCGGGGCCTTTACCATCGCGCGATACGACGGGAATCAGCACGGTGCCGGGAAGGAACGTCCGACGAGTACCAGCTACAGGGAGCGTAACCGCCTCGGTAAGCAGGCGTGCTCGCACGCCGGCCTGCTGGAGCTGATAGAGCGCAGCCGGCGCGAAATAGCGGTCCCAGGTCATCAGGTACGCATAGTCGGAGCGTTCACCGACCAGCTCACCGCCATCCAGCCGCACCGAGTCTACAGGCGTTCCCAGCAGCGCCGAAGGATCCCGACGCCATTCGGCCCAGACCACATCGTAGGCCAGCGGCAGCGTCCATGCCGAAACGTCATAAAAGAGCGAGTCTTCAAACGTCGTGCGTCGCTCCATCAGCGCCTGGAGCATCCGGACCTGGGGTTGCTGCACGGGCACAACGTAGGCTGCGCCAGCCCGAAACGTCTTCCCATTAACCGTCACGTCCTGCGCCAGTGTATACACGCGGATACGGTGGCGACGGAGCACCTGAGCCAGTAATTGTGCGCGCGTGCGGCCTGGCTCTAAGGCGATGAGATAGGCTTTGACCGGAAGTTGGCGAGCGAGCTCCTCCGCCTCCAGGTAAAAGTCGCGCTGATAACGCAGCAACTCCACGCGCAGCGCACGCAACGCTTTCAATGTGGAAAGCGAAGTAGTGAAGTGGTTTCGGATGGTAAACGCATAGGAGAGCACACCATCGCGGGTCTCCCGCAGCAGGGCACGCGAGGAAGCTTGCTCGAAGAGAATACCTACCGCACCGTTGGCGTCAGGATAGGTAGAGCCTTTGCCGTAATAAAAATCGTCATAGCCTTCTTTTGAGTAGTAGAGCGAACCAATCTGATCAAGCGCTTCGGCGTGATAGCGGGCGATCGCCGCTGTCAGCTCCTGGTTCCGTGCCGGTGTCAACGGATGCGTCCGACTCGGCACGCCCGGCATAAAAAAGTACGTGGCTTCGCTGCCCATTTCGTGGTGATCTGTCAGCAACTGCGGACGCCAGTAGTGGAAAAGCCGCAGGCGTCCCTGGGATTCAGGATGCTGACCGGTGAGCCAGTCGCGATTCAGATCGAACCAGTAGTGATTGGTGCGTCCGCCAGGCCACGGCTCGATATGCTCGCGGTCCTGCGGATCGGCCACCGGCACACGCCCCCGATTCCGGTTGACCCAATCCACGAAACGATCCCGACCGTCTGGATTGAGCATGGGATCAATGATCAGCACGGCTTCTTTCAGCAGCGAGTCGATAGCCGGCCCCTGAGCAGCGGCCAGGTAGTACAGCACGAGCAGAGACGCCTCGGAGCCACTGGCTTCGTTGCCGTGGATGCTGTAGCCCAGGTAGGCGACCACCGGCAGGCGAGCCAGCTCGGCGTCGGTAACCGATGACGGGTCCTCCGAAAGCCGCAGGTTGGCCTGCCGGATTGTTTCCAGACGAAGCAGATTCTCCGGCGCTGAAACGATCGCATGAATCAGCGGCCGTCCCTCATAGGTGCGGCCGTGTTCTTCGACCAGCACCCGATCACTGGCCGCTGCCACTGCCTGAAAATAAGCCACAATCTGGTGGGGAGCTGTATGACGGGTACCGATAACATGCCCGATCACTTCTTCAGGGCGGGGGATAGAGGGATCATAAGCAATCGCCGCCGTCTGCGGTAATGGAAGCGGAAAAGCAGGCTGGCTCTGCACCACAGGCGCTTTCCCTATACCCAGCCCCAGCAGCAAGCCGACGAGCAGATACGTAACGCGCAAATACACGGCTGTTCTCCGGGTTGGTTGACGATTGGTCAAAAGATACAAAGGCCCCTTTACAAAAAAAGCCCTGGCGGGCCGATTGCCCGCCAGGGCTCATAGCTTTTCGCTTGAATGTCCGGCTTAGCTGGTCCCGACCGACTCGGTAGCCCCATCGCCGGCACCGTTGCCGGCGGCTGCGCTTTCGCTGACAGCAGCCTGCAGGGCTTCCAGCTCCTTGCGCGAGCCAACAACCAGGTGTTGGAAACGCCGCTGTCCTGTGCCGGCCGGAATCAGGTGCCCGACGATCACGTTTTCCTTCAACCCATAGAGGGGATCGGTCTTGGCCGCAATAGCCGCTTCAGAGAGCACCTTGGTGGTCTCCTGGAACGAAGCGGCCGAGATGAACGAGTCGGTCGAAAGCGCGGCCTGCGTAATGCCCAGCAGCACGGGCTCCGCCACGGCGGGTTGCGCTTCGCGCACTTCTACCGGACGCAGGTCACGCCGTTTCATTGCCGAATTCACTTCGCGCAGGCGGCGACGGTCGATAATATCGCCCACCTTCAGCTCCGAATCACCCGGATCGACCACCACGAAGCAGTCGTAGAGCTTGTCGTTGAGGGCGTCCAGCGTGTAGCGGTCGATCAGGTCGCCTTCAAGCAGGTGCGTGTCGCCCGGATCGGTGACGCGCACCTTCTGCATCATCTGGCGCACGATCACCTCAATGTGTTTGTCATTGATCGACACGCCCTGCAGTCGATAGACTTCCTGGATTTCGTTCACCAGGTACTCCTGTACCCTGCGCGGTCCCAGGATGCGCAGGATATCCTGGGGCGACACCTGACCGTCAGAAAGCTGCTGCCCGGCCTGCACATAGTCGCCCGGATGTACCAGAATATACTTGCTAAGTGGAATCTGATAGGTGCGCGACTCGGAGCCGTCCGGGCTGGTAACGATCACTTCCTGTGCGCCGCGCTTCCGGGCACCGTACTCGACGTATCCCTCAATTTCCGACACAATAGCCGGATCGGAAGGCGTACGGGCCTCGAACAGTTCGATCACGCGCGGCAGCCCGCCGGTGATGTCGCGCGTCTTGACCGTCTGACGTGGCAACTTGGCCAGGACCTGACCGGCCTGTACCACGTCTCCCTCGTCCACCTGGATACGCGACCGTACCGGCAGCGCATATTCACGCACGGAGCCGTCCGGCAATTCAATCAAAATAGCCGGCGTAAGCGAACGGTCGCGACTTTCAATGATCACCTTTTCGCGGTAGCCGGTCTGCTCGTCCGCTTCTTCGCGATAGGTGACCCCTTCGATCACATCCTGATAGCGGACGGTCCCGCCCACTTCCGTGAGGATCACGCTGTTGTAGGGGTCCCAGGTAACCAGCACCTGGCCTTTCGCTACCTGATCACCTTCCTGGACAAGCAGCTCGGCACCGTAGGGCACGTTTGCCCGCCAGAGCTCCCGACCGTCCCCTTCCGGATCCATGATTTTAATCATGCCCTGGCGAGAGAGCACCACTTCTTTGGGCCCCTCGTCTGATTCATAGGTAACGGTGCGCAGGTTTTCGAAGACCACACGGCCCCCGAACTTTGCGTTGAGCGTACTTTCGGCCTCAATACGCGCAGCCGTTCCTCCTACGTGGAAAGTGCGCAGCGTGAGCTGCGTACCCGGCTCACCGATCGATTGCGCTGCCACAACCCCAACCGCTTCGCCCACCTCTACCATCCGGCCTGTGGCCAGATTGCGGCCGTAGCAGAGGGCACATACACCACGCGGGGCCTCGCAGGTGAGCACCGAACGGATCTCCACTTCTTCGATCGAGGTCTCTGCAATACGCTGGGCTTTTTCTTCGTCAATCAGCTCGTTGGCCGCCACGATCAGCTCGCCGGTGAGCGGGTCGTACACGTCGTGAAGCGACACGCGTCCGAGGATGCGATCGTCCAGCGGCTCGACGATCTCCTCATTGTCTTTCAGAGCGCCTATCTTGATGCCACGCAGCGTGCCGCAGTCATACATCGTGACGGTCACATCCTGGGCCACATCCACCAGACGGCGCGTGAGGTAGCCGGCATCCGCCGTCTTGAGGGCCGTGTCGGCCAGTCCCTTACGGGCACCGTGCGTCGAGATGAAGTACTCGAGCACGGAGAGCCCTTCTTTGAAGTTCGAGATGATCGGGTTCTCGATGATCTCGCCGGCCGACCCGACCATGCTCTTTTGCGGCTTCGCCATCAGGCCACGCATGCCGCCGAGCTGACGAATCTGCTCTTTTGAACCACGCGCGCCCGAGTCGGCCATCATAAAGATGGCATTGAAGCCTTCTTTGTCGTTCTTGAGCGTTTCAAAAAGGATTTCCGAAAGACGGTTGTTCGTGCGCGTCCAGATGTCGATCACCTGGTTGTAGCGTTCGTTGTCGGTGATCACACCCATCTCATAGTTCTGACGCGCCCGAGCCACCGCCTGGTTGGCCTCTTCGATGAGCTGTTGTTTCTCTTCTGGAATGATGATGTCTTCGAGCGAAAACGTCAGTCCGGCTCTGGTGGCCTGCTCAAAGCCCAGCGCCTTGAGATCATCCAGGAAGCGAGCGGTTCGCGGATAGCCGGTAGCTTTGAGCACCCGGCCGATGATAGTTTTCAGATTCTTCTTCGTGAGCACCTCGTTGATGAAGCCCACCTCATCGGGCACGATCTCGTTGAAGAGCACGCGGCCGACGGTTGTGTCGATTAGCTGACCGTCTTTGAGGCGCACCTTGATGCGCGCGTGCATATCGACCACGCCCTGGTCATAGGCCTGCCGCACCTCATCGGTGCTGGCAAACCGCATCCCTTCGCCCCGGGCTCCACTTTTCGCCTTCGTCATGTAGTAGAGCCCCAGCACCATGTCCTGCGTGGGCACGGCGATGGGATCTCCGTTGGCCGGGCTGAGAATGTTGTGGCTGGAGAGCATCAGAATCATGCTCTCCAGGCAGGCTTCATGTGAAAGCGGTACATGCACGGCCATCTGGTCGCCATCGAAGTCGGCGTTGTAGGCCGTGCAGACCAGCGGGTGGAGCTGAATCGCCTTGGCCTCGGTCAGCACGGGCTGGAAGGCCTGGATCCCCAGGCGATGCAACGTGGGCGCCCGGTTAAGCAGAACCGGTCGTCCCTGGATCACCTTTTCCAGAATGTCCCACACTTCGTCAGTGCGCCGGTCCACGACACGCTTGGCGCTTTTGACCGTACGCACAATCCCACGCTCGATGAGCTTGCGGATGATAAAGGGCTTGAAAAGCTCGACGGCCATCTCCTTGGGCAGGCCGCACTGATGCAGTTCGAGCTCCGGCCCGACCACAATCACCGAACGTCCGGAGTAGTCAACGCGCTTTCCGAGCAGGTTCTGACGGAACCGCCCCTGTTTGCCCTTGAGCATGTCAGAGAGCGACTTCAGGGCGCGGTTCGAGTCGCTACGTACAGCGTTCGCCTTGCGCGAGTTGTCAAAGAGCGAGTCGACGGCCTCCTGCAGCATGCGCTTTTCGTTGCGCAGGATGACCTCGGGCGCCCGAATGTCGATCAGCCGCTTGAGCCGGTTGTTGCGAATGATGACGCGCCGGTACAGGTCGTTCAGGTCGCTGGTGGCAAAACGACCGCCTTCGAGCGGAACCAGCGGGCGCAGCTCCGGCGGGATCACCGGAATGACCCGCATGACCATCCACTCAGGACGGTTCTCCAGCTTCCGGTTGGCCTCCCGAAACGCCTCGACGACCTGCAGCCGCTTGAGCGCCTCTTCTTTGCGCTGCTGGCTTGTTTCGGTCTTGACCTGGAAACGCAACTCCTTGGAGAGCGCATCCAGGTCCAACCGCTTGAGCATCATCTCGATCGCCTCACCGCCAATCTTGGCGATGAACTTTTCCGGATCGTCGTCGTCGAGGCGGTTGTTGTCCTCCCGGATCTGATAAAGAATGTCGTAATATTCCTCTTCCGTGAGCAGTTGATTCTTCTCAATGCCGAGCTTCTCAGCACAGCCGGGCTGAATGACGATGTAGTTTTCGTAATAGATGATCTTTTCCAGATCTTTCGACTTCAGCCCCAGCAGATTACCGATCTTGTTCGGGACGGTCTTGAAGTACCAGATATGAACGACCGGGACGGCCAGCGTAATGTGGCCCATGCGCTCGCGGCGCACTTTCTTTTCGGTTACTTCGACGCCGCAGCGGTCGCAGACGATGCCGCGGTAGCGAATCCGCTTGTACTTACCGCAGTGGCACTCATAATCCTTAACCGGCCCGAAGATCTTCTCGCAGAAAAGCCCATCCTTCTCCGGCTTGAACGACCGGTAGTTAATGGTCTCGGGCTTGAGCACTTCGCCGTAGGAGCGTTCGAGAATGCTTTCCGGCGAAGCCAGGCTCAGCGTAATGCTGGTGAAGTCGCGCTTGATCTTGAGCGTCTTCCCTTGCGGCATGGCGTATATCGGAGGGTTAGTGTCAAATCTGTGGAGAACGATCGGGACGACATTCAGTCGAGCCGCACCTCCAGGCCAAGGCCCTGCAGCTCGCGTACCAGCACGTTGAAGCTTTCCGGCACGCCGGGCTCGGGCAGGTTTTCGCCTTTGACGATGGCTTCGTAGGCTTTCGAGCGGCCCTGCACGTCGTCCGACTTATAGGTGAGCATTTCCTGGAGTGTATGGGCGGCACCGTAGGCGTAGAGCGCCCACACCTCCATCTCTCCCAGACGCTGACCACCGAACTGCGCTTTCCCACCCAGCGGCTGCTGGGTAATCAGGCTGTAGGGTCCGATCGAACGTGCATGGATTTTGTCTTCGACCAGGTGGTTGAGCTTCATCATATAGATGTAGCCCACCGTGGTCTTCTGGTCGAGCGGCTCGCCCGTGCGGCCGTCATAGAGCTGCACACGGCCGTCTTCTGGCAGGCCCGCCTCACGCAGCAACGCCTTGATCTCGTCAAGCGAAGCCCCATCGAAGACGGGCGAAGCAAACTTACGCCCCAGCACTTTGCCGGCCCAGCCCAGCAGCGTTTCATAGATCTGTCCCAGGTTCATACGGGAGGGCACGCCCAGCGGGTTGAGCACAATGTCTACGGGCGTCCCGTCCTCCAGGAAAGGCATATCTTCAACCGGGACAATCTTGGCCACTACGCCCTTGTTACCGTGCCGACCGGCCATCTTGTCGCCCACCTGAATTTTACGTTTGCGGGCAATATAGACCTTGGCCAGTTGCACCACACCGGGCGGCAGCTCGTCGCCCATCTGGATCTGGTGCTTGAGCCGTTTGGCTTCGCCCGTTATCCGCCGGTGCATCTGCTCGTAGTTACGGAGCAGCTTCTGCACCTTGCGGTTAACGGTTTCATCCTGCGTAAAGGGCAGCAGCGGGTTCAGCTTCAATGGGGATACCTTCGCGAAGGCCTCTCGGGTGAAGGGCATCCCTTCCGCGAGCAGGATCTCGCCCTCGCGAGTCTCTACACCGGCCGAGACCTGTCCTTCCACCAGCTTGAAAAACTTTTCCCAGAAGCGGCGCTCAAGCTCGGCCAGGTCTCGCTGCAGCTGCTCATCGATTTCGGCCAGCCGCTGCTGTTCCCGTTTCTTAGAAGCTGCATCGAGTTTGCGGCGGCTGAAGAGCTTGGTGTCGATCACCACGCCCTTCATGCCTGGCGGCGCCTTCAGCGAGGCATCCTTCACATCGCCAGCCTTATCGCCGAAGATGGCCCGGAGCAGCTTTTCTTCCGGGGTCGGTTCGGTTTCGCCTTTGGGCGTTACTTTCCCGACCAGTATATCCCCGGCCTTCACCTCAGCGCCCACGCGGATGATCCCCCGTTCATCAAGATCCCGGGTAGCCTCTTCGGAAACGTTCGGGATCTCGCGCGTGAGCTCTTCTTCGCCCCGCTTTGTATCGCGCACCTGGCACTCAAACTCTTCGATGTGAATCGAGGTAAAGACGTCCTCGGCAACCAGGCGCTCCGAAATCACAATAGCATCCTCAAAGTTGTAGCCACGCCAGGGCATGAAGGCGACCAGGATGTTTTTGCCGAGCGCCAGCTCGCCCTTCTCGGTGGCGAATCCGTCGCAGAGCACCGTACCCTTCTCCACGCGCTGCCCGACCTTTACGATCGGCCGCATGTTGATACACGTATCCTGGTTGGTACGCCGGAACTTGATCAGCCGGTATTCCTTGACAGGGTCTTCAAAGCTGACCTCGGCATCTTCCGGATCCTGGTCGTAGCGGATCACGATGCGTTCGGCATCGACGTATTCGACAACGCCCGGCCCTTCGGCGACCAGCAGCGCGCGTGAGTCGCGCGCAATCCGGGCTTCCATACCCGTACCCACGATGGGCGCTTCCGAACGCAGCAACGGCACAGCCTGCCGCTGCATGTTCGACCCCATGAGCGCGCGGTTGGCGTCGTCGTGCTCCAGGAAGGGGATCAAGCTGGCCGAGGGCGAGACAATCTGGTTAGGTGCCACATCCATGTACTGAATCTGCTCAGGCCGCATCAGCGGAAAGTCGCCGCGATAGCGGCATTTGACATACTCATTGAGGAAGCGACCTTCCTCATCAATGGGCGCGTTTGCCTGAGCAATGACCGCGTTGTCCTCTTCCTCAGCCGAGAGATAGACAATTTCGTTGGTGACCTTGCCGTTGCGTACCACCCGGTAAGGAGTTTCAATGAACCCGAACTCGTTAACCCGGGCGTGCACCGTCAACGAGCAGATCAGCCCGATGTTGGGCCCTTCGGGCGTCTCGATGGGACAGAGACGGCCATAGTGCGTGTAGTGCACGTCGCGCACCTCGAAGCCCGCCCGCTCACGCGTCAGGCCTCCCGGCCCCAGCGCCGACACGCGCCGCTTATGGGTCAGCTCGGCCAGCGGATTGGTCTGATCCATGAACTGGCTGAGCTGGTTCGTCCCGAAGAACGTGTTGATGACGCTGGCGATCGTGCGTGCATTGACCAGGTCCTGCGGCGTGAAGCTCTCGGCGTCGCGCAGATTCATGCGCTCCTTGATCGTGCGGGCCATACGGGCCAGCCCCACTGAGAACTGCGCGGCCAGCTGCTCGGCTACGGTACGTACCCGGCGGTTGCCCAGGTGGTCGATGTCGTCCACCGTGCTGCGGCCGTTCTGCAGCAGTACCAGCTCGCGTACGATCGCTACAATGTCTTCCCGCGTGAGCGTAAGCACATCCATGGGCACGTCCAGACGCAACCGCTTGTTAAGACGGTAGCGCCCAACGGCCCCCAGATCATAGCGCTTCTCGTTAAAAAAGAGCCGATCCAGCAGTGCACGCGCCGTTTCGAGATCCGGGGCTTCCGTACCCCGCAGCTGGAAGTACAGGTACTCCAGCGCTTCGGCTTCGGAATGGGTCGGGTCTTTTCGAAGCGTGTTCAGCAGCGAGCTTTTGTCGAGCGCCTCCTCTTCGTTTTCCTCCTCTTTCAGCAGATAGAGCTTCGTAATTCCGGCCTCTTTGAGTTTTTCATAGTCTTCCTCCTGCAGCTCATGCTCAGCCGGCAGGAGCACCTCACGCTCACGCTTTTCTTCCAGAATCTCGCCGGTATCCTCGTCGACGAGTTCGATAATGCGCTCCAGCGTTATGGAGGAGGCCAGCTTCCGTCCCAGATGTTTCTTGAACGCCCTTTTGGTCGAAATATCCACCTCCTCGCCCAGCTCGAAGAGCTGGATAATCTCCTCGTCGGTAGAGTACCCCAGTGCGCGCAGCAGCGTGGTAACCGGCAACTTCTTGCGCCGGTCGATATAGGCCCACATGACGTTGGCCACGTCTGTGGAGAATTCGATCCACGAGCCGCGCAGCGGAATCACACGGGCCGAGTAGAGTTCGGTGCCATTGGGATGGACGCTCTGGCCAAAGAAGACACCCGGACTCCGATGTAGCTGCGAGACGATGACGCGCTCGGCCCCGTTGATGATAAAGGTGCCGCGCTCTGTCATATAGGGCAGGTTCCCCAGGTACACCTCCTGCTCAATAGCCTCGCCGGCCTCCTCTTCGTCCTCATCTTCCAGGATGGACAGCCGGAGCTTGGCCTTGAGCGGAACCGAATAAGTCAGTCCCTGGGCCAGACATTCCTCGACGGTATGCTTGGGCGTGTCCAGCGTGTAATAGAGAAACTCCAGGACGTACCGCTCCCGACTGTCGGTAATAGGAAAGTGCTCTTTGAAGACCGCCTGGAGCCCTTTGTCTTCACGCTCCTCGGGCGGCACGTCGTCTTGCACAAATTCCTTGAAGGATTTCAGCTGGATTTCCAGGAGGTCAGGATAGTCCAGGACCTTCTTCGTGCGGGCAAACGAAATCCGTTCGTTCGTGCCCGGCTGGCCGTTGAACTCAGACATAGGCGGGTGCAACTTCGATGGTTAAGTGACGCGTTGCGCAAACCCAATAAACCGAACAGCTTGTGCCTGCAGATTTGGAGGTGGATGACGCCACAGTAACGCTATGGCACGGAGCTTGTTTCTCCGTGAAATAGCAGACTTTTTGAAACATCATGCTTGGCGTGCAGGCTACAAGCAGGGAAAGCCGACGCCCTCAGGCGAGGGGTCGGCTTACCTTGCAAGCTATGGCGTTCGAGGCAAGAATGCTGGTAAAAGGCGTAGGTTCCCGGGGATTTACTTGATTTCCACCTCGGCACCGGCCTCTTCCAGCTTGGCCTTGATCTGTTCGGCCTCTTCTTTGCTGACCCCCTCCTTGATCGGCTTGGGGGCGCTGTCAACCAGCTCTTTAGCTTCCTTGAGGCCGAGTCCGGTGATGGCGCGCACCTCTTTGATGACGGCAATCTTGTTGCCACCGACCGCTTTAAGGACAACGTCAAACTCTGTCTTTTCCTCTGCCTGGGCGGCGCCGTCACCACCGGCCGGACCAGCGGCAACCGCAACGGCCGCGGCCGCCGGCTTGATGCCATACTCTTCCTCCAGAATCTTGGCGAGCTCGTTTGCCTCTTTGATCGTCAGGTTAACCAGCTGCTCAGCGAGTGCTTTCAGGTCTGCCATGGTTCTTCCTCCTTGTTTTCCCGCAGCGGTCTCTGCCCCTGAGGGCTGCGCTGCGCATTAAGGAATATGGTGCGATCCAGATACAGGTTATTGCCAAAGGTCAGGCAGCCTCCTTCTCGGCTATGGCCTGCACACAGGCAGCCAACGTCTGCCCAGGCCCCTGCAGGGCCCCCACTACCTGCTGCGCCGGTGCCAGAAGCAGTCCGACAATGTCGGCAATCAGCTCGTCCTTCGACTTCAGCGCGGCCAGCGTGTCAAGGGCATCGGCACCGTAAACAGCGCCGTCAATATACGCCGCCTTCAAGCGCGGCAACGCGACGCCCTCTTCTTCAATAAATTTTTTGATCACACGGGCCGGCGCAGCGGGCTCATCGCTGATCGCTACCGCAGTGGGGCCGTTCAGTACCGGTAACAGCTCATCGTACCCCCCGCGCTGCTCCATAGCAATACGGAGCAGCGTATTCTTGACCACCTTGAATTCGACACCGGCCTCTCGGAACCAACGCCGGAGCTTGGTGATCTGGGCGACATTCAGCCCCATATAGTCGGTCAGATAAATAACCGGGGCCGTTTCCAGCCTGGCGCTGATCTCTTTCAGGATGGCCGCTTTCTGGACTCTTGTCAAAGGCATGGCTCACTTCCTCCTATTGGGCATCGGTGTACGGGCTCAGCGAAGCGTGTGCAGCACGCTCAAGCTCACCGGTACCGGCGGCCCCATGGTGGTCGAAAGCGTAATGGAGCGCACATAGGCGCCTTTTACTGACGGCGGACGCAACCGCAACACCTCGCGCAGGAACGCTTCGGCATTTTCTCGAATCTGCTCGCTCGTAAAGGAGGCCTTCCCGATCGAGGTGTGCAGGTTACCCGCTTTGTCCACACGAAAGTCAATACGGCCGGCCTTCACCTCACGAACCGCCTCGGCCACATTTTGTGTCACGGTGCCACTCTTGGGATTGGGCATAAGCCCACGTGGACCCAGGATGCGTCCCAACCGCCCCACCTTGCTCATCACCTGCGGTGTGGCAATCACCACATCAAACTCCAGCCAGCCGTTTTGGATCTTTTCAATGTACTCATCCAACCCTGCATAATCAGCACCTGCCTCCAGAGCCTCCTTCCAGCGCCCCTCGTCAGCCAGCACCAGCACCCGCACTTTTTTGCCCGTGCCATGGGGCAGGGCTACCGTCCCTCGCACCATCTGATCAGCATGCCGGGGATCCACCCCAAGGCGTACGTCTATATCGACCGATTCGTCAAACCTGGCCAGGGCTGTTTTTTTGACCAGGTCGGCCGCCTCCTCCAGAGTAAACGGCCCTTTTCCGGCCTCCTGAATAATCTCAAGCGCTTTCCGATACCGTTTTCCTCGTTTGGGCATGGCTCTATTGGGTTAAGCGGTTCAACCGCCTGCGCAGGGCAGACTCCCGCAGCAACGTTCAGAGATGTTCGGGCTTCCCCTCGACAACAATACCCATCGAACGTGCCGTGCCGGCAATCATCGAAGCCGCCTTCTCCAGATCGTATGCGTTCAGGTCGGCCATCTTTTGCTTGGCAATCTCCAGACAATCCTGCCACGTCACTTTGCCGACCTTCTGACGGAGAGGGTCGCCCGCTCCTTTCTCAATACCCGCTGCCTTTTTAAGCAGCTCGGCCGCCGGCGGACTCTTGACGACAAAAGTGAACGACTTGTCTGAGTAAACCGTGATTACGACCGGCAGCAGCACGCCCATGCGGTCCTGGGTGGCCGCATTGAACTGCTTGCAAAACTCCATAATGTTGACGCCAGCCTGGCCGAGCGCCGGACCAATCGGCGGAGCAGGTGTTGCCTGCCCCCCTTTAATCTGGAGCTTGATAACCTTTTCAACCTTCTTTGCCATAGCACCTCCTCTTTGCGGTTCAATCGCCTGGAACGTTGCTCAGGCTCCCGCGAATTCAGGTGTCTCAGCGTTACAAAGCGCCTCTCCTATGCTCCCATACAGGAAAGGTTTCCAGGCCGTATTTACCCTGTCGTTTTTCACAGAAAGCCTACGACTCCCGTTCTACCTGCAGATAATCGACCTCCAGCGGGGTCTTCCGCCCGAAAATGGAGACCATCACCTTGAGCTTCAGCTTGTCGGGATAGACCTCCTCTACCACGCCTGTAAAGTTGTTGAAAGGCCCCTCAATGATACGTACGATATCGCCGGGCTTGAATGGAATTTCCGGTTGCTCACCCAGCTCCCGAGCTTCGTCCACCTTCCCCAGAATACGTCGGACTTCTTCTGGACGCAGTGGCGTGGGCTGATCGCCGCTTCCCAAAAAACCCACCACAGATGGCATGTTAGAGATCAAATGCTGCAACTCACGATCAAGGATGGCCTCAATCAGGACATAGCCCGGGAAGAACGTGCGCTCACGCGTTCGTTTCTTCCCTCCCCGCAACTCAAAAACGGTTTCCGTAGGAATCAGCACCTCTCCAACTCGGTCCTGTAGACCCAGCCGTTCAATTTCCCGCTCCAGGTATTGCTTGACCTTTTTTTCGTGTCCGGAAAAGGTGCGTAGCACATACCACTTACGCACCTTCTCTTGCTTCTTCTCTTCGGCCATGGTCCCGATTCAGCTTGCGTGCTGCCTACAGCGAATAGATAAATTCCAGCACCGTGGCAATCACCCGATCGGCCAGAAAAATGAACAGGGCCAGTACGGCAGAGGCTACCAGCGTCAAAATGGTATTGTTGATCAACTCCTGACGCGAGGGCCAGCTCACTTTCTGCATTTCTCGCAGGACTTCCTGCAGGTATGCCCGTACTTTTGCAAACATGACCGATCCAGGCTATGTGACGGTACCGGTTACGACAAAGAGGAAGGGCGAACCCGCGTTCGCCCTTCCCTTTATATCTCAGCACGGGCGGCAGGACTCGAACCTGCAACCTGCGGTTTTGGAGACCGCTGCTCTGCCAATTGAGCTACGCCCGTGTGCGCCGGAACCCTCAGGCCCTTTTACGCCGCTCGGCCCTCAGGATCCCGGACGTTTTTATTCAATAGATTTACGTCAGTCGAGGATTTTGGTGACGACGCCGGCCCCCACCGTCCGACCTCCCTCGCGAATCGCAAAACGCAAACCCTCCTCCATCGCCACCGGATATATCAACTTCACCCGAAAACGCGCATTGTCCCCAGGCATCACCATCTCCACCCCCTCCGGCAACATAATATCCCCCGTCACATCCGCCGT
>Ga0256839_1000866_pt1 | contig 38593 bp, 37 predicted proteins | sample 354166metaG_FD_185968 | JGI IMG/M metagenome (GOLD analysis project Ga0256839, IMG submission 185968) | Hydrothermal vent microbial communities from Mid Atlantic Ridge, Atlantic Ocean - 354-166 | ecosystem: Environmental > Aquatic > Marine > Hydrothermal vents | place: Atlantic Ocean: Mid...
CATCTTTTACCACTGGTGGCGGCGACACCCCGCTCCTGGCATCACTGACCCTCCCATTGACGACCTTTTCAACGAATCCGGTGGCTTGTTGGCGGGAATCAGGTGAAAAAATGGGGAGACGCCAGGCAATAGATTCGAGTTAACATTCCGGGAAAAATCGGTAAAATATATCGATTAACCTGGAAAGATATTCGATTGGCAACCAATCAATAACAGAGAGACTGATTTTTTATGGTTACGATTCGTCTGACGCGCGGTGGCGCAAAGAAACGCCCATTTTATCATGTGGTCGTGGCGGACTCGCGCGCCAAGCGCGATGGCCGTCATATCGAGCGGCTCGGCTATTTCAACCCATTGATCGAGGCGGGCGACGACCGTCTGCGCCTGGACATGGAACGGGTGGAGTACTGGGTGGGACACGGTGCCCGCATGACCGACCGGGTGAAGAGCCTGCTTCGGGAATGGCGCAAGATGCAGGCTTCCCAGCCGGAAAAGGAAGCCGAAGCGCAGGGGTGATTCCCTGAGAACAGGTGCCGCAGCGTATCGAGATCGGTGAAATCTCCGGCGTGCATGGGGTGAGGGGGTGGGTGAAAATCTACTCCTACACCCAGCCGCGGGAGAACGTCCTTCGCTATTCCCCCTGGCGGATCCGCCATCGTGGGGAAGAGCACGTCATGAAGGTGATGGAGGGACGGCGTCAAGGGAAGACCGTGGTGGCGCGGCTGCAGGGCATCGAAACGCGGGAGCAGGCGGAGGCCTTGCGGGGCGCCCGGATCGGCATCGAGCGCTCCCAGTTGCTTCCCCTGGCGGAAGGGGAATATTACTGGGCCGATCTGATCGGTCTGGAGGTCATCGATAGCGGGGGCAGAAACCTTGGAAAGGTGACCAACCTGATGGAAACCGGCGCCAACGACGTTTTGATCGTGCGTGGGCAGGATGGCAGGGAGATCCTGATTCCCTGGATTCGGCAGCGGGTGATTCAGGAAGTGGATCTGGCGGCGGGGGTGATCCGGGTGGATTGGGATCCGGATTATTGATGCGGTTCGACGTCATCACCCTGTTTCCCGAGATGATCGATCACGCCAGCCGTTTTGGTGTCACCGGGCGGGCGCTGGAAAAGGGTCTGGCCGAACTGGAACTATGGAACCCCAGGGACTACACCCACGACCGTCATCGTACCGTGGACGACCGGCCCTACGGCGGCGGCCCGGGAATGGTCATGAAGGTGCAGCCGCTGCGGGACGCCATCCGGGACGCCAGGGAGTCGGACCCACGGCCGGCGGTGGTGATCTGCCTTTCCCCCCAGGGGCGCAGGCTCGATCAGGCGGCGGTGACCCGGCTGGCGGACCGGCGGCGGTTGATTCTGGTGGCCGGCCGCTACGAAGGCATCGACGAGCGCCTGGTGGATGCCGAGGTGGACGAGGAATGGTCCATCGGCGACTACGTCTTGTCGGGCGGAGAGCTGGCGGCGCTGGTGGTGATCGATGCCGTGACCCGGCTGTTGCCGGGGGTGCTGCATCACCGGGAGTCGGCGCGCCGCGATTCGCATGTGGACGGGTTGCTGGATCACCCCCACTATACCCGTCCGGAAGAAGTGGATGGCAGAAGGGTGCCGCCGGTATTGCTCGGTGGCGACCATCGGGCCATCGAGCGCTGGCGGCTGAAACAGGCCCTCGGCAGAACCTGGCTCAGGCGGCCGGACTTGCTGGCCGGCCGCAGGCTGACGGAAACGCAGCGGGCGTTGCTGGAAGAATTCAAAACTGAGATGAAAAGCGAAGGGGACACGAAAGATGGCTAATATCATAGAGCAGATCGAACAGGAACAGATGGCCAAGCTGGCCAAGCAGGTGCCGGAATTCAATCCCGGCGACACGGTGGTGGTGCAAGTGAAGGTGAAAGAGGGCAACCGCGAGCGTTTGCAGGCCTTCGAAGGGGTGGTGATCGCAAAACGCAACCGCGGGCTCAATTCCTCCTTCACGGTGCGCAAGGTTTCCCATGGAGAGGGGGTGGAAAGGGTGTTCCCGCTTCACAGTCCCCTGGTGCAGGAGATCAGCGTCAAGCGCCGGGGCAAGGTTCGGCGGGCCAAACTGTACTATCTGCGCGAGCGGCGCGGCAAGGCGGCGAGAATCAAGGAGAAAATCTGATTGGACGGCGGGCGCTTCAGGCGCCCGTTTCGTTGTGGTCGTATGGGATGCCGAAGCCTCCGGCCCGCCGTTCCGCCAGTGGGTGGACGGGCCACTGGGGTTCTCCCTCGAGGTGTGCGGGAAGGGGGCCGTCATCACGGGTGTGCGCTGGCGCAGGGAGGCGTGCCCCAGGCTTCCGTCTCCCGGCCCGGCAGCGGACCCGTTCCGATTCTATTTCACCTGTCCCCGTCATGTTTTCCAGTGCCGCCTGGCCCTTCGCGGAACGCCCTTCTGCAGGCGGGTCTGGCGGGCGCTGCTCGAAATTCCCCCCGGCCGGATCAGAACCTATGGAGAGCTGGCTTCCCTCTTGGGAACCTCTCCGAGGGCGGTGGCGGCAGCCTGCCGCGCCAACCCTTACCCTGTCGTCGTTCCCTGTCACCGGGTGGTGGCGAAAACCGGCCCGGGAGGCTATTGCGGCCAGGCCGGGGGCAAGTGGCTGGATCTCAAACGCTGGTTGTTGAAACACGAAGGATGGCATGGTTGAAACGATCCGCGAGGACGATGCCCACCTGATTCAACGGTTCACCGAAACCCTGTGGCTGGAGGAGGGGTTGAGCGAACATACCCTCAAGGCCTACGGCAGCGATCTGAAGCAGTTCGCCCGCTGGTCGGGAAGGCCGCTGCTGCAGGTGGACAGCGCCGATCTTTCCGCCTATCTCGCCCACCTCGGTCAGCGTGGCGGCAGCGCCCGCAGCAGTGCCAGAATCTTGTCCAGCCTGCGAAAATTCTATGGATACTTGGTGCGCGAGCGTCTGATCGGTCTCGATCCCAGTTCGGGAATCGAATCCCCCTATCTGGGACGGCCGCTCCCGGACTCACTCAGCGAAGCGGAGGTCGAAGCCCTGCTGGAGTCTCCCGATACCTCCCGGGCATTGGGATTGCGGGACCGCAGCATGCTGGAAGTCCTCTACGCGACGGGCCTGCGCGTTTCGGAACTGGTGGCCCTGCGTTTCGATCAGTGGGATCAACTGCGGGGGTTGGTGAGATTGTTCGGCAAAGGCAACAAGGAACGCCTGGTCCCTCTGGGCGAGGAAGCGACGATCTGGCTGGACCGTTATCTGGGCGACGCTCGTCCCGTGCTGCTGGGTGTCCGCCGGTCGGAATATTTGTTCGTCACCCGCCGGGGAGGACCGATGACCCGGCAGGCATTCTGGCATCTGATCAAACGATACGCCCGCCGGGCGGGTATCTCCAAACCCCTGTCCCCCCATACGCTGCGTCACGCTTTCGCCACCCACCTGATCAATCACGGGGCGGACCTGCGGGTGGTGCAGATGTTTCTGGGACACAGCAGCCTGTCCACGACCCAGATCTATACCCATGTGGCCCAGGAGAGGCTGAAACGCCTGCACGAGACATATCATCCGAGGGGATAGGAAACGCCGGAGCAAAAGGCGGCGGCGGGCGATGGGGTGCTTTCTGATCTAATATTGTTGCAAACGACATGACTGCCGGGGGGAAAGGCAATGACCGGGGAAGAGGAAAAAACGGACAAGCGGGTACTGGTCACCGGTGGTGCTGGTTACATCGGCAGCCACACCTGTGTGGAATTGCTGAATGCGGGTTTCGAGATCGTGGTGGTGGACAATCTGAGCAACAGCAAGATCGAGTCCATCCGCAGAGTGGAACGGATCACCGGGAAAGACATTCCGTTCTTCGTCGGCGATATCGGCGACAGAGTGGAGATGCGCAAGATCCTGTCACTTTTCCCGGTCGAAATCGTGGTGCATTTCGCGGGGCTCAAGGCGGTCGGCGAATCGTGCGAAAAACCCTTGCTGTATTATCAGAACAACATCGCCGGTACCTTGAACCTGTGTGAGGAAATGGGCCGGGCGGGGGTCAGGCGCATGGTCTTCAGTTCATCGGCCACGGTTTACGGCGATCCCCATGTGGTGCCCATCACCGAGGATTTCCCGCTGCAGGCAACCAACCCCTACGGCCGCAGCAAGCTGTTCATCGAGGAAATCCTGAAGGATCTGGTCAGCGCCGACAGGCTGAAGCAGGCACAGAACCCCTGGACGGTGACCCTGCTGCGTTATTTCAATCCGGTCGGAGCCCACGAAAGCGGCACCATCGGCGAAGATCCCAATGGCATCCCCAACAACCTGATGCCCTACATCACCCAGGTGGCGGTGGGCAAGCTGGAAAGGCTGCGGATTTTCGGGGGAGACTATCCGACCCGGGACGGCACCGGGGTGCGCGATTACATCCATGTGGTGGATCTGGCCAAGGCCCACGTCAAGGCGGTGGAAGCGCAGATGAAGCGGGCTCCCGGGCAGGTCTTCACCTACAATCTCGGGACCGGAACCGGCTACAGCGTGTTGGAAGTGGTCGAAGCTTTCGAGTCCCAATGCGATGTCCATATCCCCTATGAAATCGTGGGCCGGCGCCCCGGCGACGTGGCCGAATGTTACGCCGACCCGGCGTTGGCCGCGGCGGAGCTGGGCTGGCGGGCCGAAAAGGGAATCGGCGACATGGTCAAAGACGCCTGGCGCTGGCAGTCGCAAAATCCGGAGGGGTATCCGGATTGAGAGAGGCGCCTTTCACTCAGACCCAGGCGACGATTCGGCCGCGTCTGGTATGCGCCTTCAGGAAATTCGTGCGGCGCTCTGCTCATTCGCCCATCGCCTTCAACAGTCGGCGCCCGCCCCACACCAGGACCACTCCCGCAACCAGCGCCAATAGCAGTGACACGATCGAGCCCGCGGTCCAGTCGGTCGGGTAGCGGTCCGGGCGGACCGCTTTGGTCAGGCCGGGCAGGCTGGCCAGATCCCGGTCGCCGCCGGCCACCTTGATCTGGGCCTTCATGCCGTGTTCTGTGTGCTGGGCGATGTCGCAGTGAACCAGGTAGGTCTTTTTGTACGGCGGCAGAATGAACGAGGCCGTTTCTTCCCCCGGTCCCGACACCTCGATGGTGAACATGCCCTGGGGGTAGATCTTTTCCGGCAGGCCGTGGACCATGAACTGGTGACGGATGTCGTCGTCGTTGACGAACCGGACCGTCAGCCGGGTGCAGGGGGCGACGTCCCAGCTCTGCCGGTCGTAGGCGAAGACCAGTCCGGGGAATTTTTTGGCGTGTTTGCGTCCGGCATGGACGGTGATCTTCTGGTCCCCCGAGATCCTTTGGCAGCCTTCGGGCAGGGTCATGGGGTTTTCGTTCATCACCATGCTGTCCATGTCCATGCGATGACCGGCGAAGCTCCAGGCCGGCAGGAGCAGTATCGACAGAAAAACGATGCTTGGAATTTTCATCGCCCTTTCCTCCCGTCACGCCAAAGTGCCACCAGCAGCCCCAGGGCCAGGCCCAGCAACAGCCCGGCGATCACCACCCGGATGGTGTTGGGGGGCAGGGGCGCGGCATCGGAAAAAATCGCCCATTCGTCGCTTCGTGCCCATACCGGCACCTGTTTTCGATAGAACCAACGATTGAAGAAGGGAACCAGATCCATCCCCTGCAATTTCGGGAAACCGTCCTCGCCGAGATATTTCCGGTAGATCACCAGACCGATGTCGCCGCCCGGTCCGATGCCGTCGGAAGTGACGCTTTTTTCCGCGTGGTCGTGCATCAACCAGGCCCCCTCGCCGAAACTGTGCAAACCGTCGTCGTGGGTGTCGAGCACCAGAGTCAGCCTTTGCGCCGGTGCCAGTGCCTGCACGTCCCGGGTGACGGGGGATTCCAGGGGCACGCCGTCGGCGGCGATGGCGGTGGTCTTGTGGCCGTGGAGGTGAAGCCCGAGTGTGTGTGGGTGGCCGTTGGCCACCTGCAGCAACACCTTTTGTTCCGGCTCCACCACGATCAGGGAATCGCGCAGGGTATAGGGAAAGGATTCGCCGTTGAGCAGGAAGAAATCCTCGTCCGAGTCGGTGATGTCATACTCGCGGTTCATCGCTCTGGCCACCAGGCGGGGGTCGTTGTGCGCCTGGATCGGCAGATAGCGTTCCTTGTCCAGGGACTGGAAGTGGAGGTCGTATTCCTGGTCGAAGCGTTGCCGGCTGGCGGCGGAGCGGTGCCTGACCTTGCCGGCGCCGATGTTGAAGGTCTGGAGCCAGTTGTCGGGGCGGTTCTCTTCCACGATGAACAATCCCTGCAGCCCCATGAGCATGTGTTTGTCGGTCTGCACATGGCAATGGTAAAGCATCGCGCCCGGCCGGCGGGGGGTGATTTCATAGGTGCGCCGCTCGCCCGGCATCAACATCTTCTCGCTGGTGACGGGGACGCCGTCATTGCCCTGGCCATCGGCGCGCAGATAGGGGTGGTCGACGCCGTGGAGGTGGATGGTGTGGGGAAAATAATGGCTGTTTTCCAGCGTCAGGTAGATCGTGTCCCCCTGCTCGACCCGGATGGGCGGCGAGGGGGCGCGCAACATGGGGTTGGCGTCCAGATTGACCGCATCCACGGTGGCCATGCCGCGCATCTTGGGAACGAACACCCACATACCCGGCGTCAGGCCGGGCGCGATGCGGTAACCGGGGATGAGAAAGTCGCCGTCCGGGGTGCTGCCGTTGAGTTCGGCCACCTCCAGCTTGATGTGGATGACATCGGGATCCCCGTCGCCGTCACGGTCGTTTTCCTTGACCACCGCGTCCATCGCCAGCCGGGTCTTCATCAAGGTGGGCATGGAAACCTTGTCGGTGCCCTTGACCACGCTGGCGACCAGATAGGGGTTGTCGGGCTTGCACTGCGGGTCTTCCTCGATTTCCACCCCTTCGATGCTCTGGGCCTGGCGCCATTCAGGATGCTCGAATTGACAAAAATCCTCGGTGTCGTCCAGGGAGGGCACCCACTTGACGGTCGAGGGAAGCGACAGGCCCGCCTCGGTCAAGGGGCCGGGAAAGAAAATCCAGGCCAGAGAGAGGCTGATGGCGATGCCGAGCAAATAGAAAAGACGGGTCAGGGTCATAATTTTTTCAACACCAGTTGATAGAGGGTTTCCACTTCATGGTCCTTGCCGTTCAGCAGGTCGTCGAGCAGCCGCCGGCGGTCCTCGACGAACGCCCGGTCACGGATGACGTTGAGGTTCACGATCACGTTGATGGCGCAGCTTTTCAGCGCCGCCTGGGCGGCCAGCACGCCGACGCCGGCATCGGAGATCACATTGACGTTGCCGCTTTCGGCGGCCGTTCGGCACAACCCGATGACCTCGCCGCACAGCCGGGCGCAGGCCAGCGGCGCATCGGTGGCGGATTTGAGGGCCGTCTGGATTTTGCCGCCGCGCTCCGGGTCATCTTTCGGCAGGCGATAGGCGGCCATCACCTGATTGAAGGCGGCGATGTCGTCGTCGATGGCGGCGAGCAAACGCTGCCGCAGCGCCTCCGATCGTTCGAGCAGTTCACGCATCTGCGGTTCGACTTCCTGGTACCTGGGTTTTCCGATGGTGAGGTTGGCGACCATACTGACCAGGGCCGCGCCCATGCTCCCCATCACCGCCGCGGCGCTGCCGCCGCCGGGGGTGGGAGAGGCGCTGGCCAGTTGATCCAGGAATTCGGTGAGGGAATGCTGTTGATACATGTGCGGCCTGCAAAGGATTGGTGCGAGAAATGACCAACCATTATAATCGAACCCGCCTTTTCGTGGATGCGCTTGATGTTATGTTGCGGGGCAGTGGCGGTGCCGCTGAAGCCCTTCTCCTTTTCGCTGAAATTTACGGAGCATGTCATTGAAGAAGTTGTTGTTTCAGTTCGATACCGATTCCCGTCCCGCTTCCTTCGACACGGTGGTGGCCTATGATGGCGGGGCCGATCAGGTGATCGGTTACGGGGGGGTGACCCCCGAAAATGTGACGCCGCTGGTGGAAGGCGCCATTTTCACCCGCCCGCCCAGGGAAAAGAAAAATACCGCCATTTTCATCGGTGGGAGCGATCTTTTGGCCGGTCAGGCACTGCTCGAGGCCGTGAGGAACGTGTTTTTTGCCGGTTTCCGGGTTTCGGTCATGCTCGACAGTAACGGCAGCAACACCACGGCGGCGGCGGGGGTGGCGAAAATCGCCGCCAGCACGCCTGTCGCCGGCAAGAAAGCCGTGGTGCTGGCGGGAACGGGCCCGGTCGGTCAGCGGGCGGCGGCCCTGTTGGCCAGGGAGGGGGCGGAAGTCCTCCTGACTTCGCGGGAGCTGGAGCGGGCCGAAAAGGCTTGCGCCGCCATGAAAGACCGCTTTGGCGTGGAGATCGAGCCGGTGGAAGCCTGCGACGACGACGCCCGGGGCAGGGTGATCCGCAGCGCCCAGATCGTTTTCGCCACCGGCGCGGCGGGGGTGCGACTGCTGGAAGAACGCCACTGGAAGGATCTGGAAAAGCTGGAGGTGCTGGCCGATGCCAACGCCACGCCCCCTCTGGGTATCGAAGGGGTGGAAATGATGGATCGGGGCGAACGCCGGCATGGCAAGGTCTGCTGGGGCGCGATCGGCTTCGGCACCCTGAAGCTGGCCGTTCACAAGGCTTGCATCGCCCGGTTGTTTCAGCGTAACGATCAGATCTTCGATGCCGAGGAGATCTACGCCATCGCCAGGGAGATGGCATAGGGGCGTTGCATCGCCCGGCTGACCGCAGCCGGCCGGGTGCGGTTCATTCCCGCCGCCACAAGGTGCCCTGGGGGGTGTCTTCCAGGGTGATGCCCTGGGCCTTGAGCCGGTCACGGATCCTGTCGGCGGCGGCCCAGTCGCGCGCTTCCCTGGCTTGCTCGCGCGCCCGGATCAGGTCTTCGATTTCCTGCGGCGGCAGTGTTTCCCTTCCTCCTTTCAGAAAAGCCTCGGGCTCCTGGGTCAGGATGCCCAGGGTATTGCCCATGAATTTCAGTATGGCGCCCAGGCGGGCGGCTTCCCCGGGGTCCTTTTCCCGCAGCCGGTTGATTTCCTTCGCCAGATCGAACATCACCGCCAGGGCGCCGGGAGTGTTGAGGTCATCGTCCATGGCTGCCTGGAAACGTTCAAGCCAGGGGTCGCCTTCCAGCCTGGCGGCTTCGGGGGGTACGGGTGCAAGCCCCCGCAGAGCCGTGTACAGCCGGGTGAGCCCGGCCCGCGCTTTTTCCAGGGATTCATGGGAGTAGTCCAGGGGACTGCGATAGTGGCTGGTGAGGATGAAGAAACGGACCACTTCCCCCGGAAACTGTTTGAGAATCTCGCGGATGGTGAAAAAGTTTCCCAGGGATTTGGACATCTTTTCCTTGTCCACCCTGACGAAGCCGGCATGAATCCAATAGTTGACGAAAGGTTCGCCAGTGGCGCCTTCGGATTGGGCGATCTCGTTCTCGTGATGGGGGAACTGGAGATCGGCGCCACCGCCGTGGATGTCAAAATGGGCGCCCAGACAGGTGGTGGACATGGCCGAGCACTCGATGTGCCAGCCCGGCCGCCCCGGCCCCCAGGGAGAGTCCCACGCGGGTTCTCCGGGTTTGGCGCGTTTCCACAGTACGAAGTCCAGCGGATCGCGTTTCGATTCGTTCACCTCCACCCGCGCTCCGGCCCGCAGTTCTTCAGGTTTTTTGCCGGAAAGCTTGCCGTAGCCCTCGAATTTGCCGACCGCGTAATAGACGTCGCCGTTTTCCCCCACATAGGCGTAGCCTTTGTCGATCAATCGCTGGATCATATCGATGATGGCGCTGATGGAGCGGGTGGCCCGGGGTTCCTCGTCGGGGGGGAGGCAGCCGAGGGCCCGTTCGTCCTCGTGCATGGCCTCGGTGAAACGGTCGGTCAAGGTTTCGAAAGGCACCCCCGTTTCAGCCGCCCTTTGGATGATCTTGTCGTCGATGTCGGTGATATTGCGTACATAGGTGACCTCGAAGCCTTTCATCCGCAGATAGCGGGCCAGCACGTCGAACACCACCATCACCCGGGCGTGGCCCAGGTGGCAATAATCGTACACCGTCATGCCGCATACATACATGCGGACCTTGCCCGGCTCCAGGGGGGTGAAGATTTCCTTGGCGCGGGTAAGACTGTTGTAAAGTTTCAACATGGTGTTTAGGCCCATTTCGAGAGTCTGGTCAGGATTTTTTCCGCTCCCAGCAGTTCGTGAAGCCGGGGAAGTTCCGGGCCGTCGAGGCGGCCTGTCAACGCGGCCCTCAAGGGTTTGAAAAGCCGTTTGCCCTTGACCCCGGATTGGGCCTGCAGTGTCTGCAGAAACGATTTCCATTGGTTCCGATGCGCTTGAAAGGCCTCCAGGGCGGTGCGAAAGAAGGTGGAATCGGTCTGGGCGAGAATCTCCCTGGCCTGGCCGGTGAGGGGAAATTCATCCCGAAACAGGATCGTGGCCCATTCAGCGGCCTGATCTGGAAAGACACAATTGCTTCGGACCAGGGCGAGGAAAGCCGCCCGCTTTTCCGGCGGGATGGTGCTGCGGGAATCGGCGTTGAGCCATTGCCACAGGGTTTCGTCATCCGCCTGATGGACCGCCTGTTGCTGCCAGTAGTCCAGCTGGTGGGGATCGAAGCGTGCCGGGGAACGGCTGAGGTGGTCGATGGAGAATCCCGCCTGCAACTGTTCCAGCGTTTGCAGGGATTCAACGGTGTAGCGGTGTCCCAGTCGGGCCAGCAGGTTGATGACCGCCAGGGGAAGGTAGCCTTGTCGCCTCAGCTCGCGAATGCTGCGGCTGCCGTTTCGTTTCGACAGGGGGGCGCCGTCTTCTCCCACGATCAGGGAAATATGGCCATAACGGGGTGGCCGCAGGCCCAACGCTTCCAGTATCAGCAATTGGCGCGGTGTATTGGTGAGGTGGTCTTCGCCACGCAGTACGTGCGTGACTTCCATCAGGGCGTCGTCCACCGCGTTGCAGAAAAAGAACGCCGGGGTGCCGTCGGCGCGGCGGATGATGAAGTCGCCGATGGTGTCGGTATCGAAGCGCTGTTTTCCCCGGACCAGATCGTCGAATTCGATGGTGCGACCGGCAGGAACGCGGAAACGCAGGGTGGGTTCGAGCCCCTGGTCGAGGCGCGCCTGGATTTCGTCGGGCTTCAGGTGGGCGCACGTGCCCGCGTAGCGGGGCGGCTTGCCTTCCAGCCGTTGCAGTTTACGCGAGCGCACCAGGTCATCGGGGGAGCAGAAGCACGGATAGACCCGCCCCTGGGCTTCCAATTGCCGGTAGTAACGGTCGTACACCGCCTGTCGCCGGGATTGAAAGTATTGATCGGCCTGGCCGGATGCCGGTCCCTCGTCCCAGTCCATTTTCAGCCAGCGCAGATCTTCCATCAGGGCAGTGGTGTATTCCGGGCGGCTGCGCTCCTGATCCGTGTCCTCGATTCGCAGCAGAAAAGTCTGGCCGAACAAACGATTGAACAAGGCGGTGCGCGCATTGCCCAGATGGATATACCCGGTGGGGCTCGGGGCAAAGCGGGTCTTGCGGTGTTGTGTCATGGGAGGTCGTCCTGAAAGAAGGCATATTGTATTGAAGATCTCCGCAAATTCACAGAGGACGATTTTTTCGCTATGACGCCCTCATCAAGCATCCGTGTTCGGGCGCTCGTTCGGCTGCGAAAGTCCACCTGGACGGCCTCCTTCCAGTCGGGAAGGATGGGGGCGGGGGGTCAGTTCCTGGTGCTGCGGATGGAACCGGCATTTGCCTTTGCCTTGGCGTTCTTGCAGCCTGGAAGCCAGGACTTGCAATCAAGCATTCGGAATGGGCGCGGATCTTACCAACACCAATAGGATCTGTAACATCCCCCCCACCAGGGATCATACCACCAGTAAGGAGGGGGCGCTGGAGGGGGTGTTTGCTTGCGCTTCGGCCACAGGTGCCAGCTGCGTGCCTCCAGCAACGGGATCTTGATTTTGCGTTTGCCCACGGTGCGTTCCGCCAGGCCTGCCAGGGTGCCGACGACCGTCAGTTCCTTTTCCGGCAGGTAAATCGCCGGATCCAAAAATGCGGAAGTATGGACCACGAAACGCCCCAGGGGGGTGGCGTTTTCTTTCGGGCGTCCTGCATTGTCGAGGGGATAGGCGAGGATCTGTACCCAGGTGTCCTGGGCGTCGTTCGTCAACTCGAGAATCTTTCCTCCCCAGCGTACCCGCTTGCCGCGATAGTGCTCTGGATCCTCCATGGCCTGACCGAGGGTGATGGGTTGCAGCCCCGGAGAGTCGAGTTCAGGCGGAAGCGTCGAGCAGGCGCTCAGGAGAAAAAAACAACTCAGAGGTATCCCCAACCAGAGTGCTTGTATCAAGTGGCGACAGGTTTTCATACTGTGCTCCTGAGTCCATAAGAGGTGTGGTAGCAGGTTGTCATGCATGTTTGTCATGTAAGAACGGCCTCAGTTCCCGTCCTCTCCCTCCTGACGCAAGGTTGCCGGCAGCTTTTTCTTGGTCTTGATTCCAAGCTCCACCAATGTATCCGCCTGGCGGAGCAGGTTGCCGCGGCCATCCTGCAATTTTTTGCGTGCCGTGTCATACGATTTTTGCGCAGATTGCAGTTGCCGGCCGATTTGTTCGAAGTCTTCGAGAAAGCCGCACAATTTGTCGTAGAGCCTGGCGGCCCGGTCGTAGATATGGCGGACATTTTCCTGCTGGCGTTCGAAGCGCCACATGTTTTCGATGGTGCGCAGCGTCGCCAGCAGGGTGGTGGGAGTGACCACGATGATGCGGCTTTCGAAGGCTTTCGAGAAAAGCCCCGGTTCGGCCTGGAAGGCCGCGCTGAAGGCGGGCTCGATGGGCATGAACATCAGGATGAAATCGAGGGAGTTGATTCCTTCGAGATCCTCGTAATGTTTGCCGCTGAGATCGTCGATGTGGTGGCGGATGGCGTCGATATGGCGTTTCAACGCGGCTTTGGCGGCCAGCTCGTCGGTGGCGGCGACATATTCCTGATAGGCGTTGAGGGAAACCTTGGAATCGATGATGATGTCTTTTCCCTCGGGAAGGTGGATGATGACATCCGGCCGCAATCGTTTCCCCTGCGCATCCCGGAAACTTCCCTGGACCTGATATTCCATGCCCTTGCGCAGCCCGGATTTTTCCAGCACGGTTTCCAGAACGATCTCGCCCCAGGTGCCCTGGCGTTTCTTGTCGCCCTTCAGTGCCCGGGTGAGGTTTTGGGCTTCCTCGTTCAGGCGTTGATTGAGCTGCTGCAATTGTTGTAATTGCGCCTGCAGGGAGCCGCGTTCTTTTTGCTCGCTGCTGTGAATTGCGTCGATACGCTCACGAAAGTCCCTGAGCTGGGTGCTCACGGGTTTCAGGATTTCATCCAGACGTTGCTGGTTCAGGCGGGTGAACTGACGGCTTTTTTCTTCCAGAATCCGGTTGGCCAGGTTCTCGAATTCGGTCTTGAGCTGTTCTCTGGCCTTCTCCAGATCGGCCAGTTTTGCTTCGTTATGGCGTTGCTGTTCCTCCAGCCGGGTGGTCAGTTCGGCCTCCCTGGCCACATGGGCTTCCTTTTCCTCCATGAGCCTTGATATTTCGTTTTGCTGACGCGCGAGCTGGTCCCGGAGATCCGCAGCCCGGTGGGACAGAAGCGCCTGTTCCCGCTGCAGTCGGGCATGATGGCGGAGCGTGATCAGGGCGGTCACCAGGCAGCCGGCAAGAAATCCGGCTCCCAGGGCGATGAAGGTTTCAATGGGGAAGGATGCGGGAAAATCCATACAGATCAGTCCGTTGTCAGCATGAGGAACGAAGGGGGTGAACGAGAGCTCCGCTCATGATACCAAGCCGGAGGCGGGAGCACACGCAGGGCACTCGTATGACCGCGGCTTTCCCGTTCAAACTCGATTTTGCACGGCCTTGAAGCCCTTCTCCCTCTGGGAGAAGGGTTGGGGTGAGGGCTGGAGCCGGTGAAAGTGGGGGTATGTTTCCCTCACCCCCGGCCCCTCTCCCAAAGGGAGAGGGAGGAAACCGGTTCGTCGTCAGCGGCCGGGGAGGGGCGCTCCGGGGCTGAATTCACGGACGAATTGCGCTCCGGCGGACCCTTCCCGGACCCCGAAAAAGCAAACCGACAGGTGTTGAAGGCGCCGGGTTTTCCAGTAGGGGCTGTCGCCCGGCGGAGACACATTAACTGGTTGATTTTGCATGGATCGTCATTTTTCCGCAAATGCGTGTCGGTATTTGGGGACAAAAATCGTGCCGTGGGGCATTCTCAAACCGTTGTTTTTTATCCGCATGGATGGGATGTGAGGTTGCGGAGAGGGGAAAACTGCATCATCTGCTCACAGAGCTCATCGTGGTATAGATATTGCTAATATTCATCTCGAGAACAATCGTACCGTCGAAGTGGTGAAGTGGCGTTTCCGCACCCGGGGCCGGCTTGGCCATGAAAGACGATTCTTGAAGGGAGAAGAAAAATGAATGTATGGCATGGTAAGACACTGATTCATTGGCTTGTTTGTCTGATCTTGATGGCCGGTTTCAGCGGTGTGTCCTGGGGAGGGGACGACGATGAAGAAAACCGCCGCGACTTCAAGATCAAAGAAGCGAAGTGGGATGACGGCAAGCTGAAAGTCAAGGGAAGGGGAATCACCGGTCTGAAGGTGACGATCAGAGACGCTGGCAGCGGCGCCAGGATCGGTGAAACCAAGATCAGGAAGGAGGGGAAATGGAAGTTCGAGGTCAGGAATCCGGCTGTCGTCCCGTGCAAGATCAGCGCCGAGCAAAGTGATGGCAAACGGCGGGAAAAAAGCGTCAAGGACGCGCCGCCTGGTTGTGGCAGAAGCGACACTGGTGACGACGAAGACGACGAAGACGACGAAGACGACGAAGACGACGAAGACGACGAAGACGACGAAGACGACGAAGACGACGAAGACGACGAAGACGACGAAGACGACGAAGACGACGAAGACGATGGAGACGATGGAGACGATGGAGACGATGGAGACGATGGAGACGATGGAGACGATGGAGACGATGGAGACGATGGAGACGATGGAAATAACGGAAATGGAAATAATGACGCTGCGGCAGGCACGACGCCGAAACACACCTTCAATCTCCTGATGAATTACGAGCTGGGGATGCACTGCACCGGTTTCGAATTTTCCTACTGCTGTGTGCTGCCTCCTTACAACTCCATCCTCGCCCAGGTGGTCAAGACGGAAAAAGGCGCCGCCACGCCCATGCTTCTGGAGGCCGACCCCAATCTTGGGTTGGATTTTCTCGGCCGGCCGACGGTATTGCGTGATCCGGAACTGGACGCCAACGGCAACTTCAAGAAGTACGTCCTGCGCTACTGGCACGAGGCCCAGCCTCGCAACGATGGCCGTGGCGCGCCCCAGACCGATCCGCTGATCAGCAAGGTGGAAGGCAACTCCCTGTTGATGTGGGGGACGGTGTTCGATGCCGCCACCGTGGACAGCGGCAACAGATTGCAATATGGTTCCAAGGACGGCAGCGATGGCGTGATGCTGGGAGATGGTGACACCAGCGACCCCAACGACAATTACGCCAACGCCTGGCTCAATCACCTCTATATCTATGAGGATCTCGAAGGGAGCAATTCTTCCGGCAGCAGCCTGGAGATCGACAAGATCCGCCTGGGGATGCCCAATGACCACAAGAACTTTTCCACCATCCTGCCGGACAACAGCGGCCCGGCCTTTCATCCGATGGGGCCGGGTGCGGTCCAGGGGTTGAACAACGTGCTGACTTTCTCCGGCGAGAGCGGCACCGTGGTGTTCACCCAGACCAAGACGGTGGAAAACCTGCCGGTGATGCTCACTTCTCCCCGGATCTGGGAAGCGCTCGGCCTGCCGCTGACCCCGTTCGAGGACACCATCGACTTCTATGCCGATCCCGGCGCGGTCGATGAGAGCAGCATCCGTCCCTACGTGAAGATGATGGCCCAGCTGCACCATTATGATCCCGGCCGGCCCGGCGGAATCGGCGAGCCGGTGCTGGACAACGGTGAGCCCGTCATCGGCATGGGGACCGCCCCGATCGACATTCCCAACTGCGAGCGCTGTCATGCGATCGGCGAAAACGATTCGGTCAACAGCGCGCAAAAAGGCGAACCCGACGTTGCCGCGGCGGTCCAGGGCGAGATCGAATTCTGGAAAGCCTATTACGATATTTCCGGAAACGATTCGGACTGGTACCCGCGCTTGAAAGGGGCGGCCATCAGTATGTTGATGTTGCACGACCGGCAGCACGGCACGTCCTTCACCGCCAACTACGATCCCAATGACAGCAATACGGTGACCCGGCTGGGTCATGACACGGTTCTGTGTCAGCGCTGCCATGCCGACAACGTGATCGCGGTGACCCGTTCCGGGGAAAAGGACGGCAGGTTGATTCCGCCCTTGAGCGAAGCGATCCATCTCAATCACATGGATCTGGCGTTTCAGGATTCCCTGGGGCGTGACGGCAGTTGCCAGGGGTGTCATCCTGCCCACCGTTCCGATGGCAACATGGACAGTTACCCCATCACCGAACTGGGGCTCAACGCCTATGCGGATGCCGACAACCGCGACGCCGCCGGCGGCTGTTTCGTCGGCCGTGACGTCCATTCCAATCCCGGACGCAACGCCGACTGCGGCACCCCCAGTCACCTCAACGCCGTCGGCCGATGGCTGGTGGACAACGTGGCCAGTGACAGCGGCCATGACAAGGGTATCTGGTGCACCAACTGCCACACCCAGTTCAGTCAGGAAATGTGGAAGGCCGAGAACGTGGCCGATCTGATCAATGCCCATCCGGGCGATCCCGGTCATGTGCGCGAGCCCTCGGCCAACGCTTCCCTGGCGGATGTGGCCGCCGCGGTCGGGGTGCCGCTCGGTCAGGCGGTCGCCTGGCTCGATCCCAAGACGGCCAGTGACACCTTTGCCGTCTGGAACCGGGATCCGGGGTTGTGCGACTATCTTTCGGCCAACCCGAGCCCTTACAACGACGCGGGCGTGGCCACGGTGGAAGTGGCCGCCGGCGGACAGAGCTGTTCCACCGGCTTTGGCGTACCGGGGCCCGACTGTGACGCCGATGGAAGCCCCGACTTCCAGATCTGCGGCACCCAGGACGGTGACGGGGATTTCAGCGTCCATATCCTGGACTTCTGCACCACCCCCGACTGCGTCTCCGCCGCCCAGGCCAGGCTGGCCGATTCGACCGCCGCCGCCGTGCCCTTCTCGGCCGCCACCGATGGCCGGGATCACTGGCTGGCCGCCGGCGAGCCCCATTGCGCCGACTGTCACGCGGCGCCCTTCGTGGAGCAGAGTGGAAATCACAATCCATTCCCGCCCTTCAACTATCCCCACAAGGCGTCGTTGTTCCGCTATTCGCGTGGGCATCAGGACATCACCTGTCAGGGCTGTCACGAATCGCCCCACGGTCTGTATCCGGTGACGGCGGACATCGACACCACCACCTACGCCCAGGCGGCCATGCTCAATGCCGATGGTTCCCATGGGCCGCTCAAATGCGGGGCCTGTCACGAAACCAACCAGAACGGGGTGGTGGCCTGGGCCAAGCGGCTCAGCTATGAAGGCCGGCGCATCGCCGGCGACTTCGACAGCGCGGTCGCCTGGGCGCACACCTTCACGGATGAAGCCGATCCCCGTCAATCGGTCTGCCTCAACTGTCACGGGGACGAAAGTGACGAGATCGGCTGGCGCGAGGACGACTGGCTGGAACACGCCAGCAAGGGGCGGGTCTCGCGGCGGCTCATGGACAAGGTGGAAATCCTGACCCAGGGCTTCGTGTCCGGGGACCCGGATCACCAGGATCCGCTGCAGACAGTCTGCAAGGGGTGTCATGGGGACAAGCGCTCCAAGGTGTCCTGCGACCGCAAGGAATGGAAGCGACACCTCACCAGAGGGCGGGTGGCCGTCAAGGTCTGGGAGCATGTCTCCACCCGGCTGGCCGGTTCGACTTGCGGATGGTGAGGATGCAGATGACCTTGTATGTGCGCATGTTGGGTGTCTGGCTGTGTCTGATCCCGGCCCTGGCGATGCCCTCCGGCAGCCAGGAGGCGATCGCCGAGGTCGGTGATCAGACCATCACCCTTCACGATGTGGATGTGCTGATCGACAGCTCCAGTGTCATCGGCGTTCCGATTCCTCCCAAGGGAACCGCGGAGCGCAACCGCCTCAGGATGGTGATCCTGGACCGGATGATCAGCGCCAACCTTCTCTACCTCGACGCCTTGTCCCAGGGACTGGACGACAACCCCGTCTACCGGGAGGACGTCCGCCGGTACAGGGAGGCCATGCTGGCCTCCCTCGCCCGGGAGAAACTGATCGGAGAGATCGAAATCGGCGACGAGGAAGTGCTGGCGTACTATAAAAGCCACTTCGATCCGGATACGCCGTTGACGCGGGATCTGGGAACCGCCATCCGGGCCAAGCTGCGCAAGCGGGAATTCGTGCGTCGGCGCTCGGAAATGCGGGACAGGTTACGGCACAAGGTGAAAGTGGAGATCCGGGCGCAAAAACTCGACGACGGCCTCGGAGACAAGGAAGTGGTCGCCAGAATCGACGGCAAACCCCTGCTCTGGGGCGAGGTCAGGCGTTCGGTGATGAGCGAGCCTGGGGAGAAACGCCGCGAGGCGCTGGAGAAGGCCATCGATTACCGGCTCCTGATCGATTACGCCCGTCGTCACGATCTGGAGCGCGATGCCCGGTATCTGGGGCGGGTGGGGGAATATCGCAAGACCCGCCTGATCAACTTCCACCGTGAAAGGCTCGCTTCCGCCTGGATGCCGTCGGATGAGGAAATCCAGGCTTATTTCGAGAGGCATCGGGAAAAGATCGAGGTCAAGCCCAGGCGCAAGGTTCAGATGGTGGTGGTGAAGACCCGTCAGGAGGCGGAAAACCTCAAAAGACGCATCGAGGCCGGGGAGTTGACGTTGTATCAGGCCGCCCAGCGATATTCCATCGACCCCAACGCGAAGCGAAACCTGGGGGAAATCGGCTGGGTCACACAAGGCAGTGGCTATCTCGCGCTGGACCGGCTGACGTTCGAACTGAATCCGGGCGTGATCGGCGGCCCGGTGGCGACACCGGCGGGATGGCACCTGGTCAAGGTGTTGGAAACAAGGCCCGGCCGCTACCACAGCCTGGATGATCCGGCCACCCGGCGTCAGGTGAAACGGTTGCTGGAACACCAGCGGGAGGGCCGCTATGTGGCCGCTCTGCGGAAAGAGAAGTTTCCTGTGGTGGTGCATCGGCAGAGGTTGAAGCAATTGTTGGCCAGGGAACAGGTCGCCCTTGGAACGCACTGATTCCGTGTTTTCCCGGATTCGGATCGTGGGGCTGTGCGCGCTGCTGCTCATGGCAGGGTGCGTTCCCCATGCCCGTACACCGCTTCAGGGCCAGGCGCCTCCCCGCGACTACCTGATTCTGGTCAATTACGAACTGGGGATGCACTGTACCGGCTTCGATTTTTCCTATTGCTGCGTGCTGCCTCCCTATAATTCGATTCTGGCCCAGGTGGTGCGGACCGAGCGCAAGGGGGGCAAGCCGGTGTTGCTGGGCGCCGCCGCAGACGATCCCACGGTTTTGGTCGACGGTGAACGGCGATTCAAACTCGCTTATCATCATGAAACCCCGGAGGGCGTGCCCAACAGTTATTCCGCTCCCAAGAAACTGGTCTATTGGGGGGTGCGCTACGACGAACGGACGAAACTGCCCGATCATGTCTTCAGCCACCTCTATATCTATCAGGATCTGGCCGGAAGCAACCCGGAGAACACTTCGGCCGACGCCAGGAAAAAAAGGATCGGCCCGGACCTCCCGGTGGGATGGAACCGCGGGCCGGCGGGCGATCACGTGGGAAAAGGATTCCTGCGCTATTCCGGACCCACCGGCACGGTGGTCTTCACCGACTCGCCGGTGATGGAAAACGTTCCGATCCAACTTTCCCAGCCGGGCGTCTGGGAAGCGTTGGGACTGCCCCTGACGCCATTCGGGGACGATTTCACCGCCCTCATCTCGTTGGATGAAACGATGGTCCAGCCCTATCAGAAAGCGGTCGTGACTCTGGTGGATGCGGGGACGGAAGCGCCGGTGCTCGATTCGGCGGGCCTTCCGGTGCGTTTTTTCGGCCTCAATCCCATCGATGTGCCCAATTGCGCCCGCTGTCACGCCAATGCGCGCGCCAACGGGGAGCGTTACCGCAAGTATCGCCAGGAATACGATTTCTGGCGTGGCATTCGCGGCGCCAGCCGGTGGTACGCGGAGCTCAAGGCCGCCGCCATTTCGATTCTGGAAATCCACGACGATCACCATGGCACCGACTTCCTCGCCCACTGGCCGGGAGGGGCCAACGTCTATACCCGTCTGGGACGGGGGGCGGTCGTCTGTCAGGATTGCCACGCCGACAATGTCATCGGCAAATTGATGTCGGCCAGGGGGCCGGACGGGCGGGTGCTGCCGCCGTTGACCGAAGCCATCCACAAGGTGCATCAGCGCAATTTACCCCTGCCCGATGCATTGGGGCGGGCCAGCGGGTGTCAGTTGTGTCACCCGACTCATCGAAGCGACCGCAGCATGGAGGCTTTCCCCTTGACTGATGATGGACAGAACCTGTTTGCTCAAGGAGATATTCGTGACGCCAAGGGCTGTTATACCCGCCGGGATGTGCATGCCAATGCCGCCCGCAATCGCGACGGCGCCGAGACGCCGGCGGCCCTGAACGCCATCGGTGAATATCTGCGGGCGCGCGTGATGACGGTCGGCGGTGCGGACAAGGGACTTTACTGCACCCACTGCCATAACCGGCTGTCACGTGAACTGTACAAGGCCGATCACTTGCGGGATGCGGTCAATCAGGTCGGCGAGACCCTGCGCAATCTGCCATTGGCCGGGATCGCCGGCGCTTTGGGCGTCACGGAAGGCGAATTGATCCAGGAATATCTCGATCCGAGCGTTCCTGAAAGGGGTGATGACGACCATAGCGGTGTCTACCGGACCTGGCATAGGGCCGGCGACCGTCTCGCCGCCATAGGCAGGATCGCTGTGGATGCAGAGGGCCGACTCCGTTTGACCGATCCTGATGAAGACGGTGACCGCTCCGTTATCCTGCTGAGTGCGGATCCATCCGAACCCGTGGGCGTGGCAGTGGGATATGGGCGTGCCACCCATGGCAAGGACTATTGGTTGGCGCCCGGGGAGCCCCATTGCGCCGACTGCCACCGTCCCCCTTTCGTGGAAAGCGGGGGAGGTGGCGCGTTTCCGATCGATCAGCCGGGTAAATATGCTCTGATGCGTTATTCCAAGGGGCATGCCGGCATCACCTGCCAGGGTTGCCACGAGTCCACCCATGGACTGTATCCGGTCGATCCCCGGGTCGATTCCGTCAGTTACGCCCAGGCCGCTTCGCTCAACCCGGATCACAGTCACGGCCCGGTGAAATGTGGCGCCTGCCACCGGGTGAACGGCCACGGCATCCCCACCGCTTATCCCCGGCTGCTTTCTCCATCCAGCGATCTCTGGCACGATTATGGCCAGGCGCTCGAACTTCAACACCGGTTACGATGAAGAAAATCATTGTCTTTTTGCTCACATTGGCGGTTTCCGCCTGTACGGCCTTGCAGTCCCGCAAGGCGCCGGCTTCGTTCGACCAGGTTCCACTGGCGCAAGTGCAGCGTGAGGCGGAGCGGTGGCGAGGGCGAACCTTCGAAGGGCGTTTCAAGTTCTATCATATTTATCATGGGCCCGACCGTCCCAAGGGTCCCCCGAGGGAGCAGCGGACGCCGGTGCCGACCCATTTCACCGCCAGGGCCATGAGCCAGCCGGGACATGTCGTTCGTATTCGCCTCACACCTTCGCAGGAAGCGCAATTCAAGCGCCGCGGCATTCGCCGTCAGGATGTGATCGGCGCCACGGTACGCTTTGCGGGACTCGACCCCGATGGCGGGCTGGCATTCGAATTGCTGGAGGTGACACGATGGTAAGGTGGGTGATGGCGTTTCTGGGGCTGTTGCCCCTGCTGGGAGGGGCGGCGCCTTCGGTGGAGCTGGTGCTTCCCGGCCTGGACGGGAAGCCTTACCGGCTTTCCGATTATCGCGGTCAATGGGTGGTGGTGAATTACTGGAGTACCACCTGCCCCCCCTGCCTGAAGGAAATTCCGGAATTGAGCCGTTTTCACGATCGCCACAAGGACGAGGATGCCGTGGTATTGGGCATCGATTACGAAGAGATTCCCAGGCTCTGGCTCAAGGAATTCAGCGAAAACCGCAAGATCAGTTACCCGGTTTTATTGGGGCCTCCCGGTGCGCCCACGCCTCTGGGCCCTGTCGTGGCGCTGCCGAGCACTTTTCTGGTTTCCCCCGACGGGGAAGTGATCGGCCGCCATGTCGGGCCTGTGACGGCAAAGGCTCTGGAGGCGTTTCTTCAGGAACGGAGCCGCCAGGCCGCAGGCGCCGGCAGGTGAGCTTTTCACCCGGTCTTTCGAAGCGGGGGTGGTGGCGCCTTGCCGGAAGTCAGCCGTGGAATTCGGCTTCCAGACCCAGCAGCTGAAATCCGATCAGGGCCAGAATCACCAGCGCCACGCCGATACTGATCCAGCGAAACAGTTCCGTGGCTGTTTGTTCCTTGCGGATGCGTCCCAGTACGTCGACGGCGGCCACGTACAAAAAGGTGCCGCCGGAAAACAGCAGCATCAGCCCGATCCATTCGTGGGAAAGATGGCGCAGGAACAGAAAGGTGAGAATCAATCCCGCCGGTGTCGCCAGGCTGAACGCCAGCAGGCTGCGCATCGGCCGTCCGCCGGTGTTGCGCTCGCTCCATAAAAAGGTGCCGAGGCCGAAGGCGACCGGAAGCTTGTGAATCGTTACCGCGGCAAGGATGGGCAGGGTGATGGCCATCAGATTGGTGGCGACGCTGGCGCCCAGGGCGAGGCCGTCGGTCATCGCATGAATGCCCAGCCCGAGGGAAAGGAGGCGGACCGTTTGCTGGTGCTCGTCAATCTCGTGGCTGATACCCCGCGCTTCCAGCCCCAGCATCAGCATGAACCCGCCGAGGATGGCCAGCCCCGAGGCCAGGACGGGAGGCAAGCCCAGGAACCGGTCCGAGTGGGGAACGGCACCCGCCTCGTGGGAGAGGAAAAGCACTTCGAAACCTTCGGGGATCACGATCACCATCGCCGATGCCAGCAACAGTCCGGCCGCGATCGCGGTGGTGGCCGGCCAGTAACGTGTCTTGGTCATTGGCAGGTATCTTGGGGCGATCCCGGCGGCGAAGGCGCCGAGGAAAGCGACGAAGGCGAAAACGAACGCCGGGATCCATCCTGTCATGGAAATCGTCCTCTCGAAAGGTGGGTTCAGGCTTGGGGAATCATGCTCATGGGCAAGGAGTTTACCACCACTTCGGCGGGTGTTTCGTCGAGCGGTTTTTCATGATGAAATAAAATGCCACCATCGAGGTCAGTGGCGAAATCAGGCATGACGACCACCTCGTTTCAGGGTTGCCCATGGTAAAGCACATATTGGTGATCGACGATGATGCCGAAATCGGCACCATGCTGCAAGATTACCTGAGCCGTTACGGTTACCAGGTGAGCAAGGCGATGACGGCGGCTTCGGCGATGGAGAGGCTCAAACACCACCAAGTGGACTTGGTGCTGCTCGACATCCGTCTTCCCGACGAGGATGGATTCGGGTTGCTGCGCGAGATTCGCCGTTGGAGCAACGTGCCGGTGATCATGTTGACCGGACTCGAAGAAACCGCCGACCGGGTGGTGGGGCTGGAGCTGGGGGCGGACGATTATCTGACCAAACCGTTTGATCCACGCGAATTGCTGGCCCGCATCCGGGCGGTGCTGCGCCGCAGCCATCGAGATCCACCGTATGGAGGGGAAACCGAATATCGGTTCGCCGGTTATCGTCTGGATACGGAAAAAAGGGAACTGACGCTTCCCGATGGCACCCGGAGGCCTTTGACCCGCAGCGAATTGCGCCTGCTGATGGCTTTTTTACGATATCCGGGGCGGTTGCTGAGCAGGGAGCGATTGCTCGATCTCTGCCATCCCCAAGGGGAGGAGGTGTTCGATCGCAGTATCGACGTTCAGGTGCTTCGGTTGCGGCGCAAGCTGAGTGACGAGGGGCGTTTGATCCGTACCGAAAGGGGGGGTGGTTACCGGTTCGAACCTGTGGTGGAACGGGTGGCCAAGCCGGTAACCTGAAACGGTCAATGTTTTCCAGGCGCCAGCGGAACGCCGCGGCGCTCCCATGTGATATAGGCCTCCAGGGCGATCATCTCGTCGCTGTCCAGTGGCAGGGGTTTGCCTTCCAGGGGATTTTGCAGGCACCAGTTGATCATTTCCCGCAAAGTGGCCACCTTCCCCAATTGTTTCTGGAATTTGGGGTAGGTTTCGGGGTGGGTATTGGCCCCGTTGGGATGGCACTGGTCGCAGGAGACCTGGTTGCTGCCCAGGGTCGAATGGAACAACTTTTCACCTTTTTCCATCACTGTGTTGAATTCGGCCCGCCAGCGTTCCAGATCTTTTTGGCTGAATTCGTCACCCAAGGCCAGGGGGGTGGCCAGCGCCAGGAATACGATTATGCGGTGTTTCATCATGGCCTCCCGATCAATAATGCAGTTGAGGTGGAATACGTTTGTCCGGGTTCTGGAACTTCAGGTCCACCGGGTGTTTCAGCTTGAAGTCGAAGGCGACCGTCCGGTTCTCGTTCAGCCACAATTGATAGTGGTTGGTGATGGCGCCGCTGTCCATGTCGAGAATGTCCCATCCGGTCCCGTCGCGGGAATGGAAGGGGTCGGCGCGGTTCATGAATACCGTCAGTTTCGGTACCTGGTTGGGCTTTTGGACATAGCTGACCGGATAGGGCCAGGGCCAGGCGGTGGCCATCATGGCGTAAAAGGTGATGTTGCCGATCTGGTTGTATAGCACCTGATGTACGTGGCCATGGAGGACGGTCACCCGGCTGAAACGACGGAGCAATTTCTGCACCTTCTCGGCATCGTCGGTCCAGAAATTCCAGGGTTTGAAGATTTTGTACAGGGGCGAATGGGACAGGATCACGATGGGAATGGAATCATCGTATTTGGCCAGATCCTCCCGGAGCCACCGCAGTTGTCGCTCACCCACCATGAAAGGAGAGCCACGGGGATTGTCGAGCCGGGCCATGTTGAGCATCCGCTCCATCGGCGTGGTCCACTGATTGATCCAGGCTTCGTGGGTGAGAATGCTGTTGAGAACCACGAAATGGACCCCTTTGTGGTCGAAGCTGTAATACAAGGGGCTGATTTTGTCCTGCCAGTATTCCCCCATGTCGAGATAGAAGTCATGTTCGCCGATCACCCACTTGAGGGGCGGGCGAAGCCCCGACAACAGTTCCAGGCCGTGATCCAGCTCCTCACGCTTGCCCAGTTGGGCCAGGTCGCCACCGTAGATTACGAAATCGGGCTTGGGATCCAGCAGGTTGACTTCCATCACCGCCTTGCGCAGTCCCCGATCGAAATTGGAAGTGAAGCGGGTACCCTTGATGTGGGTGAGGTGGGAGTCGGAAATGTAGGCGAAGGTGAAGGATTCGTGTTCCGCCGGTTTGCTGCCCAGTCCCCACGCCACCTCCACCAGGCTGAAGGGGAGGGTGGCGGCGGCACTCGCGGCGCCGAGGTGTTTGAGGAAGGTTCTGCGGTCGATGCTCATGGTTGAACTCCTGTGGTTGCGAAGCGTTGACTGGTCAGGGATTTCAGAAAAGAGACCAGATCGGCCTTTTCCTCCGCAGTGAGGCGCAGGGGGCGGATGCCACTGTCGAGCATGGGATTGTCGAAACCGCCACGGTCGTAGAAGTCCACCACCTCCTCCAGGGTTTTCAGGCTGCCATCGTGCATGTAAGGGGCCGTCAAGGCGATATTCCGCAGGGTGGAGGTTTTGAATCCACCGATATCCTCCACTTCCCCGGTGACGGCAAAGCGCCCCAGCTCCGAAATTTCCGCTTGGGTGAGGATGGCCTCATCGATATCTTGGTTGGCCTGCTTCGCCTTGCGGAAGGTGGGAATGATTTCCGCCAACCGCGTTTCGATCCGGCCGAAGCCGACGCCGAGATTGTGAAACCGGTTGTCGGTGAACAAGGCCGTGGTGCTTTCGATCACATGGCAACTCACGCAGCGTCCCTTGCCGCGGAATACCGCCAGCCCGCGGATCGCGGAAGGAGAAAGCGCATTCTTGTCGCCACCGAACTGGTATCGGTCGAAAGGGCTGTCGCCGGCCACCACCGTGCGTTCGAAGCTGGCGATGGCCTGGGCGACGTGATCGATGGTGATTTGGGAAGGTGGGATCCCGAATGCCTGTTTGAAGTCCCTTTGATACCCTTGGTCGCGGCGGACGATATCGACGATGGGTTGGTGGTCTTTGAGACCGTGCTCGATGGGATTGATGAAGGGATCCTTGCTCTGTGCCTCCAGCGTCTTGCGGCGCCCGTCCCAAAACTGGGTGGTGAAGTAAGCGGCATTGATGACCGTCGGGGCATTGCGGGTTCCTTTCTGACCACTGATGCCCTCAGACACCGGCAATCCGTCCTGGAAGGCCCGTTCGGGCTTGTGGCAGTGGGCGCAGCTGATGGTGCCGTCGGCACTGAACCGCCTGTCTTCGAATAGTTTCCGGCCAAGCCGGGCCTTTTCCAGGGTCAGGGGGTTGTCCGCCGGAACCGGTACTGGCGGAAGCCCCAGCAGGGCCTGGGCGTCCGGCAGCTTGACTTCGTTGGCGGCCAGGGGAACAGCGATCGAGATAAGCGTGATGAAACAGCGGATCTTCATGTCGGTTCACCGGTGGTGAATGATAAAGACGGCTGTATGGCCAAGACGGGGAATTGAAAAGAGGGGGTTTTGCCCATGGGGTCGATCCTCTCTAATTTGAATCTGTTCTTTAGTCTATGACCTTTCGGTTACCAAGGAATTGCAAAATCGGCCGGAAAAGTTACCGTTGTAACATTTCACCTGGTATCGGGCGGCTTTCGAAGTCAGGGCTTCTTGGGACGGCGGCAGGACTTCAACCCTTTGGGTAATTCGATGATGAACTCGGTGCCCCGGTCCGGCTCGCTCTCCACTCCGATCCGCCCGCCATGATCCCGGACGATCCGCTGAACGATGGCGAGACCGAGGCCGGTTCCGAGCCCGCCCGGTTTACCGCTGGCAAAGGGTTCGAAGATTCGTTCGATGCGTGATGGGGGAATGCCGCGGCCGCTGTCGTGAACCCGGATAAGAATCGTGTCGGAACCGGCGGGCTCCAGGGTCACGGTGATTTTGCCCTCACCCTCGATGGCCTCGGCAGCGTTGCGTACCAGGTTGACGATGACCTGCTGAAGTTCCCCAGCGCGTGCGGCGATGCGGCACCTGTCGTTCAGGCGGTTGAGGAAAGAAACCTGGATGGCTTCGGGAAGTGTGGGCGTAAGGAATCCGAGCGCTTCTTCGATGACGGCCGCAGGGGCCAGGGGCGTGAGGTCGTCCCCGCCGGGGCGGGCGAACTGGAGCAGCCGTTGGATCAATTCGTGACCGCGGCCGACGATGGCTTCGATTCGGCTTAGGGCGTGATAGGGTGATTGGCCGTTCTCCAACTGTTCCCGGGCCAGGACTCCGTATCCCCGGATGCTGCCGAGCAGATTGTTGAAATCATGGGCGATGCCGCTGGCAAAGGTGCCCATGGCCTCCATTTTTCGGGCCTGCAGCAATTGTCGTTCGGTGTCGAGCCGCTGCCGCATTTCCTCGCCAAGGCGGCGGTGGGCGCGCTGAAGCCGCCGCAGGGCGTGAAACAGATAAGCCAGCAGCAGGATGGCAGTCAGATAGAGGGCCAGCCGGAATCGGTCGGCTCGCTTTTGCAAGGTGTCCAGGTGGCTTTCATGGACGCTTGCGATCCGGGTGGCGGTGATGCCCAGCGGCGTGGTCAGCAAATTGGCCAGAATCTCTTCCAGTTCGGGCAAGCGTTGCAGGATCAGGCGGGTATGGGCCTCGAGGTGGGTGCCGCGCCCATTTTTCCCTGCTGGCAAGGTGTCGAGCAAGTCGGACAAGGATCGCTGGTGTCTCGGGTCGGGCCGGCGCATGAATTGCAGCATCGCGGCCCCCAGTGCCGGGAAAACCGGAGCCTCGTCCGTCAGGGCTTCCTGCAGGTGGAGAAAGTAGGCGAAGGAGTTGCGAACCAGGGCATGGGTGGACTTGAAGCGCTCGAGCTGCGCCGCTTTGTACCGCGCCATCCGTTTCAGGGTCTCCACTTGAGGCGCAAGTTCCCCCGGCAGGGCGGTGAGCGTGGAGAGATCCGAACGAATCTGACCGATGGCATGGTTGATCGAGTCGTAGTGGAGAAGGTCGCCACCTCTCAGTAACAGCAGATCCCGGTTGAGTTCGGCGTCATGCAGCCGCAACGCCGTCAGGGCGGAGGCGAAGCGGACCGCATGCCTGACCTCCAGGGCGGTATAGCGGTACATGGCCGTCAGCAGGATGAGCATGCTCAGCAATAAGAACGTCGGCCGGAACGAAGTCATGGCATGTCGCCCAGCGCGCGTCCCCGGTAATGTCCGGTCAGGCTGTGGAGGAATTCGACGATCAGTGCGATGTCCTCCTTGCTCATCCGGGTGCCGAGCTGATATTCGGCCATCAGCGCCACGGCCTTTTCCAGGGTTTCCACCCGTCCGTCGTGGAAATAGGGGGCGGTGACCGCCACGTTGCGGAGGCTGGGAACACGGAATATTCGCAGATCCTCGCTTTTGCCGGTGATGGCGAAGCGCCCCGGGTCGCGGGTGTCGTATTCCCCGAAGATCCCCAGCTTCTGATAGAGGTTTCCACCGATGTTGGCTCCTTGATGGCAAGCACTGCATCCATATTGTTTGAACAATCGGTACCCTTGTCGCTGACGCGGAGTCAGGGCGGCGGTCTCGCCACGAAGGAAACGGTCGATGGGGGCGTTTGGGGTCACCAGGGTGCGCTCGAAGGTCACCAATGCGTCGATGATCCCGTCGGCATCGATGATGCCATACAAGGGTTTGAACAGCCGGGGATAGAGGCGGTCTGCGCGCAGCCGTTTCAGCACCCGCATCCAGTCCACCTGCATGTCGCGCTGTAACGCCACCAAGGCTTGTTTTTGCAGGCTGTGCAGGTCTCCATACCAATGGAGGCGGAAATTGAACACCGCATTGAAGACCGTGGGCGTATTGTGCGGATAGGGGCCTGTGGGAACGGATGGCAGGGGAAGGCCGTCGTCACCGCCCGACTCCAGGCGATGGCAGCTGGCGCAGCTCAACCGGCCGCTCCCGCTCAAGCGGGGGTCGTGGAACAATCGCTCTCCCAAAGCCGCCTTGTCTCTGGAGACGGCGGGTGGCGGCGGTAAGGGAAGAAGCGGTTCGGCGGAGAAAAGCGGACCTGGCGGCAGCACAATCCAGAGCAGGAAAACAACGATGCGCGTCATTTTCCCGGATCCTGTCATGGTGATTCAGGCATTCGCCGGCAGCGTGGCCGGCGAACGCCAAGGGGGGGTGGAGGCGCTCAGCCTGGAGACCGGGTGGCGCGTGCTCGAATGATGGCCGCCATGCAGAACGCCAGCAGCAGAATGGCGGCTGTCGGGGGTTCGGGGACGGTAATGCCGACCCGAACCTGGAGGGAGGTGACCGTGTTCTCCGGCAGTAGAATACCCAGGCATCCGCCGGTTTTGCCTATGGCTGCGCATAGCTGATCATTGAACGGATTGAGTCCCTCGATTTGCATGAAACTCGTGTAACGGTGGCCGAAGAAGTCGAATTGTCCCACGAAAGCATCATAGCTATCCACATACGCCATGCCTACGGGTTCGACCACCGCCATGTCGGAGCAGGGGGTCGGGCCTGGCAGGAGGCAGGTTCCGGAATCGGGCGTATCCACATAAAAGATATTCCAGAACAAGGGGAGGTGGTTTTCACCGGTTCCTGGAATCCCTTGCTCGTAAAAGGATGGCGCTATTGCGTCGGACCACACGCCATCCATCAAGCCGCCGTAGACCAGGGCGGGCCCCTGGCTTTGACGGTTGACGAATTCGATCTTCACCGTTTCCACGAATTCACCGTTGGTGAACATCGTGGTGACATGATGGCCACCGGTAGGGCCGCCGACGGAAAGAGAACTGATTTCACTTCCGCTTCCCCATGAAAGCGTTGCCGGCGCCCCGCCGAGCGTGGGTTCGGGGCTTGGATCCGAACCGCTCAGTCCCGATGCCAGACCGGTCACCGGCCCTTCGGCCGTCGAGGCGGTGGTGACAAAGCCCGATTCCACCCTCACCTTCCATTCCGTCACCACGGGAAAGGCCGAAACCGGGGTGGATGCCCAAAGTAACATGAAGAAACCCAACGAAGCATGAATTGTCCGAGTCATGGAAAACGCCTCCCTCTTTATTTTTACAAATTATGACTGTCGCTTTACAGCGACGCTCAGTATTTTCAACTGTCGCTTAATGGCGACTGAATGAGGAAGGCACCTCTTTCGTCAATGGTTTGCTTGTTCGAATGAGGGGCCTGCGGGGAGATGCCATTCGCTTTTATTGACTGAATGAGGCGGTTATAGTGTGTAGTCCGAATAGTATTGGGGGAAATGGATGGAGATCGTCACCTTGACCCTGAATCCCGCCGTGGATGTGACCTACGAGATCGGGCATTTGATCCCCGACCGAAAGGTCCATGCCAGCGCCACCCGCTTCGACGCGGGGGGCAACGGCATCAATGTCGGAAGGGCGCTCAAACGGCTGGGTGTCCACGCGAGCAACTTTTGCGTCCTGGCGGGGGAGACGGGCCAGTTTCTCCAGCGGTTGTTGCGCAAGCACGTCGATGATCCGGTCTATGAATGGGTGGAAAAGGAAACCCGGATCAATTGTACGATCCTGGAGCGGGATAGCGGAAATCAGTTCGAGGTCAGCGGAATCGGGCCCGATTTGCCGAAACCGCGGCAGGACAGGCTGCTCGACAAATTCGTCGCCACGGTGGGCCGAGGCTTTGGTGTGGTCACGGGTTCGGTGCCGCCGGGGGTCGGCCATGATGTCTATGCCAGGCTGATCGAACGGATTCAGGGACGGGGGGGGAGGGTGGTGCTCGACGCCCATGGAGATTTGCTGCGGCAAGGGATCGAGGCGGCCCCCTTTTTGGTGAAACCGAATCTTTTCGAATTGGGACAATTGGCCGGAAGGCCCCTCGGCGGAATGCCGGAGGTGGCTTCGGTGGCGCGGGGGCTGTTGCATAAAGGAGTGGAATGTGTCTGTGTGTCGTTGGGGGGGGAAGGCGCTTTGCTGGTGACTTCGTCCGTCACTTTGCATGCCCTGCCACCCCCAGTGGAAGTCCGTTCGACAGTGGGAGCCGGGGATTCCATGGTGGGTGGGCTGGTGGCCGGCTTTGCCAGGGATGAATCCCTCCAGGAGACGCTAAAACTTGCGGTTGCCTGTAGTGCCGGGACGGTGAAACAGCCTGGTACGGAATTGTTCGATCCCACCGATCTGCCTGAACTGATTCGACGGGTCGAAATCTCGGTTGTGGAATAACCTTTGGGGGTGCCTTATGTTGTTCATCTTGAAAGCGTTCATCAGTCTGTTGATCATCGTCAATCCGCTCGATGCCTTGGCCGGATTCTTTGCCTTGTCCGCCGACCGCCCGCTGGAGGAGCGGCGTTCCATCGCCCGGACGGCCGCCATGGCGATGACGGTGATCCTGTTGGTTTCGGTATGGTTGGGCGAATGGGTGCTGATGCTGTTCGGTATCAGCCTCGGTGCATTCCAGGTGGGAGGCGGGCTGGTCGTCCTGCTGATGGCCATCGCGATGCTGTATGCCCGTTCCAGTGCGTTGACCCAGACCACTGCCGAAACCGACGAGGCCGCCGGTCGTGACAGCATCGCCATTGTTCCCTTGGCCATTCCGATCATGGCAGGTCCCGGTGCCATCAGTGTCGCCATTCACCATGCCTACCATGCCGGTGGGGTGGGTGCCAGAATCGTTTTGTCGGCGGTGGTGCTGCTGGTGGGTTATGTCATCTGGATGATTTTGCGCAAAGGAGAAACCATCCAGGCGTTTTTCGGCCTGACGGGGATCAATATTCTCCGCCGGGTGGCGGGGCTGATTCTGGCTGCGGTGGGGGTGCAGATCATCGCCAATGGTCTGGTCGATCTTTTCCCCGGGTTGATGGGTTCAGGCAGTGTCGGTCATCTTGACTGATCTGGCCAGAATGAAGAGCACCAAGGCCGCGGTCAGAGTGATGCCCGCGGCCAGCAGGAAAGCAACCGGCGTCCCCCAGCCTTGCCAGACGATTCCAAAGAGCACCGCACCCGGAAGTGCCGTCAGGCCAACGGTCATGTGGAACAGCCCGAACGCGGTGGCCTTGAGCTCTGGAGGAGCATGGTTTCCGATCAGCGCGTGCTCCGGTCCTTCGGTCAGCGCCAGCGATCCGGCATAGGCCAGAAAAAGGCCCCACGTCAGGAGGGGGCCGTCCGCCGCCAGAGCCAGCATGACGAGGGATGCCACCCTCAGCCCCCACCCCGTCAGGAGGACCGGCAGGCGCCCCAAGTGATCCGACAGTTCCCCACCCAGCATGGCCAGCGGGGTCTTCACCAGACTGGCCGCGGCCCACAATAGCGGGGCCCCAGGCGATCATTCCTTGCGACAGCCGCATGTGTGTTCGCAGCTTTGTTCGACCACGGAACACAATCTTTTGTGCAACACCTGGAAGGAATAGTACTTCAGCCCCAGCTCATAGTTGGTTTCCACCATGTCCTTGGCACTGTCGGGATCCTCCATCAACTGCCGGACGGCTTTGACGGTTTCTTCGTCGATGAAGTCGTCGAAGGCGATGACCTTGAACCCTTTGGGCTGGATGTCGATCTTGAAGGTTTCATAGCGGCTCATCAAAAGAGGTTTGCGGTAGTAGATGGCTTCCAGAAACGCATTGCCAAAGCCTTCCAGGGTGGAGGGATAGGTGACCAGATCCGCCTCGGAATAGGCGTCGGCGAGGGAATAGATGGGGCGGCCGTCGGCGCCACGGCCCCGCCGGTGGTTGAAGCGTTCGGCCGCGAACAGTACCTTTACTTTCATCAGTTTGGCATACTCGGCCAGGTACTTGCGATATGCCTCCCCTTCATCACCACTGGAATGGGTGATCAACAGGCAGCATTGACGGTCCTTTCGTTGTGCCAGCCTCGCCAGCTCGATGGCCCGCTCGATGCGCTTTCGCGGCACGATGCGGGTAGGCTGGAGCAGCAGGATTTCATCCTCGTCGATTCCAAGTTCCCGCCTCATCGTGGCGCTGTATCCATCCGCAGCGGGTGGAGGCGTCTCGAAGGGCATGACGTTGGGAATCAGAGTGGAGCGGATTCCGGTACGCAAGGCCACTTGCTCGGCGGCATAGGAGTTGATGACGACGTGATGGATCAAGCTCATGGCCGGGGGAAAGGCCGCCTTGAGGTAATCCTCGGCCGCGTGCAGGGCGTATCTCGGTCTTTCCCAGGCAAAATCATGATGGTGGGCGATGGTCGGCAGCCGGGTTTCGGTGATATATTCCGTCAGCGCCAGCCCCAAGGGAATATTCATGGGCAGCGACAAGGCGTTTTCTACAATGAGCACATCCAGATCGAATTTTGCCACGAACCCGCGAATCTGCTGTTTGAGCCGCCTGCGAAGGGCGTTGACCGTTTCGGAAGTGGTGGGGGTGCGGAAAATGTCGTCGAACAGATCACGGTTGATCCGTTCGATCAAGGGATGCTTGAAATGGGCCTCGGGAACCAGATAGGTCCTTTCGGCCGGCCGGTCGCATTCGCCGGCGAAAAAAAAGCACTTGTGGCCTGCATTTTCAAGTACCTGTGACCATTTCTCCGACTCCAGCGATACACCATCGGTACCGGCCAGGCGGGTGGAGACGAAACCGATTTTCAGATTGGGCATTCCCGTCACCTGGTTTTTGGTTGGCTTTGTTTTCCAAGGTAAAGAGATAGAGTATGATCAAACGATTCGATTGTCAGCCTGATCGGAAAACCCCTATGGCCAATGACCCCTTGCCCCGGCTGCTTCCTGATGAACGAACCGTGCAGTTGAGCAGCGAGCAGGCCGGTTTGCTGTTGAAACTGCAGCGTGACGTACTGGCCGAGGTGGTGCAAGGGGAAGCCCAATCGGCTTTGGAACTGCTGTGCGTCACTGCCGAACACCTGCTGCCGAATTCAGTGGCCTCCATCATGCTGTTCGATGATTCCCGAAGCTCCCTCAATGTCCGTGCCGCGCCCAGCATTTCCCCTGAGGCCATCGCCGCCTTGAATGGCCTCAAGCCGGGACCTGCGGCGGGATCTTGTGGAACTGCGGTCTTCAGGGACGAGCCCCAGTTCGTCTGCGATACGGAGATCGATCCCCGTTGGTCCAGCCCGGACTTCAGAAGCGTTGCCGAAAAATTCCATATTTGCGCCTGCTGGTCCCTGCCGGTCCGAATTGCGGGGGAGGTGGTCGGATCTTTGGCGCTTTCCAGTTTTGAAAAACGCCAGCCCTCTGAATTCCATCGTCTGTTGCTGGAAACGGGCGCCTATTTGGTGGGAATCATTCTGGAGCGTGAACGTGAACAGCAGCGCTTGTGGAGGATGGCTCATTTTGACAGTCTCACCGAGCTTCCCAACCGCAGAGGGTTCAACCAGCAGTTGGAAGAGAGGATTCATGCCGCCGCAGAAAGCGGGAATCGACTGGCTTTACTGTTCCTCGATCTGGACCACTTCAAGGACATCAACGATACTCTGGGGCATCATGCCGGTGATATGGTATTGCGCCAGATCGCCTGCGCTCTGAAGACCGTCCTGCGACCTGCCGATATCATGGCCCGTCTGGGCGGGGACGAGTTCGTGATTCTGCTGCCGGAAGTCGAGGATATTCTCGATGTCCATCATGTGGCCGACAAAATCATGCTCGCCGTCAAACGGCCCATATTCCTGGAAGGTCGAAGTTACCGCCTTTCCGCCAGTATCGGCATCAGTCTATATCCCGACGATGGCGGGGATTTGCAGACATTGCACAAAAACGCAGACCTGGCGATGTACGAAGCCAAGGCCAAAGGGCGGGATCGCTATATTTACTACCGTCCGGATCTGGCCACACTGATTGAGTCTCGGACCGCTTTGGTGGGGGATATCCGTCAGGCTCTGCAAGAGCAATCCTTCTTCCTCGAGTATCAACCCCAAATCTCGGCGACGAGTGGCAGATTGGCGGGGGCGGAAGCATTGATTCGATGGCGCCATCCCCGCAAGGGGTTGATTCCACCTTTGGATTTCATTCCCTTGGCCGAAGAGACGGGGTTGATTACCGAACTGGGTGACTGGGTTCTCGTCACGGCGTGCAGGCAATCTTTGGATTGGTGGCGGCAGGGAGCGCCTGAATTCGTCTTGTCCGTCAACCTGTCGGTGAAACAGTTGCTGGACGGTTATCCCGAGCGGATACTGTCCACCCTCGCACAGTTGCATTTTCCACTAAGGCTGCTGGAACTCGAGATTACCGAAAGTCTGGTCATGGAAAGTGGTGGTGAGGCGCTCGAGCAACTGGAGAAACTGAGGCGTGCTGGAGTCTCCATCTGTATGGATGACTTCGGAACCGGGCATTCTTCCCTGGCCCAACTTAAAAGGATGCCCATCTCCAGGCTCAAGATCGATCGTTCGTTCGTGCGCGATATTCCGGAAGACCCCAGCGACATGGTCATCGCTCGGACGATCATTGCCATGGGTCATAGTCTGGGACTCGAGATCGTGGCCGAAGGGGTGGAAAACGAAGTGCAGAGATCGTTTCTGATGACGGAAGGATGCGATTTCCTGCAGGGATATCTGATCTCCCGCCCCCTGCAGCCGGGGTCTTTCAAACAGTTTCTGATGGGGGGTGATTTTGATCCAGGTCAACAGCGGGATGGTTAGGAGCTGAAACCATCCTGGCCCCGGAGTATCTTTGCTGCTTTACCAACCCTATTACAAAGGAAATAAAACAATGATGAGTGCAGCAGTGAAGCGGTGTGGGCAGGTGGTTGTTTTGGGACTCTCCTTGACATTGATCTGGCATGGAAAACTGACTGCCGGGACCGGTCACGACAGCCAGCAATCTCGGCACGAGGGAAAGCCCGAGTCTCTGGAGACCTTCGGTCCGGGGGACAGTTTCCACCTCCACAAGACCATTCACCCGGAAGATTACAAGCAGGTGGCCGATATCGCCAGGCATCCCGATGACCTTCCCCCTCCCATTGCCATGTGGCCGCCCGAAACCGTCGAAGTGAATCTGGTGGCGCGGGAAGTGGTTTCGGAGATCGCCCCCGGCATTCGTTTCCATTACTGGACTTTCAACGATACCGTTCCAGGCCCTTTCATTCGAGTCAGGGTGGGCGACACGGTCAAGCTGACCCTTCACAACGACGAAACCAGCAGTCACGAGCACAACATCGACCTGCACGCGGTGAACGGACCGGGTGGGGGAGCGGTGCTGACCAAGGTCAAATCGGGCGAAACCAAATCCTTCAAATTCAAGGCGCTCAATCCCGGTCTTTATGTCTATCATTGCGCCGCGGGCAATGCCCCCACCCATATCGCCAACGGCATGTACGGCATGATTCTGGTGGAGCCGGAAGAGGGCCTGGCTCCTGTGGACCATGAATTCTACGTCATGCAAGGCGAGCTTTATACCAAAGGCTCCATCGGCACCCAGGGTTTCCAGCCTTTCGATGGTCGCAAGATGTTCGATGAGCGTCCTGAATACGTTATCTTCAACGGTCGGGTGAAGTCATTGGTGGCGCATCCCTTGAGAGCCAAAACGGGCGATACCCTTCGTATATTCGTCGGCAACGGGGGTGTCTCGCGGATTTCCTCGTTCCATGTCATTGGCGAGATATTCGATCGGGTTTGGCCTGAAGGGGCTACCACCCGGCCGCTCGAGAACGTGCAGACCACCCTCGTTCCCGCAGGTGGCGCGGCGATGGTGGAGTTCAAGGTCGATGTGCCGGGTGCCTATGTCCTGGTGGATCATGCCCTGAGCCGGATCGACCGGGGTGCCTGGGGTATTCTCAAGGTGGAGGGGAGGGAGAATCCGGCGGTGTTTTCACCCCTCTCAGAAGGGGGCGCTGCTATGCCTGGATCTTCCGTCCAGGAGATTGACGCCGGTTCTGTCAGGTTGAAGATACGTCAGTGATTTTTGGCCTTGGGGGGCTGCGGGAAAAATGAAGGCGGTCGGGATGACCGCCTTCGCTGCCGCAGGGCCGTTTTCCAGTGGGAGGGGGATCAGAAATGCATTGCCACCTGTCCCCACACTTTTTGCGTGTCGGTGGAAAAGCCCTTGGCGTTATAGTAGGCGTATTTGAGCAATACGCTGAAATGTCGGCCGAATTTTCGCGTCAGCAGAGCATCGTACTCTTCACCGTAGCGCTCCCCACCGTTCTCGTCCTGGAAGTCGTGATACACTCCCATCAGCCTGGCTCCCCACAATTTCACCGCGACCGTGGCATAGACATCCCGCACGCCGTTGGCCGGTGTCACCAGGAATTTGTCGGCCCAGCCCTGAAAGGCATGAAGGGTCGAGAGCGGAGTGGAGAAACCGATGCGATTGTCCGCGGTCAGGTTTTCGATATCCCCCTGGAGGGTGATTCCATAAAATGAAAGCCCGCCCATGAAGTGGTAGTAGTCGGTGGCATAATCGACCGGGTTGCGCTGGAAATCCATCTGCCGGGCGTATTCGGCGGTGTAGAGCACTTTCGTCCGGTCGTCGATGGGATAGTCGCCAATGAAACGGATACCGTAGGTCTGGGACGAGAGGGTGAAATTCCGGCTGTCTTTCCGGTCATCGTAATCAAGCCAGTACCCATAGGCGATGACTTGCCCGTAGGGCAGCCCCGTATATTTGAGATGCAACAGAGGGGAGGTCATTTGAATGGTGTTCGACAAGATGCCTCTGACCTGCCACAGAAAGGCGACCTCTATTTCGGTATCGGGCAGAAGGTTGTTGCGGATGACCACCGAGTCGAATGTCTGTTCGAGCTGCCGCCATCCCACGTTACCGATGAAACGGTGATTGTCGTAGATGATCCGCTGACGGCCCACTTTGGCCAGCACGCCTTGGATGCCGGTATAACTCAACCAGGCCCGATTGAGTTCCACTTCCTGCGGGTCGGCGACCACGGAATATTTGGTCTCATCGTTGCGCAGGCTGTTGTAGCGCTCTTTCCCCAGCACCCAGTTTCCCTCCATTTCGGCATAGGCTTCGAAACCCTTGAAGTTGGGTGTCAGGTAGCCCAGCCGCAGCCGCATGGTGGATGCGTGGCCTTCCTGCTTGTTGTTGCCTTCTTCGTCTGCATATTCGTAGCGGTAGCGGAGGTCCGTCTTGATCTGTCCCCAGTCGCCCTTGAAAGAATTCGCCACAGGTTGTAGCAGGTCTTCCGCGGAAACGGTGGTGACACCAAGGGAAAACAGCACAGCGGCAATCTTTTTCATTGATACTCCAATATATTAAATGCGAATTAAGCGCGAGGGTTGATGCCAGCCCACCCTGCAGCCATGATGGCAAAACAACAACCAAGCCACGGAGGCGATCGGGATGGACTGGCAAGAACGATTGATAACACTGTATCTGTGGGT
>Ga0256839_1000867_pt1 | contig 38592 bp, 38 predicted proteins | sample 354166metaG_FD_185968 | JGI IMG/M metagenome (GOLD analysis project Ga0256839, IMG submission 185968) | Hydrothermal vent microbial communities from Mid Atlantic Ridge, Atlantic Ocean - 354-166 | ecosystem: Environmental > Aquatic > Marine > Hydrothermal vents | place: Atlantic Ocean: Mid...
CAAGCCGCGTTCGGAGGTGGACCACCTCGTGGCGGGTCCCCGGGGTGTGTCGATCTGCTCGGAGTGCGTGGGCGTGGCCCATGAGGTGGTGCGGGCATCGCAGCGACCGACGTCGAGCGATCGGGTTCTGACGGGCATCGGGCTTCTCGTCACCAACGATCGACGCCGGTCGGGCCTGCTCGGTCTCGTCGAAGGCGCGGCGGTGGCGATCCGGCTCGGCAAGGTCACCTGGGTGGGGGAGGAACGGAACCTCCCGGCCCGGTACCGGGAGCTCCCCGAGCTCCGGTGCGGAGGACGGATGGTGATCCCGGGGTTCGTGGACGCCGCCACCCACCTCACCGGATCGGGGGCCGAGGGGCGACCCCGACCCGAGGTCGCCGCCACCGAGACGACCGACCGTGCAGCCCGTTCCCTGGCGCGGGGGACGACGACCGTCGACATCGCCGCCGGTGGCAGCGGCGATCCGGTGACCGACACTGCCCTCCTGGCCGTGGCTCGGGTCGTGGGGGAGCGCCTGCCGAGTCGGGTCGGGGTCACGTGGCGGACGGCGTCGGAGGAGCGGGCGACCGAGGTGACGCCGGGCATGGTGGAGACCGCCGCCCGTCTCGCCTCCCAGGTGGAGGTGTCGGGGTTGGTGGCGCCGGAGGTGGCGGCGGTGATGCGCCGAGCCCATCTCCGCATCCGGTCGGTGGGTCCTCCACCGGGCTCGGTCGCGGGCGGGCTCGACGTCGATGTGGTGGGACGTCCGAGGGGCGCGACCCCGGAGGACCTCGCCGCGCTGGCGGAGGCGGAGATCCCCGTGATCCTGACGGCGGCCGACCTCATGGCGGGTCGGCCGTGGCCGGGGCGACAGATCGTGGATGCGGGGATCCCCCTCGCCTTGGCGTCGGGATCCGATCCCGAGCGAGTCGAGGTGGCGGGTCTCGGCCTGGCGGTCGCGTTGGCGGTCGCCTTCGCAGGCCTCGGGGTGGAGGAGGCCCTCTGGTCGGCCACGAGGGGGGGTGCCCTGGCGCTCGGCGCTCGCGAGCTCGGCTGGGTGGGACCCGGGGCGGCCGGGGACCTGGTCGTCCTGGAGGCCGACACGCTCGGCGATCTGGTGAGGAGACCCGACGGCGACACGGTCTTCCAGGTCGTGGCAGGTGGCGACTTGATCCCCATTTGACACGGTTTTTCGGGTGTCGTCGGTTAGCGTTGGACGCCGGATGCGTCCAGGGGGGACGTCCGACACCCAGAGAGGGAGGACCGATGAACAAGACCGAGATGGCGCAGAAGCTCGCCAAGAAGACGGGCCTGACCGTCGCCAAGGCTTCGGAGGTGGTCGACGCGATCTTCTCCACGAAACCGGGTGAGGGCATCATCGCCGTCGAGCTCGACGCCGGACGGAAGGTATCGATCGCGGGCTTCGGCACCTTCGCCACGAAGAGCCGGGCGGCCCGCAAGGGTCGGAATCCGGCGACCGGCGAGACGATCGACATTCCGGCCCGCAAGTACGCCAAGTTCACGCCGGCGAAGGGCCTGCGGGAGCGCGTCGAGCAGTGATCGAGCCCCGATCGTGATCGGAGGAAGAGGGGCTCCCCGGAGCCCCTCTTCCCGTTTAGCCTGAGCGGGGTGACCCGCCCGATCTTCGAAGAGGCGCCCCCGTATGCGATCGCCCATCGGGGGAGCCGGGTGCTGTGGCCCGAGAACACGCTGACCGCGTTCCGTGGTGCCGTCGCGCTCGGTTTCCGCTGGCTGGAGACCGACCTCCATCAGACACGGGACGGGACGATCGTCTGCATCCACGACGACACCGTGGAGCGAACCACCGACGGCAGGGGGAAGGTCGCCGAGATGACCCTCGCCGAGCTGAAGACCCTCGACGCGGGCTACCGGTTCCGCCGCGACGGCGACCATCCCTTTCGCGGCGCGGGGATTCGTGTCCCCACCTTCGAGGAGGTGGTGACGGAGTTTCCCGGCGTGAAGCTCATCGTCGACCTCAAACAGGACGGGATGGAGCGGCGTCTCGCCGACCTGATCGCCCAGTACGAGCTGTGGGACCGCCTCATCGTCGGGAGTTTCAGCGACGATCGTCTGAGCCGCTTCCGCCGGGAGACCGGTGGCCGGGTGGCGACGTCGACGGGCCCGAAGGAGACCCTCCGTGTCTGGTTGCGTTCCTGGTTGGGGGCGCCTCCGGCGGTGGCCGACGCCCTCCAGGTTCCCAGGTGGTATTGGGGGCTTCCGGTGGTGACCCGGCGGACGGTGGCGGCGGCGCATCGGGCCGGGATGCAGGTGCATGTCTGGACCGTGAACGAGCCGGACGTCATGGGTGAGCTCCTCGACTGGGGGGTGGACGGGCTCATCACCGACCGCCCCGATCTCCTGAAGGCGGTGTTGGAGAGCCGGGGGGTCTGGCAGGGGGCCTGATCGGGCTGCTGGATCGAACCCCGGGTTCTCCGAGGCCGCCGCTCCCCCTCGGAACCCTGGGTTCGGTGGGGGAGGCCAGCCGTGGGTGCCGTGGGGCGATGAGTCCCCCTCACGACCCTGGGTTCGGTTGGCGGGTCGGCTCGCCGAACACCCAGCGGCGGATCCAGGCGTGCATCGCGATGCCGGCGGCGACCCCGGCGTTGATGGAGCGAGTCGAACCGAACTGGCTGATGTGGCACACGACGACGGCCGCCTCCCTGGCCTCGGGGGAGAGCCCCGGCCCTTCCTGCCCGAATAGGAAGACGCAGCGTTCCGGAAGTGGAAAGGTCTCGATGGGGACCGAGCCGGGGATCAGGTCGACGCCGATGATGGGGAGGTCGTCGGCGTCGGCCCAGGCCCGGAGCGAGCCGAGGTCGGGGTCGTGGTGGACGTGCATGTACCGGTCGGTCACCATCGCCCCCCGTCGGTTCCATCGGCGGCGACCGACGATGCGGACCCCGGAGGCGTTGAAGGCGTTGGCGGTCCGTACCACCGTGCCGATGTTGAGGTCGTGGCGCCAATTCTCGATCGCCACCCAGAAGGGATGGCGCCGTCGGTCGAGGTCGGCGACGATCGCCTCCACCTTCCAGTACCGGTAGCGGTCGATCACGTTGCGGCGATCCCCGTGGCGGAGCAGCTCCGGGTCGTAGCGGGGATCGTCGGGCCAGGGGTCGGGATGGGGTCCGACGCCCACCTCGGGCTCATCCATGACCCCGGATCCTACGGCCCCGGTGGGGAAGCCGAGGCTCCCCCGGACGGAGGGGCATCCGGGGAAGCCTCGGGTCCGATCAGAACTTCTCGGCGGCGACCCGCTCGAAGGTGTCGGCGTCGAAGACGGCGATGCCACCGTTGGCGATCGTGTAGATCCTTCCGTCGATCACGATCGTCCGCATCGGGCTCCAACGCCAGGGGTCGAACCCTTCCAGCTCCTCCACGGCCACGGGGCCGTCGGCGACGGGGCGGAGCACCGTCTCCAAGCTCAGCCGGTCCCCGTCGACGCGGGCGGCGATGACGCCGGTGTCGTACTGCTCGGATTCGTGCTCCGGGAACCACTTCCAGGCTTCGTAGGGGACGAGCACCAGCCCGTTCCAGTAGGTGAACGCCCGATGGTCGGCTTCCGCCTGGGACCAGCCGCCGTCGAGGGACACCTGATCGATCCGCGTCGGGTTGGCCGCGTCGGAGACGTCGAAGAGGGAGAGCTGGGTTCCCTTGGTCCTCCCCTCCTCGGTCGCGTCCTGACCCACACCGAGGATCCGACCGTCACCGAGGGGATGGAGGTAGGCGGAGTAGCCGAGGATCTTCAGTTCTCCCGCCACCGTTGGATTCTCCGGGTCGGAGAGGTCGATCGTGTAGAGGGGGTCGGTCTGGCGGAAGGTGACCACATAGCCGACCTCCCCGAGGAAACGCACCGCGAAGATCCGTTCCCCCTTCCCCAGACCGTCGACCCGACCGATCTCGACGAGCTCGTCCCCGCGGCGCTCCAAGGTGGTGACGAGGCTCTCGGACTCGTCCGACCACCACCAGCCCTCGGGGGCCGTCGTCGACGCCACCCGGAGCACCCCTCGGAGCTCGTCCATGGAGAATTGGTTGAGGAGGAACCCCTGGACCTCACCGGAGGCCAGATAGGTGGGGGCGCCCGGATCCGACGTGTCGAAGAGGTGGATCTGACTGCGGAACCGGCTCGCCTCGTCCTTCACCTCGTCGGGAGTCTCGAACAGCGCCCAGTCCTGCCACGGTTGGGTGGCGACGTAGAGCCGATCGGCGGTGGCGTACACGGTGGAGCCGTCGGCCACGACGCCGGCATCCGCCCAGGAGCCGATCCCCGTGCGCAGGTCGAAGGTCAGGACCGAGAGGGTGTTGAGCCCGGAGAAGGTCCTCGGGGCGAGCACCGAGGTGCAGTCGAGGGCCCGTCCTTCCCGGGTCGTCCCGGTGGTCTCGTCCTCCAGCACGTAGTAGGGAAGCCAGTTGTCGAGCGTCGAGTTCTTCACGATCTCCCGGTTGCGGCGGACGGCCTCCCGTTCCGCTCGGAGACCCTCACCGTCGGGGAACTCCCAGTCGAACCCCACGGGGGTGGAGGAGAGCACGACCCTGGCCACCCCGTCGACGAGCCGCGAGGACACATAGGAGCCGTCGATCCAGAGCCGCCGGAGGACCTCAGGCCGGGCGACGTCGGAGACGTCCACCTCGACGATGCGGACGACGGCGCTCCCGCCGTAGACGGGCGCAGCCCGGCGGGCGTCGGGGAGGGGGCCGCCCCCTCCGGACCAGTCCTGGCCGACGAGCAAGAGGGTGTCGCCCTCCAGCAGCATCTCGGTGGGCCACCAGTCGTCGAAGCGGAGAGCCCCGTCGAAGGCGACGCCGTCCGCGGTGGGATGGGCGATCCGGAGACGTCCGTCCGCCAGGACGAAGATGCGGCGACCGTCGGTCTTGACGACGTCGGCCTCGTCCACCCCGGCCACCTGCACGTTCGTGCCGGTGAAATCGACCCCGGGTTCGGCCGATGCCGCCTGCGGCATGACCCCGTCGGCCGACCGTGGAACACCGGCGGCGTCTTCGGCGATCGCATAGAAGGGGCCGTCCCCGGGGAGCCCGTAGGGTCCGACGAGGGGCAGGGCCTGGTCGATGTAGTAGTCCAGCAGGTCGTCGCAGGCGGCGAATCCCTGGACGTATCGGGACGCGAAGACCCCAGGTGTGGTGGGGCCCGTCCCTGGTTCGGGCCCGGTCGTCGGAGGGGAGGTGGTGGCGCTGCAGGCCGCGGCCACGATCCCCAAGAGGACGATGAGGGTGAGGTGTCGACGCATCCGGCGCTCCTGTGGGTCGGTCTGGCCGTTGGACGGTCCGAACCCCCCACGCGGTTCCCGGCCCCGTCGGGTCGGAGATGTCGGACGTCGCCGGAGGCCGCGCCGGCGTCCGCCTCCAAGACGAGCTGATGGTCGATCACCGTCGGCTCCGGCGGCGGACCACCCCACGTGCCGGGAGCAGGCTCGGGGCCGGATGGGCCCTTCGGGTGGATCGCCGACGGGGTCGCCCCTCGCGATCGGGCGCCGATCCGCATCCGTCCGGTGCGGACCCGATGTCGGGGAGGCTCAGCGCAGTGAGGGGAGGTAGGAGGGGCGCCGTGTCTCGAACGCGTCGATCGCGTCGGTGTGGGCGAGGGTGAGGCCGATGTCGTCGAGGCCTTCGACGAGCCGCCATTTGGTGTGGGGGTCGATGTCGAAGGTGGCCTCGAAACCGTCGGCGGTCACCGTCTGCGCGGGCAGGTCGATGGTGACCTCGGCACCGGGGTCGGCCTCCGCCAACTCCATCAGCCACTGCACCTCCTTGGGTGACAGCTCCACGGGCAGCAGGCCGATCTTGGTGCAGTTCGTCCGGAAGATGTCGGCGAACGAGGGGGCGATGATCGCCTCGAATCCCCAGTCTTGGAGGCCCCAGGGGGCATGTTCCCGGGAGGATCCCGACCCGAAATTGGGTCCGGTCACGAGGATCCCGGCGTCGGCGTATTCGGGGCGGTCGAGGACGAAGTCCGGGTCTGCCCGGCGCCAGTCGTGGAACACGAACTCGCCGTAGCCGGTCCGCTCCACCCGTTTCAGGAACTGCTTCGGCATGATCTGGTCGGTGTCGACGTTGGCGCGGGGCAGTGGTGCCAGCGTGCGGGTGATGACGGTGACGGGCTTCATCGGGCGACCTCGAAGGTCCGGACGTCGGTGAGGTGTCCGGTGACGGCCGCCGCCGCGGCCATCTCCGGGGACATGAGGTGGGTGCGACCTCCGGGACCCTGGCGGCCTTCGAAGTTCCGATTGGATGTGGAGGCGCACCGTTCTCCGGGGCGGAGGATGTCGGGGTTCATGCCGAGGCACATGGAGCATCCGGCGTCCCGCCACTCGAACCCGGCCGCCTTGAAGACTCGGTCGAGCCCCTCGGACTCCGCCTGGAGCTTCACGAGGCCGGACCCGGGCACCACCATCGCCGAGACTCCCTCGGCCACCTGCCGGCCCTCGACGACCCGGGCCGCCGCCCGGAGGTCTTCGATCCGGGCGTTCGTGCAGGAGCCGATGAAGACCCGGTCGATCCGGATCTCGGTGAGCGGTGTCCCCGGCGTCAGGCCCATGTAGTCGAGGGCCCGGGCCACGGACTCACGCTCGTCGGGGTCGTCGAAGGCGTCGGGGGAGGGCACCGTCGCCGAGATGGGGAGGGTCTGACCCGGGTTGGTGCCCCAGGAGACGTGAGGTTCGAGCGACGGGGCGTCGAGGTGGATCTCGGTGTCGAAGGTGGCGCCTTCGTCGGTCGGAAGGGTCCGCCAGTCGTCGAGGGCCCGTTCCCAGTCGGCGCCCTGGGGGGCGTGGGGACGACCCTCGAGGAAGGCGAAGGTGGTGTCGTCGGGGGCGATCATCCCTGCCCGCGCGCCGGCCTCGATCGACATGTTGCAGATCGTCATCCGGCCGGCCATGTCGAGGCCCCGGATCGTCGAGCCGCGGTATTCGATGACGTGGCCGGTTCCGCCCGCGGTGCCGATCGTGGCGATGACGGCCAGGATCACGTCCTTGGCGGTCACCCCGAGGGGGAGCTCGCCTTCGACGGTCACCGCCATGGATTTGGGACGATGCTGTGGGAGCGTCTGGGTGGCGAGGACGTGTTCGACCTCCGACGTCCCGATCCCGAAGGCGAGGGCTCCGAACGCGCCGTGGGTGGCGGTGTGGGAGTCGCCGCACACGATCGTCATCCCGGGTTGGGTGACCCCCTGTTCCGGTCCGATCACGTGGACGATTCCCTGACGTGGGTCGTCGAGTCCGAAGAGGGTGATGCCGAACTCTTCGCAGTTGCGGATGAGCGTCTCGATCTGGGTGCGGGAGAGGGGGTCGGTGATGCCCTGGTCCCGTCCTGCGGTGGGGACGCCGTGATCGATGGTGGCGAGGGTCAGGTCGGGACGTCGCACGGTGCGGCCGGCGAGGCGGAGGGCGTCGAAGGCCTGCGGGGAGGTGACCTCGTGGACGAGATGGAGGTCGATGTACAGCAGGTCGGGCTCGCCGGGAGCGGACCGCACGACGTGGCGGTCCCAGACCTTCTCGAAGAGGGTGCGGGGTGTCGTCATCGGTGTCTCGGAGGGGGTGAGGGTAGCGCCTCCCAGGCCCCACCTTTCCGTTCTGGCACCAGGATCGCGCGTCATACGCGACTTCTGGGTGCCAAAACGGGAGAGGGGTCAGGGTTCGTCGAGGGCGGCGCGGAAGCTCTCGGCGGTCCCGGCGTCGAACCCGACGAGGAGGACCGTCTCCAGCGCGTCGGGGTGGGTCTCGGTCCAGTCACGGACCGCCGAGACGATCACCCTCGTCGCCTCGTCACGGGGATATCCGAAGATCCCGGCGGAGATCGCCGGGAGCGCCACCGATGTGGCGCCGACCTCGGTGGCGGCGTCGAGGGCTGCCGTCACCGCCTGCCGCAGCAACCCCTCGTTGTCCTGGGTCTCCCGGTACCGGGGTCCCACCACGTGGACGACCCAGCGGGCGTGGAGAGCCCCGCCGGTCGTCACGGCGGCTTGACCCGGTCGCAGCGGGCCGTGACGACGGACCCAGTCGTCCGATTCGTCCTGGATCACCCGCCCTCCGGCCCGCACGATGGCGGCGGCGACTCCGCCACCGTGGGCGAGATGTTCGTTGGCGGCGTTGACGATCGCGTCGACGTGCTGCTGGGTGATGTCGCCCTGGACCACGCTGACGTACGTCACGGGTCGAAGGGTACCTCCACGCCTCCGCCCGGGTACATTCCCCGTGTGCGCCTGCTGGCCGTCATGCTTCTCGCCACCGTCGAGCTGGGCGGGATCTTCGGAACCGCCGGGGTGTCGGGGCGCGCCCTCACGGCGGCGACCATCGAGATCGACCTGCAGGTGGAGGCCCCGGCCGACGCCACCGTGGTCGCCCACCTCATCGAGCCCGGCGGTACCCAGAGGACGGTCGCGCTCGCCCAAAGGGCCTCCGGCGTGTACGGGGGCATCGTGGAGATCCCGATCATCGACTACCTCGTCGTCTTCGAGGTCGTCGGCTCGAACGGCGTCCAGTCCCAGCCTCTGCGGCTCACCGAGTTGGGTCTCGACCCTGCGTTGCTGGGGCGAAGCCCGATCGCGCCCAGCACGAGCGAGCCGGGGTTGAGTGCCGAGACTCGGCGCTGGGGATGGCTCGGGCTCGCCCTCGGTGCCTTGGCCCTCGCCGCCTTGGCGGTGTGGGCCCTGGGTGGTCGCGACGAGGACGAGCTCGAGACGCCGGAACCGGTCGGTTCGGACGGCTGAAGGCTCGGCCCGCCCCTAGCCTGGACCCATGACGAGGGTGCGTGACGCCCGGGTGGCGGATGCTGCGGCGTTGGCGGCGATCCATGTGCGGAGCTGGCAGGTCGCCTACGCGGGGATCTTCCCCGCGGAGTTCCTTTCGGGTCTCGACGTGGGGCGCCGGGAGCGGTGGCGTCGGGCACGCCTGCAGAACCCGCCGCCGCGCACCTGCACCCTCGTCGTCGAGGTGGACGACGGGCCGATCGGGTTCGCCGACCTGGGGCCTGCGCTCGGCCTCGGCGGCGCCGGCGAGGTGTACGCCATCTACCTCGATCCCGACCATTGGGGTCGGGGCCACGGGAGGGAGCTGATGGCGGCGGCCGTGGACCGGCTGGTCCGTCTGGGATGTGGCGAGGCCGTCCTGTGGGTCATCGAGGAGAACCTGCGGGCACGTCGGTTCTACGAGGCCGCCGGATGGGCCGACGACGGGGCTCGACGCATCGAAGAGATCGGTGGCGTGCAGGTGAACGAGCTCCGCTACCGGCGTCCCCTCCGGGTCAGGTCGCGACCCACCCTCTCGGGCTCCATCGGCGAGCCAGATCCTCGGCGGCGAAGAAGTCCTCGACGAAGGTGACCTTCAGGTTGTGGGGGTCGCCCGGCACGATCCGCACGTCGAGGTCGGAGAACGCCTCCACCGTCTCGGCGGTGTCCAGCCCCTGAAAGTCGGTCTCGGCGGCACGTCGATACGCGTCGCGCAGGGGACCCGCTCGGAAGACCTGGGGCGTCTGCATGCGGCGGAGGTGGCGGGTGTCGGCGGCGGCCAGCAGACCATCGTCTTCGAGCCGTTCGAGGGGTCCTTCGATCTCGAGACCCGGGACGGCCCCGCCGTGCCGCTCGGCGGTGGTGAACAACCGGTCGAGGAGGGGGAGGGTGAGGAAGGGTCGGGCACCGTCGTGGACGGCGACGAGGGCGTCGGAGGGGGCGTGGACGGTGGCGATCCCGGCGGCTTCACTGGCATGGCGGGTCGGTCCCCCGAGGACGACGGTGGCCTCGACGCCGACGGACGCCAGCACCTCGGCGGCACGTTCGCGATCTTCGGGTCGGATCACGAGGACCAGCCGTTCGACGGGCTCGAAGGCGGCGAACGCGGTGAGGGAGTACCACAGGAGGGGGCGACCACCGATGGGGAGGTAGACCTTGTTGACCTCCCGGCGGACACGACTGCCGCTCCCTCCGGCGAGCACGATGGCCGTGTGCATGGGGCGACGATAGGGGCGGGGTAACCTCAAGTCCCGTCATGCTGTCCCCACACCTCCTCCGTCCCTACTCGGGTCGTCAGCTCGGTCTGGTCGAGGCCGACCGCGACGTCCTGGTCCTCGCCGCCGCGGGAAGTCGATGGGTGGGGCCCACCTTGCTGGTCCACCGACCCACCCTGGAGCATCGGGTCCTGCAGTCCGACGCCGTCTGGGTGGTGGTGGTCGGGGAGCCGGTGCCGGAGCCGTCCACCGTTGCCCGGGTCGACGACATGCTCGCCTCCGTCGGCGACGACCTCGACGGCGTCGTCCTCGTCGCGCCGTTCACGGAGGCGGTGAAGGAGGTGGAGGGTGACCGGGTGGTGCGGGCGGTGGACCGTTCCCGACTGGTGCGGGTCCGTCCGCCCGAGATCCTGCGGCGTTCCTCGCTGGCGGCGGCCCTCGTCGGGCTCGACGTCGGGTGGGTGAACGCCGCCCACCTGGTGATCGCCGCCGGAGGTCGGGTCGTCCCTCACCTCCAGGGAGCTTCCCGGACGGTCTGAGGGTCCTCTCAGCCGACGCGACGCCGGGCCTTGACCGCCCATACCGCCAGCGCTGCGGCGATCCCTCCGGCGACCGCCGCGCCCGAGATGATCGGGACCGGTTTGGGCACGGTGGCGAGGCGGGTGCGGAGGGTGACGGGGCGTTCGAACTCCATGATCTGCCAGTCCCGCTCCTCGGCGACGGCCCGTAGGTCCTTGTCGGGGTTGACGGCGACCGGATGACCCACCGCCTCCAACATGGGAAGGTCGGTGTAGGAGTCCGAGTAGGCGAAGCAGTCCTCGAGGGAGAGGCCTTCGCGTTCGGCCATCTCCCGGATCGCCTCGGCCTTCCCTTCGCCGTACGCGTAGAACTCCAGGCGTCCCGTGTACTTGCCGTCGGCGTCCACCTCGGGGCGGGTGCCGATGACCTCGTCCACGCCGAGGAACCTGCCGAGGGGCTTCACCACTTCGACCGGGCTGGAGGAGATCACGACGACCTTGCGGCCGGCCCGGTGATGCTCGTCGATGATGGCGAGGGCCTCGGCGTAGACGAGGGGTGAGACCACCTCGTCGACGGTCTCCTCGACGAGTTGTTCGATCTCGGCCTTGTCCCAGCCCTTCGTGAGCTCGGAGAGCTCCTCGCGGACCTTCTCGAGCTGGTCGTGGTCGGCTCCGAACATCGTGTAGTAGGCCTGACCGATGGCGGCCTTGAGGAGGGCTCGCTTGGACAGGAACCCCGCCTTGGAGAGGGTGCCGGCGAAGGCCAGGGTGGAGGACTTGGCGATGATCGTCTTGTCGAGGTCGAAGAAGGCAGCGGCCTTGGGGGTGGTCTCGACGGTCGTCACGGCCGTCATTGTACGGGCCGGGCGCCGCCGCCCCCGGGAACGACGGCCGTCTGGACGGTTTCCGGCGTCCGGACGAGGGTCTTCCATGATGGAAGACGTTGCGTTACGTTCCGCCCCATGGCGAACGTTCTCGGCATCCGATCCCCATCGGACGCAGTGCTGCACGCCGTCGCGCCGCTGGGACTGGCCGCCGCCGCCCCCGGGAACGACGGCCGTCTGGACGGTTTCCGGCGTCCGAACGAGGGTCTTCCATGATGGAAGACGTTGCGTTACGTTCCGCCCCATGGCGAACGTTCTCGGCATCCGATCCCCATCGGACGCAGTGCTGCACGCCGTCGCGCCGCTGGGACTGGCCGCCGCCGCCGGCCACTGCCTCGTCGTCGACCTCGACTCCGACGCTCCGCCCCTCCCCGGCGACCGGACGCTGGCGACCCTGGTGGAGGAGGGGCCCCGTCGGTCCGATCTGACCGCGACCCGTCGGGGGGTGGCCGTGTTGCCGAACGGTGGCGTCACCTGGGAGCAGGCGGCACCGGTGGTGGAGGAGCTCTGCAGCCGGTGGGAGCAGGTCGTGGTTCGGGTCCCGGCCGTGCACACCTCGGTCCCGTGGCCGATCGTCCCGGTCTGGCTCCTCGTCCCCGAGTTCCCCCCGCCCCCGGCACCCGCCGTGTATCAGTCGCTGCTGCGGGGAGCTCTTCCGCCGGGGCCCGGGGTCTTGCTGCCGCCCCTTCCCCGGTCGGTGATCCGGTCGATCCTCAGGGGACGGGTGGATCCCCGGCTCGCATGGGTGCGGGCCTGGCGGCCCGTCTGGGGTGCACCGTGGGCGTGATCGACCGCCTCGCCGAGCGGCTGGTGTCGTCGTCGGTGCCGTTGGAGCGGGAGGCGCTCGAACGGGCCCTCAGCCGCCTCGCTCCGGTCGAGGCCCCCCTCGCCGGGCCGAGCACCCTCACCGGCGTGGTGGATGCCCTGGTGGGCTTGGGACCGATCGAGGCGCTGCTGCGTGACCAGGAGGTCACCGACGTGCTGGTGAACGGACCCGAGGAGGTCTGGGTGGAGCGCCGGGGGGTGCTGGAGCGGACCGACGTGACCTTCTCCGGTCCCGAGGCGATCCGGGCCGCCGTCGAGCGGGTGATCGCCCCCCTCGGGCTCCGTCTCGACCATGCCTCCCCGATGGTCGAGGCCCGGCTCCCGGACGGGAGTCGGCTCCACGCGGTGATCCCGCCGGCCGCGGTGCCCCACCCGGTCGTGGCGATCCGACGGTTCACCGCCGCCGTCCACACCCTCGACGACCTGGTGCGGGTGGGGACGCTCACCGACGAAGAGGCCGATCTCCTCTCCCGTGCCGTCGCCGAGCGTCGCAGCCTCCTCGTCTCGGGCGGGACCGGCGCGGGAAAGACCACCCTGCTCAACATCCTGTCGGGGCTCATCCCTCCCGACGAGCGGGTCGTCGTCGTGGAGGACGCGTCGGAGCTGGCGCTGCGGGGCCACGTCGTCCGCCTCGAGGCGAACCCACCGAACGCCGAAGGCGTGGGGGAGGTCACCCTGGCCGACCTCGTCCGTTCGGCGTTGCGTCTCCGTCCCGACCGGATCGTGGTCGGCGAGGTGCGGGGGCCCGAGGCCCTCGACCTGGTCGCGGCCCTGAACACCGGCCACGACGGGTCGATGTCCACCGTGCACGCCAACAGCCCGGAGGAGGCCCTCTGGCGGCTGGAGACCCTGGCCTTGTCGGGTCCGCGCCGGGTCCCGGCGGAGGCGGTGCGTCGCCAACTCCGGGCGGGTCTCGATCTGATCGTGCAGCTTCGACGTCGGGACGGGCAGCGTCGGGTCGTCGCCATCGAGACCGTCGGGGAGGGACCGTCGTGACCTGGCTCCTGTTCGTGGCGGGGATCGTGCTGGGCGTCCCGACTTCCCGGCTCGGCGTGGCGGCCCTGGTCGTCTACCTCCCCTGGGTGGCGCTCCCCGCCTTGGCGGCGGCCGTCGTCGTGGCCCGTCGGGGCGTGGACTCTGGCGCGGCGCCGGTCACGTCGGAGATCGCCGCCCAGCTCCGGGCCGGCCACACGCTCCGCCGCTCGGTGGCGATCGCCGCCGGGGCCGCCGGGATGGATCGGGTGGAGCGGATCGCCGCCGCCGGTATGCCCATGGAGCGGGTGGCCGACGCGCTTCGCCGCCAGGGGGACGAACTGGCGCTGACGGCGGCGGCCGTGCGGGTGGCCGCCCGGTCCGGTGGACGGTCGGCGGCGGTGTTCGACGCCCTCGGCCTCTCGCTGCTCGACGCCGAAGCCCTGCGGCGGGAGCGCCGGGCGGCGGCGGCTCCGGCGGTGCTCGCCGCCTGGATCGTCGGCGGTCTCCCCCTGGCCTACCTGGGATACCTCGCCGGCGGTGGGCGCCTCGCCTCGATCCTCGCGGCGGGAGGGCCGGTGGCCACCCTCACCGTCGTCGGGGCACTGATGGTGGTCGCCGGGGTGGCGGCGGTGGCCGTGCAGGTCAGGGAGGTCGAGCGGTGAGGCGGCGTCATCTGATCGTGCTCGGCGGCCTGCTGTTGGCGCCGGCCTCGTGGTGGGGTCCCCTGCTCGGACTGGTCGCCGTCGGCATGCTCCTCGGGCGCCTTCGCCGCCGCCGGGCGGCGGCCCGTCGGGTCCGACTCGACCTGGAGGTCCTGGCTCGGACGCTCGTCGTCGCCTTCGCCGGGGGGCTCTCGCTCCCCGCCGCCTTGGAGGAGGCTCGTCCACTCCTCGGGTCCCAGGTCGGAGCCGAGGTCACCGCGGCGATGCGCGCCGCGCGGCGCTCCGGGCTCGGTCCGGTGCTGGCGTCGGGTGTCGGCCCTCTCACCGCCGAGCTCTTCGTGCGTCTCGCCGCCGCCCAGGCGTCGGGCGCGCCGATGGTGCAGGGGGTGGAGGCGTATCTGGAGCGGCGGCGCATCGACGAGCGGGCCCGCATCCTCACCCGGGTCCGGACCCTCCCGACGCGGCTCATCGTTCCCGTGGCCCTCCTGGTGTTGCCCGGTCTCGTGCTGCTGATGCTCGGTCCCGTGTTCGTGAACCGCCTGGGCGGTCTGGTGGGCCCCCTGGTGGGTGGATGAGTTCCCGTGCTTCCCCCCGTGCCGGCCGGCTGCCGGATGACCGAAAGGAGAAGGAATGCTCGGAGTCTGGACGTGGCTGCTGGCCCGGGTCCACAGGGTGGAGCGGGGCCAGGGAACGGTCGAGTACGTGCTGGTGATCCTGGCGGTGACCGCCGTCGCCCTCACCCTGATCGGCTGGATCAGGGGCTCGGGCGGGGGCCTGTTGGGGAACCTGTTCGGGAAGATCATCGGGTTCGTCACCGGCCGGGCCCGGTTCTGAGATGATCCGGGAGCGGGGCTCGGCCGTGGTCGAGAGCGCCCTGGTCCTGCCCGTCGTCCTCGTCGTACTGCTGGCGGGACTCGAGGTGGTGGCCGTGGCCCGGACCCAGCTCCACCTGGTGGCGGCCGCCCGGGAAGGTGCCCGGGTGGCCGCCACCGTCGCCGACCCGGCCCGGGCGGTGGCGGCGGTGCGGGCTGCGCTCGGGCCCGAGGAGGGCTCACGGGTGGGGGTGACCGTCACTCGGGGCGGTCGCGGGACCTCGGCGACGGTGACGGTGCGTCTCCGTCATCGCCTGGTCACCCCGCTCCTCCGGAGCCTGGCGGTGGAGCTCAGGTCACGGGCGGTGATGCGGGTGGAGCGGTGAGGGGCTCGATCTCGGTGTTGGGCGCGACCGTGGCGGCGCTGCTGGCGCTGCTGGCGCTGGCGACCGCCGATGCCGGACGGCTGCTGGCCGCCTCCGCCCGGGCCGACACCGCCGCCGACGCCGCCGCGCTCGCGGCGGCACCGGCGACCTTCCCGCCCCTCGGCCGCCCGACGCCGGTCGCCGAAGCCCGACGGATGGCGGCGTCCAACGGTGCCCGTCTGGTGGGCTGTGACTGTCCCGTGACGGCAGGCTGGAGGCCCCGGACGGTCGAGGTCACGGTCGTGGTGACCGTGACCTCTCCGTTCTTCGGACCCGTCGAGGTCCCGGGGCGTGCCCGCGCCGAGTTCGATCCGGTCTCCTGGCTGGGTGCCGGACGGTCTGCTCGGCGTCTCCGAAGGTGAGGAGATGCCGAAGGGGCCCCGAGCGGGGCCCCTTCGGTGTGTCGAGAGGGCTCGGTCAGATCTCGCCTTCGAAGGCGCCGCACACCGTCTCGGTGATGAGGCGGGTGACGACGTAGGGGTCCATGTTGGCGTTGGGGCGTCGGTCCTCGATGTACCCCTTGCCCTCCTTCGCCACCTGCCAGGGGATCCGTACGGAGGCGCCCCGGTCAGACACCCCGTAGTTGAAGTGGGTCCACGGAGCGGTCTCGTGCAGCCCGGTGAGTCGGTGCTCGATCTCGGCCCCGTAGTTCTTGATGTGGAGGTCGTGGCGCTTCCCGAGGGCCTCGCACGCGGCGATGATCGCGTCGTAGCTCTCACGCATCTCCTTGGTGGAGAAGTTGGTGTGGGCCCCCGCCCCGTTCCAGTCGCCCTTGACGGGCTTGGGGTCGAGGTGGGCGGAGATGTCGTAGTCCTCGGCGGTGCGGTACAGCAGCCAGCGGGCCAGCCACACCTGGTCGGCGACCTCCACCGGGCCGAGGGGTCCGATCTGGAACTCCCACTGACCGATCATCACCTCGGCGTTCGTCCCCGAGATCGCCAGCCCGGCGTCCATGCAGTACTTGGTGTGGTCTTCGACGATGTGGCGACCGAAGATCTCGTCGGCTCCGACGCCGCAGTAGTAGCCGCCCTGGGGGGCGGGGAAACCCGTCGCCGGGAACCCGTAGGGTCGGCCGTCCTTGAAGAACGTGTACTCCTGCTCGATGCCGAACCACGGGTCGTGGGACGCGTACTTCTCGGCGACCTCCACGCACGCCGCCCGGGTGTTCGTCGGATGGGGCTCCAGGTCGACGGTGAGGACCTCGGCGAGGACGAGCACGTCGTCGCCACCGCGGATCGGATCGGGGATGATCTTCACGGGGCGCAGGACGCAGTCGGACTCGTTGCCGGGCGCCTGGTTGGTCGACGACCCGTCGAAGCCCCAGATGGGCGGCTCCTGGCCGTCGGGGACGATCTTGGTCTTCGACCGCAGCTTCTGGGTCGGCTCCGACCCGTCGATCCAGATGTATTCGGCTCGGTAGGGCACGAGTGTTCTCCTCTCGACGTTCACCACCGCCCGTCGCAGGGCGTCATGATCCGCCGTCACCGTGACACCCTCCCTTTTCTCTCCGGTTGCGCGATTGTGAACATCGTGTTTCGAGATGCCCCGGCCCGCGGGCGCAGGGTCGTTCTCGGACGCCGTTCTGGCACCATGTCCCTCATGTCGGAGGCCACCCCCGCGACCCGGGCACTGTCCAGGCTCGGCGTCGCCTTTCGGGTCCACCACTACCGGGTGGACGAGCGCCGCGACGTGTCCTACGGCGAGGCGGTGGCCGCCGCGCTGGGGGTGGATCCGCCGCGGGTGTTCAAGACCCTCGTGGCGCTGGTCGACGGGGAGCCGGTGGTGGCGATCGTGCCGGTGGTGTCGGTCATGTCCTTGAAGCGCCTGGCGAAGGCGGCCGGGGGGAAGCGGGCGGCGATGGCAGCGACCCGGGACGCCGAGCGTCTCACCGGCTACGTCGTGGGTGGGATCAGCCCCTTCGGGCGGAGGCGCCGCCTCCGGGTCTTCTGCGACCGGTCGGTCGTGGGGTTCGACACCGTCTTCGTGAGCGGCGGGCGGCGCGGGATCCAACTCGAGGTCTCGCCCGACGATCTGGTGCGGGTCACCGAGGCCGTCCTGGCCGATCTGGCGGCGTGAGCGGCCGTCTTCGCCGAAGGGTCAGGCTCCGGCGAGCAGCGTGTCGAGGAGGGCGATCGCTCCCTTCTTGGACAGGGGCTCATTGAAGTTCCCGCATTTCGGAGATTGGACGCAGGAGGGGCACCCGGCTCGGCAGGGACACCGTCGGATCGCCTCCACGGTGGCGGCGAGGAGATCCCGGCCGGCCGTGAACGCCACCGGGGAGATCCCGGCTCCGCCCGGATACGCCTCGTACACGAAGATGGTCGCCTCCCCGGTGTCGGGGTGCCACGGGGTGGAGAGCCCCCCGACGTCCCAGCGGTCGCAGACCGCGCTGAGGGGCAGCATGGCGATCATGGCGTGTTCGGCCGCGTGGAGCGCCCCGGGGACCACGGCCTCGTCGAGGCGGGCCGCCCGGAGCGTCGCCGGGGTGAAGACCAGCCAGAAGCCCTGGGTCTCGAAGGAGGTGGGGGGCAGGTCGAGGGGGATGGTGTCCAGCACCTCCCCCGAGCCCAGTCGCCGCCGCTGGTAGGCCACGACCTGGGTCTCGACCCGCACCCTCCCGAGGATCCAGGGGGCGACGCCGATCCCGTGGGATGCCTCCACGTCCAGGATCTGGAGGTCCTGGTCCTGTCTCGGCTGGGTGTAGAAGTCGACGTCGTGGGCCCGCACCCGCACTTCGCCTCGGCCGATGTCGAGCTCCTCGACCAGGTAGGTGTCGCCCTGGTGCAGGTACACGGCGCCAGGATGGGCGTCGCGAAACACCCGGGACTCGTCGAGGTCCCCCAGGTGTCTGCCGTCGGCGACGATCTGGTAGCGGCGGCCGCCGGCGGTCCGGATGCTCACGGTCCGGGCCGGACGCCGTCGTCTCGCCCAGTGCACGCGCTCGCCGCGAAGTCGGAGGTCGCCGGACGTGACGAGCCGTGCCACCGCCTCTTCCAACTCGGGCCCGAAGAAGGCGCGGTCGTCGAGGGTGAGGGCGAGTTCGTAGGCGGCGCAGCCCACATGGGCGTCCAACACGAAGGGGTTGAGGGGGTTGACCACCACCGCCTCCGGCGACCGGGTGAACAGCTCGTCGGGGTGGGCCATGAAGTACTGGTCGAGGGCGTCTTCACCGGCGACGAGGATGACCAGGGAGTCGGAACGCCGACGTCCCGCCCGACCCGCCTGCTGGCGAAACGCCGAGATGGTGCCCGGGAAACCGGCGAGCACGGCAGCGTCCAGTCCACCGACGTCGATCCCGAGCTCCAGCGCGGTGGTCGCGACCACTCCGAGCAACTCTCCGCCGAAGAGTCGGCGTTCCACCGCCCGCCGCTGGGCCGGCAGGTAGCCGGCCCGATAGGGGGCGATGAGGTCCTTCCGGTCGTCGCCGAGGCGGTCCGCCGCCCAGCGGTAGATCAGCTCCGTCGCCTTCCGGCTCCGGGCGAAGACGATCGTGGGGATGCCACGTCGGATCAGATCCACCCAGAGGTCGGTCGCCACCGCGGTGGCCGACCGGCGGCGGCCCGAGTCGGGGTCGGTGATCGGCGGGTTCCACGACGCCACCCACTGTTCGCCTCGGGGTGAGCCGTCCGATTCGACCACTTCCACGGGTCGACCGACCAGGGCGGTGGCGAGGGGTCCCGGGTTGCCGATCGTCGCCGACGTGAAGGCGAAGGTGGGGTCGGATCCGTAGTGGGCGCAGAGGCGCCGGAGGCGTCGGAGCACGAACGCGACGTGGGTTCCGAAGATGCCGCGGAGGGTGTGCATCTCGTCGACGACGACGTAGCGGAGCCGGTGGAGGAAGTCCGCCCAGCCGGCGTGGTGGGGGAGGATGCCGACATGGAGCATGTCCGGGTTGGTGAGCACCACGTTGGACCGCCGTCGGATCCTCGCCCGTTCGTCGGAAGGGGTGTCGCCGTCGTAGGTCGCCGCCCTGATCTCGGGGAGCTCGAACGCCTGGAAGCTGCGGAGCTGGTCGTGGGCGAGCGCCTTGGTGGGGTAGAGCAGGAGGGCGGTGGCGTCGGGGTCGGAGATGAGGGCTTCGATCACCGGGAGCTGGTAGGCGAGGGTCTTGCCCGACGCCGTCCCGGCGGTGATCACCGTGTCCCTTCCCGCTCGGAGTCGGGAGATCGCCTGGACCTGATGCCGGTACAGCCGCCCGATGTTCCGGGCCTCCAGGCGGGTCTGGAGGGCCGAGGGGAGGGGAGGTTCCAGATCGGCGGTGATGGCTCCTCGTCCGGGGATCCGCCGGAGATCCGCCAGCTCCCCGCCGAGATCGGGGTCTTCGACCCAGCTCGGGGGGATGTCGGCCAGGCGAGCGCCCGGCAGGTCCGACGGCGCCGTCACCCCTCGTCCTCGGCGTGACGGGGGATCCCGGCGATCCGGTAGGCCTCTTCCTCTTCGAGGGTCTCGTGTTCGAGAAGGGCCTCGGCGAGGGCGTCGAGGCGATGTCGGTGTTCCTTCAGGGTGGCGACCGCCGACGCGTAGCACTCGTCGACGATCCGCCGGACCTCGGCGTCGATCAGCTCCTGGGTCCGTGGGGAGACCTGGTTGGACCAGGGGAAGGGATCTCGGTCCTCGTCGGAGAGGACGCTCACCGGTCCGATCTCCTCGGACATCCCCCAGCGGCCCACCATCTGTCGGGCGATGTTGGTGACCTGAACCAGGTCGTTCTCGGCGCCGGTGGTGACGGTGCCGTACACGATCTCCTCGGCCGCGCGGCCTCCGAGGGCGCCGATGATACGGCCCCGCAGATACTCGACGTCGTAGGCGTACCGGTCTGCTTCGGGGGACTGCAGGGTCACCCCGAGCGCCCGGCCGCGGGGGATGATCGAGATCTTGCGCACCGGGTCGGCCCCGGGTTGCAGCATCCCCAACAGGGCGTGGCCCGATTCGTGGTACGCGGTACGTTCCCGTTCCTCACGGGACATCATGATCTGGCGTTCCGTCCCGAGGACGATCTTCTCCAGGGCGTCGAGGAAGTCGGTCTGGTGCACCTGGTCGTGGTCCCGTCGGGCTGCGGTCAGGGCCGCCTCGTTCACCAGGTTTCGCAGGTCGGCGCCGACCATGCCGGGCGTGGAGGCGGCGATGGTGTCGAGGTCGACGTCGGCGGCGAGGGGCATGTCACGGGTGTGGACCTCGAGGATCTTCCGGCGGCCGACGCGGTCGGGGGGACTGACGAACACCTGGCGGTCGAAGCGCCCCGGTCGGAGCAGCGCCGGGTCGAGGACGTCGGGGCGATTCGTGGCGGCGATCACGATCACCCCTTCGGAGCCGGTGAAGCCGTCCATCTCGGTGAGGATCTGGTTGAGGGTCTGCTCCCGTTCGTCGTGGCCGCCGAAGGACATCGGGCCGCCCCGGGCGCGGCCGATGGCGTCGATCTCGTCGATGAAGACGATGGAGGGCGCCACCTTCTTCGCTTCGTCGAACAGGTCCCGGACACGAGCCGCGCCGACACCCACGACCATCTCGACGAACTCGGACGCCGACATGGAGAAGAAGGGGACGTTGGCTTCCCCGGCGACGGCTCGGGCGAGGAGGGTCTTGCCGGTGCCGGGAGGCCCCGCCAGGAGCACGCCCCGGGGGATCGTGCCCCCGAGGCGGGTGTATTTCGTGGGATGTTGGAGGAAGTCCACGACCTCCTCCAACTCCTGTTTGGCGTCTTCGATCCCGGCGACGTCCTCGAAGGTGGTGCGTCTCCCGCCTTCGGGCTCATACCGCTTGGCGCGGGACCGCCCCAGTCCGGTGAGGCCGCCGACGGCGTTGCCCATCCGCCGGAACATGACGAACAGCAGCCAGATGAGGAGGATCGAAGGTCCGAGACCGAAGACGATCTGCTGCCACAGCGGGGGCGGCTGGTCGGCGGGTTCGGCGTTCACGACGACCCCCTGGCTCTGGAGGAGCGTGAGGAGGTCGTCGGTGGCGAAGGTGGGCCGCTCGGTTCGGAAACTCGTCGCCGTCACCGTCGGGTCGTCGGGGGAGGGGACCGGTGTCTTGAACTCCCCTTGGATGGTGTCGCCGGTCGCCGTCACCGAGGCGACGTTCCCGGCCCTGACCTGGGCGATGAAGGTGGTGTAGGGGACGGGGATCCGGGGCTCGGGGCGGGTGAGGGCGTTGAAGATGAGCAGGTTGAACACGAAGAGGGCGGCGAGCAGCAGGAGCCACGACCAGCGTCCGCCGGGGAGGTTCGATCCCCCGGACCGCTCCGTCCGGTCGCCGTCCGGCATCCCCTCCACCCGCCACCCGGGTGGGCGACGGGAGGGATCGGAGTCGGGGGTGGGGCGGGCGGTCATGGTCGAGGAGACGCGCGTCTGCCCACCCGATGCTACCGACGGGGCGCCGGTAGCGACCGAGACGATCAGCGGCCGGGAGCCGCCGGGAGGGTCTGGCGAATTCGCTCCACGAGCCTGGTCAGGGGGCTGATCTCCTCCACCTGTCGTCCCCGGGCGGTGAGGTCCCGGTAGAGCTCGTCGTACCGCTTCCCGATCGCGTCGTATCCGTACGCCGAGCCGTCGAAGGGACGGATGTAGCCGTCCGGGTTCGCCAGGACCCGTTCGAGGGCGTCGGCGAAGGCGATCGGGTCGTCGTCGGCGAACAGCCCGTTCTCTCCGTCGGTCACGGCCGCCCGACTGGCCATGGAGGGGGTGGCGACGATGGGAAGTCCGGCCGCCTGCGCCTCGTAGAGGACGATGCCCTGGGTGTCGGAGGGTGAGGGGAAGGCGAAGACGTCGCCGAGGTGGTAGGCGGCGGCGACCTCGCGCTGGTCGAGGAACCCCCCGAAGATCACGCGGTCTCGGATCCCCAACCGCACCGCGGCCAGTTCCAGCTCGAGCCGGTCGGGTCCCTTGCCGAAGATGAGGAGGGCGACGTCGTGGCCCCGCCGGACCAGCTCGGCGGTGGCCTCCAGCGTCAGCCGGTTGTTCTTCTCCTCGGTGATCCGGCCAACCCACAGGATCACCTTCTCGAAGCGTTCGAGCCCGTACCGTCGGCGGAGGGCGGCGATCTGCTCGTCGGAGACGTCCTCGAAGCGGGAGAGGTCGATGCCGGTGGGGATGACGGTGATCGGCCGTTCGCATCCGATCTCGGAGATGTACGCGCGGATCGGCTCGGTGGGGGAGACGACGACGTCGCAGCGGTTCGTGTACGCGGCCAGGTAGTCCCGTACCAGCTTCTTCGCGGGCTCCACGTCGAGACCGACGTAGTGGGTCCAGAACTCGTACAGGGTGTGGAAGGTGTAGACGAGGGGAATCTGGAAGCGGTCGGCGGCGTCGGCGGCGGCTTCTCCGAGGAGGAAGGGGTGGTGACTGTGGATCACGTCGGGGGCGAACGCCTCCACCTCGTCGAAGATGAGGCTCCGTTCCAGGACGGGGAGGGGGATCGCCGCCCGGACGTCGGGGAGCCGCAGCGAGGAGACCTGGTAGACCCGCACGTCGTCCCGCATCTTCTCGGCCTTCTTCCCGTAGTTCGGACAGAACGTGAGGATCTCGTGGCCGAGGCGGACCAGAGCGGACTCCAGGAAGTCCACGGCGACGGCCACGCCGGAGACGCGGGGAAAGTGGTTGTTCGTGAAGATGGCGATGCGCATGACGTGGCGACGTGCAAGCAGGGATCGGCCTGTACCGTAGCGGCATGGGCGTCACGACCGGAGATGTGGTGGCCATGTTGGCCGAGATGGCCGAGCTGGAGGTCCTGGAGGAGGGGTCGCCGAACGCCTTCCGCGTGCGGGCCTATCAGAACGCCATCAACGGGATCGAGGCGGCCGGCGTCGACGTGACGACGATGTCGGAGGAGGAGCTGACCCGGATCAAGGGGGTCGGACCGAGCATCGCCAAGAAGATCCGCGAGTACGTGGAGACGGGCACGGTCGCCAAGCTGGAGGAGCTGCGGGCCAAATACCCGCCTGCCTTCGTCGAGCTCACCCGCATCCCCGGGTTGGGACCGAAGACGGCGGTGAAGCTTCGTGAGGCACTCGGCGTCGAGAACCTCGAGGATCTGAAGGCCGCCATCGACGCCCACGCCGTCCGGGAACTGCCGGGGTTCGGGGCGACCAGCGAGGAGAAGTTGGCACGGGCGATCGAGCGTCTCGGGCTGGTCGGAAAGGACCGGCGTACCCCCATCGCCGAGGCCCTTCCGCTGGCGGAACGTCTCGTCGGGCATCTGGGGACGGTGGAGGGGGTGGAGCGGGTCCAGTACTGCGGGAGCCTCCGACGGTTCCGGGAGACGATCGGCGACATCGACATCGTCGTCGCCTCGTCGGATCCCGAGCCGGTGATGGAGGCGGTGGTGGCCCTCCCCGGCGTCGCCGAGGTGATCGGGACCGGGGAGACGAAGACGTCGATCGTCACCCGCGAGGGGATGCAGGTGGACGTCCGGGTGGTCGAGGCCGACCAGTACGGTGCGGCGCTGCTGTATTTCACGGGCTCGAAGGCCCACAACATCGCCCTTCGCCAGCTCGCCATCGACCAGGGCCGACTCCTCAACGAGTACGGACTGTTCACCGCCGACGGAGGTGACGTGGTGGCGTCGGCGACCGAGGAGGAGATCTACGCCGCCCTCGGACTCGACTTCGTTGCCCCCACCCTGCGGGAGGACACCGGGGAGGTGGAGGCCGCCGCCGCCCACACCCTGCCCGACCTGGTGGAACGTCGCCACATCAGAGGCGACCTCCATTTCCACACCGACCGTTCCGGGGACGGCCGGGCGAGTCCCGAGGAGATGCTGGCGGCGGCGGCGCGGGCGGGCTACCGGTATGTGGCGGTGACCGAGCATGGGGAGAACCTGGCGGTGAACGGGTCGAGCAGGGAGGAGATGCTCGCCCACCGAGACCGGCTGCGGGAGGCTGCCGCCGCCCATCCGAACCTGACGGTGCTGTGGGGATGCGAGCTGAATGTCGGGCCGGATGGGAGCCTCGACTACGACGAGGATTTCCGTCGGGAGCTGGAATGGAACGTCGCCTCGGTCCACTCCCACTTCGACCTGGCCCAGGCCGAGCAGACCGAACGGCTGCTCCGAGCGATCGCCGATCCGACGGTGGACGCCATCGGGCATCTCACCGGCCGCTCCATCGGGCGTCGCCCGGGAATCGAGATCGACGTCGACGCGGTCCTGGATGCCATGGTCGAGCACCGGGTGGCCTTGGAGGTGAACGGGGCGCTCCAGCGGCTCGATGCAGCTCCCGACGTGATCCGGAAGGCCGTCGCCAAGGGGGTGACGCTGGTGATCTCCACCGACGCCCACCATCCGTCCGAGCTGGTGCGGATGGAGTACGGGGTACGCAACGCCCAGCGGGGCTGGGCCGCCAGGGCCGACGTGTTGAACACCAAACCGACCCGCTCGTTCCTCGCCTGGCTTCGGCGCCGCCGGAGGTGAGACCCGTGTCGTCACCGGGACCGCTCCACCCTGTTCGGGTCCGCGGATCCCACTTGGCGCACTCACTTCTTCGATTGGGAGGACGGGTGTCTGCTTCGATCGTCCCGCGTCCCGGTTGATCCGCTCTTCAGGTCAGTTCCCGAGTGCGGTCAAGGCCGCATCGGCGATGGAGACGGCCTCCTCTCGGTCGATGGTGACGACGGACGAGGGGACGGCGGGGTTCTTCTCGGCGACGACGCTCAGCACGAGTCCGGGACGGGTGACGAGGATCTGGATGAAGGCGGGTGAGGTGTCCCGTACGGTGTATGAGCCGCCGTCGGAGAGGGAGGCTGCGGTGGTTCCTTCCTCGGCGACGCCGTCGCCGCCCTGGAGGACATCGACGCCGACCACATCACCATCCGACCCCACTGCCCCCGGCAGAACGGCAAAGTCGAACGCTTCAACCGTACCCTCCAGACCGAATGGGCCTACCAGCGCGTCTACACCACCAACACCCAACGTACCCAAGCCTTCACAACCTGGCTCGACCACTACAACCACCATCGCAGACACAGCTCCATCGGAGGCCCACCCATCAGCCGAGTGTCACCGACCTGATGGCCGAGTACACCTGGAACGCGCAGAATCCAACCGGTGACCCTCGCGCAGTGTTCGACCGGCGTCAGATGCTCCGTATTCCCCCGGCGTCGACAGCTCTCTGTCGGCCAGGAGGCACGCGACGTTGGTCACCCGACCGTCTTCGCGGACTGTCATGGTCAGGGTGTCCGACCACACAGAGGGGCCTTGGGCGAGGGGCCCGGTTCCGCGAGGTCGGCCACCTGTTGGGCGAGGGCTCAGGCCAACTCTGACACCCCCCGCCGTGGGCCACGAGGCGAGGACCCCCGGTCCTTCGCGCACCACCATGGACCCAACCCTCGGAGCCGGCTCGACACGAATGTGTGTATACTATGCGCATGGCGCGGGTGAACGTGTACCTCCCCGACGATCTGGCCCAAAGGGCGAAGGCGGCGGGATTGAACGTGTCGAAGCTGACCCAAGAGGCCGTGCGCGGCGCTCTCGATGCCCTCCGCACCGACGACTGGCTCGACGACCTGTCCCAACTGCATCCCACCGGGGTCTCCCACGACGATGTGCGGGCCGCCGTCGACGACGCGAAGGACGAGTTCGAGCACGACCGTGCCTAGACGGGTCGTCATCGACGCTTCGGCGATGGTCGACCTCCTCGTCGGATCGCCGTTGGCCGAGGCCGTGGCCAAGCGTCTGCGAGGGCAACAACTTCACGCACCTGCCCACTTCGACGCCGAGGTCCTCTCGGCGCTCGGTCGGCTGCACCGAGCAGGTCACATCGACGACCAGCAGGTCGAGGTGAGGATCGATCGCCTGGCTGTCGCCCCCATCGAACGACACGATCTTGCCAAGCTCGTCTCCGGGGCATGGCAACGTCGTCACAACCTCCGGCTGGTCGACGCCCTCTACGTCGAGCTGGCCGCCCAGCTCGACGTACGTATCGTCACCACCGACGGTGGGCTCGCTGCCGCCTGTGCGGTCGCCGAGCTGGTGTGACACGATCCCTTCCCCTGATCGTGGGACCGATCCTCCAGTTCTCCGTTGGGAAGAGACACCCACATGCGACATTGGGAAGAAGGTGTCGGGATCACGGAGGCGGCCTCCCTCGACGAGGGGAGCGTGGACGGTCGTCTCGACCTCGATCTGGAGGCTCGGGCTCCTGCGGGAAGTCAACTCTCCGAAGCTTCCAACCTGCCGTCGGTGAGGTCGGCGAAGATGACGGCGGCGCCGTCGGTGAGACGAACCACGGCGCGGTCGTCGATGCGGGCGGCGCGGCCGGGAACCACCACGTTGGGGACCGATCCCAGATCGAGATCCATGGCTCCGAGGGCGAAGGTGAGCAGTTCTTCGGCGGAGAGGTTCGTGGTGATCCACGGCTCCGACCGCTCCATGATCGCCGGGAGGGCGAGGGGCCCTCGGAGCTTCAACATCCCCACTGCACCTTTGATGATCAGCCCGCCGTGGGCTTGGCGGGTGAAGTCGCCGCCGGGGATCGTCTTGCGGACCCGGGCGAAGGCGAGGGCCTGGGCGCCGTCGAGGACCTGCCGTCCGGCCTTCAGGTAGGCCTGGGCCGCCCGGTCGGCGATGTCGAAGGGGATCTCGACCTCCACCCCGCCGAGGATCCCGATCAGCTCGGTGAACCCTTCGAACCCGGTGAGCACGTATCCGTCGAGGTGGAGCCCGGAGAGCTCCTCGAGGGTGGCCGCCAGCAGGTCGGGACCGCCGAGGGCGAGCGACGCGTTCACCCGATTGCGGGAGCGCCCCGGGATGTCGGTGTAGGCGTCCCTCGGGATCCCCACCACCGCGCCTCCGCCCGTGCCGTCGAGTCCCACCAGGTGGAGGCTGTCGGCCCGAGCCCGGTCGCGGTTCTCGCCGGGACGGGCGTCGGAGCCGACGACCGCCACGATCCGGGGCCCGTCGCCCCACCAGGGGTCGATCCCCAGCGAGGGCGCGGAACCGCCGACGATCCGCCAGCCGTCCCCGTCGTCCACCGCTGCCCAGACGTCGTCGCCGATCTCGACGACCGCGACCTGGGAGCCGTCGAAGGTGGCCACCGCGACGTCCCCGTCGAGGGTGACCGATCGGGGCTCGACCGTCTCGGGGACGAGCGCCGGAGGGACGTCGGGGATGACCGTGGTGACCCCGAAGGCGTATTCGTAGGGGGCCGCCACGGCGTCGGCGAGGCCGTCGGGGGTGCCGGAGAGCTCGAGGGTGACGGTGGGGGCGGTCGTGGTGGGAGCCGTCGACGTGGTCGACGAGGGGGCCGTGGTGGCGGCGGTGGTCGCCGTCGTGGACGTCGTCTCCCCTCCCGGGTTCGAGCAGGCGGCGAGGACGAGGGCGAACGCGACGACTCGGCGGAACCGCATGAGGCGCGCCACGCTACGGCGATCCCCGACCTTCCGCCAAGCTGCGACCGAGGGCCGACGACCGGTTCCTATACTCCGGCGCGGTTTTCCGCGTCCCGGGAGAGAATCCGCGATGAACGACCTGTTCTTGTACGCCGCGCTCGGAGCCGGACTGGCCGCCCTGGTCCTGGCGATCTACTTCGCACGGTCCGTGTTGGCCATGTCCCAGGGCAACGAACGGATGGTCGAGATCTCAGGTGCCATCCGAGAAGGGGCCATGGCCTTCCTCCGCCGTGAATACTCGTGGGTGGCGGTCTTCGTGGTGGTGATGGCCGTCCTCATCGCCGCCCTGCTGGACTGGGGGCGTCCGTGGGGAGCGGTCGCCTACGTCTTCGGGGCGCTCCTCTCCGGAGGTGCCGGGTTCGTCGGGATGCGGATCGCCACCGCCGCCAACGCCCGCACCACCGAGGCCGCCCGCATCGGCGGGGTCGCCAAGGCGCTCCCCCTCGCGTTCCGGGGCGGAGGCGTGATGGGCTTCACGGTCGCCGGGTTCGGCCTGGCCGGTGTGGCGCTGGGGTTCCTCCTCTTCAAGGAGGCCCTCGGCCTGGAGGACTGGGCGGACATCATCACCGCCATCGGCCTCGGAGGCTCGTCGATCGCCCTCTTCGCCCGGGTCGGCGGCGGCATCTACACCAAGGCCGCCGACGTCGGTGCCGACCTGGTCGGCAAGGTGGAGGCGGGGATCCCCGAAGACGATCCCCGCAACCCGGCGGTGATCGCCGACAACGTCGGCGACAACGTCGGCGACGTCGCCGGCATGGGGGCCGACCTGTTCGAGTCGTACGTCGGCGCTCTGGTCGCCCCGATCGCCTTCGCGGCGATCGCCTTCGCCGGGAGGGACTTCCAGGCGGGGGCCATCATCTTCCCCCTCGCCGTCGGCGCCCTGGGGATGCTGGCGTCGATCATCGGGTCGTTCCTCGTCCGCCCGGCCGGGGACAATCTGGCCGCCGCCCTCAACCGGGGCACCTACTCGTCGGCCATCCTCACCGCCGCCGGGGTGCTGGGGCTCTCCTACTGGATCTTCGGCGACACCGCCGACAATCCCCTCGGGGTGTTCCTGGCGGTCGCCGTCGGTCTGGTGGTCGGCCTGTTCGTCGGCCGGATCTCCGAATGGTTCACCTCCGACCATTTCAGGACGGTGAAGGAGATCGCCCGTCAGGCCCAGACCGGCCCGGCGACGGTGATCATCTCCGGGATCGCCGAAGGGATGCGGTCCGCCGCCTTCAGCGTCATCGTCGTCGCCTTCGGGATCCTCGGGGCGTTCTTCGCGGGGGAATGGGGCCTCGGCGACGGGGGCGGCATCTACGGGGTCGCCATCGCCGCCATCGGCGTGCTCGCCACCCTCGGCATCACCATCTCGGTGGACGCCTACGGGCCCATCGCCGACAACGCCGGCGGGATCGCCGAGATGGCGGGTCTCGACCCGGAGGTGCGGGAGGCGACCGACGCCCTCGACTCCCTCGGCAACACGACGGCCGCGGTCGCCAAAGGCTTCGCCATCGCCTCGGCGGCGGTCACCGCCCTCGCCCTCTTCTCCGCCTTCACCCAGGCGGTCGGACTGGACAAGATCGACCTGACCCGAGCCCCCACCACCGTCGGCCTGTTCCTCGGTGCCATGTTCCCGTTCCTCTTCGCGGCGATGACCATGAACGCCGTCGGGCGTGCCGCCAACAAGATGATCGAAGAGGTGAGGCGGCAGTTCCGTGAGATCGCGGGTCTGCGGGAAGGCAAGGAGGGGGTGAAGGCCGACTACACCACCTGTGTGGACATCGCCACCGCCGCCGCCCTTCGGGAGATGATCGTCCCCGGCGCCCTCGCCGTCGTCCTCCCTCTCATCATCGGCTTCACCGACGTGGAGGCCCTCGGCGGTTTCCTCGCCGGGGCCCTGGTCACCGGGTTCCTCCTCGCCATCTTCATGGCGAACGCCGGTGGCGCCTGGGACAACGCCAAGAAGTTCATCGAGGCCGGTGCCTTCGGCGGGAAGGGATCCGACTCCCACAAGGCGGCGGTGATCGGCGACACCGTCGGTGATCCGTTCAAGGACACCTCGGGCCCGGCGATGAACATCGTCATCAAGGTGATGACCATCGTCTCGCTGATCTTCGCCTCGGCCTTCATCTGAGCGTCGGAGCGGCCGGCCGGCTCAGACGGGCCGGGCGACGAGGAGCCCGAAGCGCCCGGCCCGGTCGGTGTACCAGGCGCAGACTCCGAGCCCGACCGCGTCCAGCTCGGCGGTGATCCCCTCCCGGGTGAACTTGCACGACACCTCGGTGTGGATCTCCTCCCCGGCCTCCAGGGTCACGACCATGTCGAGGGCGCGGATGCGGACGGTCATGTCCCGGTCGGCTCGGAGCCACGCCTCCATCCGTGACTGCTCGCCGTTCCAGCGGGGGACGTGGGTGAACTCGTCGGTGGGGAAGTCGGCGTCGAGCTCCCGGTTGATGACGTCGAGCACGTTCTTGGTGAAGCGGGCCGTGACGCCGGCGGCGTCGTCGTAGGCGGCGACCATCGTCGGGACGTTCTTCACCAGGTCCACTCCGAGCAGGAAGGCGTCGTGGTCGTCGAGGGCGGCTGCGATCTCGCCGAGGAGCTCCCGTCGGGGCCCGGGCGGGTAGTTCCCGATGGTGGAGCCGAGGAAGGCGACGAGTCGACGGCCGCGGCGGCGGAGGCGGCGCAGGTCGGTGTGGTAGTCGCCGATCAGCCCCTCCACCTCCAGCCACGGGTAGTCGCCACAGAGCGCCGTCGCCGCCTCGCGCAGCGCCGCCTCCGAGATGTCGATGGGGACGTAGCGGCGGCCCCCGACCTGGTGCATCGCCTCGATGAGCAGCCGGGTCTTGGTCGATGAGCCCGAGCCGAGCTCGATCAGCTCGCAGGGGGCGACGAGCTCCATGATCTCCGTGGCACGGTCGCCCAGGATCTCGGTCTCGGCGCGCGTGAGGTAGTACTCGGGCAGACGGGTGATCTCCTCGAAGAGGGCCGAACCGGCGGCGTCGTAGAAGTAGCGGGAGGGGATCTGCTTGGGGGTCGCCCGCATCCCGGCGGCGACGTCGGCGGCCAGTTCGGCGCGGAGGTCGTGGGGCGCCGAGAGGCGTCGAACCGTGACCGGGGCGTCTCCGGCGACCCTCATGACGCCGTCCCTTCGAGGCCGTCCAGAGGCTCGACGTCGGTGCCGTCCGCAGTGACGACGACCAGGCTGCCCGGGGGGACGGGACTCCAGTCCCGGTCGTCGAGGGGTTCTGACGCCACCCAGGTGGCGTTGGCGGCGACGCGCGTGTAGAGGGAGTTTGCCCGTTCGCCGAGGGCGGCGCGGGTGGCGACGAATCGACGGCCGTCACCGGCGACGACGGTGAGGGAGCAGACGAGGTCGTGACGGACGCACAGGTCGGCGATCCGGGTCACCGCCCGCGCCATCGCCTTCGGCAGCTCCAACCCGTCTCGGAGCCCGGCGACGACGGTGAGGAAGAGCAGCCGGGAGTCGTTCCAGACCCGGAGATGGCCGAGGAGGTCGTCGTCGAGGTCGGCGACGAGGGCCCGTCCCACCGGTCCCGCCAGTCCCTGGAACCAGCCGTTGTGGGCGACGGCGACGCCGTCGAGGACGAAGGGGGCGACGTGGTCGGTGCCGAAACCGACACCGGGGGTGGCCGAGCGCACCGCCCCGAGGATCATCGTTCCCGTGAGGCGGGCGGCGAGGTCCCGGAGGTTGGGGTCGGCCCACGGGGTGGCGGCGGTGACGTAGCGGAGCGGCCCGTCCGCCCCCTCGGGCCACCAGGCGACGCCGGTCCCGTCGACGTTGACGTGTCCGTGGACGAGCTCCCGGGGACGGTAGGCCTGGTCGGAGAGGCCGTGGGGAGGTGAGAAGAAGAGGTCGGCGAGGGGACGGCTCGGCCCGAGGTATCCGGCGATCCGGCACATCAGGCGGGCTCCCACACGACGCGGAATCCGGCGAAGATCTGCCTCCGGATCGGATAGTCCCAGTTCCGGAAGGTGGCGCGTGCCACCAGGTCGGTCGTCGCCCACGACGCTCCCCGCAGCACCCGGTACTCCTCGCCGAAGAAGACCTCGGAATACTCGGGGTAGGGGAAGGTCCGGTAGCCCGGATACGGCTGGAAGAAGCTCGACGTCCACTCGTAGACGTCGCCCACCATCTGCTCGACGCCGGTCGGCGACGCGCCCGCCGGGTAGCTCCCCACCGGGGCGGGGCCCCATCCGACGTGGCCCAGGTTGGCGTGTCGGGGACCCGGGTCGACCTCCCCCCAGGGATAGCGGTGCGAACGTCCGGTACGGGGGTCCCACCGGGCCGCCTTCTCCCATTCGGCTTCGGTGGGGAGCCGTCCCCCCGCCCACCGGCAGAAGGCCTCCGCCTCGTAGAAGCAGACGTGTTGGACGGGCTCGGCCGGATCGAGGGGGAGGAGGTGCCCGAAACGGCGGACCAGCCAGCCGCCGGCGCCGTCGGGGATCCAGCCCTGAGGGGCCTGGTGGCCGGTCTCCTCCAGCCAGACGCGGCCTTCGGCCGACCAGAGCTCGGGGCGCCGGTACCCGCCGGCGGCGATGAACTCGGCGTAGCGGCGGGCCGTCACCGGGAAGCGGTCGATGGCGAAGGCGGGCAGGTCGACGACGTGCGCCGGGCGCTCGTTGTCGTACGCCCTCCGCCGATCGTCGGTGCCCATGGTGAACGGTCCCGCCGGGATGAGGACCCGTTCGGTGTCGTCGACCCGGCGGGCGGCGGGGATCCGGCGGTGGGCGGCGGGGGGATAGGGTTCCAGGTCGGTCCGCAGATCCAGGGCCTGGAGCACCGTCTCCTGGTGCTGGGCTTCATGTTGGCTCACCATCTCGAAGACGTACCCGTCCCTGAGCAGGGGATCGTCGGATCCCAGATCGGCGGTCCTGAGGATCTCCAGGGCGTCACCTCGGACCTCCCGCAGGTACTCGTCGGCTTCGGCGGGCCCGAGGATGTCCAGGTCACCCCGGCACCAGCGGGGGTTCTCGAAGGGGTTGTAGACGAGGTCGAGCCGGGGGTCGTGGGCCGGTCGTCCGGCGACGGTCCGCAACAGCCACAGCTCCTCGAAGTTGCCGACATGCCCGACGTCCCAGACCACGGGACTCATGATCCGGTCGAACTGTCGGGTCAGGTCGTCCTCGTCCAGGGGGGCGACGAGCCGTGCAGTCCGGGCGCGGATCGACTCGAGGTGGCGGCGGAGGGTGCGCCGTCGGACCTGGGCGGCATCGGTCATGTCGCCACCACCACCGCCGTCGACGCCCACGAGACGATCTCCGCCGGGGGGAGGTCGGCGAGCCGGCGGTCCGGTGCACGTCGTGGCGCCACGTACGCCTCGAGGTAGGCGGCGGCCGCGGAGAGACGGACGCCGTCGAAGGCTCCCAGCCGTCGAGCTCCCCGGAGGGCGGCCGTGAAGACCTGGTCGGCGAGGCCGCCCAGGGTGGGGTCGTCGAGCCCGGAGCGGGCGGCGCGTCGCCACAGCTCGTGGAGACGGTCGAGATGGGGCGACATGAGCTCGAGGACCTCTCGGAGGGCTCGGTCATCGTAGAGGGCGCCGGTGACCAGCACGACCGCCGCGGTCCGTTCCCGGGCGGGGAGGGCGTCGATGCCCCGCAGCTCCAACACTCCTCGCCGGGGGCGCACCTCGGGGAACAGGGTGGTGAGGTGATAGGTGAAATCGCCTTCGGTCGGGGGCCCGTACATCGGATGTCCCCGGTCGATCCATTCCCCGAAGGTCCAGCCGGGACGGCCCGGATGGCTCTCGGATCCACGGCGGACCACCAGGACGTCGGCGGAGAGGGCGAGCTCGCAGAGGGCGGTCGCCCGGTCGCTCGCCGGTGACGGCACGCCGGTCCGCGTCGGGTCGAGGTGCTGCCAGATCGACGCCCGGCGGGAGCCGAGGTGGGGGTCGGGGGCACTGGCGAAGGTGGCGGTGAGGATCGGGGCGATGGCGCAGGCCCCACGCCACCGCTCCTCGGTGGCGTCGAGGTTGATCTGCAGGGCGCAGGTGTTTCGCATCATCTGCGGTCCCAGGCCGCCTCGGGATCGGAAATACCGGTCCATCGCCCGATACCGCCCACCGGGGAGCTGCTGGCCGAGGGCCTCGGGGTCGTGCCACGGATCCCATCCCAGCGACACCGCCCGCATCCCGGCCGAGGCGAGTCGGTCCGAGATCTCCGCCTCGACCTCCGACGCCACGTCGAGGGCTCGGGCAGGATCGAGGGGCGGTCCGACGTGCTCGATCTGGGCTCCGGGCTCGAAGGTGAGCATCCCGGAAGGTCCGAGGTCCACCGCGGGGTTGCCGGAGACCTCGACCATCGGTCCGATCCCGTCGACGGCGGCGAGGACGGCGTCGAGGTCGGGCCGACCGTCAGGACGACCGTCGTCGGTGACGAACATGGGGAAGTACTCGATCTCGAGGCCGACCCGGAGTCCCTCGGGGCTCGTCGGAGACGCCTCGGCGGCGGCGATGCGAGCGGCGTCCCCGCGGTCGATCCTCTGGTGGCCATCGGGCATCTTCCCCACCTGCAACCCGGCGTGTGGGTTCGACATTCCCGAGCGGGGTCGGGTCGGCGCGTCGGGCCTGCCGGCGTTTCGTCGACGCAGGCGGCGGATTCGGGGTGGTGGCGGTTCGTCTCTAGCCTGCCCGGCGATGGAGATCGTGCTGATTCGCCACGGGGAGTCGACCGCGAACGTCGAGACGCGGTGGCAGGGCCAGGGGAACAGTCCGCTCACCGACGAGGGTCGCCGTCAGGCCGCCGCCCTGGCCCGTCGGTTGGAGTCGGACCCCTTCGACCTGGTCGTCGCCTCGGATCTGGACCGAGCCGCCGACACCGCCCGCGCCCTGGGGCTCGACGTGGAGACGGATGCGGCCTGGCGTGAGATCGACCTGGGACGGTGGGAGGGCAAGACCTTCGAGGAGGTCGAGCGGGAGGCGGGAGATCTGCTCTTGGCGCTGCGCGCGGGCGAGCAGGTGCGGTTCGGGGGGAGCGGTGAGACCCTCGCCGAGTTCGAGGAGCGGGTCGCCGACGCGTTCGATCGCCTCGCCGAGCGGGTGGGGGAGGGCCGGGTCGCGGTCGTCACCCACGGCGGCGTCATCGACGCCCTGGTGGGACGTCGCCTCGGGCGTCCGTCGGGACGGCGGGGCTATCCGATCGTGGAGAACACGGCGCTCACCTGGTTCGTCGGTGAGCCGGGTGCGCTCCGGCTCCGACGTTTCAACGACGCCACCCATCTGGGACGGGAGACCCGATGGCTCGCCTCGATGCGGAGGGACGGGCATCCGGTCGTCGCCTTCGTTCGGCACGGGGTCACCGCCGCCAACAAGGAGCAGCGGATCCAGGGTCAGAGCGGGGCGGGTCTGGACGCCGAAGGGCGCGAGCAGGCCCGGAGGCTGGCCGAGTGGTATCGACCGGTCGATCGGGTCTGGACCTCGCCCCTCGACCGAGCCGTGGACACGGCGGTCGCGCTCGCCGACGGGCGGCCGCCGGAGGCGCATCCCCTCCTCGTGGAGATGGGGTTCGGCGAGTGGGAGGGGATGCTGTACCGGGACGTGTTGGCGAGCGACGACCCCTGGGCCCATCGCATCTACCGGGACGGCGAGGACCTCCCTCGGGGGAGGACGGGGGAGAGCTTCGGCGAGGTGGTCGAGCGGATGCGCCGCTTCCTGGAGACGTTCGAGCCGGACCCGTCGGAGCGGACGGTGGTGGTGTCGCACGGTGCGGCGATCCGGGCGGTGGTGGCGGCGATCACCGGTCGCGGCCCGGAGATCAACCGGGGCCTCGCCACCTCCGACAACACCGGGATCACCCACGTCGCCTTCACCCCGGAGGGACCCATGCTCGCCGACTACTCCCTGGCGCCGCATCTCGGGTCCGTGGTCTCGCTCGACCGCTGAGAACCCCCTTCATCGGGCGGTCCCGGCCGCCGATGCCTGGTCTGGTACGTCCTGGACCAGGAGGTGATGACGAGACGGAAGCTCGCGCTCCTGGCGGCGGCGCTGCTGGTCGTCGTCGCCGCACCGAGCGTCGCCGTGGCCGATTCCGACCCCGCTCCCGACCCCCGGTCGAAGGTCGAGTCGGTGGAGGTGCTGGTCGACGGTGACGGCGTCGTCTGGCTGCGGGTGTGCTTCGAACAACCCTGGGATGCGGAGCCGCCGACCGACCTGTACTCGTTCTTCTTCAGCCTCGACGTGCAGTACGGCGGGTCGATGTGGAACGGAGGCTGGGAGTGGCACGCCGGTGAGCCGATGGCCTTCACCTCCGACGGGGCGGAGGCGAGCATGTTCATCCTCGGCGACGGGTGCGTCCTGTTGAAGACGACGCTCCGATTCGCCGAGGGGACGCCCTTCCAGATCACGGCGAACTTCGGTTCGTGGGTGGACCAGGAGACGACGGAGGCGCAGTTCGGACAGGCTCCCTTCGACGTGTCCTCGGCGACCCCCTTCGATCCCGAGGCGGCGGCGACGGTCTTCGACCTCGTCCAGATGACGCCGAAGGAGCCCCCGGCGACCACGACGACCACCACGACCACGACGACGACCACGCCCCCTACGACGGCGACGCCCGTCACCACGGCCGCTGCGGGGAGCGGCACCGGAGGCGGGGCTGCAGGCGGCGGAGGAGGCGGAGGGCTGCCCCCGTGGCTGATCATCGCCGGGATCATCATCGTGTTCCTCGGCGCCTTCCGGTTCGCCACGCAGCGCCGGAAGGTGACGGGGCGGATGGCGCCCGCGGAGCTCGGCCAGGACATCATGAACCTGCCGGTCGAGGAGCGCCGACGGGTCGTCGAGGAGTTCAAACGGCTTCCCCCCGAACGACGTCGGGAGTACATCCGGTACGTGAAGGAGCTCTCCGACCATTACCTGGGGAAGCGTCCCGACCCGCCGCAGCCGCCGCCGTCCGACTGAGGTCCTTGGATCGGGCGCGTGCTCCGGCGAAGCTGGGGCCGTGCCCGATCCGACCGTCCGCACCTACGTCCTCGACACCTGCGTCCTCCTGGCCGACCCGCACGCACCGCTCCGCTTCGACGAGCATCGGGTCGTGCTCCCCCTCGTCGTCGTCGAGGAGCTGGACCGCAAGAAGACCCGGATGGACGAGGTCGGTGCGAACGCCCGGGCGGCCATCAGGCTCCTGGAGCGTCTCGGGGCCTCCCGGCCCGGAGGCCTGCGCGATCCGGTCGACCTGCCGAGCGGCGGGTCCCTGCGGATCGAGGTGAACGGCGTCGTCTCGGATCGGCTCCCGAAGGTGTTCGACCCCGCCACCGCCGACCATCGGCTGCTGGCGGCGTGCCTCAACCTGGCCGACGAGGGGGCGGAGCCGATCCTGGTCACCAAGGACGCCGCCCTGCGCATCAAGGCCGCCCAGCTCGGGGTGGAGGTGGAGGACTACCGGGCCGACACCGCCGACGTGGAGGAGGTGTGGTCCGGGGTCGTCGAAGCCGAGGTCGACGGGACGGTGATCGACCGGCTGTTCGAAGAAGACAAGGTCGTCCTCACCGACGTCACCGCCCACGTGAACGAGTTCGTCGTGCTGCGGAGCGGACGGTCTCGCTCGGCCATCGTCCGGGTCGTCGAAGCCGAGCCGGCGGTCGTCGTCCAGCGGGTCTCCGGGTCCCCACGGGCGTTCGGGGTCGAACCGAAGAACCTGCGTCAGGCGGTGGCCCTCCACCACCTCCTCGACCCCGACATCCCCGCCGTCTCCCTGATGGGGATGGCGGGTTCCGGCAAGACGTTCCTCGCCCTCGCCGCCGCCCTCGAGCAGGTGCTGGAGCAGCGTCGCTACCGCCGGGTCTCGGTGTACCGGCCCCTGGTGGCCGTGGGTCGTCAGGAACTCGGGTTCCTGCCCGGCGACCTGTCGGAGAAGCTGGCACCCTGGATGGCCGCCGTCCACGACAACCTGTACGCCCTGTTCGCCGATGCCGGACCCGACGGTGCCCGCGACGCCGTCGAGGAGCTGTCCGAGACGGGTGCGTTGGAGCTCGCCGCCGTCACCTATCTTCGGGGACGTTCGATCACCGAGGAGTTCGTCATCATCGACGAGGCCCAGAACCTGGAGCTCTCCACCCTGAAGGTGATCCTCACCCGGATGGCCCGAGGCTCGAAGCTGGTGTTCTGCGGGGACCTCACCCAGGTCGACAACCCCTACATCTCCCCGTACGGAGGGATGGCGGCGCTCATCGAGAAGTTCAAGGGATCGCCCCTGTTCGGCCATGTCATCTTGGAGCGGTCCGTGCGTAGCCCCCTGGCCGAGATGGCCGCTACGGTGCTGTGAACGGACGCGGGAGCGTGGTGGTCGATGCCGTTCGAAGACGTCGATCTGGGGATCTGTCGGGGACGCAGGTTCCCCGGCGAGCCTGACCGGGCGGCGGTGATCCTCCCCGGGGCGGCCTACCCGCCGACGGCCCCGCTGCTCTGGTTCACCCGGGAGGTGTTCTCGGCCCACGGCTGGACCGTGGTGGAGATCCACGACCTCTACCCCGGGGACGGTGATCCCGCCCGGTGGGCGACGGAGCGTCTACAGGCTGCCCGTGAGGCCGCGGGGGCCGACCGGACGGCGGTGGTCGCCAAGTCGCTCTCGACCCTCGTCGCCCCGTACGCGGTGGACGAGGAGCTCCCGGGGGTCTGGCTCACCCCGCTGCTCGGCACCCCCGAGGTCGGCGACGCGCTGCGCCGTTCGACCGTGCCGACCCTCGTGGTCGGCTCCCCCGACGATCAGACCTGGGATCGGGCCGTCGCCGCCCGACTCCACCGGGCAGACGTGTTCCAGGTGACCGGTGCCGATCATGCCCTCCAGGTCCCGGGGGATCCCCGGCGGAGCCTGGAGATCCTGGCCGAGGTGGCGGACCGCGTGGAGCGCTTCGTGCAGAGGCTGGACCGCTGACCTCCTTCTTCCCCTCTCTGAGGGGGACGTACCCCACGCCGTCAGGCGTGGGGGAATGGGGGTGCGGCGATGCGCGGTCTGCGGCGCGGGGAGAAGGCCCCCCTCCCCCTCGCTTCGCTCGGGTACTCCCCCCGTTCCGCTTCGCTTCACGGGGGGAGAAGCCCCCCCTCCCCCTCGCTTTGCTCGGGTACTCCCCGCAGGCGGGGCAGAACTATGTCTGGAGGCGTTGGCGGCGGGCGGCGAGGAGCTCGAGGGCGCGTTCCAGGGTGATGGTGTCGGGGTCGTCCC
>Ga0256839_1000868_pt1 | contig 38559 bp, 38 predicted proteins | sample 354166metaG_FD_185968 | JGI IMG/M metagenome (GOLD analysis project Ga0256839, IMG submission 185968) | Hydrothermal vent microbial communities from Mid Atlantic Ridge, Atlantic Ocean - 354-166 | ecosystem: Environmental > Aquatic > Marine > Hydrothermal vents | place: Atlantic Ocean: Mid...
CATGGACGGTACCGAGTGGCGGCGTCCCGCTGCCCCTTCCACTTGCCCGCGAATGCCGGATGGGTCATTTCTGCGTGCGGGTCGGGGCGGCGCGGTTTCGAAGCCGATAGCGGTGGCCGGGGCTTGCGCCCGTCATTCGCCGGGCAATCGAGATGCCCGGCGGCAATGTTCCACCCCTCGTGCTGCCGAGCTTCCGGGGAAAGTCGATGATCGACGGGAAACGGGCCGAATCGAGGAAACCCTCGTCGGTGTTGGCGACATTCAGACTGCTCGTCGGGGTGCTGTTTTCCTTCGAGGCGATCTTCGCCCTCTATCTTTATTCCAATGCGTTGAAATTCATCTTTCCCTTCCCCTTTCCGGTCGACGAGACTCTGGTTTTCGCTGCCATGGCAGCGCTCACCGGCATGTTCATCGTTCTGCGCAAGGGAATCTATCAGCCGGGACTTCTGCTCATTGTCATGGTCTTGGTATTCATTGGATGGGTGTTGGTAACATGGACATGGTCTCCTTCACGGATCATAGCTAAATCTTATGTCAAATCGTATTTCGCAATGAATTTATTTTCGGTCGTTGCGGCAGGTCTCGTTATTGCTCCCGCGCGCGAAAGAATCATCCGATTCTTTCTATGGACATCTTTTCTGGCAACGATCGTTGCGATCCAAGGTTCCTGGCTATACCTGAACTACGGTTCCATCATGTTTTATGAAGATTTTCTCTATGCCGGGCGGGCATATCTCTTGTGGAGTTATGCGACGGCCTTTGGGTCCTTGGTGCTGTTCGCCATCACCATTTTTTCAAGATTTCTCAGCGGCAAACAGTTGGTAAGTTTTCTTCTTCTTTTGCCATGCATGTATTTCATTCTGGTTTCTGGAAGTCGCGGTGCATTGCTCGGTTTCGGTCTCGGTTCTGTCATCCTTCTGCTGGGAAGCGGGCGATTATGGGAGGGGCGCCGGCTACAGGTGACGACCTCGCAGATCATTGCCGCGCTCGTATTTTTCTCGGCTGTTGGCTACGTTGTCTGGATGGTGGTCGAGGGCACTGCCACTGGAAGCATCGCGCGTTTTGTCAAGCTCTTCCGGCAGGTCGGGGATGACAGCGTCGTTCTTTCGGCGAACAGGTTCAGTTATTTTGGCTTTGCAATAAAACTGTGGCTAAGCGCTCCCATTTTTGGTAACGGACTTGGAAGCTTCTCCATCAGCTACAGAAACATGGAGTTGTCCGGATCGTATCCGCACAATATGTTCCTGGAAATTTTGGCAGAGTATGGTCTGATCGGGCTGGTTCTGTTTCTAATGGTCCTAGTGTATGTTTGTGTTACGGTAGGAAAATCCGCGCTAATGCGCGATCCGGTCATGCTCACTTTGATGGCCATGTTTGTACTTCAGTTCACAAAGGCCATGGTGAGCGGGACCGTGTCGAATCAGTCCGGAATGTTCGCGATGCTCGGTTTGCTCACGGCAGCGCCTGCCTTGGCCCGCTCCAAGAGCCGATGGCTGGCCGGGGATGGCAGCGGAAAGCTGCCGCCGAGTGTGACGCAGCCCCCCTTCTGGATCCGCTGGCAGGCCTGAAGAAGCCGCTCGAAGCTGGGGCCCGCGGGATCGGGCTGCGGAAGGTGTCGGAGTGTTTCGCTGTGCGTTGTCTCACCATTGCGCAGGCCGTGACTTCGGGCGGGGAGGCCAGGGAGTTGGCGAGTTCTTCCTCGCTGTAACGCCGATCGGTGAGGTGGGCCGCCCCGCGGGTCCGAGGAGAGGGTTTTGTTCCGCTACCGGCCTGCCGACACCGATGCCTCCGGCACGAAAGGACACCGAGGGGGAGACCGTCATCCTTCCGGTAGTCGATTCGCTGCTTTGGCGGGTGATGGCGGGTCTTGAGGCGAGTTCTTGGCGGCCGCGCAATGCATGCGGGTGGTCCTCAGCGGGTAGCGGTAACGCAACATCAAGGGCCAGCAGGATACGACGACCAATCCCCGCAACCACAGTGGCAGTGGTCGACGTTGACGCTGCCTGTCGGGATCGAACTGCAGGGCACGCTCGAAGCGTACCTGATTGCCGCCGACGTTGTGCTCGGCCACAAAGGGACAGCCAATGCGGATTCTCTCGATTACGGGGCCAACATCGATTCCGAAGCGCATGCTGATGCGCGTCAATTCTTTTGCGGGATCGCGGCAGAGATCTTCGTAACGAACCCGGATCGTCCGGGCTCCCATGCGCCGTGTCACCAGTTCAGCAAGAAGGTTACCGACGGACCAGTTCGCTGCTGCAAGCATCATGAAGAGCGGCCCGAAAAGGCGCATGCGCCGTTTTCTTCGTAAGAAGAAGAAATATCCATGGTCTTTCCATCGCCAATAGTGGCTGGAAACGCTGTCTCTCGGATCACGAACCAGATGTATGATGTGCGTCTCAGGAATGTATTTTGCTAAGAATAGAGCCCTTGTGACCTCCTTCGTCGAGTCGAGAAGATGCGGCTTGTTGCGAATTTCGCAGATAGCCCTTGCCAGAGCTTGCGTGAAACGGGCAAGGTGACAGAGGTCCGGATCGTTTGTCGGCGCCAACCAAGTATGCAGAAAGCGTCGTACATGCGCTTGGGAATAAGCGGCCTGTGTCGCCTCGTTCCAGCCGATGTGTTGTTGTTGGAGTATTCCACGCACGCGGCGCCAGAAAGGGCATGCAGTGATTGTTGCGCCACAACTGCACATCCCTTCCGCGTTGCGAACATGAACCAGTTCGCCAGCGCTCGCCACGTCCGGGGAATCGCCGAGTAGGGTACCGAGCAGTGTGCTGCCACAGTGGGGGCGCCCCAAAATGTAGATGTACATGTCATACGTTGTCCATTCGATTGGAGATGGCGATCATTTATCATCTCCTCGAGAAGGCGTCCAACGCCCGGGGAATACGCGTGTACGCGGATGTGAGAATGTTCGAGGCAATCGAACTATCAAGAAAGTTCATAAAATTGGATCAAGATGTGAATATGTATTTGTTACAAGTTCGTACATGATTACACCAATTGTTTTGGCAAGTAAAGATGTAATTCGCTGATTGAGAAATTTTATATTGATGTAAAAACGTTTGTTTGAATGCGGAGGTTTATTGCACGAATTTGGGTTTACCCGTCGTTCAGGCCGCGACTTCGGGCAGGGAGGCCAGGGAGGCGGCGAGCTCTTCCTCGCTGTAGCTCCGATCGCCGAGCCGGCCGGAGAAATAATCCGCATAGGCCTGCATGTCGAAATTGCCGTGCCCGGAGAGATTGAAGAGGATCACCCGGGCCTCGCCCGCCTCTCTGGCGGCGAGCGCCTCGTCGATCGCGCCCCGCACCGCATGGGTGGCTTCCGGGGCGGGAACGATGCCCTCGCTGCGGGCGAAGGTGACCCCGGCCTCGAAGCATTCGAGCTGATTGAAGGCGGCTGCCTCGATCAGGCCGAGTTCCCGGAGATGGCTGACGAGCGGCGCCATGCCGTGGTAGCGGAGTCCGCCCGCATGGAAGCCGGGTGGCATGAACCGCGAGCCCAGGGTGTGCATCTTCATCAGGGGGGTGGTGCCGGCGGTATCGCCGAAATCATAGGCATACCTACCGCGGGTCAGCGACGGGCAGGCGACCGGCTCGCAGGCGACGATCCGCACCGACCGGCCGCCGCGCAGCCGTTCCCCCAGAAACGGAAAGGCGATGCCGGCGAAATTGGAGCCGCCGCCGGCACAGGCGAACACCACATCCGGATAGTCGCCGGCCATCTCCATCTGGCGGATGGCCTCCCGGCCGATCACCGTCTGATGGAGGAGCACATGGTTGAGCACCGAGCCGAGGGCGTATTTGGTGTCCTCGCGCCCCGCCGCCATCTCCACCGCCTCGGAAATGGCGATGCCCAGCGAACCGCGATTGTCGGGATCCTCGGCGAGGATCCGCCGGCCGGCTTCGGTCTCCTCGGAGGGGCTCGCCACGCAGCGGGCGCCGTAGGTCTCCATCAGCGCCTTGCGATAGGGCTTCTGGTGGAAGCTCACCTTGACCATGTAGACATCGACCTCGAGGCCGAACAGGGAGGCGGCGAAGGCCAGCGAGCTGCCCCACTGGCCGGCTCCGGTCTCGGTGGTCAGCCGCGGCACCCCTTCGGCCTTGTTGTACCAGGCCTGGGCGACGGCGGTGTTGGGCTTGTGGCTGCCGGGCGGGCTCACCCCCTCGTACTTGTAATAGATGCGGGCCGGAGTATCGAGGACCCGCTCGAGCCGGCGGGCGCGATAGAGCGGGGTGGGGCGCCACATCCGGTAGACCTCGCGCACCGGATCCGGAATGGCGATCTCCCGCTCGGTCGCCACTTCCTGCTGGACGAGGGTCATCGGAAACAGCGGCGCCAAGGCTTCGGGGCCGATGGGGTTGCCGGTGGCGGGATCGAGAGGGGGCGGTGGCGGGCTCGGAAGGTCGGCTACGATATTGTACCAGCTCTTCGGGATATCCTCTTCGTCGAGAAGGAATTTCAGCCGCTCACCCATCCCGGTTCCCTCCTGCCGCGAGGTTGTTTTCGCCCCGGTGATAGCAGGCGGGGACGATCAGGCAAACCGTGCCCGGCGGCGTCTTGCGGGGGGTGTTCCCTTCCGCCACTTGGCGAAGGAGAGGGCGGCGGAAGGAGGGGGCGATGACCGGGGAGGGGAAGGGGACGACCGTCTGGCGACGGCGGAAGCGGGCCGAGCTCCTGGCCCGCCGGCAGACGCTCGCGGAAGACGAGCGGCGGGCGATCGCCACCCGCATCCTCGCCCGTCTCGAAACGCTCGTCCCCCGCCTCGAAGGGCCGCTGGCCCTCTACTGGCCGATCCGGGGCGAGGTCGATCTGCGCGGGTTCGCCGAACGGCTCGCCGCGGCCGGAATGGAGCTCGCCCTGCCGGTGGTCCTCGCCCGCGACGCGCCCATGGAGTTCTGGCGCTGGCGGCCGGGCGCGGCGATGCGGGAGGGGATCTGGAAGATCCCGGTGCCCGCCGCCCGCGGGCCGCTGCGGCCGCGTACGGTGTTCCTGCCGCTGGTCGGCTTCGATGTCGCCGGCCATCGGCTCGGCTACGGCGGCGGCTGTTACGATCGGACCCTCGCGGTGCTGCGCCCGCGCCCGCGCCTGATCGGCATCGGCTACGGCTTTTCCCGGCTCGCCACCATTCACCCCGAGCCGCACGACCAGCGCCTCGATCTGGTGGTCACCGAACGGGGGATCGAACGCTTCCCGGCGGAACGGGAGGCCGCCCGCCGGCCGCCCGGGGAGTGAGCCGGACTCAGCCCTCTTCGGCCACCCCTTCGACGAGGATCATGCGGGTCCGGGCGGCCTTCCGTCTGAGGGCGGCGATCTCCCGATATTCGGGGGAACGATGGAAACGGCGGGCCGTTTCCATGTCGGCGAAGGCGATCACCACCACCCGTTCCGGTTCCTCTTCGCCCTCCAGGAGTTCGGCGGCGCCGCCCCGGACGAGGAAGCGGCCGCCGTGGCGGGCCACCAGTTCCGGGGTGCGGGCGCGATAGCGGGCGTAGGTTTCGGGGTCGTGGATCTCGACCTCGGCGATCAGATAGGCGGGCATGGCGAACTCCTTCCGCGTGTCAGAGACGGGCGCTGTCCATCCAGATGGTGACCGGACCGTCGTTGATCAGACGGACCTTCATCCGGGCACCGAAGACGCCGGTCTCGACCGGCAGATCCCGGGCGCGAAGGGCGGCGCAGAAATCGCGGTAGAGCCGTTCCCCGAGCTCGGGCGGGGCGGATCCGGTGAAGCTCGGCCGGTTGCCGCGGCGGATGTCGGCGGCGAGGGTGAACTGGCTGACCACCAGCACCGCCCCGCCGACGTCGGCGAGCGCCAGGTTCATCTTTCCCTGCGCATCCTCGAAGATCCGGAGACGGGCCGTCTTGCGGGCGAGCTTTTCCACCTCTTCCGCCCCGTCCCCGGGCTCGGCGCAGAGGAACAGCAGAAACCCCCGCCCGATCCTGCCGACGATCTCACCCTCGACCTCCACCGCGGCCTCTTCCACCCGCTGCACGAGCGCCTTCATGCGACATCCCCCCGCCCGGACCGGGATGTTTCTAGATGAAGGGAAAAGGCCGGGAAACCGTACCCGCGGAATCAGCCCTCGACCAGCAGCGCGCCGTTCCCGCCGGTCACGACCCGGGTGCCGAAGCGGCGGCTCTCCCGATCGAGGGTGCGCCGCAGCCAGGCGATGTCCTCGGCCGGTGCCCGCCCGAGGCGGAAGTTGCGGATGCGGAAGGGCAGGAGGCGAAGGGAGCGGAGCCGCGATCCGTCGGCCGAAAAGCGGGCGAGCCAGGCGATCGCGAGATCGTCGCGGAACGCTTCGTATCCCTCGATCCCCTCGTAATCGTTCAGGAAATCGCCGCAGCCATAGAGGATGGGGCGGCCCTCGAAGATTTCGATACCTTTGGCATGGTGGCTGGAATGGCCGTGGATCAGGTGGAACCCCGCCCGTGCGACGAGGCCATGGGCGAAATTCCGTTCCTGCGGCGTGACTTCGTAGCCCCAGTTGCCGCCCCAATGCAGGGAGGCCACCAGCAGATCGCCGGGGCGGCGGAAGCGCTGCGCATGCGTGGCGATGCGGGCGAGATTCGCGGGCGAGGGTGCATCGAGGAAATTGACGCCCGGGCGGTCCGGTCCCGCCGCCCATTCGGGCGGTACGCCGCTCGAGGGAAAGCCGAAGGCGAACACCAGCACCCGCCCCCTGCCGGCAGTCTCGAGTACCGCCGGGGCGGCTGCTTCTTCGGCGTTGCGTCCGGCCCCGGCATGGCGGATGCCGGCCCGGTCCAGGGCCTCGAGGGTGTCGATCAGGCCCCGTTCGCCCCAGTCCAGCAGATGGTTGTTGGCCAGCGTGCAGCAATCGATGGAAAAGGCGGTGAGCAGGTCGATATTGGCCGGATGCATGCGGTAGTTGATGCCCTTGGGCGCGGGCACGCCATCGGCGGTGATCGCGGTCTCCAGATTGACGATGCGGAGATCCGGTGCCTCCTCCGCCAGCCTTTCGCGAGCATCTCCCCAGACGTAGGCGAAATCCACCGGTCGCGGGATCGGCCCGTTTTTGCGTTCGGCGAAATGCAGGTAATCCAGCGCCGAGCGCACATAGGGCTCGAAGATCCGCGGATCTCCGGGACGGGGCAGGATCTGGTCGATCCCCCGCCCGCTCATCACATCGCCGGTCAGGCAGAGGGTCGGACCGCGTTCCTCCGGCGAGAGGCCGGCGGTGAGGAGAGCCGGAAGATCGCGGCGCCGCAACGTCATTCCGGGTGGTTTCCGGCGGGAGGAGGGGATCCGATCGCCGATGCCCGTCCCTTCCGTCTACACCGGCCGGGAGGGATGCGGTAGGGGAAGCCGGAAGGAAGCGGGAGAGGATGGTGAAGCGGGGCGGGAGAGGAAACCCGGAGCAGCTCGAAAGCCGCCTTCACGAGCGGACCGCGCGCATCGGCATCATCGGCATGGGCTATGTCGGTCTGCCGCTGGCTCTCGCCGCCGGTGGTGCCGGCTTCCCCGTGCTCGGCTTCGATATCGATCCGGCCAAGGTGGCGCTCCTGAACGCCGGCAGGAGCCCGCTCGAACATCTCGGCGATGCCGCGATCGCCGCCCTGCGGCGCAGGGGGCGTTTCGAGGCCAGCGACGATTTCGCCCGCCTCGGGGAGGTGGAGGTCGTCGTCGTCTGTGTGCCCACCCCGCTCGGGCGTCATCGGGAGCCGGATCTGTCCTTCGTCGAGAACACCGCGCGGACCGTCGCCGGACATCTGCGTCCGGGCCGGCTCGTGATCCTCGAATCGACCACATATCCCGGCACCACCCGGGAGATCGTGAAGCCGATCCTGGAAACCTCGGGCCTGCGTTCGAGGGAGGATTTCTTCCTCGCCTACAGCCCCGAGCGGGAGGATCCCGGCAACCGGGATTTCACCACCACCCGCATCCCGCGGCTGGTGGGCGGCGACGGCGAACCGGCCCGCGATCTCGCCTGCGCCTTCTACGGCGGCTTCGTCGAGCATGTCGTCCCGGTCTCCTCGCCGGAGGTGGCGGAAGCCGCCAAGCTCACCGAGAACGTCTTCCGGGCGGTGAACATCGCCCTCGTCAACGAACTCAAGATGGTCTTCCACCGGATGGGGATCGACGTCTTCGAGGTGATCGAGGCGGCCGCCACCAAGCCCTTCGGCTACATGCCCTTCTGGCCCGGCCCCGGGCTCGGCGGCCACTGCATTCCCATCGATCCGTTCTATCTGACCTGGCGGGCGCGGGAGTTCGGGATCGCGACGAAGTTCGTCGAGCTCGCCGGGGAGATCAACCGGATGATGCCGGCCTATGTGGTGGGGCGCTTGGCGGAGGAACTCGATCGCCGGTTCGCCCGCGGTCTCAACGGCGCCCGCATCCTGCTGCTCGGCGTGGCCTACAAGAAGAACGTCGACGATACGCGCGAAAGCCCGGCCTTCGCCATCTGGGAGCTTCTCCGCGAGCGCGGGGCGGCGGTCGCCTATCACGACCCGCACGTACCGGAGATTCCGAAGATCCGCGAACATGCGGATCTCGCCGGCCTGGCCTCGATTCCCCTGACCGCCGAAAGCCTGGCGGCGTTCGAGGCGGTGCTGATCATCACCGACCACGATGCCGTCGATTACCGGCTGGTCCGCGATCATGCGCGGCTGGTGATCGACACCCGCGGCCGTGGCCGCGATCTGGGGGGTGGTTTCCTGCCCGCCTGAGCGGGGGTGCCTTGTCGCCGCGCCGTCGGGCGTGATAGGCGGGACGGGTCCTGCGAGGGGGAGGAACATGCAGGAATCGGTTTTCGTCGAGCGCGAGGGGAGGATCGCCCATGTCGTGCTCAACCGCCCCGATCGCCTGAACGCCCTCGATCTCGCCGCCTGGCGGCGGCTCGGCGCGCTGATGGAGGAGCTCGACGGCGATGGGGATCTGCGCTGCATCATCGTGCGTGGGATGGATTCCCGGGCCTTCGCCGCCGGCGCCGACATTTCCGCCTTCGCCCGCGAGCGGGCCGATGTCGAACAGGCGCGGATCTACGGGCGTACGGTGCACGCCGCCATGGCGGCGGTGATGCGCTGCCGGCATCCGGTGGTGGCGGCCATCGAGGGGGTCTGCGTCGGCGGCGGGCTGGAACTCGCCTGCGCCTGCGATCTGCGCATCGCCGGGGCCTCGGCCCGCTTCGGGGTGCCGATCAAGAAGCTCGGCCTGACCATGGCCTACGGCGAACTCCGGGTGTTGATGGATCTGGTCGGTCCCGCCAACGCCGCCGAGATCCTGCTCGAGGGGCGGATCTTCGGTGCCGAACGGGCCCGGGAGATGGGGCTGCTCAACCGCATCGTCGCGGATGGCGAGGTCCTCGCCGAGGCGCGGGCGACGGCCGCCCGCATCGCCGAGGGAGCGCCGCTGGTCGCCCGCTGGCACAAGAAGTTCATCCGCCGCCTCCTCGATCCCGCTCCTCTCACCGAAGCGGAGATCGAGGAAGGCTTCGCCAGCCTCGGCACCGCCGACTACCGGCGCGGGGTGGAGGCCTTCCTCGCCAAGCGCGAGCCCGAGTTCCGCGGGGATTGAGGCGATGGAGAAGAGAGGCGAGGGGGCCCTGGCCGGGATCCGGGTGATCGAGCTCGCCCATATCATGGCCGGGCCGGTCTGCGGGCTGATGCTGGCCGATCTCGGCGCCGAGGTGATCAAGGTCGAGCGCGCCCCCGCCGGCGACGACACCCGCCGCTCGGTGCCGCCGGAGATCGGCGGCGAGAGTGCCGCCTACATGATGATGAACCGGAGCAAGCGGGGCATCGTCCTCGATCTCAAGCGGGAGAAGGGGCGCGAGGTCCTCCTGCGGATGCTGGATGCCGCCGATGTGGTGATCGAGAATTTCCGCAAGGGGACCATGGAAAGGCTCGGTCTCGGCTACGAGGAGGTTCTCAAACCCCGCAATCCGCGGCTCGTCTACTGTGCGGTCTCGGGCTACGGCCGCACCGGCCCCTACGCCGACCGGGCCGGCTTCGATCTGGTGGCCCAGGGGCTTTCCGGGCTGATGAGCATCACCGGCGAGGGCCCCGGCCGACCACCGGTCAAGGTGGGGGCGCCGGTGACCGACATCACCGCCGGGATTCTCGCCGCCCTCGGGGTCTGTTCCGCCCTCGTCCAGCGCCAGCGCACGGGCGAGGGGCAGATGGTCGACACCTCGCTGCTCGAAGCCGGCATCACCCATACCTACTGGCATTCGGCGATCGCCTTCGCGACCGGGATCTCTCCCGGGCCGATGGGCTCCGCCCATCCCCTGAACGCCCCCTATCAGGCGTTCCCGACCCGGGACGGCTGGATCAACATCGGCGCCGCCAACCAGGCCAACTGGCTGCGGCTGCTGGAGGCGCTGGGCGCCGAAGAGCTCGCCCGCGATCCGCGCTTCGCCGAGAACCGGGACCGGATGGAACATCGCGAGGAGCTGGAGGCCGCCCTCGCTCCCTATTTCGCCACCCGGACCACCGCCGAATGGCTCGCCGTCTTCGATGCCGTGGGCCTGCCGGCAGGCCCGGTGCTGTCGATCACCGAGATGCACGACCATCCTCAGGTGGTGGCCCGACGGATGGTCACCGAAGTGTCCCACGGCAGGCTCGGGCCGATCCGGACTTTGGGCTGTCCGATCAAGCTTTCCGCGGCTCCCACCGGGCCGCGGCGGGGGGCACCCCTGCTCGGCGAGCATACCCGCGAGCTGCTCGCCGAGTATGGCTACAGTGATGCGGAAATCGCCGCACTGCTGGCCGAGGGGGTGGCGATCGCCGCCGAGCGGCCCGCACATCGAACAGGGCGGCATCCTCTCGATCCAACCTCGCACGATAATACCACGCGATCCGGATAACGCGGGGATGTGCACGCCCCCGTTCTTGACCCGCGACGGGATCCCTACATGATTCACGGGAGCGGGAAAATCGGCCCGTATTCCGCGGACCGCCGACCCCTCGTCACGGGAGACCGAACCATGCGCGATCTTCGCCTCGTCGTTCTGCTGCCGGCCCTGCTCCTCCTCCATGCGTCGCCGGCGGCGGCCTACATCGGGCCCGGGGCGGGGATCACCATGCTGGGAGCGCTCTGGGGGGTGATCGTCGCGGTGGTGCTGGCGATCGGGGCGGTGCTGTTCTGGCCGATCCGGGCGTTCCTGCGGCGGCGCCGGCGGAACGCCACCGTCGCCGCCGGTGCGCAGGACGAGGCCTCTTGAATGGTCTCCTGAACCTCTTCTTTCCGCTCTTCGACGCCCTCGACGCCGGCCTCGGTTTCCTGCCCCCGGTTCTGCGGGTCGCCCTGTTCGGGGTGCTGAGCGGGGCGCTGACCATGGCCGTCTACCGCTGGAGCTCGAACCAGGAGAAGATCCGGCATCACAAGGAGGAGGCGCGACGCATCCGCCGGGCCCTCGGGGCGGCGGCCGAGGATCTCTCCGAGACCCTGCGCCTGACTCGGGCCAATCTCGCGGTGTCCCTGCGCCTGCTGGGCACCGTGACCGGCCCGGCCCTGCTCGCCTCTCTGCCCATCCTGTTCGTCATCGTCTGGGTGGCGACCCGCTACGGTTGGGAGCCGCCGCCGGCGGCGGCGCCGGTGGCGATCACCTTCGAGCCGGCGCGCGACGGGGTGGTGGTGGAACCGGAGGGTGCCCTCCTCGAGGATGGTGGGGAGCCGGTCCTGCGCTGGCCGGCGACGGCCGGCGAGATCCGCTTTCGCGATGCCGAGGGGGTGATCTATGTCGGACCGCCACCCGAACCCGGCGCCGATGTCGTCCACAAGCCCCGCTGGTGGAACCTTCTTCTCGGCAACGAGATGGGATATCTGCGCGAGGATGCGGCGATCGAGGCGATCCGCTTCGAGCTCGCCCCGCGGCGGCTGATCCCGGTCGGGCCCGGCTGGCTGACCGGCTGGGAGGCGGTCTATTTCGGCAGCCTGCTGATCGCCTCCCTGCTCCTCAAGATCGCCTTCCGGATCGACTGATGGCGGCCTCGCCCTCCGGCGGCATGGAGATGCCCGGCTGGCTCGACCGGCTCGGCGGCTTCGTCGAGCGGACCGGCAACCTCTGGCGGCGGCTGGGCGATCTCGAAAGCCGGGTGTTCGCCGCCGATCTCGAGGCGATCCCGATCGACCGGCCGATCTATGTCGCCGGGCTGGCCCGGGCCGGTACCACCATCCTTCTCGAGCTCCTGGCCTCCCGGCCCGGGGTGGCCACCCATCGCTACCGCGACTATCCGCCGGTCTTCACGCCGATCTTCTGGAACCGGGCCTTCGCCCACATCCACAGGAAGGACGCGCCACCCACCGAACGGGCCCACCGGGACCGCATCATGGTCACCCCGGACAGTCCCGAGGCCTTCGAGGAGGTGCTGTGGATGCATTTCTTCCCGGATCTCCACGATCCGGCGAGATCGAACGTGCTCGATCGCGACACCGAGCATCCCGCATTCGAACGTTTCTACCGGGACCACATCCGGAAGATCCTGCTGATCCGGGGCGGCACGCGCTACCTTTCCAAGGGCAACTACAATCTCACCCGTCTGGCCTACCTCCTGAGACTGTTCCCCGATGCCCGCTTTCTCGTGCCGGTGCGGGATCCGCGCTGGCAGGTGGCCTCGCTGGTCAAGCAGCACCGGCTGTTCTGCCGGGAGGAGGAACGCGACCCGCGCATCCTCGCCCATATGCGCCGGGTCGGCCATTTCGAGTTCGGCCTCGATCTGCGGCCGATCAACACCGGTGACACGCCCCGGGTGGAAAGCATCCGGGCGCTGTGGCGGGAAGGCGATCTGGTGCGCGGTTTCGCCCGCTACTGGGCGATGCTCTACGGCTTCCTGCTCGATCGGCTGGCCGCCGACGCCACCCTGCGCGCCCACACGTTGCTGGTGCGCTACGAGGATCTCTGCGACCGGGCGGAGGAGACCCTGACCCGGATTTTCGCCCATGTCGAACTGCCGCTCGCCGGAGAGGAGCGTGCCCGCGCCGCCGCCCGCCTCGGGCGACCGGACTACTACCGGCCGAGCTTCGACGCCGCCGAGGAGGCGGCGATCGCCGAGGAGACCGGCGGGACATGGGCGCGCATCGCCGACCATCTCGGCCGTGCCGTCGCCTGATCCGCCGGCTCGATCCTCGAGGCGGAAACCGATCGGCGGAAGTGGTCGGGTTGCGCGGAACCTCTCTCCGACGGCTTCCCGAAATTCCGGCACGCCCTGCTCAGGAAAGGTCGGGAAGGGCGAAAAACGCGCGGGAGGAGCGGAAGGCGTGGCTGGCGAGGGCGTTTTCGAGCGCTGCCCGCAACGCCCGGCGATCGCCGAAATCACCGCCTCGCGCCCGCACCGCGAGGGCGACGAGGCGGGCGAGATCGTAACCCACCGCCGCGGCCCGTTCCGCCGGCACCTCGCCGACCACGGCGATGGTCAGCGGGGCGTCCCCGCCATCGAGGAGGGCGGCGGTTCCGGACGGCAGACGGCCGACCAGGAAGGCCGGCTCGCCGATGGCGGCGAGGCCCGCCGTTCCCCGGCTGCTGTCCACCACCGTCACATAGACGTCGAGTCCGCCCAGATGGCCGTCCGATTCCTGGCCGGGATGGGCGTCGAACTCGCGGGTCGCCTCCATGAAGCCCGCCCGCATCCGTTCTCCGAGCTCCCGTTCGGGGCCGGAAAGGGGCAGCAGGAGGGCGAGATCGAAACTGTGGGCGTGCAATCCGCCGGCGACGAACATCACCGGCAGGGCCGCGAGCAGGGCGAGACGGCGCAAGGGCTGGCGGAACATGGAGGGTCTCCTCGAAAGCCCGGGATCAGGGAAGGAAAAGATCGACGAAACGATCGACGGGAAGAGCCGCGATCCCGGCCGGAGTCTCCGTCGCCGCCAGAATCCGTTCCCGCCGGCGGGCGGGGAAATGTCCGTCCAGATGATCGCGGAACTTCTCTTCGAGATGGGGCCGCGCCTCGTGGCGGCGGCAGCGATGGCCGAGAGGATGGAGGATCTCCACTTCCCGGGTGGCGTCGCCCCCGGCGAAGAAGACCCGCACCGCGTTGGGAATCGCCCGCCGGGCGGGATCGTGGTAGGCGGCGGTGAAGGCCGGATCCTCGTACACCTGCATCCGCGCCCGCAGCGCGTCGATGCGCGGATCGGCGGCGACCGCCTCGCCGTAATCGGCGGCCGTCAGACGACCGAAGAGAAGCGGCACCGCCACCATGTATTGCAGGCAGTGATCGCGGTCGGCCGGATTGTGCAGCGGGCCCTTCTTGTCGATGATGCGCACCGCCGCCTCCTGGGTGCGGATGGTGATCCGTTCGATCTCCGCGATCCGGTCGCGCACTTCGGGATGCAGCGCGAGCGCCGCCTCCACCGCCGTCTGGGCGTGGAATTCGGCCGGGTGCTTCACCTTGAAGAGGATGTTCTCGATCACGTAGGTGGCGAGAGGGCGGGACAGGCGCACCTCGCGGCCACCGAACAGCACATCCCGAAAGCCCCAGCGGGGTGCCGAGAGGGCGGTGGGGCAGCCGATCTCGCCCGCGAGGGTGAGAAGGGCGAGCTGCACCGCCCGGCTCGCCGCGTCTCCCGCCGCCCAGCTCTTGCGCGGTCCGGCGTTGGGGAAATGCCGGTAGGTCCGCAGCGGATGCCCGTCCACCCAGACCTGGGAGAGGGCATCGACGATCTCCTCCCGCCCGCCGCCGAGGAGCCGGGTGCAGACCGCGCAGGAGGCGAGCTTGACCAGGATCACATGATCGAGGCCGACGCGGTTGAAGGCATTGTCGAGGGCCAGCACCCCCTGGATCTCGTAGGCCTTGATCAGCGCCTCGAGGACGGTCTCCATCCGCGGCACCGGATCGCCCGCGCTCCGGGCCTCGCGGGCGATCCGGTCGGCGACCGCCAGGATGGCGCCGAGATTGTCGGAGGGGTGCCCCCATTCGGCGGCGAGCCAGGTGTCGTTGAAATCCAGCCAGCGGATCATGGTGGCGAGATCGAAGGCCGCCTTGACCGGATCGAGCACGAAGGGCGTTCCCGGCACCCGGGCGCCGGCGGGGACCAGGGTCCCGGGCACCACCGGGCCCAGGAGCTTCGTGCATTCGGGATGCCGGAGGGCGGCGAAGGCGCAGCCCAGGGAATCGAGGAGGCAGAGACGGGCGGTTTCCCATGCCTCCTCGGAGGGGGCGAGGGGGGAGGTCACGTAATCGGCGATCGCCGTCAGCAGGGGATCGGGGGGCGGACGGCTCATCCACCGCCCTCCGGAGGATCCGCGAAGCGGCTTTCGAGGGCGTCGAAGAAGGGTTTGCGGACCAGTCTCTGGCGTTCGGCGAAGCTCGCCACGAGTTCGGGATCCTCCGTGAGCAGGCCCTTCTCCCGCAGGCTTTCGAGGGCCCGGATCGTGCCGCGGATCGCTCCCTGCAGGGCGGCGTTGGCATAGAGGACGAGGGTGTAGCCCATGGCGGCGAAGCGTTCCCGCGGCAGGATCGGGGTGCGCCCGCCGATCACCATGTTGACCATCAGCGGAACATCCGGGAGGCGCTCCGGGATCTCGGCGAGCTCCGTCTCGTCTTCCGGCGCTTCGAGGAACAGCAGATCGGCTCCCGCCGCCCGGTAGCGACGGGCCCGGACGATCGCCTCCTCGAAGCCGAGCACCGCCCGGGCGTCGGTGCGGGCGACGATCAGCAGAGCCGGATCCCGGCGGGCGGCGCAGGCGGCGCGGATCCGTTCCTCCATCTCCGCGGCCGCGATCACCGCCTTGCCGGCGAAATGGCCGCAGCGCTTGGGCCAGAGCTGATCCTCGATCTGCACCGCATCGGCGCCGGCCCGCTCCAGCCGGCGCACCGTCTCGTGGACGTTGAGGGCGTTGCCGAAGCCGGTATCGGCATCGACCAGGAGCGGCAACCCGCAGGCCTCGCGCATCGCCCGGACGGCACTTTCGAGTTCGGCGAGGCCGAGAAAGCCGAGATCGGGGAGCGCCAGCCGGGCGTTGGTGATCCCGGCGCCGCTCGCGTAGACGGCCGGAAAGCCGAGCTCCTCGACGATCCGGGCGGTGAGCGCGTCGGCGGCGCCGGGGACCAGCATCGCCCGCCGCTCGGCGAGACGTTCGCGCAACCATCCTCGGCGTGCGGCGTCTTCCTGCATCCTCCCTTTCCGCTGCCCGGCGACATTCTGCAGCTTGAACCGGCGCCCGGCCTCGCGCAAGGGAAGAGCCGGATCCATCATCGGGGGGGAGGGGATGGCGATGTTCGCGGACGGCCCGTTTCCGCCGGCGGAGCTTGCGGATCTGCCGGAAGACCTGCGGGCGCGGATCCTGGCGGTGCAGGAGAAGGCGGGCTTCGTGCCCAACGTGTTCCTGCTGCTGGCGCGCAGGCCGGCCGAGTTCCGGGCCTTCCTCGCCTGGCACGACGCCCTGATGGAGAAGGAGGAGGGGCTGTCGCGGGCGGAGCGGGAAATGATCGTGGTGGTGACCTCGGCCGCCAATCGCTGCCTCTACTGCGTGATCGTTCACGGGGCGATTCTCAGGGTCCGCAGCCGGGATCCGCATCTCGCCGACATTCTCGCCGTCGACTGGAGGAAGGCCGATCTCGCTCCCCGCCAGCGGGCCATGCTGGCCTATGCGGAAAGGCTCGCCTCGCGCCCCTGGGAGGTGGGGCCGGAGGACCTCGAGGCGCTCCGGGCGGCGGGTTTCGATCTCGAGGAAATCTGGGACATCGGGGCGATCACCGCTCTGTTCGCGATGAGCAATCGGCTCGCCCAGATGAGCGGACTGCGCCCCAATCCCGAGTTCCATCTTCTGGGGCGCGAGCCGCGAAGCTGAAGGCGCGGGCTCAAAGCGCGAATTCGAGCTCCAGCAGACGGGCCACGCCGCGGGCCGTTTCCGGCCAGCCCGGGAGACGCCCGCGGGCGGCGAGGGCGCCGGCCCTGAGACGGGCCTGCAGGGCCGGATCCGTCAGCACCCGTCGCAGAGCCGCGGCCAGGGCCGCCGGGTTGCCCGGCTCCACCAGGATCGCGGCATCGGGCGGCAGCACCTCGGCCACCGCCCCGCCGCGGGTGGCCACCACCGGCAGCCCCCGGGCGACGGCTTCCATCAGCGCCATGCCGTAGCCCTCGTAGCGGGAAGAGGAGACGAACAGATCGGCCGGCCGCCAGGCCGCCTCCAGGCTCTCGCCCCGGCATTCGCCGACGAACACCACCCGATGACCGAAACCGAAGGCGATCACCGCTTCCCGCACCGCCCGGGCGGTCACCGGATCGCGGGTGGCGGAGCCGACGATGTCCAGCCGCCAGGGAAGATCGGCGATATGGGCGAGGGCCCGGATCAGGGTCAGATGATCCTTGCGTGGCGTCAGGGAGGCGACCGAAAGCAGCCGTGGCGGGTTCCAGGCCGAACCCGGGGCCGGTTCGGCCGGATCGATGCCCGGTTCGGCGACGGTGATGCGATGGTGGGGAACCGCGAATTCCCGGACCAGCACGTCGCGCGTGGTGGTGGAGGTGACGATCACCCGCCGGGCGTGGAACAGGGCGGCGCGCTCGCTGGCCATCAGCCGTCGCACCTCGCCCGGCGGCAACCCCGCCTCGTAGGCCAGGGGATGATGGACGAGGGCGATCATGTGCAGCCGGCCGGCATGACGGGCGACGATCTCGGGCATGGCGCCGAAGGCGAGATTGTCGACGATCGCCGTGGTGCCGGCCGGGAGCCCGGCGAACAGGCGGTCGGCCGCCGCCAGATCCTCGGGCTCGGGGAAGGGGAAGCGGGCCTCCAGGCATGCCTCGCGCAGGGCATGGCCGAGCCGACGCAGCTCGGCGACCAGGCGGCGGTCGTAGAGATGGCCGCCGGTGAGCTGGTCGAGCGATCCCGGAACGACGAAGAGAATTTCCTTCATTCCCGTTCGGTCTCCCCGAAAACCGAGGGCGTTCCCCGGACGCGTCCGCCGCGGTGCGGCCGCCCTACACCCTCGTCCAGTCTTCCCCCATAATGTGTCCGGAGGGGAGCGTGAAGGGAAAAAGGAAAAAACGGATGGAGATCGTGATCGTCGGCGGCGGTATCGCCGGTCCGCTGGCGGCCCTCGCGCTCCACCGGCTCGGTCTCGGGGTCGCGCTCTTCGAGGCGGTGGCGCGGCCGGAGCCCCTGGGGGTGGGAATCAATCTCCTCCCGCACGCCACCAAGGAGCTGGAAGCGCTGGGTCTTCTGGAAGAGGTCCGCCGTCGCGGCGTGGAGACCGCCGATCTTTCCTATTACAGCAAGCACGGGACGCTGATCTGGCGCGAACCGCGCGGCCTCGCCGCCGGCTACCGCTGGCCCCAGATCTCGATCCATCGCGGCGCCCTCCAGATGTTCCTTCTCGCCGCCTGCCGCGCCCGGCTGGGAGCCGGCCGGCTGCATTTCGGCCGCCGGCTCGTCGGCGTCGAGGAAACCGCGGCGGGCCGTGTGCGGGTGGCGTTCGCCGACCACCGGGGCGGCGGCGTGGTGGAGAGGCGGGAGGCGGATCTCCTGATCGGCTGCGACGGCATCCATTCGGCGGTGCGGGCACGGCTCCATCCGGGAGAGGGCCCGCCGATCTGGAACGGTGCCATCCTCTGGCGGGGGACCGCCCGTGCCGCGCCTTTCCTTTCCGGCCGCTCGATGATCATGGCCGGGCACGAACGGCAGAAGTTCGTCTGCTATCCGATCGAGACGGCCGACGACACCGGCCGGGTGCTGCTCAACTGGGTGGCCGAGCTGCGTTTTCCGCCGGACCGGCCGTTCCGGCGCGAGGACTGGAACCGGGAGGGGCAGCTCGGGGATTTCCTGCCCGCCTTCGAGGATTGGCGGTTTTCCTGGCTGGAGGTGCCGGCGGTGATCCGCGCCGCCCCGCGGGTCTTCGAATATCCCATGGTCGATCGCGATCCCCTGCCGCGCTGGGGCTCCGGTCCGGTGACCCTGCTCGGCGATGCCGCCCATCCCATGTATCCGGTGGGCTCCAACGGCGTCTCCCAGGCCCTCCTCGATGTCGCCGAGCTGGTCCGCGCCATCCGTCGCCACGGCCCGACGCCGGCGGCGCTCGCGGCCTACGAGGCGGTGCGGCGGCCGGCCACCGCCGCCCTGATCGCCGCCAATCGCGAACAGGGACCGGAGCGGGTCATGCAGCTCGTCGAAGAGCGGGCCCCCGACGGTTTCGAAGATCTGGAAACGGTGCTGCCGCGTGCCGAACGCGAGGCCATCGCCGCCCGCTACAGGCGCCTCGCCGGGTTCGATCCCGAAACCCTGAACGCCTTCCCGGCGGGTTGCGATCTTTCGGCTCCCCTCTGAGGAAAGCGGGATGTGGAACGAAGAGGACCATCAGGGCATCGCGCTGCGCGGGGTCGAGGTGAGGGTGCGTCTCGGCCTCCTGGAGCGGGAGCGGAAGGCCGCCCAGAGGGTGATCGTCGATGTCGAGCTGTGGCGCCGGCACCGGGGTTACGAGGGTGGCGGGCTCGATGCCTGCATCGATTACGACCGCATCCATCGCCATCTCCGGGAGGTCTGGCCGAAGCGGCCGCACACGGATCTTCTCGAGGAGCTCGCCGAGGAGCTGATCGCCTTCTGCTTCGAGGATCGCAGGGTGGAGGCCTGCCGGGTCCGTCTGCGCAAGCCGGAGGTCTATGCGGACGGGGCGGTGCCGGAACTGCTGGTCTTCCGCCGCCGGGGCCGAACCTCACCGCCGTTCCGGGGCCGGGCCGAAGATGCGGCGCAGGCGCCGGCCCGGCGCCGGTCCGAAGGCGAGCATGAAGAGATGGGCGAGCAGGAACAGAAAGACCGCCACCGCCAGCAGATGATGGGCGAGGGCCACCGGCCACGTCCCGGCCAGCCCGAGGAGGCGCTGCGGCAACCGTTCCGGAGCCAGATAGAGGAGTCCGGTGAGGATCAGGAGCGGGGTCAGCAGATAGAGAACGGATCGGTAGGCGATCGCCCGGAGGCGGTTGATTTCCCCCTCTCCCGCATCACCGGGCAGGGGATCGCCGGCCCCCATCGCCCGCAGATGGGCGCGCAGCAGCGACCATGCGTCCGGCATCTCTCCGACGGGCCGGTAACGTCTGCCGAAACCGCTCACCGCCAGCCATACCAGATGCGGAATCCAGGAGGCGGCGAGCAGGATGCCGCTCCATTCGTGCAGGACCGTGGCCGTCCGATAGCCGCCGAAGCCGAAATGCAGCACCGTTCCGCTGGCCAGCAGCAGGAGAAAGAGGAGCGCCGTCGTTCCGTGCCAGAGCCGCAGCCGGAGCGGCAGGGGCGGGGCGATCGGTTCGGGTGACACGGCGGGAACGGCCCGCCTCCGCCGCCGCATGCCGTAGGCCCCGGCCAGCAGCAGCACGCCGGAGCCCGCGGCACAGGTGAGGAGATCGAGGGGCAGGTTCCGGGTGGCGCCCATCACATAGGTGTCTTCGAGGATCGGCGGGTTGGTGAAGCCGAGAAGGGTGCCGCTCTCCGGGCGATGCCGGTAGAGTCCGCTGCGCAGGATCGAATCCCGGCGATGGCAGGGGGTGCAGATCCGTTCCGTCCGGGCCGTCGCCGGCAGCAGATGGGATACCGGCGGGCCGGCCTCGCGATGGCAGTCGATGCAGCGGGTGGCCGCCAGATGCCGGTCGGGACGGGGCAGGAAGGCATGTTCGGCGAGAAGGCCGCGTCTGGCGGGGTCGGCCAGCGGTCCGCCGGCTTGCCGGCGATGGCAGGCGAGGCAGGGGCCGTTCTGATGGCCGAGAATGGCGGAGGTCGTGGCCAGGGAAGCCAGGCTGCGGAAGGTGTGGGGAGCATGGCAGGATTCGCAACGGAAACCCTCCACCCCGGCATGCGCCGAACGCCGGAACTCCTCGGTGATACGCGGAAAATCGTAGGCCGCGTCGGCCACGGCCCCGACCCCCTCCTCGCGGGGGTGACAGTCGCCGCAGGCCAGGGTGGTGCGGTCGCGGGGATGCGGAAAGATGGTGAAGCGGCCGGTATGGCAGGTGCGGCAGGGCAGACGGCCGTGTTCCGATTTGCGCAGACCCGCGATGTCGACGCCGATGTCGCGTCTGGCGCCGGTGCGGGGATCGGTGACGATGCGCGGGCCGCCCGCATGGCAGCCTTCGCAGCGGATCTCGGGGGTCGCCGCTGCGCTCGGCGGGCCGGCCATCGCCAGCAGCAGGAAGATGCATGCCGGCAGGAACGCCGCCGGCAGGAGAAGGGTGCGCTCAGGAGCGGGCATCGGCCGGCTTGAAGGCGCGCAGATGGGTCGGCCGCAGGGCGCCCGAGAGCACCACCTCGACGAGGGCGCGGCGGACCGCGATCCAGCGGTCGTAGATCTCCTCGCCGACCATGGCGATCATCCGCTCGCGCAACGGCCCCTCGATGCGGGCGGTCTCGCGGCGCACCTCCACCGCATACCAGGCCCGGCGATCGCGGCTGTCGACCCGAACGAAACCGCAGCGGCGCAGGAGATCCTCGGTCTCGGCCGCCGTCGCCATCCGGAAATCCAGGGGCTCGAGTTCCAGGAAGCGGCGCATGGCGGGATCGCTTTCGGCATTCTCGCCGGCCAGCCAGTCGCTCGCCGCGAACACCCCGCCCGGGCGCAGCACCCGCAGGATCTCCCGGAACAGCGCTGCCTTGTCGGCGACATGGATCAGCGAGTCCTTGCTGAATACGCAATCGAAGCCGCCGTCGGCGAAGGGCAGCGGTCCCGGTGCCACGAGACAGAGGCCGATGCGGTGCCCGAGGCCGGCGGCGGCGATGCGGCGTCGCGCACGGGCCAGGATCTGCGGTTCGACATCGATGCCGAGGAGGCTGGCGACGCCGCATTCCTTCACCAGGATACGGGCCGGCCCTCCGGTGCCGCAGCCGATGTCCAGCACGCGCCATCCCGAAAGGTCGAGGCCGCGGACGATCTCCCGGACTTCTCCGGGGCCTCCCGGTGACAGGAAACCGTCGCCCCAGACCGCCTCCAGACGGTCGAGGAAATCTTCGGGATATTGCGGCCTGGCGCTGTTCATGCCGGCGCTCCTCCCCTTCGGAGCCGGGATCCTATGGCCCCGGAAGGGGGTGGACAACCGGCCTCCCGCTTTCCCCGAGACGGGCGGAGAGGGCCTCCATCTCCACCCGTTCCGGGAAGGAGGCGAGGGTGCCGGACCGGGTCACCGAAAGCGAGGCGGCGGCGACCCCGCGCCGCAGGGCGACGGCCGGCGGCAGACCGCGATCGCCTGGTTGAGCCCCTTGCCGCCGAAATCCCGCCGTTTGCCCGGGGCGCTCACCGACTGGCCGGGACGCGGCACCGTTTCCAGCTCGAGGAGGAGGTCGATGGCGGCATTGCCGAGCACGGCGACGGTCGAGCGGATTCCCCGGAATCCGGGCTCAGCGGGGCGGTCGCGGCGGGCCGACGATCTCGAGCCGCAGATGGCGGATGTCCAGGGTCAGCTTGCCCCGCTCCTCGAAATCGACGGTGACCCGATTGCCGATCGCCGACTGCACCCGGCCGAGACCCCAGTCCGGCCGACAGGGATTGCGGACCGTCGCTCCCGGTACGAGCAAGAGATGATCGCTCATGCGGAAAGCCTATCAGCCGCCGATCGGTGGGACAATCGGGCGCAGGCCGATCGGTCGGGCTTGCCCTTCCCGGAGGGCCTGCCTAAAGGGCCCTTAGAATCATTCCAAAAACGGGTCGTCGAACCGCCGCCCGATGCGGGGGTCCGGAAGCGGGGAGGTTGCCGCTTCGAGACATGCGCGGGCGGGCGGATTCGGACGCCCTGCGAGCGACTGAACGGAGGAGGTTGCAGGAATGAGTGAAGGTATCGTCACCCTCGGTCGGAAACTGCCCGAGACGGTGCTCCCGGCCTATTTCCCGGCGGAGGGGAGCGAGGGGCCGATCACCCTGCCGCAGAGCGGCAGATGGACGGTTCTCGTCTACTATCCGGCCGACTTCACCTTCGTCTGTCCGACCGAGCTCGCCGATTACGCGCGCTACCACGGAAAGCTCGCCGAGCTCGGGGTGGCGCTCGTCGGCATCAGCACCGACACCGTGTTCACCCACAAGGCCTGGCTCGATGCCGAAAAGCTCCTGGCCGAGGTGAAATATCCGCTGGCCGCCGATCACACCGGCCGCCTCGCCCGCAGTCTCGGCATCTACAACGAGGAGGACGGCACCGCCCTGCGCGGCACCTTCGTCTTCGATCCCGACGGGGTGCTCCGGGCCCAGGAGGTCACCTGGTACGATGTCGGCCGCAGTGCCGCCGAGCTGGTCCGTCAGATCGAGGCCTTCCAGTTCGTCGCCGCCAATCCCGGAGTCGCCTGTCCGGCCGGCTGGAAGCCGGGCGAGAAGGTGCTCAGACCCGGTCTCGACCTGGTCGGCCGGGTGGGCGAGGAGCTCGCGGCCTGAGCGTCCCGCCGGCGATCGACCACGGAACGGGCGGCCCGATGGCCGCCCGTTCGCGTCGGGGGGATCAGCGGCCGGCGGCGGCCAGCTTCGGTTCGGCCCGCCGCCAGGAGACCAGGGAGATCTCCTTGCGTCGGCCGTCGGCGTATTTCTTGACCCGCTGCACGTAATGGCCGAGCGCGGGGGCGTAGTACCAGATGTGGGTGCGGGTGACGGCATCGGTCGTCGGATCGTGGCGCTTGCAGACCACCTTGTAGGTGTCGAAGCTGCCGGCCGGGACCTCGGACTTGCGCGGCCTGTTCACCCGGCATCGCCAGAGTTCCGAATAACGCCTGACCTCGCCCGTCTTCTTGTCGGTCTTCTCGTAATCGATGGTGATGGTGCTGCGCTTTTTGTAGGCGAGCGGCCAGAGACCGCCCTCGACCGCCACCGCCACCGCCGCGCCGCGGCTGGAAGTCCCTTCCCAGGCGAGCTGGGGAACGAAAATGTCGGGCCCCTTGGTGAAGCGGTAGCCGCTTTCGGTCACCCATTCGGTCCGTTCCGGCGTGCTCGCCACCACCTCGCGGGTCACCGTCCGGCCCTTCTCGTCGCGGTAGGTGAAGAGATCGCCGGCCTGGTAGGCGGGCAGCGGTGCGGGAACCAGGGTGGCGGTGCGGATGTTCCCCTCGCTGCCGAGGCAGCCGGCGAGGGTGGCGGCGAGGAGGACGACGCTGCCGAGGCGGGCCGTTCGCAGGGATCTCGAGGTCATGTCGGGTCTCCTTCGCAGGTCGGTTCGGGGTCAGACGACGAGGGGAGCGGGGGAGACGGAGGCCAGGCAGTCGCGGACCCTGGCCGCCAGATCGCCCCGGTCGGGGGCGATGCAGGTCGTGAAATCGTGATCGGAGCGGGGCAGGGACCGGAAGCGCAGCCGGGGGCGGATGCCGAGCTCTCCGGCGGCGGATTCCAGCAGTTCCACCCAGCGCCGCGCCCGCGCGAAACGGTCGGTCCCGAGGCGCCGGTCGAGGAGCGGGTGGCGATTGAGGGTCTCGTCGCGCACCCGGTCCAGCTCGCCGACCAGCACCGTCGTCGGGATGCGGAGAAGGGGCGCCAGGGAAAAGCGCAGATCGGGCAGGCGCGCGCAGGGGGCCAGACCGCGGGGGAAGGGGAGTTCCGGATCCGGCAGGGTGTACCAGCCCGCCGAAGCGAGAATCAGGCCGGCGACCCGTTCCGGATGGGCGAGAGCGTAGCGATGGGCGAACTGGGCCCCTCCGGAAAAGCCGAACAGATGGATCCGCCTGGCGGCGATGCCCAGGCGCTGGCGGAGATCGCTCAGCATCGCCTCCAGCGCCAGATCGGCACGCAGGCCGCGGCCCCGCCGACCGAGACGCTGATAGTCGGGGAACAGCTCCCGGGAAAACAGCGGCGCCATCAGCACCGCCCCGCAGCTCGCGGCCACCGCGCCGAAGGCCTCGGCATGTTCGGCGGCGTTGCGGGAAATGCCGTGAACCGCGACCAGCACGGGCGATTCCCGGTCGATCGTCGGCGGCGGCTGCAGCCAGTAGCCGAGCCGCGCATCCGCATGGAGGGTGGTGAACTCGGGAGTCATGATCGGCACCTCACGAAACGGCTTCGAGGGGGCGCGGGGCCAGCGGATGATCCCGGCGCTCCAGCAGTGCCGCCGGCGCATCGATCGCCGAGAGACGGCCGCCTTCCAGCAGCCAGGCCGTCGTCGCGAGACGGGCGAGGCGGGGATCGTGGGTCGAAAAGAGCATGCTCCCCGGGAATTCGGCGAACAGCTCTTCGAGAATCCGCAGAGCGGCGGCGTCGAGGGCGGTTTCGGGCTCGTCCAGGATCAGCAGCCGCGGTTTCGTCAGAAGGGCGCGGGCGAGCATGATGCGCATCCGCTCTCCGGCCGAGAGATCGCGGCCTTCTTCGGCGAGAGGGGTGTCGAGGCCGCGCGGCAGCCGGGCCACGAGTCCGGCGAGACCGGTGCGCTCCAGCACCTCGGTCAGCGCCCCTTCGGTGATCCTGCCGCTGCCGTAGAGAAGGTTGGCGCGCAGGCTCGCGCGCAACAGGGGAAAACCGCTGCCGGCGAAAGCCAGGGCCCGGCGGCGGGCGGCCGGTTTCAGGCGGCGGACGTCCACCCCGTCGAGCCGGACCCGCCCGCGCTCCGGAACCAGAACGCCGCCCACCAGCAGCAGCAGGGTGGTCTTGCCGGCGCCGTTGGCGCCCAGGACGACGGTGCGGGTGCCGGGCTCGAGAGTGGCGTCGATCCGGCGGATGCGCCGTCCGTAGCGCAGCCGTTCGAGGGTGATCCGGCCGGGCCCCTCGGGGAGGCTGCGGTTCTGCCGCCGGACCGGCGGTTCGCAGGCGAACAGCCGTTCGATCTTCTCCCGCGCGACGGTGGCGTTGTTCCAGTATTCCCAGACCCGGCCGAGCTCCCGCAGGCGGGGGGTGAAGATGCCGACGATCACGAGAGCCGCCACCACCCCGCCCGGCGAGCTCGAGCCGGCCTCGATCAGCCGGGCGCCGACACCGAGCACGATGGCCATGCCGGCCACCGTCCCGCCTTCCGCCAGCGCCCGCAGCCGTCCCGCCGCCCGGGCGCGGGCGATCGCCCGCTCCGCGAGGCGGGCGCTGATCCGGGCGACGGTACGCCGTTCCCGTTCCCCCCGGGCGAAGGCCAGGACGCTGGTCATCGCCCCCAGCCGATCGGCCAGCAGGGAGGCCAGCCGGCCGCGCTCCCGGCGCAGCCGCCGGGCGCTGCGGCGGAGGCTGTGTCCGAGCAGGAAGCCGGGGGCGGCGGCGACGAGGATGCCCAGCGACAGCACGGCTCCGATCGCCGGCTCCAGGACCAGCAGGGCGAGAATGGCGCCGGCGGCGGCGAGGCCGCTCACCAGCAGGCGGGCGAGGCCGCGGGCGAGCCATTGACGGAGTGCGGAAAGATCGCCGGTGAAGCGCACCAGCAGGGCACCCCGGCCGCAGGGCAGGCGGGCTTCGGGGCCGAGCTTCAGGAGATGGGCGAAGAGTTCGGTGCGCAGCTCGTGGAGGTATCCCTGGCCGAGCCGCTCGCTTTCCACCGTCTCCAGGAAACGCAGCCCGGCCACCACCGCTGCCGCCAGGGCGAGACCGCCGAGCAGCATCCCCAGAGACCCCGGCTCCCCGCCCGGATCGCCGAGGCGATCGAAACCGGCCCGGACCAGCAGCGCCGCCAGCACCGTCGCCAGCGCCTGGAGAAGGCCGTAGCCCGTCAGCCGGAGGAACTGGAAGCGACGGTCGCCCGACCAGAGACGGGGCATGGTCGCCGGCATCCTCAAGCCGCGGCCGCCGTGCGGGCGGCTCGGGGAAGTTCGGGCAGCCAGAGACCGGCGGCGATCCGGGCGATGTCGATCACCGGAAAATCGAGGGCGGTTTCGACCTCGCGACGGGCGAGGGGCGAGGTGGTGATCCGCCCGCTGATCGCGAGCGGGGCCAGATCCCGGGCCGCCAGCCACTGGGCGGCGCCGAAGGCGCCCATGGCATCGGCCGCTGCCAGCAGGATCCCGTCGACGCATCGGCGGAACACGGGCGAGCTCACCAGCCGGGCGGTTTCCTCGAACAGGAGTCCGTCCGCGACCTCGAGGATCACCACCTCGCTGCCGGCCCGGCGATGGGCTTCCAGCAGACCGGTCAGCAGCGATTCCCGGACGGCCTGCGGCAGCCGATGGGTGGAAGGAAAACCGAAATCGGTGAAATCGAGCACCGGATCGGCGCCGGCGTCGAGACAGGCCCAGCGGTCACCGCCGGCGCCGGTGCCGGTGACCTTGGCCGTTCCCACCCTGAGGCCGCAGCGGCGGAATCCGCGGACCAGCGAGGCGGCGGTGGTGGTCTTGCCGGCGTTCATGGCGGTGCCGAGGACGGCGATGGTGGGAGGGCGCTCCGCCGGCCCCGTCTCCGGCGGACGGCCGGGCAGGGAAAGCGGTGCGAAACGGCGGATTCCGAGGGGGGTTCCGGCGGCGTCGGCGAGCAGACCGACGGGCGCGATCTCGGTCGGCCGCCGGCTGCGTTCGTGACGGCTCAGACAGCGGGCGGCGATGCCGCCGGCGGCGACCAGATGACAGGGCTCCAGACGGTCGGGAACCCGGGCCTCGAACTGGTCGCTGGCGTAGCGATCGGCGAAGACCAGCACCACTTCGTCGCCTTCGTAGAGGGCGGACCGCCTCCCGTTGGCGAGCTCGAGCCTGGCGTGATGGCCGAGTTTGAGGATCCGGGCGAGCAGCAGATCGCCGGCCCGTGGCCGCACTCCCTGCGACAGCAGCCGCACCGCCGCACCCGGCGCCAGATGCCGGGCCGCATAGGATCGCTTGGCGCGCTGCAGGCGTTCGGGATCGAGGGGCAGCGCCTGCTCCCCGCTCGCCGCTTTTGGTGACGGGACACCGGTCGAGGACGGGCTTTCCGTCCGATCGACGAAGGTTTCCATGTCGAACGACACACCATTCTCCCCGAGCTGTGCGCGCGATGCGCCGACCGTCTTAGGGAAAAAGGCTTACCGAATGCTTATCGGCGGCCGGGGCGCTGCGCGTCCGGGTATGCCCTTGTCGAGGAGGAGAACGGGGAGCCCGGCGGTCTAATCCCCGCCGGTCGGGATTCCGTCGGGAACGGGTGGAGTGCCGGTCAGCCTTCCGCCTCTTCCTCGCGGATGTAGGCGAAGCGCGGATCCCCGGGCGTGCCTTCGAGAGCCTCCCCCTTTCCGGGCCGCCAGGCGACCGCCGCCTCGATCCGGCGGGCGAGGGCGAAGTCCCGCTCGGTGATGCCGTCGGGATCGTGGGTGCGCAGCCGCACCTCCACCCGACCCCAGGCGAGGCGGAGTTCGGGATGGTGCCAGGCCTGCTCGGCGAGATGGCCGATGGCGCCGGCCAGCAGCAGGGCGCTCTTCCAGCCCTGCACCCGGAAGAGGCGCCGGAGATGGCCGTCGGCGACTTCCCAGCGCGGCAGTTCCGCCGCCAGCCGGGCGGTGGCCTCGGCCTCCTCGTAGATGCGGAGTCGGTCGCTCGCGGTCATCTCCTGCCTCCCTGACGATCGGTTGCGGGGTTGCCGGTGATCTAGCGGCTTCACCCCCCGGGACAATCGGCACAGGCTCGAACGACATGCGAAAAGCCGGCGAGCGCGGCGTGCCGCTCCTGCCGGGAAGGGAGAAATTCTCCCGCTTGGTGCATATCAGATAATTCTTATATAAAGAGCGGGACAGGTTTTATAAAGAGCGGGACAGGTTTTTTCGGAGCATCCTCCATGGCCCGCCATCGCCGTCTTCTCTGCCCTTCCTGCGGCACGCCGAACCGGCTGCCCACCGACCGCCCGGCGGCCGCCGCCAGATGCGGCCGTTGCAAGGCGGCGCTTTTTCCCGATCATCCCGTGGAACTCGATGCCGCCTCTTTCATGCACCATCTGGAGACGGACGAGGTTCCCCTGCTGGTGGACTTCTGGGCGCCCTGGTGCGCCCCCTGCCGGATCATGGAACCGAGCTTCGCCGAGGCGGCGAAGCGCTTTCGGGGCGAAGCGCGGTTCGCCAAGCTGAACATCGACGAGGCACCGGAGATGGCCCGCCGTTTCGCGGTACAGGGAGTCCCCACCGTCATCCTGTTCGCCCACGGCCGCGAGCTCGCCCGCCGGAGCGGAGCCCTGCCGCGACCGATGCTGGAACGCTGGGTGGCGGAGCATCTGGCCACCGCCCGGGCCTGATCGCGGGGCGAATTCGCCGGCACGAAACGGATAGCTTCTCCGCTCCCGGCCCGCCATGATCGAGGCGGATGGGACGGGGAAGCGGGACATGGATCTCTTTGCGCAGGAACGGGAACGATGGCAGGCGGTGTTGGCCCGTGACGCGGCGGCCGGGGGGCGGAGGATACGCTACGCCCTCCGTCGGACGAAGCTCGGCTGGCTGCTGCTCGCGGTCACCGACAGGGGCGTGTGCGCGCTCGAATTCGGCGACGATCCGCGGGGGCTCGAAGAGGATCTCCGCCGCCGGTTCGCCCGGGCCGAGCGGATCGAAGGGGATCCCGGGCTCGAAGGCTGGCTCGCCCGCGTCACCGCCTTCCTCGAGGATCCGACGGCCCCTCTCGATCTGCCCCTCGACATTCGCGGCACCGCCTTCCGGGAAAAGGTGTGGCGGGCGCTGCGGGCGATTCCTCCCGGGGAGGTGATCGACTACGGCGAGCTGGCGAGGAGGATCGGCGCGCCGCGGGCGGTGCGGGCGGTGGGTGCCGCCTGCGGCGCCAATCCGACGGCGCTGCTGGTGCCCTGTCACCGGGTGCGCCGCCGCGATGGCGGGCTCGGCGGCTGGCGCTGGGGTGTCGAACGCAAGCGTCGGCTCCTGGCGGCGGAGGCGCGGGCGCGGGAGAGGGGCGAGGCGTGAGCCGCGAGGACCGGGAACGCTGGGATCGCCGCTGGGCGGCGCGCAGCCACGATCTCGGCCGACCCGAGCCTTTCCTCCTGCGTCATCTCGCTCTCCTGCGCCCGGGCCGGGTGCTGGACGTGGCCTGCGGGGCGGGGCGCAACGCCCTGTTCCTCGCCGAGCGCGGCTTCGCCGTCACCGCCCTCGACATTTCCGGAGAAGGGCTCGCGCTGCTGCGCGAACGGGCCCGGGAAAAGGGGGTGACGATCGCCGTCCGCCGGGCCGATCTCGACGATCCGGAGGCGCTTTCGGGTCTCGGGCGGTTCGACGATCTGCTGGTGGTCCGCTATAGACCCGATCGAAGGCAGTGGGCGCGGCTGCTGCCGATCCTGGTTGCGGGCGGGCGGCTGCTGCTCTGCTCCTTCGGCCTCGAGGACCATTTCCGCCACGGCACCCGGCGTGCGCACTGCCTCGAGCGCGGCGAACTGGACGCGGCGCTGGGGCCGGTGATGCGCCTTCTCCACCACGAGAGCTTCACCCGGGGCGGGCGCTTCCTCGAGGGGTCCGTCTGGGAAAAACGGGAGGAAGAGGGTGAGCGTCTATGAACGCTATGCGGTGACCGCGGCCAGCTACGACGACACGCGCTGGGCGGCGGGCAGGGAGGTGATCCTCGGCTGTCTCGCCGAGGCCGAGACCCCGCTCGCCTCGATGACCCTGCTCGATGCCGGCTGCGGCACCGGCAACTACGCCCGCGCCCTGATCGACCGGGTGGGGCGCATCGAGGCCCTCGATCTGGAACCGGCGATGCTGGAGCGGGCCCGGGCCAAGCTCGAAGGCGAAGCCGCCGCCGGGCGCATCCGCTTCCACCGGGGCTCGGTGCTGGAGCTGCCCTTCGAGGATGCCAGTTTCGACGGGGTGATGGTCAACCAGATGCTCCATCATCTGCCGGGCGAGCCGGGCGATCCGCTGGCCGGCTATCGCCGGGCCTTCGCCGAATTCGCCCGGGTGCTGCGGCCGGGCGGGGTGCTCACCGTCAACAGCTGCGCCCCCCATCAGCTCGACCGCGGATACTGGTACTATGCCCTCCTTCCCGAGGCCGCCCGCCGCATCCGGGAACGCTTCCCGCCGCTGCGGCGGCTCCGGGAGATGCTGGAGGTGCGGGGGCTCGAATGGCGGGGAAGCTTCGCCCCGCTCGATCCGGTGCTGATGGGGGAGGCCTATTTCGACCCCCGCGGCCCCTTCGATCCGGCCTGGCGGGCCGGCGATTCCACCTTCGCCCTGGTCACGCCGGAAGAGCTCGAACGGGCCCTCGCCACCCTGCGACGGCTGGAGGAGGAGGGAGGGCTCGAACGGTTCTTGCACGAACGGGACGCCGAACGGGAAACCGTGGGGCAGATCACCGTCTTCTACGCCCGCAAACCCGCGGCGGGGAACTGAGGGAGCGGATCGTGCGCCGCCCGCTCGAAGGAATCCGCGTGCTCGATCTGACCAACGTCCTGGCGGGACCCTTCTGCACCTACCAGCTCGCTCTCATGGGCGCCGAGGTGATCAAGATCGAGCGGCCCGGCGAGGGCGATCTCGCCCGCCGCCTCGGCGCCGATCCGGAGCTCAACGCGCGCCGCATGGGGGCTTCCTTCCTGGCCCAGAACGCGGCCAAGAAGTCCCTCGCCCTCGATCTCAAGAAGGCCCGCGGAAAGCAGGTGTTCCGGAGGCTGGTGGAGACGGCCGACGCCCTGGTCGAGAACTTCCGGCCGGGGGTGATGGACCGTCTCGGTTTCGGCTGGGAGGAGCTCCGGAAGATCCGTCCCGAACTCGTCTACGCCGCCATCTCCGGTTTCGGACAGAGCGGCCCGCTGCGGGACGATCCCGCCTACGACCAGATCGTCCAGGGGCTGTCCGGGGCGATGAGCATCACCGGCGACGCGCGGAGCGCGCCCCTGAGGGCGGGTTTCCCGGTGGCCGATACGATGGGCGGCATGACCGCCGCCTTCGCCGTCGTCGCCGCCCTTCTCGGTGTCCGGGAGCGGGGCGTGGGAATGTTCGTCGAGGTTTCGATGCTGGAAAGCCTCCTCGCCGCCATGGGCTGGGCGCTCTCCAACTGGCTCGTCGCCGGGGTGGCGCCGAGGCCGATGGGCAACGAGAACCCGACCGCGGCCCCTTCCGGAACCTTCCGAACCGCCGCCGGCCTGCTCAACATCGCCGCCAACGAACAGCGCCAGTTCGAGGCCCTGTGCCGGCTGCTCGGGCGCGAGGATCTGCTCCGTGATCCCCGCTTCGCCGGGCGCGAGGCGCGCAAGGCCAACCGGGAGGCGCTCCGCGAGGAGCTCGAACGGGCCCTCGCCGCCCGGCCGGCGCGGGAATGGGCGGCGCTCCTGAACGCCCGCGGGGTGCCGGCGGGGGAGGTGCTGACCGTGCCCGGGATCCTCGCCCATCCGCAGATCCAAGAGCGCGATTTCATCCGCGCGTTCGCCGATCCGCCCGGGGTGGGACGGCCGATCTCCGTGGTGCGGGGCGGCTGGCGGATCCCGGGCGGGGAGGAGGCCTCCGCTCCCGCGACGCCGCCGCCGGAGCTCGGCGCCGACGGTGCCGCGATCCTCGCCGGGATCGGCTACAGCGAAGCGGAGATCGTGGCATTGCGGCGGGAAGGGGTGATCGGATGAACGGGCAGGAGGATCTCGCCGGGGCCTGCCGCAACTGGTGGCGGACCGGCATCATCACCATGCGGCCGGGAGAGATCCGGATCCGCGGCTATCCCGTCGAGCAGCTCGTCGGCCGCCTGTCCTTCGCCGAAATGGTCTGGCTCGTGACCCGCGGCGAAGTGCCGGAAGCGGCGAAGGCGCGCCTCCTGGAGGCGGCGCTGGTGGCGGCGGTCGATCACGGACCGCAGGCCCCTTCCATCGCCATCGCCCGGATGGCCGTCACCTGCGGCGTTCCCCTGAACGGGGCCATGGCCTCGGCGGTGGGGGTCCTCGGCGATGTGCACGGCGGGGCCGCCGAGCAGGCGATGGAACTCTATGCCGGCATCGCCGCCGGCATCGCCGCCGGCCGGCCGCTCGAGGCGGCAGCCGCGGCCGCGGTCGCGGACTGGCAGCGGGACCATGGCCGCTATCTTCCGGGCTTCGGCCATCGTTTCCATCCGGTCGATCCCCGGGCACCGCGGCTGCTGGATCTGGTCGAGGAAGCCGCCCGCGAGGGGGTGGTGGAAGGCGGAACCGCGACCATCGCCCGGGCGGTCGAGGCGTTTCTCGGACGACGCCGGGGGCGGCCGGTTCCCCTCAACATCGACGGTGCGGTGGCGGTGGTCTTCACCGAACTCGGCTTTCCGCCGCCGCTGGCGCGTGGTCTCTTCTGCTTGTCGCGCAGCCTCGGTATCCTGGCCCATGCCTTCGAACAGATGCAGGCGGGCGAGCGCAACAAGGGGCCGACGCCGCCGCAATGTTTTTGGGTCTATGACGGACCGCCTCCCCGGGACTATGTTCCCGGAACAACGGGAGCCGGAGAGGGGGTCGAGGAACCTCCCGGTTCCGGGAGTGAACGAGACGAGGAGGCTCGACGATGATCGGATTCACGCGCAGGAGTCTGTGCGCCGCCCTCGCCGTGGCGGGTCTGACGCTCGGTGTGTCGACCGCCGGTGCGGTGGAGATCGAGAAGATCCACTTCCTCATTCCGGGCGGTGCCGGCGGCGGCTGGGACACCACCGCCCGTGCCACCGGCGAGGCCCTGACCAAGGCCGGTCTCATCGAAAGCGCCTCCTTCGAGAACATGTCGGGCGGGGGCGGCGGCAAGGCCATCGCCTATCTGATCGAGACCGCGGAGCGTCAGCAGGGCACGTTGATGGTCAATTCCACGCCGATCATCCTCAGGAGCCTGCGCGGCCGCTTCCCGCAGTCCTTCCGCGATCTGACGCCGATCGCCAGTATCATCGGCGATTACGGGGCGCTGGTGGCGCGGGCCGACTCCGATTTCGGAGGGTTCGCGGACGCCCTCGAGGCCTATCGCGGCGATCCGCGCTCGGCCAAGGTGGCCGGCGGTTCCGTCAAGGGCGGCATGGACCATCTGATCGCCGCCCGCATCTTCCAGGCCGCCGGCGCCGATCCCAACGAGGTCGTCTACGTGCCCTACGATGCCGGCGGCAAGGCCCTGGCGGCGCTGCTTTCGGGCGAGACCGAGCTGCTCTCGACCGGTTTCGGCGAGGCCATCGAGGCGGCCCGCAACGGCCAGGTGAAGATCCTCTGCGTGACCGCGCCGGAGCGCCTCGAGGCGGCACCGGAGGTACCGAGCTGCAAGGAGGCCGGGGCCGACATGACCTTCGTCAACTGGCGCGGCTTCTTCGCCGCCCCGGGCCTGCCCGAGGATCTCGCCGATGCCTATGCCGATCTTCTCGGACGGATGCAGAAGACCGAGATCTGGGAGGAGATCCGCAACCGCTACGGCTGGGTCGACATCTACAAGCCGCGGGCCGAGTTCGTCGCCTTCCTCGAACAGCAGGAAGAGGAGATGAAGGCGCTCCTGAACGCCCTCGGTATCGAAACCGTGCGCTGAACCGCAACCGGGACGGACGGCCCGCGGGCCGTCCGTCCGCGTTCTCCGACGATCCCGTGCCGCTTCATCGTGACCGTGTCTGGGCGCTGATCTTCCTGGCCCTTTCCGTCGCCTACGGCGTCGAGGCGCAGCAGATCGAGCTCTATTTCGGCGGCGAGGACGAGGCCTTCACCGCCCGGACCTTCCCGACGGCGCTGGCCTGGACCGGCGGCATCACCGCCTTCCTGCTGCTGATCTCGCCGGTCGATGCCGATCCCCGGCCCCGTCTCCGGGAGATCCTGGGTTACGACTGGCTGCGGGTGGGGGCACTGCTGGCGCTGATGATCGCCTACGGGCTCGCCATCCAGCGCCTCGGCTTCTTCCTCTCGACCTCGCTCTTCCTTCTGGCGGGCTATCTGATCCTCGGCGAAAGACGGGTCTGGATGCTGCTGCTCGCCTCCTTTCCGGTGGTCGCGGTCTTCCAGTTCCTGCTCCAGGGGCTGCTCGGCATCTATCTCAACGATCCCTTCCTGACCCTGATCGGAATCACCGGATGACCGAAGGTCTGTGGATCGGGCTGACGACCGCACTGCAGCCCCTCAACCTGCTGATGGTGGTGATCGGCTGCTTCGCCGGCACCTTCATCGGCATGCTGCCGGGGCTCGGACCGATCTCCGCCATCGCCCTGATGATCCCCATCACCTACGGGCTCGATCCGGCGGCCGGCCTCATTCTCATGGCCGGGGTCTATTACGGGGCGATCTTCGGCGGTTCCACGAGCTCCATCCTGATCAACGCGCCCGGTGTCGCCGGTACCGTGGCCACCGCCTTCGACGGCTATCCCATGGCGCGGAAGGGTTTCGCCGGCAAGGCCCTGGCGATCGCCGCCTACGCCTCCTTCTCGGGCGGGACGATCGCCGCCGTCTTCCTGCTGCTGGCCGCGCCCGCGCTCGCCACCGTCGCCCTTTCCTTCCAGTCGCCGGACTATTTCGCCCTGATGGTGCTGGGGCTCACCGCGGTCTCGGCCTTCGCCGGTCGCGGCCAGTTCCTCAAGGCGCTGCTGATGACCGTGCTCGGGCTGATGCTCGCCACCGTCGGCCAGGACGTGAGCTCCGACGTCTCCCGCTTCACCTTCGGCAGCATCGATCTCCTGGACGGAATCAGCTTCCTGCTGCTGGCGATGGCCACCTTCGCCCTCTCGGAGGCGCTGATGCTGGTGCTCCGGCGGGAGAAGCCCTCGGGCGAGACGGAGAAGGCGCTGCGCGGAGGGATGGGCACCCTCGCGCTCGACCGCCGGGAGGTGCGCGAGATCGCGCCGGTGATCGGCCGCTCCTCGCTCCTGGGTTTCATCATCGGCGTGCTCCCCGGGGCCGGGGCCACCATCGCCTCCTTCCTCGCCTACGGCATGGAGCGACACATCGCCCCGGCGGGGAAGAAGGAGGAGTTCGGCCGCGGCTCGGTGCGCGGGCTGGCGGCGCCGGAGACCGCCAACAACGCCGCCTGTTCGGGCTCCTTCGTACCGCTCCTGACCCTCGGCATTCCGGGGTCGGGAACCACCGCGGTGATGCTCGGCGCCCTCATTTCCTTCGGCATCCAGCCCGGGCCGCGCCTGTTCGTCGAGCGGCCGGACGTGTTCTGGTCGGTGATCCTGTCGATGTACATCGGCAACATCATTCTCCTCGTCCTCAATCTGCCGCTCATCCCCTACATCGCCCGCCTCCTGGCCCTGCCGCGGCAGATCCTGATCCCGCTCATCCTCTTCTTCTCGCTCACCGGGGTCTATCTCATTTCCTTCAATACCTTCGACATCCAGCTCATGGTGCTGTTCGCGACCGTCGCGGTGGTGCTGCGCCTCGCCGGCTTTCCCATGGCGCCGATGATCCTGGCCTTCGTCCTCGGCCGGCTGATGGAGGAAAACCTCCGCCGCTCGCTGCTCCTCTGGGACGGTTCCCTGGCCTTCCTCTGGGAGCGACCGATCACGCTCGGGATCAGCCTTCTCACCCTGCTCGTCCTGCTGACGCCGGTGCTCCAGTTCGTTAGGGAACGCCGCAACCGGATCGTCACGGCAGGGGAAGGCGGATGAGCCCGGGTGAGGGGACGAGTCGGGAATCGAAAAGAACCGATCCGCGCGCCGTTCCCGCGGCGACCAGCGCCCGCCGCCAGGGGCCGTCGCCCGCGATCACGAGGCCGGCCCCGCCCGTCCCGTGGTGCTCCAGAGCCAGCCATTCGATCCCGCCCTTGACGACGATGTCGGCGTCTCCGTTGTCGGCGAGAGCATTGTTCTCGAGCAGGCCGGAAAGCCGCTGGACGAAGGTCGGCCCCAGTTCCGCGGCGGTCTTCGGGGCGGGGCCGGTATAGAGCCGGATGCCGTCGCCGCCGTTTCCCGTCACCCGGTTTTCGGCGATCACCAGATTGCGGCTGTTGCGCACCCGGATCCCGGTGCGGCCGTTGTCGCGGAAGATGTTGCGCAGCAGCCAGACGGCATCGCTTTCGTAGACGCTGATACCGTCGGCCCCGTTGCCGCTGACGATGTTGTCCGCCACCAGATTGCGATTGCTGCGGCGGTCCAGCATGATGCCGCTGCCGGCGTTGCCGCTCACCCGGTTGCCGATCACCGCCGAATCGGTGACCCGCCGGGAGAGGATGATGCCGTGCCGTTCCCGCGTCCCCTCGACCCGGTTGCCGGCGATCAGGAGCTCGCGGCTGTCGTCGTGGGGGTCGATGCCGTAGCGGATGTTGTCGCGGAAGAGATTGTCGAGCAGATCGATGCCGCGGGCGGCGCGGCTGTAGAAACCGTAGTGGAGACCGAGGATCTCCGACCGCAGGACCAGTCCGGTGGGCGGCGGCTCCTCCTCCGGACGGTCGGCGGTGAAGGTCAGCCCGTAGGCGTGGGCGGCGGCGAAGCCGAGATGGGCGAGCCGGCTGTCGCGGATGATCCCCTCGCCGCCGGAGAGCACCAGCAGGAAAGGGCGGAACCGTTCGGGCTCGCGGAAGATCGCCGGACGGCCGTTGTCGCGGCCCCGAACCGTCGCCCGTTCGAGGAAGATCCGTCCGGCGATCACCAGCATGGCGCCCCGTCCGGCCTCCAGGTTCAGGATGCGATCGGCGATCACGAGACCGGCGCCGGCCTCGACGAACAGCGGCGCCCGCAGTTCGCAGACCGTTCCCTCGCACAGGAGCCACCGCCCGTCTTCCGGCAGGCGGGCGGCGATGTCCGCGAGTTCGGCCGTTCCGCGCCGCAGATGGATGGCCGGAATGCGCCCGCGGTCGCCGCCGTAGGCGGGATTCCGGGCGGCGGCATCGAGGTAGCGGTTGCGCAGGCGGGGGAGGCTGTCGGCGGCGACCAGCGCGAGTTCGAAGTCACCGGCTCCGGGGATCGGAACAGCGCGGGCTCGGCTGCGGCGGAGGGAGAGATCGGGGCGTTCCGGCGCCGCCCATTCGAGAGGCTCGTCGAGGGCGAGGATCCCGGCCGTCGCGGTGGCGGGGAGCAGCCGGAGCGTCGGCAGGAGGAGCGGGAGGAGAAGAAGAAATGCGAGCCGGGGCGGCATGCGGATCGTTCCGGAAAGGGTGATGGAAGGAGGCGGGGCCCGCCCGTTCCGCAGCCTTCCGGACCATCGCCCCGGACACCCTTCCGATCGGCCGGGGAAAGCGGCCCCGAGAGCGGCGGTACGGCTCCGGGCTCCGGTTCGAGCGGTGAAGGGGTGGCCGGCGGCGTATCGACGCCCCCGGCGAGGGTGCCATCGGTCTTCGCCGGGTCGGCTCCGAGGTTCATCCGCATCCGTTCCGTTCCATCCCCCGGCCCTCGATGCCCGAGCTTTCCCGGGGCCGCAACGGTGGATGCGCAGACCACCGGAAAAGGAATCGGCGGTTCCGCACCCGCCTCGCCGGAGGGAGAGAGGATTCCGCTGGCGGTCTCAGGCCGCCCGCATGCGGGCGATGAAACTCTCGATCTGCCGCTTCAGCGATTTCGTCGCCTCGGCACAGCCGTCGGCGTTCCCGCGCATCGCCCGGGCGGCGTCACCGGAAGCCTCGATCCGGTCGCTGATCCGGTGGATGCTGCGATCGATCTCGTCGGTGCCGCGCGCGGTGTCCTGGGTGTTGCGGGCGACGTCGGAGATGGCGGCGTTCTGCTCCTCCACCGCGGCCGCGACGGTGGCGGCGATGTGATCGAGTTCGTTCATCACGTCGCGGACCCGCTGGATGGCTCCGACGGCGTTACCGCTGACCTCCTGGACGGCGGTGATCTGGGTGGCGATGTCCTGGGTGGCCTTGGCCGTCTGCTGGGCGAGCGCCTTCACTTCCTGGGCGACCACCGCGAAGCCCTTGCCGGCCTCGCCGGCCCGGGCCGCCTCGATGGTGGCGTTGAGGGCCAGGAGATTGGTCTGCTCGGCGA
>Ga0256839_1000869_pt1 | contig 38547 bp, 31 predicted proteins | sample 354166metaG_FD_185968 | JGI IMG/M metagenome (GOLD analysis project Ga0256839, IMG submission 185968) | Hydrothermal vent microbial communities from Mid Atlantic Ridge, Atlantic Ocean - 354-166 | ecosystem: Environmental > Aquatic > Marine > Hydrothermal vents | place: Atlantic Ocean: Mid...
ATGATGATGACGGCCCGATGATCGAGAAAACTGCGGAAGGCGTATATATTGCCGACGCCCGCACTGAACTCGACGAGGTCGCAGCAATGATCGGTGCCGAATTTCAATATGGTGAATTGGGCGAAGACATGGATACGATCGGCGGCTTGGTGTTTTCCCTTGTCGGGCGCATACCGGTTCGTGGCGAAGTCATTGATGGTATCGCCGGATTTGAATTTCGAATTCTGGATGCTGACCCAAGGCGCATTCGCCGGTTGCAAATTGTCCAGCGGCGATCGTCAGCCCGCGTTCAAAGAGGTAAAAAACAGGCTTCAAGCGAAAAAGATTGAACCAATTAACAGGTTTTTTGCCACTGTTTTGACTTCTGAAGTGTGGAATACTTGACGGCAACTCATCAATTTCGCTCTCAGTAAAAATCAAAAATTGTTTCCCTTGAGATAGTTACAACCAGCAATCGCTTGTTCGCTCCAGGTTTTTACCCTATCGTTTTGGAGAATGTTCAACTTTTTGTACCCCTGAATTAAGGGGAGATTGTTTTGCAACTGTTGAAATTCCGGGATTGGAGCGGCGCTTATTGATGGATCAACTTATCGAAATTCCTCTATTCTCAGGAATGAGCAAAGGAAATTCTAAACTTTTCAGTTCTCGTTGCATGTGGCGGGAATATCAGGCTGGTGAGTTGATTATTGATCATAATGACCAAAGCAATGATGTTCGATTTATCTTAACCGGCCTGGTTAGGATCATCATCCGGGTTGCTGCCGGGCGCGAGGTTATTTTAAATGACGCAAAGGCCGGAGACTTTTTTGGCGAATTGTCAGCAATTGATGGCAGCACCAGATCGGCCAACGTTACCGCTATTACCCGTTCACGTATGTGCATAATGCCAGCGCAGGTTTTTATGGATATTCTCGACCGGTCCCCTTCCGTCAACCATATTGTTTTAAGAAAACTTACCGATGATATACGGCGGCTTTCCAACAGGTTGTCTGAATATTCATTTCTTCAGGCCCGTCACCGGCTCTATGCTGAATTGCTGCGGTTGTCACAACCACGTTTGGGCCATCCAGATCAACGGGTCATCAGCCCTCCTCCTATACAACGGGAAATTGCTGATAGAATTGCCAGCCGCAGGGAGGTTGTCTCCCGCGAAATGAAAGCGCTGGAGCGTGAAGGTTGTTTGGAAAAAACTCGTGGTGCGCTGATATTGACGGATATCGAAGAGCTCAATCGCCGAATTATGTCGGGCTGGAATGAATAGAGCTTTCGTAGTTTATTGCGCGGTCAAAACCACATCTTCACCTTCAAGGCGAACACCAAGGGTCATGCCACATGCCTCTGCCAACAACACGGTATAATATGGCTGCACGCCGTGCGCATCCAGCTCACCTTCAATAGTGCCGTTGAGCATATTCAAGAATGCCGAAGGTGCACGGGCATTTGTTCCTGAGCAATTTAGCGAAAAGCGAATATTGTCTTCGCTGCCCTCCATTAGAACCTTGATAAGCCCGCCTCGCGGTATGGCATTTAGGGCCACCAAAACCAGATTAAGAATGAGTTTTACCTTGTTCTTGGGCATTAATACCCGCTCGCCGACCCATTCAATTTCCGGTTTCTCTCCTGCAATAAATCCACGCACCACTTCTTCTGCATCGCCCGTATCTATCATTGCACCGACTGATCCCGATGCGCCAAATGCCAGTCGGGCAAATTTCAATTTGGCCGATGCTGAAAATGCGCTTTTGCGGATCAGATCCATTGCAAACTCTTTCATCTCCTCACCATTGTCCTCGTCCAGAACTTCAAGGCCATTGGTAATTGCACCAACCGGAGAAATGATATCATGACATACCCTGCTTGCTAAAAGAGCTGCCAGATCCAGTGCGGACAGTTTTGGGAGATTGGTCATATGTTCCTCGAAGTCTGTAGTTGCCTGATAAAATATCGAATCACGCCGCAAGCGCTAGCTTACAAATACACAGGCAATTGGGCGCTGCCAAGCTGACAACGCCCAATAATAGCAAGCCGTTTTATTGAACAGGAAATAATTTCAAATAATTGAGTGACGAACCTTGGCAGACACATATTCTGAAATAAACACGGTGCCCAATATTACCAACAAAATCATAGAGACCTGCGTCCAGGCAAGAACGTTGATCGATGCATTGAGTTGAACGCCAATGCCGCCCGCACCAACAATCCCCAAAATTGTTGAACCACGTACATTAATGTCCCAACGAAACACAGCAACCCCGGCAAATGTCGGTAGTACCTGTGGCACAATTCCGTATAACATCTGCTGAATACGCGATGCGCCGGTCGCCTCTATGGCCTCTACTTGGGTATGATTAATTTCCTCAATTGCCTCATACAATAGCTTGGAACAGCCACCGATCGAACGAATCCCGATAGCGATGGTTCCAGCTAACACACCGGGGCCGACAATAACCACCAGCAGCAGCGCCCAAATGAGCGAGTTGACCGATCTTGTAGCAACAATGATAAACAGTGCTACAGCGCGAACCAATTTATGAGGGGTGGTGTTGTTGGCCGCTAAAAACGCAATGGGTACAGCCAAAACCATTGCAATCACTGTACCAATTGTTGCAATATTCAAGGTGTCCCAAACAGGCCGCCACAGATTATCCATATAGGACCATGATGGCGGGACCATTCGACCAACTATATCCACCATCTGCCGTGGCGCATCCCAAACAAACATCCAGATGGTTTTTTCAGAAATCAGGTTCCATGCATAATAAGCAATGGAAACGCCGATTAGCCAGCCAGCCCAAATAAGCCACTGCTTGATAGTTGTACGCCGCTTCCAAAGCGGGCCATCAGAAGTTTCAATTAATGGCATTACTGAACCCACTTTCTAAGATAACCGGAAGTATATTCCAGAGCGATAACGATGATAATAATCGAAATCAAAATTGTTGCGGTCGTATCATATTCGTAGCGTTGTACCGACGTGAGCAGATGGGCACCGATACCGCCTGCGCCGACAATACCGACGACCGCACTTTCGCGGAAATTGATATCCAGCCGGTAGAGCGAAAGGCCGATCATGCGCGGCATTACCTGCGGTTGCACCGAGTAATTAACCCATTGCAACCAGCTTGATCCGGTGACCTTCACCGCTTCGGCTTGGGATTTACTCATGTTCTCGATGTCTTCAGCCAATAGCTTGGCAAAAAAACCGATGGTACCAATGGAAAGTGCAACAAAACCTGCAAAGGGGCCAAAACCAAAAAACTTGACTGCAAAAATGGCCAGAATGATTTCAGGAAAGGTTCTTGAGACACCAATAATGCTGCGGCAAAACAGATAGACCCATTTGGGGGAAAGATTGCGCGCTGCACCAAGGCCGATCGGGACCGAAAGAATGATGCCGCCGATGGTGGAAATGATCGCCATCCAGATACTTTCAAGGATGCCATCTACAATCACGCCGCGGGAATCCGCCAGATTGGGCGGAAAAAACTTCGACAACAAGGTCAGCCCGCGTGGAAGCCCTTCGGCAACGCGCGTCCAATTGATTTCCATGGTGCCGATGGCAAGAGCAAAGTAAACAAGCGAACCGACATAGATCAACCAACGCAAGACGGGATTAACGATGAATGGTGGTTTTTTCCAGGTATCGGAATAATTGGAATTGCTCATTTCAAAACCTCAACCAGTGGCGCATCATCCTCCTCATCTACATCTTCGATGGTCGCTTCCCAGTCCTCTTCTCCATAAATCTCGGTCAACACTTCTGGTGTTAGGCCATCAGGCGGCCCGTCATAAACAATGATACCTTCTTTAAGGCCAACGATGCGCTGGGAAAACATCTGCGCCAGCAATACATCGTGAATGTTGATAATAGCCGCAAGCCCGCGCTCGGCACAAAGTTCATTGATCAGGCGCATAATCTGGCGTGATGTTTTTGGATCAAGACTGGCGGTTGGTTCGTCAACCAGCAACATTTCGGGGTCCTGGATCAGTGCGCGACAAATGCCGACCCGCTGGCGCTGGCCACCGGAAAGCTCATCTGCCCGCTTGTCAGCCATATGCATCAGACCGACCCGGTCAAGCAGCCGGTAGGCTTCCTTGACGTCCTTTTTAGGGAATTTGCGAAACAGGCTTTGCCAGAAATTCACATAGCCAAGACGACCGGAAAGCACATTTTCCATGACAGTCAAACGCTCAACCAGGGCATATTCCTGAAAAATCATCCCCATGCGGCGACGTGCTTTTCTCAATTCCCCGGAAGACAGTGAGGTGATTTCTGTATCACCCAGCTGTATTTTGCCTTCGGTTGCGTCAACCAGACGGTTTACACAGCGAATGAGTGTTGATTTGCCGGCTCCCGATGGGCCAATCAGTGCGATTACCTGTCCGTTAGGAATTTCAAGAGAAACATTTTTCAGTGCCAAATCGCCGGTTTTATAGCGTTTGGATACATTTTCAAGACGCAACATAAGCGTTCAATATCTCCAGTATCTATGAAAAACCCGGGCCTGATCGAAAAGTCAGGCCCGGTACAATGTCATCGGTCGGCCGACTATTTACAGTCGTAGCTTACACCATTGGCTTTATCGATTTGACGGATGACCGCCCAGTCGAACTTGTGGGTAATTCCGATGAAACGGTCCGCTTTCTTGAATTCCTTGACGAAATTCGCATCCTCTTTCCATGGGAAAGTCCAGAAAGCCTGCTTGATCTTGGCTGTCAGGGCCGGATCCAGATTATAAACCGTACCATATCCAGTGGTCGGGAAAGTCTGGGACTTGTAGATCGATCGGATTTTCCCTGGCTCGATTACCCCGCGGCGAATCATTCGCTGAAGCACCGAATTGGCAACGGAAGCGGCCTCATAGTCGCCATTGTAAACACCTAGAATCGAGTTGTCGTGTTTGCCGGAAAAGGTTGCCGAGAAGTCCTTGTCTTTAACCAGGCCGAATTCGCCCTTCAGGATGGCAGATGGCGCCTTAAAACCTGAATTTGATGTTGGCGATGTGAATGCCAGCGTTTTGCCTTTAAGCTCAGAAGGGCTTTTCAGCGGACTGTCGGCCGGTACAATGATTTCCATTTCATAACCAAATGAACCATCGTTTTTAGCCATCATAGCAAAAGGAACAAAACCGGCGCAACTGACGGCAATCGGGTTGGACCCGGTGTTGAAGCCGGCAACGTGCAGGCGGCCCGAGCGCATGGCTTCAAGCTGGGCTGCATTTGATTGAACTGGAAAAAATACAACTTTTTTGCCGGTGACTTTTTCCATGTGCTTGACAAAGCCATCCCATATACTGGCATAAACAGCAGGGTCTTCAACCGGAGTATAGGTAAAGATGATGGTGTCTGGATTAACCCAGTCTTTTGGATCAAGCGGCAAGTCAGCGGTTTGATCTAAATTACGGTCACAATAAGCTTTATCAAGAGTACCACGGTTGCACTCTTCCTGCGCAAAGGCCGTCGTTGACATAAGACTTATACTTGCTGCTGCAAGCAATCCCGCCGCAGCAACCAAAAATTTACGTATTTTCATTTATTCCTCCCAAGAATATTGTTGTTTTTTTTACACGTGACAGACTAACGTCCATTACGCTGATTCAGCAAGTTAATTCTGTTTGTTATCCTTTCAATCCTGTTTTGGTACATCTGGTTTAAAAACTACTTTTATTCGCCGATATTTCCGGTTGATACTTAATTCGCCGCTGGGCCTTTTTGGTCAAACGCGATGGCCGCAGTTCTCCCGCACGCTCAAGAACCGGGTAAGCAACCGATGTCAAATGGGAATTAATCCGCTTGAAATCGCGGATTACATCCAAATGAATGCCGCTGGTAATCAAACTTTGCGGCTGCCCATCGCTCAACCGCTCAAGATGTTTTTCAGTGCCACTTCTTTCCAATTGCCGCAGCTCTGTTTTGCGGGCAATTAACTCACGTGCACTATCAATATGCCCGGACAAGAAAGTATTCATGGCAAGATCGAGCGTGTTCAATACCCGTTCGTGCATGGCATCAATTTCCCTCTGCCCTTCATCAGAAAAAGCCACGCCAAGCTTTTGTTTTTTCTCGGCAAGCCCCATCAGATTTCTCTCAATAATATCGCCAACATGCTCAAGGTTTGTGGAAAAGCTGATAATATCAACCGCCCGCTTACTATCGGTCTGATCAAGTTCTTCCGCCATAAGTTTGGTCAGGTATAGTTTAATCTCGTTATTGAGATCATCAACCAAATCATCATCATCGCCCAAATTTTGTTGTTTGGCGCTAACCTCGTTATCCAAAACCTGCTTTGTTTTGCACAACATAAGGCGAACAGCATCACCAATCCGCAAGGTCTCACGCGAGGCAGCACTTAATGCAGCAGATGGTGTTTCAAACAATTTGTGATCTAGATATTTCGGGCCGGTAAATTCATCATCCGGAATAGGAACACTGGGCAAAATTCGCTCGGTCAGACTTGCCACGATCTGGGTAAGCGAAATAAACACCACCAACAGGGCCGCATTGAACATCAAGTGGAATATGATTATTTCAAACCCTGCACCAATTTTGAACCCGGTATTGTTGCTGAACGCGTTGATGTATTCTATTGCAAATGGCAATAATGGCACCGCAATGATGACGCCACATACACGAAAAATCAAATTGCCCAAAGGTATGCGGCGCACTTCGACGGGTTCCGACATGGTCGCTGAAATCGCCGGTAACGCTGCACCAATATTGATCCCCAGAATGAAGGGAAACAGCTGTTCGGCCGATATCGCACCACCACCGGCAAGGCTGACCGCCAACAAAACCATCGCAATGCTGGAATGGGCGATCCATGTGAGTATAATGCCCAACAGGATTGCCATTAACAACTCTGATGAGGCCGCATTGATAACAATCATCACAACCGGGCTGGAAGATAAATCACCCGCAGAATGAGAAAGTGTTTGCAGACCTAAAAACAGCAGACCCAAGCCAATACCAACCCGGCCAATCGCCTTGATCTTGCTGTTTCTGCCGTCAAATATGGTATGGATAAGATAGCCGCCAAACGCCATTACCGGCCAAAACCCGGAAATTCCGGTGGAGAAAATCAGGGCGGCAAAAGAAGCGCCTAAATCCGCACCGAGCATAATGGCCAACGCGACCGAGCAAAGGATCAACCCCTGACCGGAAAAAGAACCGATCAGCAATGCAACGGCGGTTGAACTTTGAAGAACCGTACCTGCCACAGTTCCGGCAAGTGCAGAAACAACCCGCCCATTTGAACGCCCGCCAAGAAAATGCCGAAGCTTGTTGCCAAATGCGCGCATAATACCAGTGCGGATCATACGGCTGCCCCAAAGCAACAGGGCAATACCACCAAGCAGGTTTATGAGAATTTGCGTTCCATTCATTCGGCAGTGTTTACTTTCATCTTGCGCGATTCGAAAAAACTGTTTGTAACATTTTTATGACAAAATACAGGGCTTTTTGAATTTATTCAGCGTTTTCGGTGGATTATGCCAGTATTTTGATTGTTCTTCACAAGAACCTAATGCATTTTCACCTTCTTTCGCCGAATATCGTGTATTTTTGTCAAACCTCGATAACGACCTCATCAAAAAATCCGACGATTTTATCAACCAGACGATATGCCACCTGCTGTTTGTTGAGCTTTGGCCAGTCTTCTACGCCTGATTCCGAAATCAACCTTATGGTATTGAAATCTCCGCCCATAACACCGGCTTCAGGCGATACATCATTTGCCAAAATCCAGTCGGCCCCCTTCTTTTCCAATTTGGTTTTCCCGTGGGTAATTACGTCCTGGGTTTCGGCTGCAAAACCCACAACCAAAGCAGGTCGGGATTTGGTCCGGTTACCAATGCCTTTTAGAATATCTGGATTTTCCATCAGCTTTAAAGCGGGGGGCGACTTGCCTTTTGCTTTTTTGATTTTCTCATCCGCATTTGCAGCCGGGCGCCAATCGGCAACAGCGGCAACAAAAATCGCTATGTCAGCGGGCAAAGCCTGATCCACGGCCTGCTTCATTTCTTCGGCTGTTTCAACACGAACAACCGATACGCCCAAAGGATTGGGAATAGATACCGGCCCGGAAACCAGCGTCACATCTGCGCCCGCCTCACGAAGCGCCAATGCAATTGCGTGCCCCTGCTTGCCGGAAGAATGGTTTGAAAGATAACGCACCGGATCAATCGCCTCTCTGGTTGGCCCAGAGGTGATGACTGCCGACAGGCCTTTCAGTGGCTTTGGTCGCTGGTCCAGCATGGCTTCAATCGCTTGCAATATCTCCTCAGGCTCGGCCATGCGCCCGGTGCCTGCCTCGCCGCTTTCGGCCATTTCGCCGGCGCCCGGCCCAATTGAATAAATGCCATCATCGGCCAATGTGCGCATATTTCGAACGGTTGCTGGATGTTGCCACATCATCGGGTTCATCGCAGGCGCCAGCAGCACCGGTTCGTTGGTCGCCAGTAATATGGCGGAGGCCAGATCATCGGCTAGTCCGTGAGCCATTTTGGCCATCAAATTGGCCGTGGCTGGCACGACCAAAACAAGATCGGCCTCGCGCGAAAGGCGAATATGGCCGACATCATGTTCGTCATCACGGTCAAACAGATCTGAATAAACTCGCTCAGCGGTGAGCGCACTCACACTCATTGGCGTGACAAATTGTTCCGCTGCTCTTGTCATAACAGTTTTGATGCGCGCGCCGCGTTCGCGCAACCGACGAATGAGTATTAAACATTTATAAGCAGCAATGCCGCCGGAAATTATCAGGAGAATATTTTTGCCCGCCAAAACTTCACTGCTGAATGGGGCGGTTTTGGATGGCGCTTTTGGGGTGCTTTTAGAATTGGTTTTTTGTTTTACACCTGCTGCCTTATTACTAGGACTGTCAAAGTTTCCGGCGGGCAAGGCTTGCCTGGAAATCTCATTTGATTGCAATTGATCAAACAGCAGCCGCGCCTCTTCTTCCATCGAATGACCATTTTTGGCCGCCCGCATGCGCAGCCATTGCTTGGTTTTACTATCGAGTTTTCTGATGGTGATGCTGGCCAATTATATACTCCGGAGGGTCATTTCCAGATAATATATGATTGCAATGCAATCAATGCAATCAAATTTATGGAATTATATTTGCCAAACTGCAATCACTGCAGCGATTGCGATGACCACAAGCGCCATTCTTCCCATTCGTGAATGCTGCGCTTCTGATTTGCCAATTGCTTCAATTGTTGGCGCATCCAGGCGGATGCCATTTTGGCTCATGGCATCTATTTCCTTGCCAAGCCGTTCGGTTCGTTCAACGAATTCCGGCACCATGCCAACCAGCCTTACAACCGCGTTAACGCCGTCTTTTGCATCACTCAGCTTACCGGCAGGCCCCAGTTTACTGGAAATCCAATGCGCAACCACGGGTTCAGATGCGGCCCACATATTAAATTTCGGATCGAGTTTGCGCGCCACGCCTTCAACCACCACCATTGTTTTTTGCAGCAACAGCAGTTGCGGCTGGGTTTGCATATCGAACAATTCGGTGACCTCAAACAGCAAGGTCAGCAGCTTTGCCATTGAGACGGTTTCTGCTGATTGCCCGTGAATCGGTTCGCCAATAGCCCTTATGGCCTGGGCAAAACTTGCGACATCGTGGTGCATCGGCACGTAGCCCGCATCAAAATGCACCTGCGCCACCCGCATATAATTTCGGGTAATAAATCCATAGAGGATTTCCGCCAGAAAAAGCCGCTCTTTCTTGCCAAGTCGCCCGGCAATGCCAAGATCAACCGCAACAATTGTTCCATCGGGATCAAAAAACAAATTGCCCGGATGCATATCCGCGTGAAAAAACCCATCGCGAAGCGTCTGGCGCAAAAATGACTGGACCAGATTGATTGCAATTTGCTTCTTGTCCAATCCCAGCTTGTCCAATTCCATGATTTTGGTGAGCTTGGTTCCATCCACCCAATCCATAGTCACCACATCACGACCGGTGCGTTCCCAATCTACATTGGGCACACGAAAGCCTTCATCATTGGCGGTGTTTTCATGCATTTCAGAAAATGCCGCCGCTTCCAATCGTAAATCCATTTCCAGCCGGGCGGATTGGGCCAAAATATCAACCACCGAGACCGGGCGCAGGCGTTTGGCCGCCGGAATGAAGCGCTCCTGCAGGTGGGCGGCAAAATAAAACAAATCCAGATCGCGCAAAAAGCGTTTTCGCACGCCTGGACGGATGACCTTGACCGCAACGGTCTTTTGCGGATCGTCTTTCAAAGTCGCCTTATGCACCTGGGCAATGGATGCGGCTGCTACCGGTTCGCTAAAGGTGGCAAACATTTCATCCATTGGCCTGCCAAGGGAAGCTTCAATTGCAGCGCGCGCCTCGCCCGTTGGGAAGGCATCCATACGGTCCTGCAGCAATTCCAGATCAAGCGCCATTTGAGTGCCCACAACATCGGGCCTTGTGGCCATGAACTGCCCAAGCTTCACCCATGATGGGCCTAGCCGGTTAAGCGCTTTTGAAAGGCGTTCTGACTGTTGCAGGTTCGCATTTTTTGGCCGCGCAATCAATCCGGCCACACGGTGCGCAAGACGAACCAGCAGCGGCATTTCATCAACCGGAATATCCTTAAACACACCTTCGCGAGCCAGAATAAATCCGGCCTGGGCCAGTGCAAACATTGCCGATACAGGATTCATATGGGTCAGCCCTTATATCTTCCAGCCCGAATGCAGGGTGGCGATACCGCCGGTATAATTACGGTAGGTGACCCGCTCAAATCCAGCCTTGCTAATCATTGCAGCAAAACTTTCCTGATTGGGAAATTTACGGATTGATTCAACCAGATATTGATAAGGCTCGGCATCGCCAGTAATAAATTTGCCAATCGGTGGAATGGCCTTAAACGACCATTGTTCATAGAACTTGTCGAGAATTGGCATATCCACATCGGAAAACTCGATGCACAAAAACCGGCCACCGGGTTTAAGAACCCGAAACGCTTCACGCAAAGCCTTGTCGATTTTTGGCACATTGCGAATACCAAATACAATTGTATAGGCGTTGAACGAGTTATTGTCGAAGGGCAACTCCTCCGCATTGGCCTCAACAAAGGAGACATTGTCCAACAGCTTTTTCCTCGCCGCCCGCTCCTCGCCGACCTCCAGCATTGAGGAATTTATATCAAGAACCGTTGTATGAACCGCACGATTAGATGCCTCAACTATCCTGAAGGCCACATCGCCGGTGCCGCCTGCCACATCAAGAGAAGTCCAGTTGGAGCCAGCACTTTTGGGCGGCGAAAGGGTGGAAACCAGCGCATCTTTCCAAACCCGGTGCATGCCCGCCGACATGACATCATTCATCAGATCATAGCGTTTTGCCACCCGATGAAACACCTCATTGACCAAGGGCTGCTTTTCGCCGTCACCAACTTGCGTAAAGCCATAGGACGTGGTCATTTCTTCTGGAACGGTGGTGCGGGTGTCAGACATGCTTATTTCCCATAATTCAAATAATGCGCCCAAATACTCAGTTTTACTATCTGGCGCAGTTCTTAGCGATATTTCGAGCCTTTCGCTATGGCTATGTTTTGGTTGCCAGAACTGAAATAACCTGTTTTGCAGTAAATTCAACCAAGATCACTGATTACGATCACAAAAGAACCCGATAAGGACAATGTGTCATGCCTGAATTGCCAGAGGTTGAAACGGTTCGACGCGGTCTTGAGCCGCATATGGATGGTGCCAAACTCGAGCGGGTTGAATTGCGCCGGGCGGATCTGCGTTTTCCATTTGGGGAGAATTTTATCACCAGCCTGGAAGGCCAGACAATCACCAGTGTCGGGCGGCGGGCAAAATATTTACAGCTGGATATAGATAACAATCTGGTGCTGATCATGCATTTGGGCATGTCAGGATCATTCAGGGTGGAGGCATCGTCGGTTGCAGCCCAGCCCGGCAATTTCACCCTGCCGAAAGGTGTCCACGAAAAACACGATCATGTTATTTTTCACCTGAGAGAGGCTTCAGGCCAGCCTTGCAGGGTTATTTATAATGATCCGCGGCGGTTTGGCTATATGGCTTTGATCGCGCGCAGTAATCTCGAAGATCACAAGTGGTTCAAGGATATGGGGATTGAACCTATTGGCAATGCGCTGGATGGGGCCTATCTGGCGACCAAGTTTCAAAACAAGAAAGCGCCGCTGAAATCCGCCCTGCTGGATCAAAAAATGATTGCCGGGCTTGGCAATATCTATGTGTGCGAAGCGCTGTGGCGCGCAGGCCTTGCCCCTACACGGCAGGCCAAAACCCTTGCGCAAAAATCTGGCAAACCGACCGCGATGGCCGACCGCCTTTCAGTCCATATTCGCGATGTGATCAATGAGGCGATTGAGGCCGGCGGTTCGTCCCTGAAAGACCACCGGCAGACCGATGGCTCGCTTGGCTATTTCCAACATCGATTTGCGGTTTATGACCGCGAGGGCGAGGATTGTTTAAAATCCGATTGTAAGGGCGAAATTTCCCGCATGGTACAATCCGGGCGCTCAACATTTTATTGCGGGGCGTGCCAGAAATAATGAAAGTATTAGGCACGATCATCTTTTAATCCAGCAGGCCAGATTTCAGGCGACAAATTTGAACTGCGCATTTTTATTGTTCACGGAATAATCACTCAGGTAATCAGATGCATTTTGCGCCAGCTCATCAACGCCGCAAATGATTTGTTCCACCGTTTCATCATCCATCAAATAACTCAAATTCAGGCGAACCCAGCCGGGCTTTTCAATCTCTGCCCCGCTTAGCACAATCTGCCTGATCCGCTCGGATTCCTCGCGTCCCACATTGAGCAACCGGTGGCCATATGGCCCGGCACATACACAGCCGCCACGCGCCTGAATACCCATTACATCGCTCAACATACGGGTGAACAATTGATGATGGATATAACCATCATTGCCATTGCGGATGGCGAAGGAGAATATCGGCAAACGGTTGGGTTTTTCTTCCCCAAACAGCCTGATATTAGGGCTTTCACGCCAGCGATTTGTCGCCATCGCACACAATTCATGATCTCTTTTCAAAATGAAATCGTGACCAATCGCGGCCTTGACTAAAAAGACGAGAGCTGCACGAATATCGCCAATAATGTTAGGGGTGCCAGCCTCTTCACGTTCAATGATTGACGGGAAATAATCATGCGCCCAGGGCGAGACATAGGATACAGAGCCACCACCGGGCCAGGTTGGCTTTTCAGTTTTTACAACAGAGTTTTTGACAATCAATATGCCGGAAGCACCCGGACCGCCGGGAAATTTGTGCGGCGATAAAAACACGGCATCCAGTTCGCGGCCTTCGCCGGGGTTCATATCAATCGATAAATAAGGCCCGCCGCCGGCATAATCCCAAAAGGCCAGCGCGTTATATTGTTTCAAAAGCCGGGTCACCGCATCCACATCGGTTATTATCCCGGTCACATTGGAGGCGGCAGAAAACGCGCCAATAATCATTGGTCTGTCTGCGTGGGCAACCAGACGTGCCTCAAGCTCAACCATATCCGGGCCACCCTCATCAGCTTCCCCAATCTCGATGACCTCGGCTCCGCTTTCACGCCAGGGCAATATGTTTGAATGGTGCTCGTAAGGCCCAACAAATACCACCGGGCGAGGACCATCTTTTACGGCATCAGCAACTCCGCAAAGCGCCACCAGCCGATTGATGGCAGAGGTCGCGCCGGACCCTGAAAATATCACCGAATAATCTTTTGACGCGTTGGTTTCACGGGCAATAATCTGGCGTGCCTCGTTACGCATATTGGTAACGTACGCCCCGCAATAGGAAGATTCCGTATGGCTGTTGGCGTAGAAGGGCAATAGTTTTTCCGCGATAAAACCTTCCACCTGACGAAGCGCGCGCCCGGATGCGGTATAATCCGCATAGATCATTTTCTTCATGCCATAGGGCGTGGGAATTGAAATATCATTGCCAATCAGCCCGGCGCGCATATTTGCCACCACATCGCCTTTTGCAATTTGCTGCTGAAATTCCTGTAAACTCATTATTCCCACACCCGGTTTGGTAGTCGTGCCTATTTCGCCTATTTGGTAAGAATATATTGACTTTGGCGAGAAAACTTCTAAATTTTCATGAGTATTTACAATTTTTCTGAGAATTTTCACCAAGAACTATGAAAAATATCGATCAATTTAATGCTCGTTTACTTCAGGCCTTGCAAAATGATGGCGCACTTTCCCAACGCGAACTGGCTGAACACACCAACCTTTCGCCCAATGCCTGCTGGAACCGGCTGCAAAACCTGAAGAAAAGCGGCGTGATTGTGGGACAAACCGTGCGGCTGGACCGGAAAAAGCTTGGGCTTGATCTGGTGGTCTTTGTCATGATCAAAACCCGGCATCATTCCAGCGAATGGTTGCAGACCTTTCGCGAGCATGTGTCGACCATTCCAGAGGTGATCGATTTCTTTCGCATTGGTGGCGATTATGATTATCTGCTGAAAGTCGTGACCAGCGATATGAACAGCTATGATGCGGTCTACCAGCGGTTGATCGAAGCGGTAGAACTTGATTCCGTCACATCCTATTTCGCAATGGAAGCAATCGAAGAGCAACGCCCCCTGCCGATCAAGATAAGCAAATCGTGAAATTCAAGCGTATTGCTGCACAGGTGTTCCGGCGAGTGCGGAAATATTAATCAGCCCGCGCACGGTAATAGATGGTGTAACGATGTGAGTACGGTTGCCCATGCCCATTAGAATTGGCCCAACCTCAATGCCTTGTGATACGGTTTTAAAGCTGTTTTTAACCGCACTGGCGATCTCGGTATTGGAAAATACCAGGACATTGGCGCGGCCACTCATACGTGAATTGGGCATGATGCGGGCGCGCAAATCCGCATCTAATGCCGTATCCAGTTGCATTTCGCCCTCATAGGTAAATTCACAACCGGGTTCAAATTCCGTATTGTCCAAAATATCCAGCGCTGCCCGCATGCGGCCTGCTGAAGGTGTTGCCAGGTCGCCAAATTGCGAATTACTGCAAAGTGCGACTTTTGGCGCCAACCCAAAGCGGCGCACATGGCGGGCTGAAGCAATAACTGTTGCGGCAATCTGCTCCGGTGTCGGGTCCGGGTTCACCTGGGTATCAGCAACAAAAAGCGGGCCGTTTTCCAAAATCATCAGCGACAAAGCACCAACCGGATGAAGTTCATCTGTGCTCAACATCTGGTCGACATATTTCAAATGCCAAAGATAATGGCCAAATGTTCCGCAAATCAGACTATCTGCATCGCCAAGGTGCACCATCACCGCACCAATTACCGTGGTATTGGTGCGTAATATCGCCTGCGCCAGAGTTGGGGTAACGCCGCGCCGCTGCATTACCTCATGATAGGTCTGCCAATAGGTGCGGTAGCGGGAATCACTTTCCGGATTGACGATTTCAAATTCCCTATAAATCTTTTCCGGCAGGCCGTATTTTTCGCACCGGTGATAAATGATCTCCGGCCGCCCAATCAATATGGGTTGATCTTTTGTCTCCTCCACCATCGCAATAGCGGCGCGCAAAACGCGCTCATCTTCACCTTCTGCGAAAGCAATTTTTCGTACCTCACTTCTGGCAGCGGTAAAAATTGGCCGCATGATCATGCCTGAACGATAGACAGACCGGTTGAGCTTATCCTTATAGGCCTGCACGTCTTCCAGCGGACGCTTGGCGACCCCTGTGCGCATTGCGGTCTCAGCAACCGCACCGGCAACGACTGCAATTAATCGTTGATCAAAAGGCTTGGGAATTAGATATTCGGATCCGAAACGCAAATCCTCATCGCCATAAACCGCCGCCGTTTCCGCCGATGAGGTCATGCGGGCCAGTTTGGCAATGCCCTCCACACAGGCAATCTGCATGGCATCATTAATTTCCGAGGCCTCTACATCCAGTGCACCGCGAAAAATGAAGGGAAAGCACAGGACATTATTGACCTGATTTGGAAAATCTGAACGCCCGGTTGCTACAATCGCATCGGGTGAAACCTTAAAAACATCATCTGGCATAATCTCGGGATTGGGATTGGCCAGCGCGAATATGATTGGCTTTTGGGCCATTTTTGCCACCATTTCCGGCTTCAATACATTTGGCCCGGAAAGCCCCAGAAACAAATCAGCACCCTCGATCACATCATCAAGGGTTCGTGGCCCGCCCTTTTGCGCAAACAACGCTTTTTGCGGTGTCATGTCTTCCTCGCGGCCCTCATATACCAGGCCTTCAATATCGCAAAGCCAGATATTTTCGCGCAATACGCCCAGCTTGTTGAGCATCTTTAAACAGGCAATTCCGGCCGCACCACCGCCGGTGGAAACCACCTTGATATTGGCAAATTCGCGCTTGGTCAGCACCAGTGCATTGGTTGCCGCAGCCCCGACCACAATAGCGGTTCCATGCTGATCATCGTGGAAAACCGGAATTCCCATGCGTTCGCGGCAAATTTTTTCAACCACAAAACACTCTGGTGCCTTGATGTCCTCGAGATTAATTGCACCAAATGTTGGCTCCAGCGCAATAATATGTTCGGCCAGAACCTCAGGGTCCGCTTCATTTATTTCGATGTCGAAACAATCAATATTGGCGAATTTTTTGAATAGAACAGCTTTGCCTTCCATGATTGGCTTTGAAGCCAGCGCACCAATATTGCCAAGGCCAAGTGCCGCCGATCCATTTGTTACCACCGCAACCAGATTACCGCGCGCCGTATAGCGTGATGCTGTTAGCGCGTCATCCTTGATGGCAAGACAGGCCTCGGCCACGCCCGGCGAATAGGCCAGCGACAAATCACGCGGATTGGCCAGCGGTTTGGTTGGCCTGATTTCCAGCTTTCCGGGCTTGGGGAATTCGTGATAATGAAGCGCTGCATCTTTCAGCGTATTTTCCGCAGGTTGCTTATCATCACTCATATGGGTTTGCCTTTCATGGTGCATTTGTATCCTCCAGTACTAGACCGTTTCATGCTTACAAGAAAGTAGTCAGAACACAAATAGCGACCCTGTGCTTTGCAACGTATCAGGAAATTTGTTGAAAGCTGATGCAGGTCAATGAGGCAAAAATTTTTCGGTGCATAGTTTCAAATAACAAAGGAGTTTGGCAATGGCATTTGACCAATTGAAGATGGAAATTTCCATGTTACTAACCCAAATGGAAAATCAACCACAAGACCTTTGGGAGTTGCACGAGCAAATCCTCGAAAAACTCAATGAATTGCGGGCGCTCAATCTGCCGCTTCCTGATGATCTGGTCGAGTTGGAGAAAAAGCTTACCCGCGATTTGGAAATTGGCAGAGGTTCAAAAAAATAGCCCATCCGTTCTTACCGAAAACATTCTCAATTCTTCTCCCTCACGGCCATTGGGGTTACTTACGGCCTAAGCAAGGAACGATACAATGCTCGGGCCGTTCTTAGGGTCAGGGCTGAATCATTCTGCTTCATGTCGCCCACGGCAATATAGCGCTTAGGACCTGTTGACAAATTGGTTTCGGACGCGGCGCGAGTGCAATATTATGTCTGAACAGGCGGAAACTGCGCCGCGGTGTCGCCCACTACAAGCTTTTTCCAACGTATTCAGGCATAATATTGCTCGCGTCCAAAGGATATGAGTAAAATCACTCATAATTGCGTCGAAAAGCATTGAAAGGGATTGCCCTGCCTGCTGTTTTTCTTCTCGTTCTGAATGATTTATCTTCATACCGCGCGCCAAATCCAGTTTGTCAACAGGTCCTAGTGCAGGCCTGCCCGCCCGATAAGGCGTTGAAAAATTGTTGGGTTTTTTACCGGTGGCGGCAGCGGCAATGTATCCGGCACCATATGGCTTAAAATCCAGCGCGGCATGATCGGCTCGCTTGAATGACTGCACGATGTGCCCATTTTCAGTGGATCAAAAATTTTGATATAGGTGGGTGCCGCCAGATCATCCAGATAGACAGACCCACTACTTGGGCGATCGCTTCGCTGATTTATCATGGCTTCCGCCTCATCCAGGAAACGCAAGAACTCCACGCGCGGCAATGGTTTTGTCGGTGCTTCACCTGCGGGATCAAAGACATGCCAATCGGCAGGTGATGCCTTTAACGTCTCCCAGAGGCTTTCCAAATCTGTCCATTTAAGCACGCCAAAAAATCGCCCGCGAAATTGCCGCCAAAAATCCGTGTCCGGTAAACTTCCATTGCTCATATTAAATACCGCTCAGTTGATTACCTGATACCATACTGAAACAATTGTGATCAGCCAAATGAAGCTTACTCACTCATCATTCTCTCGATACGATCCAGTACTTCCATCGCAGGCAAACATTGAGCAACGGAGCCGTTAGGCTCCCGCTTCTCGCGAATGGCTGCAATAAATTCCCGGTCAATCAACTCAATGCCGTTATTGGAAACAGCAACGCCAGATAAATCTATCGGTTGTTCACGACCGTCCACCAAATCATCATAACGCGCAATCCACGTGCCGTTGTCGCAAATATAACGGAAAAATGTGCCGAGCGGTCCGTCATTATTGAATGAAAGCGACAGGGTGCAAAGCGCGCCCGAAGGGGTTTTCATGATGATGCTCATATCCAAAGCAATACCAAGTTCCGGGTGTTTCGGTCCCTGAACACCATAAACCTCAGATATGTCTTCGCCGGTTTGGTATTGAAACAAATCAACCGTATGGCAGGCATGGTGCCAAAGCAGGTGGTCGGTCCAGCTGCGCGGATTACCAGCCGCATTGATGTTTTTGCGGCGGAAAAAATAGGTCTGTACGTCCATTTGCTGAATGGCGATCTCACCGGCTGTAATTTTGTTATGTATCCATTGATGTGAGGGGTTAAAGCGGCGCACATGACCGGCCATCGCAACCTTGCCTGTTTGTTTTTGCACCGCTACCAGCTCTTGGGAATCGGCCAGATTATCGGCCATCGGAATTTCGACCAGCACGTGCTTGCCTGCCTTCATGCATTGGATTGCCTGACTGGCATGCATCTGGGTGGGCGTCGACAGGATCACCGCATCGACATCATCGCGCGAAAGAGCCTCGCCCAGATCGGTGGTTGCATGGGCAATATTACGGGATTTGGCAAATTCTGTGATTGCCTCAAGTTTGCGACCGACCACAGAGGTTACTTCCACACCATCAACTTTCGCCAGCGCATCAAGATGCTTCATCCCGAATGCACCGGCGGCTCCAGCCACACATATTCTCATTTTTTCATCCTTGTTTGAACGACGCCCTGACAGACCTATTTTGTCGTGGCGATTATCATTTTTAATTCTGTATGAGAAATCAAAACATCAATTGGTTCATTCAAAATCCGCATAGGGGCAGCCGTTCGCGCCACTTAGCCCAGAACCGAAAAACTTGATTCCTCGTTGATTTTTCGCTTGCGGGAATAGAACCCCACATCAATATCGCGCTGTAAATAGGGCAAGGTGAATTGTAGCGGTGCCTCATCGTGATCGTCGCCATTCTCGCAATATTCGATCAGCGCGGCCATCATTTTTCCGGCAATCGGGGCGTTCTTATATTGATTGCCGCTGGAACCGCAGGCCATGTAGAATCCGGGCAGTTGCGATTTATCATAGATCGGTATCCAGTCGCTTGAGGCATCGTATAAATCGACGACGCCTTTGGTTTTTTGCGGTATGCCAAGGCTTGGCACCCGTTGACCATAGCGCATGGCCTGGGTGGTCCACTGGTCTGTAAAATTGCGATCATAATTCACATCGTCCTCAACCCAGTAATGGCGATCACATTCCGGGTCTTCGCTACCAATGAGAATATTGTTGCCATGTTCCGGGCGGCAATAGCAGGCAATATCAGCGTCCGATACAATCATGCCGTCATTTTCAAAATCAAACCCCTTGGGAGCCGGAACATGCACTACCTCTTGCCGCAGGGGTCGGGTTTTTATCGTCATGTCATCCAGAACACCGGCCATTTGATTGATTTTTGATGAGGCCGGCCCGGCAACATTAATCACCACCGGCGCATGTACTTCTTCACCATCGGCAAAGCGCACGCCCTTAACCCGCCTGTCTTGTTGCAATATCTTGACAACTTCTTTGCCCAGCAAAAATTCGCCCCCATGCATTTTGGCCGCGTCAGCCAAATTTTGCGCAGAAAGGGCCGGGTCGGTCACATAACCGGTTTTTGGCCAGAACACGCCTCCCGACAGCGCGCCACCATTGGGTTTGCCAAAATCAGGGTCGTCTGAGGTTTTCGGCGGGGCATAACTCTGCAGCGAATATATTGGCAGCTTTTGAATAATTTTTTCAGCAGACCATTCCTCCAGCGGGCAATCAAGCAGGTTGCAGTTCTCAATATGCTTTTGCAGATAGCCATTGGCCTCAGTTTTCATTACCAGACAGCCGGTCTCGCGATATTGCGCCAGATCGCTGCCATCGGGCAGACCCAGATAATCGGCCCAATCGCGCCAATAGTGATAGGCCTCCCAGGCAAATATTGTTCCATCGAAGGTGGAGTAATGGGTGCGTATGATGGCGCAGGAGCCGGAGGTTGAACCGTGGCCGGACTGGCTGTTTCGGTCAACATTGGTGGTATTCCAACCCGCTTTGGCAAGTTCAAAAGCAATTGCCGTGCCGATTACACCGGCACCGATTATAATTGCATCCGTGGTTTTGGTCATTGCATTACTTTCAAATCTCGCTAACCTTGGAACGGAAAATTACGGGTTTGTTTCAAGGTTTAGATTGTAATGGCGATGGTTGGCGGGTCAATGCTGCTAAATTGAATCGCGAATGCATGTGAGTTGCCGCGAGATTAAAAAATGGCGGAGAGACAGGGATTCGAACCCTGGAGACGGTCACCCGCCTACACACTTTCCAGGCGTGCGCCTTCGACCACTCGGCCACCTCTCCGTTATTGCTGCAAATAAACCGCAAGCAGGCTTCGACTACCCGATCTTGAATGAGAAATCCACCGCAAAATTCACAACATATCAAATCAAACGCAGCAAACGGGCTCTAACAGGCGGATATGGACAAAAAAGGCCAAATGGCCATTATTTCTCACCAGGACGCATATCATTTTGGGACAGGCAAATTTTAAAATTTTCACGCAATTCTTCATCAAGCTCCGGGGAAATATACTCAGGAAAATACTCGCCCAGAATACGCTGTTTTTCTTTAATCGCCAGATTGACAATATCCGGTTTTTTTGCCTCCACCCATTCCTTCGGGCTCATTCTATTCCCCAATACCGGATAGAGATATTCGCTTTCCATCAAAGACAGGGTTTGTTGGTGGCCAAGATAATGCACCGGCCCCTCGGTACAGATATTGCGCATGGTTTCTACCGACAAAGTCTCCTGATTAACCTCGATGCCGCGAATACAGCGCAAGACCTGACCAAGAATATCATTGTCGACAATCAGACTTTCCAGACAGAAGCCCATCAGCGAACCATGCATTCCGGCCGCCTCATATATAAGATTACTGCCGGAAAGCCCGGCCATGACGGTGGTAATTCCCTTTTCGTAGCCTGACTGGATGTCCGGCATTTTTGCGTCACTCATGCCTGCGGGAGCCCCATTGGGCAGATCATAGTAAAGCGCCATTTGACCACAGGCGGCGGATAAAAGCGACTGCTCGCCGGAGCCACCGGACATCGCGCCGGTGCGCAGATCCGACACAAAGGGCCAAGCGCCAAAAATCGCCGGATGGCCCGGCGAAATGGCATGAACGTAAACAAGGCCTGCCAAAACTTCGGCCATTGCCTGCACAACGGAACCTGCAATCGCTGCTGGAGATGTGGCGCCCGCCTGCCCGGCAGACAAAAGCAAAACCGGAATACCGGCCTGCACACAGCCCTCAAGCACATCGCAGGCATCTTCGGCAAAACGCAAGGGCGGCACGACAAAGCAGCACGACATGGAAACGAATGGTCGAGCGCGAAATGCTTCTTCTCCGCCTGCAACCTTGTAAATCATATCAATGACGGGTTCGATATTTTCCGGAAAGGAGATACTGGTACCGATATGCTTTTTAGTACCGGCAAAACAGGCATAGAGCGTGTTGATGTCGAGATCGAGAGAAGTTTCCATATCGCGCGCCACCATTGGTCGCTGGAAAAAATGAATATTGTCCTGCACATCAACAATGCGGGCGGCATCATAAATATCTTTCAGATAACTTTCCCGATACTCATTTTTCTCCACATCCACCACATGAACGGCAGCACCGGCGGTTCCAAAATGCACCTTTGACCCCATTGGGTGAATGTCGTGCTTTGGGTCGCGCCCGCAAAGCACAAAATCCCGATTGGCATCGGCAATTACCTGTTTCACCAGCGCGCGCGGAAAACGCAATCGTTCATCATCGCCATAAATCGCGCCAACACTTGTGCAATGTTTGATGCAGCCTGGCGTTGCCAGTGATAACCCGATATTTTCCAGCACATCCAGTACGGCATCGTGGATCTGTTCAATTTCAGACTGCGACAACGGTTGATAGCGCCCGCTGGGCATACCCATTTTCACCGGTTTGATAGCATCAGCAAGCGGTGCGGCACGCAGTGCATGTCGGGCGGCCCGCCCGCCCGAACGACGGGAACCTGTTGGTGCTGGTTGGCTCATAATTTATCTCCCGGTGTAAATTTGGATTCGTCAGGTGCTGCCTTTTTCAATCAATTTTTCAACTTCGTCGCCACTTATCGAATGGCCCAGCGGTGAGAAATCACCTTCGCTCAACATGGCCGACACGCTGTCTAAAATTATGCGATGGGTGGCGCGCGCAATCGCAGAACCAAGGCTGATGCGGCGCACACCGGCAGCGGCAAATTCTGAGTGGCTGTGTTTTACAAATGGGCCTGCGGCGAGCGCATTGACCGGGATGGATACGGCCTCACACAGCCGTTTTATATCGGCCAATGAGGGTGGAATGGGCACATAGACCGCGTCGGCACCGGCCTTTTCAAACGCAATAACGCGGGCGATTGCCTCATCCATATCATAGACACCAAGCATGACACCATCGGCGCGAGCGGTAAAAATAAACGGCTGATCAAGGCTGTTAGCGGCATCAGCTGCGGCCTTAACCCGCTCCACCGCCAGATTAATCGGATAAAAATTATCGCTTTGACTTGTTGCAACATCTTCAATCGAGCAGCCCGAAAGCCCTGCTTCTGCCGCAAGTCTAATGGTTTCAGCCACCACATCAGGTGCATCGCCATAGCCATTTTCCAGATCACCATTTACCGGTAGCGGCGTGGCGCGCACAATATCACTTGCATGGGCTAGGGCCTCTTCACGCGAAACGTGGCCCATATCCTTTTTGCCGAGGGTAAAGGCATGGCCGGAACTGGTGGTCGCCAGCGCCTTGGCACCAAGGGCTGCCATCATCTGCGCTGAACCAATATCCCACGGATTGGGCATGATAAAGCAGCCCTCCTCATGCAATTTTGCAAAGCTCTTATGTCGTTCCAACAGGTTCATGCTCACATCCTCACGCGTTCAGATTTCGGGTCATATAGGGGTTTTAAACTTGCCTTGGCGTCAAAGCGTTCACCGGCAATTTCGATCTGGTAGCGGGAGGCCAAAACCTCATCCGGTTTCTCGCCGACGCATGGCACATAACCAAGGCCAATGGCGGCACCGAGATAATGACCGTAATTTCCAGAGGTCAGATAGCCAACAATATGACCATCGCGGAGGATCGGCTCATTGTGATAAAGCAACGGTTCCGGATCGTTCAGCTGGAATTGCAGCAGCCTCGTTTGCATCCCTTCATCGCGCTTTTTCAACACCGCATCGCGGCCAATAAAATCGCCCTTGTCGGTTTTGACCGCAAAGCCAAGGCCCGCTTCCAGCACATGGTCCTCATCGGTAATATCATGACCAAAATGGCGATAGGCTTTTTCAATACGGCAGGAATCCAGCACATGCAGACCGCACATTTTCAATCCCAAATCCGTACCCGCCTCATCCAGCGCCTCGAAAACATGAGCGGCCTGATCGGATGAAACATATAGCTCCCAGCCAAGCTCGCCGACATAGGTTACCCGGTGCGCGCGGGCCATCCCCATGCCGATTTCGATCTCCTGCATCGAGCCAAAGGGATGCACCTCATTGGAGATATTGGCCGGGCTGACTTTTGATAAAAGCGCGCGTGAATCTGGCCCCATCAGGCACAATACAGCCTCACCCGCCGTCACATCCGTGATTACCACATGCAATTGCGGATCGAGGTTTTTACGCAACCATGAAAGATCGCGTTGCAGGGTGGCTCCCGGCACTACCAGCAAAAATGCCGTATCTGAAATCCGGGTGACCGTCAGATCGCATTCAATGCCGCCGCGAGAATTGAGCATTTGCGTATAGGTGATTTTGCCCGGCTCAACATCCATCTGATTGGCGCAGATATGTTGCAAAAATGTACAGGCATCGCGGCCCTCGACCCGAATTTTACCAAAGCTCGACATATCAAATAGCCCAACGCCCTCGCGTACGGCCATATGTTCGCGTTTGGCATTTTCAAACCAGTTTTGCCGCTTCCATGAGTATTCGTACTCCGCTTTTTGCCCGGTATCAGCAAACCAGTTAGCGCGCTCCCAGCCTGCACCCTCACCAAATACAGCACCCTTAGCCTTCAATTGCTCATGGATGGGAGAGCGACGGATACCGCGCGAGGTAACCGGCTGGCGATAGGGGAAATGATCGGCATATAACAGCCCCAAAGTCTCAGACACACGCTCGCGCAGAAAATGCGCGTTATTTTGAAAGGGCTGGACGCGGCGTATGTCCACATCCCACAAATCAGAAGGCGGATGACCATCATGCATCCATTGGGCCAGCGCCTGCCCGGCACCTCCGGCGGATTGAATGCCAATGGAGTTGAAGCCTGCGCAGACCCAGAAATTTTCAACCTCCGGCGCCTCACCCAGATAATAGCGATCATCGGGGGTGAAACTTTCTGGCCCGTTGAAAAATGTATGAATACCGGTTTCGGCCAGCATCGGAAGGCGATTGACGGCGCGCTCAAGAATAGGCTCGAAATGATCGAAATCCTCCGGCAATTGGTCGAACGAGAAATCTTCAGGAATTCCCTCCATGCCCCAGGGCTTGGATTTTGGCTCAAACGCGCCAAGCAAAATTTTGCCCGCATCTTCCTTGTAATAGGCGCATTCATCCGGCACCCGCAGCACCGGCAGGCGCGCCAAATTTTCTATCGCTTCGGTGACGATATAAAAATGTTCGCAGGCATGAAGCGGCACATTAACACCGGCCATCTTACCCAGTTCGCGGGCCCACATGCCGGCACAATTGATCACATGGGGCGTTTTGATCGCAACCACTTCGCCGTTAAATTCTGCCTTAACGCCCGCGACCTTACCGCGATCAAGATCAACTCCCGTAACCTTTGCGCCTTCAAAAATCTGCGCGCCCATTTGTTTAGCGCCCTTGGCCAGCGCCAGCGTGATATTGGTCGGATCGCCCTGCCCGTCCTTTGGCAGATAGATCGCGCCGCAAATATCTTCCACATTTAAATGCGGGTAACGGTTTTTAACCTCGGAAGATGAAATTTCCTCCACCTCCACCCCAAAGGCGCGGGCCATCGAGGCTCCACGATAGATCTCTTCTTTTCGTTCCTCTGTCAGCGCCACGGTGATGGAGCCATTGCGACGAATGCCTGTCGCGATGCCGGTTTCAGCCTCCAGATTGAAATAAAGTTCCTGGGTATATTTGGCCAGTTTGGTCATATTGGATGAGGCGCGCAACTGGCCAATCAAACCCGCCGCATGCCAGGTGGTACCACAGGTCAATTGCTTGCGTTCCAGCAAAATCACATCTTTCCAGCCAAGTTTTGCCAGATGATAGGCAACGGAACAGCCAACCACACCACCGCCAATAATGACAGCACTCGCCTCAATCGGCAGGGTTTTATTCATGCACATAATCTTTCGTTTTTTGGGTCCCATACGGGTTCAGACAAGACCTGGGCCTTGCACATTTGGCCAAGCAATAGAATTTCAAGCTGGATATCCGGTTGAGTGAGATCAGGGCTCACATAGGCAAAAGCCAGATTTTTTTGAACTGAAAATCCATAGCCTCCAGAGGTCGTAACGCCCGCATATTTGCCTTTGCAGAATACCGGTTCACCACCGCAGACATCCGCGCCCGGGCTATCAACCTCCAGATAGACAAGCCTTGTACGGGGTGCCTCCCCTTGTTGTGCAAGTAAGGCCTCTCTGCCAATGAAATCGCCCTTGTCGATTTTCAAAAACCGCGCCATATCCGCTTCGGCAAGAGTAATCTCACTGGTCAGTTCCGAACCCCAGCCGCGATAGGATTTTTCCATCCGCAGGGCATTCATCGCATAGGCGCCAAAATCGGTAATGCCATGTGCCGCACCAGCTTTCCAGACCGCATCATATACGGCCTCAAGATCGTCAATTGGCATATGCAATTCCCAGCCCAGTTCACCGACATAACTGACCCGGAGCGCCAGCAGTTCGATACCTGCCAATATTATTCTCTGCCCGGTCAACCAGCGAAAATCTGGGGCATTCAAGTCATTTTCTGTGAGGGCAGCCAGCACAGCACGCGATTTTGGCCCGGACAGCACCAGCACACCGTATTTTTCTGTGACATTGGAAATTTCGACGGCTTCATCTTGGGTTTTCTGCAGATTCAACAAGTCAAGATCACGCAACTCAGCCGTTGCTGCCGAAAGCAGATAGAAGCTCTCATCGCCGGTTCGAGTGATAGTAAACTCACCGGCGATCCTGCCTCCTTGTGTGAGCGGATGGGCCAGAACCATGCCGCCAACCTTGCCCGGCAGCCTGTTGGCGACAATACGATCAAGAAAGCGTTCCGCATCCCTGCCGGAGACTTCAAATTTGGCGAAGCTCGACATATCCATAATGCCGACACGTTCACGCACGGCGCGGCATTCCTCACCCACCACTTCAAAGATATTGGTATGACGAAAACCGTATTTTTCCTCACGCCCATCAAGCGAGAACCATTTGGGCCGCTCCCATCCGGCCGCTTCCGTATAGACCGCCCTCTTTGCGCCAAGCTTTGCGTAAAGGGGGCTGGTGCGGGCCGGACGTGCCGCATGGCGCTCCATACCCTTGACCGGTACCACATACATTTCGTGATATTCTTCGACGCATTTATCCAGCGTATATTGCCGGGTTGCGTAAGCCTGGAAACGCCGCGGATCATAGGCAGCCATGCAGATATCAGCCGCACCATAGATCATCAGTTGAGCCAAATATTCACCACTGCCCGGCCCCTGGGCAATGCCGATGGCCGAACCGTTGCAATGCCAGTAATTGCGTAATCCCGGTGCCGGTCCAAGATAGGGATTACCGTCGGGCGTATGGGGAATGGCCCCATGGATGACGCTTTTGATGCCCTTGTCGGCAAAGATCGGCATCAGTTCCATTGCCCCTTCGAGATGGGGTCCGGTGCGATCATAATCGGCCTCAAACAACTCATGCTCGGCATTCCAGGCCTGCGATGTGCCGGGCCAGGCCTCTTGCGCACCGGCGGTTTCATAAGGACCAATCAAGCCTGATTTTTGCTCCTGACGCATATAACAGGAACAGCGAGGATCGCGGGTGGCGGGAATCTCGCCATCAAAACCCACTAGTTCGGGAATGGTATCGGTGATGAAATATTGATGGAGCATGTTGACCACCGGCAGGTCATGATCGACCATTGCCGCCACATCGCGCGCATAGCACCCGGCTGCATTGACCACGTGTTCACAAACAATATTGCCGTGTTCAGTTTGAACCTGCCATTCTCCATTGGGCATCTGGTTTATGTCTGTCACCCGGTTGCGGCGAATGACTTTTGCGCCCAGGTTTTGCGCGCCAATGACCATCGCATTGCACACTCCGGCCGGATCCACGTGGCCGTCATCGGGGGTAAAAGCGGCAGCCAGCACATCTTTTGGTTCAATAAAGGGATGAACATTCTTGATTTCATCCGGCCCCAGCACCTGAAGTTCAAACCCGACCTCGCGCCCAAGGCCGGCAATCTGGTGGAACCAGTCCACCTCCTCGCGCGTATAGGCAAGCCGCAGCGATCCGCACGGGTGCCAGGAAACATATTGCCCGGTCTTTTTCTCCAAAGTAGGATAGAGTTCAACTGCCTTGCGGTGAATGCGCGCAATGGAAAGCGACCCGACAAAATTGGCCACAAGACCGGCCGCATGCCAGGTGGAGCCGGAGGTCAGTTCTGCCTTCTCGATCATCACACAATCGGTCCAGCCTTCAAGTGCCAGGTGATATAACAGCCCCGCCCCCATAACACCGCCACCAACAATAACCACACGTGCATGGGAGGGAAGATTTGCCATCGGTAAAACCTCTAATTAATAAACGGGTGGGCTGACCACCCAAATGATAACAGTCTTTTCCTTACCGGGATTGCGCCACCGGTAAGGTTTGTTTTCGAAACGGAAGCTGTCTCCGGCCTTTAATTGAAATAATCGGCTGCCAATCCACAGATCAATCGACCCGGATGTGATATATCCGGCCTCTTCGGTCTTTCTGAGCACCGGCTCGCTTAATTCGGCACCGGGTTCCAATACCGAACGAAACATCTCGAATGATCCACCAAGATCCGGTGAGAGCAATTCTTCGACGATGCCATCTTCGGTCGTTCCAAGTGCACGCCTTGATCCCGCCCGAACAATGAACTCCCGCTCTTTATCAGGTGTCTCATTGACCACAAAAAACCAACTTACAGGCACATCAAAGGCCTTGGCCAAGGTTCGCAAATCTTTGATAGAGGGGGTGGAGAGACCGCGTTCAATCTGACTGATGAAACCAACCGAGCGACCAATGATCAGTGACAGTTCCTGAAGCGTCAGATCGCGAGATTTGCGCAAGGCCCGAATATCGCGGCCCAAAGATTGGGCTTCGCTTATTTCACGTATTTCAAGTGCAGATGTTTCTTGCGGCTTTGCTATCATGTCTTTCCAACCGGTATTGGGCTTAAGGCATAGCAATACAAGTCTATGAAAAAATCAATCATTTTTTCATGAGCACATAAAATTAATGGTACTTTTCACACAAAAATAGCCTAATCAACATTCACCAAACCTTGATTGGCATGAATAAACCAGTCAAAATTTAATTTTACCCGCCAGATTTACTGGCAGTCAGCCCGTCGGTTGTTTTTACAATTACGCCTGCCTCATCGCAGATCTGTTGAATTTTTTCTGATAGAGGAGCGTCAGTTACGAATATATCAATATCCGATAAATGGCCGATCTGCACCGGTGCGCGGCGCTCGAATTTCATCGCATCGGCGACCAGAATTCTGGTGCGAGCCTGCTCCAATATGGCGCGCGCTACGCGCACTTCCTGATAATCGAAATCCAGCAGACAGCCATCCTCATCAATGGAAGATGCGCCAATGATAGCAAAATCGACCTTGAATTGCCTGATTAAATCAACGGTCGCCGCACCAACAATTGCCCGATCGCTTTTGCGCACCGTACCACCGGCAACCACAACTTCGATATTGGCCGCATCGGACAAAATATAAGCCACATTCAGATTATTGGTGACCGCAACAAGGCCCTGATGAGCACGTAAAGCAATGGCAACGCTTTCAACCGTTGTTCCAATATTCATGAACAATGACGAATTATCCGGCACCAGTTCTGCGGCCATTTTGGCAATTTCACTTTTTGCATCGACCGCCAGTTCGCGCCGTGAGCGATAGGCAAAATTTGCCGTACTCGATGGATATACGGCCCCGCCATGAATGCGGTTGAGCGCCTTGATTTCACACAGATCGTTTAAATCCTTGCGGATCGTTTGCGGTGTCACCTGAAACTGAAATGCGAGCGCATCCACATCAACCCTACCCTCGCGCTTTGCTATTTCAAATATGTCTGATTGCCGAGGATGCAATTGTCGCATTTCCCGCCTCCGATCTTGCTGTAAATTATTCACCCTCAACCCATCATCCGCTGATTTTGACGTTTAATGAAAACGTATTTAATCGGGCATGATCCGGTATCTGCAGGCGATTTTTCGCCTTTTTAAGAACCCGCAACCATATCATGCGCATTTCAACCAGGAACGACAACTTAAAAGTTCAATCGGAAATGAAAAATCAGGCCGGGCAATGGCAGAGATCATATCTGGCGATTTAGAATATTGATAATTTCTGACAGGCTGCGCTCTTTTGTATGGCCAGAGGTGTCAATGACAATATCGGCTTGCGCATATTGCGACTGGCGCTCTGCAAGCATGGCTTTTAACTGCTGCATCGCATCAGGATTGCCGGCCATTGGTCGTTCATCGCCCTGATTTCGCACCCGCTCCATATGCTCCTCTGGCGTTGCCTTCAACCAGATTGTGACGCAGTTGCGCATCAAATAATGGTAAGCTTCCGGCTCATTTACAATACCACCGGCCACCGCTAACACAATGCTTTTGTTGGATTTTATCAGGTTTTTCAGTGAAAGAAGTTCCAGTTTTCGATAGCCTTCCGCACCATAAAGCGCCATGACTTCGTTGATCGGAATACCGCTGCCTTTTTCAATGTCCTTGTTCAATTCATGAAAAGGAAGCCCCATTTTTTCTGCTGTCATTCGCCCAAGGGTCGATTTACCAGCACCACGCAGACCAATAAATGCCAACCGGCGGATGATTGTCGTATTCGCCTGCTCCGGCTCCAGGATTTTCATCACTTGCTGGCGTTGTTCATTATTGGCATTCTTCATCAGCGAAATCATTCGAAGAATATCCGTCTCCTGCTTGCTGTCCGGCCTCAACAACCCTTGAACCCGCTCGCCCAAGGCTTCGGCTATGCGATATAGCAACAGCACTGAAATGTTACCGGCCCCGCCTTCCAGTTGCGCCAGATAGCGTTGGGAGACACCCGACAATTCAGATAGAGCTTTTCGAGACAACTTTTTATTGACGCGAATTTTTCGAACCCGGTCACCAATAAAGCCCAAATACGCGCGTTCATCAGCTTCATCCCGCGGCGAACTTTCTGATGCTATTGTCGATTGTTTTACATCCATCGCCTGGCTCAATTTATTCTAATAGGTCTCAACATGGTATCTGCCACTCTCTCGCATGAGAGTTTTGATCTTGTGCCAGTCTCTCCCCGCCTTCGACATTATTTCGCCGAACGCCGTTTCAACACCTTCTTCCATAGCCTTCAAACCACAGATGTAAATATAGGTTTCCGGTTCTTCCAACAGTTTGGCCAGTGCTGCACTTTCGCCAATCAAACCGTCCTGTACATATTTTTTTGGCTCGCCCGGTTCGCGTGAAAGGCAAAACACTTTTTTCAAAAAGCTGTCAGGGATTTTCTCCAATGGACCAAAATAGGGCAATGAATCAGAACTGCGGGCGCCAAAAAACAGCATAAGTTTGTTGGCTAAATCCGGCGCAGTTCGCTGCCGCTGCATGGTAAAGGCACGAAAGGGCGCAGAACCAGTGCCGGTACAGATCATAATAATATTGGCATCGGGATCATTCGGCATCAGGAAGGTCGAGCCAAACGGGCCGACCAACACAACCTCATCATCTCGTTCGAGGTCGCAAACATGGTTGGAACAGATGCCATGCTCCTCGCGCTTAACGGTGAGCGATATATTATTGGTTTTGGGTCGCTCGCCATCGCGGGGACTGGAGATTGAATACAGGCGCGGAAGGTGCGGTTTGCCCGCCCCATCAAAGCCCGGCGGGATGATGCCAATCGATTGCCCCTCTAATATTGAAAATGGATGATCACCCATATCAATGATTATATGGCGCACATCACTGCCTGACCCCTCTTCAGTCAATCTGAAATTTCCCTGCACACGCCCCTTTACGGGATCGCTGATCATGTGCTGATTGATCACCGGCATTGAGGCGGATTGAGGCGCTCTGGTTGCACCGCCCGCACCCGAATGGGCTTCATTGAGCAGGTTTTGGATTGCCTCATCCAGGGCCGGACCGCCTTCATTTTCAGCGGCAAAATCCTGCTGCTCTGGAAGCTCCATCCATTCAAACTGCTCTTCAATGGAGTAAGTGCGATCCACGACCCGCCAATTGTCGATTGCGCCGGTCGGGCAAGGGCCAATGCAATTCAGGCAGTGACCACATTTCTCCATATCAACCACAACATTATCGTCATTGTGGGTAATTGCTCCGATCGGACATGCTTCTTCGCATGCATGGCATCGAATGCAAATTTCAGGGTCGATCAGATGCTGCTTAACGGGTGCATTCATAATTTGCATGTTTCCAGATTGTTAAAATGCACCGGTAGCACATGCATCATGCCATGTGAATTTCAACATATTCAAAATCACCCGGCTTGTTGTCGATGCCAATTCTTGGCGGCGAAATCCATCCGGCATATTTTCCAGCTTCCCATTCAGGCTTCATCAATGATTTGATGAAATCGCCATCCGCGGTTGTAGGCAGCCATTGGCCTTTTGCGTCTTTCCATTGCTCGTCGGTAAGAATTTCACCGGTTGGCGAAAGGTTGTGATCAGCAAAGGTGCCAATCTGGCGGTGAAAACCCTGATGCGGCAATGTCAGCTCGAAGGGAACACCGGCCTTTGAGATGACCAAATTCCAGCGCTTAACGCCGCCCGCAGCATCCTTGGAATAATCGTCCCGCAACCGCATATTAATTGCGGAAAGAGCAGGCACATCCTCGGTGATAATCGCACCGTTTTTGACAGATACAGCTGAATATAGATCATTATGCAATTGATGGTCGTCGTCGATTTTGTTCTCGCCGTAGCGCCCTTTAATTCCGGCGGTAAATGCGTTGGCAGCATTGGTGGAAATTTCGGAACCGAACAAATCAAGCGACAAAGAATAATGCAGGTTCATTTTCTTTTGAATGGTCGGCAGATCAATGACGCCGAGCGCTCTGACCGCCTCAATATCATTCGGGTCTTCAATGCCAGCTTCTTTCATCGCTTCGCAGGTGCGCTGAATTGTACGCCCCACACCGGTTTCGCCAACAAACATGTGATGAGCTTCTTCGGTCAACATAAAACGACAGGTGCGCGAAAGCGGATCAAAACCCGATTGGGCCAGTGCTTCCAACTGCATTTTTCCATCGCGGTCGGTGAAATAGGTAAACATGAAGAAAGAAAGCCAATCCGGTGTTTCCTCATTAAAGGCCCCAAGCATGCGGGGGGCTTCTTCGGAACCCGATGCTCTTTGCAACAGCCCATTGGCCTCTTCACGGCCATCGGCACCAAAATATTTTTGCAGGATATAGACCATCGCCCAAAGATGTCGCCCCTCTTCCACATTCACCTGAAACAAATTGCGCATATCATAGAGCGATGGTGCGGATTTGCCCAAAAAACGCTGCTGTTCAACCGATGCAGGTTCCGTATCGCCCTGAATAACTACCAGCCGGCGCAGCAGGGAGCGATATTCGCCCGGCACTTCCTGCCATGCGGGCTTACCATAATGTTCTCCACACGGAATGCGGCGATCTTCCACCTGCGGGGCAAGCAATATGCCCCAGCGATATTCAGGCATTTTAACATAGTCAAATTTCGCCCAGCCTTTCGGGTCCACACTAATGGCGGTGCGAAGATATACATTTGATTCCTGAAAACCCTTTGGGCCAAGGTCATTCCACCAGGTGAGATAGCCCGGATGCCATTTCTCCAGCGCCTTTAAAACCCTTCGGTCGGATGACAGATTCACATTGTTTGGAATGAGCGTATCGTAACTCACATCAAGATTATTTTTCATTTTCTTTACCTTTGTTATATCTGTCGTAGACTTATAGTGAGGGTCGTGTGATCTATTTTAAACCCGCCGTTTATCAAATTCACCGCGAACGCCGGACCCATAACTGCGCAGTGCGCCCTTTTCGCCAACCGCATTAGGGCGTTGAAAAATCCAGTTCTGCCATGCGGTCAAGCGGCCAAAAATTCGGGTTTCCATGGTTTCCGGTCCGGGGAACCGAAGATTCGCTTCCATGCCGGTCATCGCATCAGGGGAAAAGCTCACACGCTCTTCCACAAAAATTCGTATTTCATCTTCCCAGTCGATGTCGTCATAGGCAAATGTGACAAGGCCCAGATCATCAGCGTCTTGCGCTTTGAGTGGTGACAAGATTTTCTGCCTGGCATTGGCAACATTTTCTTTCGCACCCAGAAAACGTGTTTCAAGCCGTGTCAGGTCGTTGGACATTGGAAAGGGGCCAAAATTCGCCTCGCTCAAGATCATTTCCGCAATGGGGCGGTCGTCGTCCTCAAACTCATCTTCCGCCATGTAGGAGCGGTCGACCGCAAAAGCCAGTTCGGCCAAAGTGCCAGCGAAGCACGAGCCGGGCTCAATCAACGCCACAAGCGAGCGCGAGGTCATATCGACCCGTTTCAGCACGCGTTTCCAGTACAGCAAAATTTCATTGGCAAGCCAGTGATCACGATTATCGAACAGGACTTTCTCATGTGCAATCACGGCTTGCGGATCGCCCTGGGTGCAAATTTCCAGCACTCCCAGTTCCAGTTCATTAAACCTTAGATGCAAAATCGCGTCATCAAGCTCGCGGGCGCAACACAGCATCCAGTTTGACGCGCCTTCGCCCAAGACTTCATCCATTGATGAGGGGACCTTGCCCACTGGGCCGGAAATTGTAATCCGCGCAACCCGCTTTTGGCGGTCTATATCGACTTTAACAGTGGAATATTCAACATTACCGGCTGAATCAATATTCCGGTCTAAAGGTTTAAGCTCAACGCCTTTGGCATCCGATGGACGGCTGGAAGTTGCAGCAAATTCATGGGCGCGCTGTTCTGCGACCTCAACAAGTTTGGTCGTGGCGACAATTTCATCGACCAAGTTCCAATCCACGGCTTTTTGGCCGCGCGTCCCTTCTTCAAGAGAACAAAACACATCGGCCAGATCACGGCGCACCTTGCGCTTGTCAGTTATTCTGGTCAGCCCACCGGTTCCCGGCAATACGGCAAGCAATGGCACTTCCGGCAGGGCCACATTGGAGGAACCATCATTGGCTAAAATAATATGATCACAGGCAAGCGCCAGTTCATAACCGCCCCCAGCACAGGAACCTTTGACGGCACAGATATAGCTCTGGCCGGATTCTTTTCCGGCCGCCTCAAATGTATTTCTGGTTTCATTGGTGAATTTGCAAAAGTTCACCTTGTGGGGATGGGTGGCGCCCGCCAGCATTCTGATATTGGCCCCGGCACAAAATACCCGGTCATTGCCTGATTGCAATATAACAGCCTTGACTTCCGGATGCTCGAACCTCATCCGCTGGACAATATCCGCCAGCTCTATATCAACGCCCAGATCATAAGAGTTCAGCTTCAGCTCATATCCCTCAAAAAGACCGCCATTTTCGTTTACATCCATATAGAGATTGGCGATCTCACCATTATATTCAACCCGCCAATGTTGATAGCGGGCGGGATTGGTTTGAAAATCAATTATTTGGGGCAAATGAGCATCTCCAGCCTGAATTAGGTTATATAATGCACGAACACCTCCACTGATCAAGAAATTATACTAAACTCTCTAAATTTTATGAGTTATAATTCTATTTTAGTGATCTTCTGGATGACTCTCTAAAGACCTCCATCACATTCTCAACCTTTCGGTTAGGCATTTCTTAACTTCGTTTATAAAGAGAATTTTCAACATCCCATCCTATAAACAAAATGACGGATTTGGGAGAAGAGAATGGTCAACTATTTGATTGTGGACGATTCAAGCATTGTCAGGAAAGTTGCGCGACGCATTATCGAAGATATGGGTTGCAAAGTTTGGGATGCGGAAAATGCTCAGGAAGCAATGCAAATCTGTCGTCACGACATGCCAGATGCGATAATTGTTGACTGGACGATGCCCGGCATGTCTGGAACGGAATTTATTATCGAGTTCAAAGCAAGATTTGGTCAGACAGCCGCCAACACTTTGCTGATATACTGCACCCATGAAATGAATATTCCGGCGATGGCAAAGGCTAAACGGGCCGGCGCAACTCATTTTATTATGAAGCCATTTAACAAAAAGATTTTGAGCAGAAAACTTGCTGAAATCAGCGATTCGAATATTGAATGCGCGGCATAGAACCTATCCGCCCCTTTTTACTTACCCAAGAAAAAACCCGCGCTATTTGCACGGGTTCATCTAATCAATTCAATTATTCGACGATTTAGGCGCTTTGCAGCATGTCGTTGTCGTCTGGTTCGCGCAATACATAGCCGCGACCCCATACTGTCTCAATGTAGTTCCGCCCGCCGGTTGCTGATGCAAGCTTTTTACGAAGTTTACAGATAAACACATCGATAATTTTAAGCTCAGGCTCATCCATACCACCATATAGATGGTTAAGGAACATTTCCTTGGTAAGCGTGGTGCCCTTGCGAAGCGAAAGCAATTCCAGCATCTGATATTCTTTGCCGGTCAGGTGTACCCGCTGGCCATTAACTTCGACGGTTTTAGCGTCAAGGTTAACTTTCAGATCGCCCGTATGAATGACCGATTCCGCATGCCCCTTGGAGCGGCGAACAATTGCATGAATTCGTGCAACAAGCTCATCCTTATGGAAAGGCTTGGTCATATAGTCATCTGCACCAAATCCAAGTCCGCGAACCTTATCCTCGATACCGGCAAGACCGGAGAGAATGAGAATTGGCGTTTTGATTTTTGAAAGCCGCAAAGTACGCAATACTTCGTATCCAGACATATCCGGCAAATTCAAATCCAGCAAAATTATATCGTAATCGTATAATTTTCCAAGATCCACGCCTTCTTCGCCCAGGTCAGTCGTATAAACATTGAAGCTTTCAGACTTTAGCATCAACTCAATACTTTGAGCGGTAGCGCTGTCATCTTCAATCAGCAATACTCGCATATTCTTCCCCTTTTCTGCACTCGTCGCCGGAAAAATTTCCGATTCGAACGGGTGTCGGTATAATTTCGTTGCTCGTTAACACAAACTGACAGTTAATGGTTAACAAAATATAATTCCTTAACGCAAGTTTTAATATTTTGTATCAGAATGCATATTTATCGTATTGATATTTACGATTGAATCCTGATCAAAACTGCCCAGAAACCACATTAAGAAACACTTGTAAGTGATTCATTAGACTCAATCGCAAATCGCGAATTTTCTCAATGGTCGTTAATACCAGTAAACCAATCCGTTACCGCATGATTAACTTTTCAGGTAAACGAAAGGTTACCAATTTCAATTTCTTCATAAATATTTGCCAAAAACTGCAAATTTGAGAATCAAATTGCATCGATTTTTAGCGAATTATTTGAAATTGTAACAATCTTAACAAATTTCATTCATGGTATCGGCTGTATTTGAGTATCACGCTGTTTGCGGGAGTATTGAGTTATGAAGTCGCGTGAAGGTTTGCTTCGATTGAAGCGCTTCCAAGTAGAAGAAAAAAGACGTCAACTTACACAGATCGAGACGATGATCGGTGAATTTGATAAAATGAGTGCGGACCTGGATTCCCAGATAGCATTTGAAGAACAAAAGGCCGGGATTAGTGATGTCAATCACTTTGCCTACCCAACCTTTGCCAAGGCCGCTATTCAGCGTCGCGATAATCTTCACGGTTCCATTGGTGAACTGAAAGATCAGTTAGCGGCAGCAGAATTGAGCCTCAAAGAGGCACAGGAAGGCTTGGACAAGGCAGAGATGCTTGATGAGCGCGATGGCGGTAAAGCCCGCGAAGCGATTAATCTGGAACGTGAGCGCATGGAATTGCAGCATCAGCGTTCCATGATCGGCTAAATCTCCGTTTTTCTTCGCTCACTCTATCGCTTTGAATGATTTCGCTCACGCAAAATGCGCCAGGCGCATTGCTTCGCGCGAGCGGCGCATTAGCCCCCGGCCGAACTTGTCGGCCATGACTGCGTCCAATTCAGTAAAAATTAAGGACGACGGGCCAGCGTCGGCATTTCATAGAGATAAGCTATCCGCTCAATTGCCTGTTTATACGGCTCGCTTGCCACATTCATTGTGTGGCCTGAGGAATGCAACAGGGTTTTCGCGTCCTCCATGATACCAATATGACCGCGCCAAAAAATTAGATCACCACGCTGCAAATCATCAAACCCGCTGCTGGTGTCGATAATCTCACCAATTGATACTGCCTGCAAATCAGAATCGGCGGCAACCACCCTTCCCGTCATCATCATCGATAGTTGCAATAGCCCTGCACAATCCAACCCAAAACCGGTATTCCCACCCCATAAATAGGGCGTGTACATCAAGGTTTTTGCAACCTCAATGAAATCATCGGCATATTCTTCCACCGAACTGATATGTTTGGAAACTATCCAGTTACCATCGACCAGCTGGCTGTATTGGGTGCCACGGGTTTCAGCCACATCAGTAATGCAAATTTCCGACCCCATTGAAAGGTAGCCACATCGGGGAAAGCGTAAATCTGCACCCGGATACAGGAAAGTTCGCGGCACGATAATCCGGTGCGTCGGAATAGTGTTTCGCTCACCCAATGAATTGGATTGGACATAGCCTACATATCCAT
>Ga0256839_1000870_pt1 | contig 38509 bp, 29 predicted proteins | sample 354166metaG_FD_185968 | JGI IMG/M metagenome (GOLD analysis project Ga0256839, IMG submission 185968) | Hydrothermal vent microbial communities from Mid Atlantic Ridge, Atlantic Ocean - 354-166 | ecosystem: Environmental > Aquatic > Marine > Hydrothermal vents | place: Atlantic Ocean: Mid...
GCCAGTACTCCTGGACGCCGTAGCGCTCGTACTCGCGGAACTTCTCCACGTAGTCCCGGCGGACGCTGTCGGCGGAGACGACCTCGACGACGAGGTCGGCGGGGCCGGCGAGGCGCTCCTCGGTGAGGCGGTGGAGGTGTTCGCGGGCGACGAAGAGGATGTCCGGCTCCCGGGCTGGGCCGTCCGGCGCCAGCTTCATCTCGAAGGGGGCAGGCCGCACTTGGCCCAACTCGAAGAGATCGATAAAGAGTCTGAGCAGCGTGTACAGGAACCCCACAATATTCTGGTGTCGATCTTTTGGCGGCATGTGGACGATGACCTCCCCGTTGACCCACTCGGCGTGAACGTCCTCGTCGGCCCAGGCGAGGAACTCCTCGTAGCTCATGCGCAGGCGTGCCTTCTCCTGGGGGACGTGTTTCGCAGGGGTGCGCGCCAAGGTCATGCTCTTCGCTCCTTCGCCTGCCACCGCCTTCAGTCGGTCCGGGGGCGTCGTGGCATGGCACTTCTCCACCAACCTGTCCTGGGAAGATCATACCATGAAAGGGGGGAGGGGCAAAGCACACTCCGCCACGTCAGGGGGGTGAGGGATGGGGGAGGAGGGGTGAGGGATGGGGGGTAAGGGGGTAAAGCACATTCCGCCACGTCAGGGGGCGTTGTGCATCGGAAGTTGGGAGTGGGGGGCGGTTGCGGATGGAATGGAGAGAAGGGCGCGCCCTGGTTTTGATTTGGTAATGGGCCGTGTTATAATCGTTTTATTGTGTGCAAAAGGAGTGTGAGCAGCGTATGGCCCCGCACGTTGGACGTGAATCCCCGAAAGGCGTGATCTTGGTGGTGGAGGACGCGGACGACATCCGTGCCCTCATGCGCGTGCGCCTCGAGCGGCGAGGTCACACGGTGGTCGAGGCCCGCAACGGCCTCGAGGCGCTGGAGGTGGTGCGCGCGCGGGCCGTCGATCTCATCCTGCTCGACATCATGATGCCGGAGCTCAACGGCTTCGACGTGTTGCGCGCGCTCAAGGCCAACAGCGAGTGGCAGCACATTCCCGTGGTGGTGCTCTCGGCGCTCGACGATACCGAGCACGTGGTGCAGTGCATTCGCTTGGGGGCGGACGATTACCTGGTAAAACCTTTTAAATCCGTGCTGCTCTACGCCCGCGTGGACAACCTGCTGGAGCGCAAGCACCTCCGCGACCGGGAGCAGGAGATCTTACGGGCGCTCCAGGAGGAGCAGAGGCGCACGGAGCAGTTGCTGCGCAGTATTTTCCCCCAGGCCATTGCCGAACGCCTCAAGTCGGGCTTTGCGGGCATTATCGCCGAACAGTATGAGATGGCCAGTGTCCTGTTCGCCGACATCGTTGACTTCACCAGGCGCGCCGCCCAGATGGAGGCCGAGGAAGTGGTGAGCTTCTTGGGAGATGTCTTCGCCCAGTTCGAGAAGCTCACCGCCGCGTTCGGGGTGGAGAAGATCAAGACCATCGGCGATGCTTTCATGGCCGCGGCCGGCGTTCCCGAGCCGACGCCCCGCCACGCTGAACAGTTGCTCCGGCTGGCCTTTGCCATGCGCCAAAGTGTGGCCAACATGCGCTGGCCCGACGGCTCCCCGGTCCACCTGCGAGTTGGCTTGGCCTCCGGCCCGGTGGCGGCGGGCGTGTTGGGCACCAGTCGCTTCAGTTACGACGTGTGGGGCAACACCGTCAACATGGCCAGCCGGCTCCAGGAGCTCGCGCTGCCCAACACGGTCCTCGTCGATGAGGTGACGTGGCGCCTCGTTGAGCACTTGGCCATAGGCGCACCCCGGGTGGAGCGGGTCAAGGGCAAGGGGAACATGACCGTCTACGAAGTGGAGCCCCGGTACGGTCAGGCGGCGGTCAGGGAGGGTGGCGTCACGTGAACACCGTCGTGCTCACTGTCACCCTGCTCATAGTAATGGCCGGCCTGGTAATGGCCGTGGTCTGGCGTGTTTGGCAACACGTCCGCCGGCCAGGAAAATCTGCTTTGTACACCTTCGTTGCCTTCAGCGTGGGCACGGCGTGGTGGTGTGTGGCCTACGCGCTGGAGATTGTATTGCCTACCGTGCAACTGAAGCTCCTGGCGGCCAAAGCCCAGTATCTGGGCATTGTGAGCGCGCCGCTCGGGTGGGCTCTCTTCGTCCATGAATACACTCGGCGGGGTGAACGTCTCCCCCCGACAGTGTGGCGGTTGATGGCCCTCCTTCCCGCCCTCACTCTTGTCTTCGTGTGGATGTACCCGGCCGTGCCCTTGGTCTGGCGAGCCCATGTGGTGCGCGCCGACGCCGTGGTACCCGTGCTCCAGTTCACCTACGGCCCTTGGTTCTGGGTCCATGTGGGCTACTCGTATTTCTACATGCTCTTCGGGGCATATCATGTGGTGCGTTTCACCCTCCGGCGACCGGAAATGTACCGGGGCCAGGCGGCCAGCCTGTTGCTCACGGTGTTCTTTCCCTGGGTGGCCAACTTCATTTACCTCTTCGGGCGCGACCCGCTGCCCGGCCTCGACCTCACCCCCTTTGCCTTCGGGCTCAGCGCGCTGGCCATCATGTGGGGCCTCTTCCGCCACCGCCTGTTCCGCGTCGTGCCGGTGGCCCGCGAGGCGGTCATCCGCAGCTCGCCCACGGGAGTGCTCGTCTTCGACTTGGAGGGGCGACTGGTGGACATCAACCCGGCGGCAGCGCGTTTCTTGGGCGTCGATGAGGGGCGCGCCGTCGTGGGCTTGCGGTTCGACGAGGTGTTGCCCGAGGAGTTGGGCGTACTGCTCGAGGGGGAGCGCACTCAGGAGTGGCAGGTGGTCGTGGGGAAGGAGCAGCGCTTCTTGAACGCGCAGAGCGCTTTTCTGTGGACGGCACAGGGAGAGGAGCGGCTCGGCACGGTCGTCACCCTGCACGACGTGACCGAGCTGCGCCGCACGACGCTCGAGTTGGCCCGGGTGCGCGACGCCGCCGAGGCGGCCAACCGCGCCAAGAGCACCTTCTTGGCCAACATGAGCCACGAGCTGCGCACGCCGCTGGCGGTCATCATCGGCTACGCCGAGATGGCTCAGGAGGATGTGGACGCGGGCGAATATGGCGCTGTGATCAGTTCCCTGGAGCGCATACAGCAATCGAGCCACCACCTGCTGGCGCTCATCGGCCAGATTCTCGACATGGTCAGGATCGAGGCGGGAAAGGTGGACGTTGACGTGGGGTGGTTCGACGGCGACGAGCTGATCCAGGCCGTTGTCGCCGACGCCCACACGTTGGCCCGCCGCCAACACAATGAGTTCCACGCTCACATCGTGCCCGTCGGGCCGATGTACAGCGACCGGGCGAAAGTGCGCCAGATCCTGCACACGCTGCTGGAGAACGCCGCCAAGTTCACCCACGAGGGACGAATTGCCCTCAGGGTGACGGTCGAGCAGGATGCCTCTGGGCACGAGTGGGTGTGCTTTCGCGTGTCCGACACGGGCGTGGGCATTGCGCCCGACAGGTTGGAGGCCATTTTCCGCCCCTTTGAACAGGCGGACACCTCCATGACGCGCCACTACGGGGGCATAGGCTTGGGGTTGCCCATCGCCCGCCACTTCTGTGAGCTGCTGGGAGGCTCGATCCACGTCGAGAGCGTGCCCGGCGGGGGCAGCACGTTCACCGTCCGGCTGCCCAAGGTGGCACCGGCCTCGGGGGAAGAAGCACCTGAAGCGAGCCCGGAATCCGAGACTTCGGAGTGAGCCTCCGGGCGTGTTCCGCATTTGAAGAACTCTGTGGTAGAGGGGAAACGGGCTTACGCCGTGGGTTCTCGAGTGGAGGGGAGTCGATGAGTGGAACGGTGCTCTCCGCGCTCCTGGTGGCCCTTGGGCTCTTCGTTGCGGCCCTCCCCTTGCGCGCCGAGCGCCATGGGCTGGCCGGGCGTTTCATGGCCGCAACGCTCCTGGGGCGCGCGGTGGCCCTGGTGGGGGGCGCGCTGGTCGCGTTGTGGGAGGGCTGGCCCGAGCGGGCGGGCTTGTGGCTCTTCGCCGCCGGCATCGCCGCGGGCGGCGTCTTTCTCCTCGCCTTCACGGCCGCCTTCCTGAACCGCCTCCCGGCGCGCTTCGGGCGGTGGATCGCGGCCGGCTTCGTTCCCCTCGCCCTCTGGCTCTTGACAGCCCGTCACACCTCCCCCGTGGTCATCTTCCGCTCCGTTCCCCTGGAGGCCGGTGGCCTGCGCCCCTTGGCCTGGCTCTCGCCCATGATCTTCCTCTACATCCTCCTGCCCACCGTCATCGTGGCCCTGCTCCTGCTCCCGCCCCTCGCGCGACAGCCGAGGCGCGCGCGCTGGCGGCTGCTCTCGGTCGGGCTGGTGTTGGCGGTCACCCTGGCCTCGCTGCCGGCCACAATGTGGTTCAATGTGCTGACCTTGCTCGTGGCAGTCTTGGTCCAGTCGTTGGCGTTTCTGTTCATGGCGGTGGCCTTCTTCAGGCTGGACGCGCACTCCCACCTCTTCACCGCCGATTTGGTGCTCGACCGGCTGACCACGCCGGTGTTGGTGCTCGACGAGGCGATGCGCGTGGTGGACGCCAACACGGCTGCGGCCTCAGGGCTTCAGATGACGTGCGAGGCGATGGTGGGCTGCCCGCTGGACCGTGTCTGTCCGGTGTTGGCCGAGGCGCTCAGGGAGGGGGTGACCATCGACACCCGGCTGGAGATGAAAGGGCGCACGTTTGCTGTCACGCTCTCTCCTCTGCTGGTCTCCGGCGGCCGCGGTACGTGGCAGGTGGTCATCCTCCACGACGTGACGGAAGCCCACCGCATGGCCCAGGCGTTGGCGCGCGCCCGGCGCGATGTGGAGCTGCTCCAACAGCAGTGGCAGGCTGTGGTGGAGCAGTTGCCCCAGCTTGTGGCGCTGTTGGACGGGGCGGGCCGCCTTGTGCGCGCCAACCGCGTGCTGCACGAGTGGACGGGCCATGAGAGCGCGGAGAACACGCCCCTCCACGATGCCCTCCACCCGGGCTGTGCTCACCCCGACTGCTACGTGGACGTTCTGTGGCGTGCCGCCCGGGAAGAAGTGAGCCGGGGCGGGGCGTGGCAACACGAGGTCAGTGATCCGGTGCTCGGGCGCCATCTGATCTACCATTTCATGCCCCTGACCGTGGAAGGGGACGAACGTCCCCAGCACGTGGCCATGGTAGTGGAGGACATCACGCAGCGGTACCAGTATGAGGAAGAGCTGCGGCGTGCGCGCGACGCCGCCGAGGCGGCCAACCGGGCCAAGAGCACCTTCCTGGCCAACATGAGCCACGAGCTGCGCACGCCCCTGAACGCCATCATCGGCTACAGCGAGTTGCTCTACGAGGATGCCGTGGAGAGCGGGGACGAGATGTTGGCCGAGGACCTGCAGCGCATTCAGGCGGCCGGCCGCCACTTGCTTGGCCTCATCAACGGTGTGTTGGACCTCTCCAAAATCGAGGCCGGCCGCATGTCGGTCACCCTCGAGGAGGTGGCCGTGCGCGACGTTACCGACGCGGCCGTGTACACGGTAACCGGCCTGGTGGAGGACAACGGAAATGTGCTCGAGTACCACATCGCCGACGACGTGGGCGTGATTCGGACGGACGCCACGAAGCTGCGCCAAATTCTCGTGAACTTGCTCGGCAACGCGGCCAAGTTCACCGAGGGCGGGCGAGTCTCGCTCCGCATTTGGCGCGAAGCGGACCGGGGAGGAGAAGAGGTGGTCTTCGAGGTGGCGGACACCGGCGATGGCATCCCGCCCGAACTGCTGCCCTCGCTCTTCGAGCCCTTCACACAGGCGAAGCCCTCCCGCGAGCACAAGGTTCAAGGCACCGGCCTGGGCCTGGCGATTACCAAGGCGTATGTGGAGATGCTGGGGGGCACCATCGAAGTTTCCAGCCAAGTCGGACGGGGAACCACCTTCACGGTGCGCCTGCCGGCCTCCCCGGAGGTTCGAGGAGGACCCGAAGTGGGGGAACGGGAGGAAACATGAGCACACGGGTGCTGCTGGTGGAGGACAACGAGCTCAACCGGAACATGTTGAGCCGGCGGTTGCAGCGGCGCGGGTTCGACGTGATCACCGCGGAGGACGGCGTGGAGGCGCTGGAGCTCGCCCGCCGCGAGAGGCCCGACATCATCCTGATGGACATGAGCCTGCCCCGCATGGACGGCTGGACGGCCACGGCTCGCCTGAAGCAGGACCCGGAGCTGGCGAACATCCCGGTTATCGCGCTCACGGCCCACGTCATGTTGGAGGACCGCGAGAAGGCCCTGCGCGCCGGGTGCGACGAGTACGAGACGAAGCCGGTGGATTTCAAGCAATTGCTGCGGAAGATCGAGCGCCTGCGGCTTCGGGGTTCCCGGGAGTGAAGTCACGCGAGGGAGTAGACCACCCACCCCGCTCCGCGCTGCCAGTCGATCTCGGCCTCGAGCACCCCCGGCTGCTCGAAGAGGAGGCCGCGCACGGCGGCCGCACAGCCGCTTCAGGTCATGCCTTCGATGGCGAGCGTAGCTCTGCGCGGCGACGTCAGGTTCGATGTCGGCGCTGCCGGAGCACCCTGTGCGGGCTGGGCCGGCGCTGCTTCGGGGGCCAGTGAGCGGTAGACGAGCGTGGGGGTGACGTAGGTCAACAGCACATAGCTTGCCGCGAAGCTGATCAGCGCCACACTTGGGAACAGCCACACGTGGCGCTGATGTTGTGTGACGTCGCAGGTCTGTCGGCTGCGCCGCAGGGTGACGGCGAGGCCGGCCAGCGTGAACGTCGCCCCTGCGGCCAAGAAGTAGAGCCGGTATTGGATCAGGCCGAACAGGAAGATGGCCCCTGTGAGCCCGAGCAGGGCGGCCACGGTGGGGCCCAAACAGAATGACCCCGCCGCTCACGCCCCAACGGGTGCCCGGGTTGCTCTGAGGCAATTTCGGCGCGGGCATGGCATCATCCTCCCACATGTGATTTCCGCGTTGGGTTCACCGTAGCTCCACCATGAGAGGGGGAGAGGGCAGCGGAACCGCTTCTATACCCCATCCCCCCTACAGGATAAAGAGTGGCAGAAGACTCCCTCCGTGTCAAATACAAGCTTGGGCTTGGGGGACTGAGGAGATTGTGCTGCGGGCAATGCCCGCGCGTCTCGCGAGTGGGGTGAGGGGGCGGGGTATCAGGGTGATGGCGCGTGAGGAAGGCCCAGCTCGGCTTTCAGGCGCTCGATGCGCTTCGCCTCGCCGCGGGCCCCCAACTTCTGCACGATCTCCTCGGCTTGCGCCAAGAAGTGCGCGGCCTCCTCCACACGGCCGGACTTGGCCTCCACGCGCGCCAGCTCGACCAGCAGGCGGGCTTGTCTGTAGGCTTCAGTTTCAATCTCGTAGCTTTTTTGAAGCTCAATACGGGCCAATTCGTAATCACCTTGGGCTTCGGCCAATAGACCGTAGAAACGGTGAAGAAAGAAGGTGGTTGTGGGATCCAACTCTTGTACTTGATCTTCATAACTACGAAGCTGTTCAGCTAATGTCATAGCATCTTTCATTTTGTCGAGATAAATGGCTGTCTCACCTTTTAATGAAATAACTAACAGAAGCATGTTGAGAGGTATATTGGTTTGGTTTTCTAATTCTAGAATGTAATTCAATTCTCTCTCCGCACTATCCCATGCTTCCTGAGACATATAAAGTTGAGCCAGAGTCTGTCTTACCCACGTTTGTAGAAATCTACTGTCCAGCCGATCGGCTAAACTTTTGGCCTTTGTCAGCACTACATTTGCCTCTGTAAATCTTCCTAACAAAGTATATAACATGCCGGTATTTATGAATGCCAAAGCCAATCCTTCGTAATCGCCGATACGCTCTTGGATTTGAGCTGCTTGTTGATAAAAATCAAGGGCATCCTGCCAAAGCCCTTGCACGCTATGGAGGACGGCCAAATTCATGTTGGTACGTGCAATTTCATCGAGGTGTCCCAATGCCTCTCGAATGGCTAGAGCCTCTCGGGTGTAGCGCACGGCTGTCTTGAGGTCACGCCGTTGGAAGGCGAGCCCTCCCAAGCGGTTCAACACGGCGGCGGTGACCGCCTGACTGCTCCGCCGGGCCAGCTCTAGGGCCTTGGTAAGCCACTGGTGGGCCCCGTCGAACTGCCCCATGCGGAAGAGCACCCAGCCGATGTCGCTGCAGGTGGCCGCCAGCTCGGCCTCCTCGTCGCCCGCGCCTTCGGCTTGGAGCAACCCGTGGGCGGTCCGCAGGGCCTCCAGCGCCTCGGCGTAGAGCCCCTGGCGCTCGAAGGTGGTGCCGATGCGCCGCCAGAGGGAGGCCTGGAGCAGGCGGCGGGCCCCGTCGCCTTGGGTCACGGCCTCGAGGGCCCGGCGGTAGGCTGCCCGCGCCTCCTCGTAGCGCCCCACGAAGCTCAACACGTCCCCCAAGCCCGACTCGATGGCCACCAGTTGGCTGAGACTTGTTTCGCCCTGTGCGGTCAAGGCCCGGGCGCGCTCGAAGAAGGCAATGGCCTCGTGGTTGGCGTAGCGGGCGGCGGCCTTCTGGCCGGCCCGGATCAGGTAGGGGAGGGCTCGCTCCGGCTCCGCGCTCCTGGCGTAGTGGTGGGCGAGCATTTCCACGTAGTCGTCGCTGTCGGGCGGCGAGAGGCGTTCCAGCGCTTGGGCCACCCGCAGGTGAAGGGCTTGCCGGTCGGCCACCAGCAGGCTGTTGTAGATCACGCCGTGGGCGATGCGGTGTTGGAAGGTGTACTCCAGCGTGGGCGCGTCGGGCAGGCGCTGGAGGAAGCGGGCCTCCACGAGCGCTTCCACCCGGGCCATGAGGGGTTCCGCGCCGGCGGCGGACTCCAAACACTCCTCAAGGAGCCGGAAGGGCACGCGCCGGCCGATGACGGCCGCCACGCCGAGCACCTCGCGCAGGGAGGGCGCCAGCCGGGCGTAGCGGGCCATGACGATTTCCTCGACCGTGCGGGGCACGGCGATCTCTTCCAGGGCCTGTTCCGTGGTGGCCCGCCAGCGGCCCTCCTCGCGCACGAGCACACTGGCCTCGATGAGGGCCCGCAGGAGCTCTTCCAAGTAGAGGGGAATGCCCTCGGAGTAGGCCACGATGTCCTGTCGCAGGCGGGCGGGGAGCTCCGGCCGGTCGAGGAGCAAGTCGAGCAGGCGGTCCACCTCCTCGGGCGAGAGGGGGGCCAGCTCCACGATGCGGTGGGCCCCCGGGGCGGCCCGCGCCAGCAAGGCGTGCCAGTCCCGCTCCCCGCTGCGGGCACTGCGGCTGCTGCAACAGAAGAGCACGGGCTCCTCTTCCAGGCCGACGATGAGGTGTTCCACCAGCTCGGCCGAGAGGTCGTCGGCCCAGTGGAGGTCCTCCAACACCAACACGAGGGGGCGCGAGCGGGCCTCGGCCCGCAGGAACTCGGCCACGGCCCCGAAGACGCGCTGTTTGAGCTGCTGGGGCGAGAGGTGTTCCAGGGACGTGGGCAGGGCCACATCGGTGGCCAGCAGGTGGAGGATGAAGGGCACCAGCTCCTCCCACCGGTCGGGCACGAGCCGGCGCAGGCGCGTCTCCACTTGTCGCCGCGTGGTGGCCGGATCCTGCCCGAAGGGCACGCCGAAGTAGCGCTTCAGCAGATCGCCGAAGAGCCCGTAGGGCACGTTGTGGGTGTGTTCGTAGCACCCGGTGCTGATGGTGGTGTGCTCGAAGGGGAGCCGTTCGAGGTATTCAGCCAGGAGGCGGGACTTGCCGATGCCGGCCTCGCCCACCACCAGGACGACGCCACGGCGCCCGTCGCCCAAGCACTGGGTCACGCCCTCGAGGGCCTTCAGCTCCTCTTCCCGTCCCACGAGGGGGGCCACTAACCCCGGTATGCTCAGCCCCCGGGCGCGGCCGGGGGTTACGCGCGCGCGGCGCACCTCATAGGCCCGCACGGGCACCGGATATCCCTTCAAGTGGAGCTCGGGGAGCTCCCGGTACTCGATGTAGGCGCGGGTGGCCTCTTGGACCGCCTCGCTCACCAGGATGTGGCCCGGCTGGGCGGCGTGTTCCAGGCGGGCCGCCAAGTTCACCGTGTCCCCGATAACCGTGTAGGCGCGGAAGTGGTCGGTGCCCACCTCGCCGGCAACCACCTCGCCGGCGTTGATGCCGATGCGCAGGCGGATTTCTGTGCCGTACTTGGCCCGTGCCTCCTCGTTGAAGGCGCGGATGGCCTCCTGCATGGCCATGGCCGCCCAGACGGCGTGGAGGGCGTGCTGTTCCAAGGGTGTGGGGGCGCCGAAGATGGCCATCAGCCCGTCCCCCGTGAACTTGTCCACTGTGCCGCCGAAGCGGTCCACCTGGGAGGCCAGGTGGCGCAGGGCCTGGTCCACCAGCACGTAGATCTCCTCGGGGTCCATGCGGGTGGAGAGGGCCGTGAAGCCGCTGATGTCGGCGAAGAGCACGCTCACCTTCCGGCGTTCCCGCCGGCCCCCTGTGGCGTCGGCGGCGAGGGCCCGGTGATCCCGCAGGGGGTAGGCGCACGTGCTGCAGAAGTGGGAGGAGGGGAGATTGAGGGCATGACACTGGGGACAGGCGCGCGGCAGCTCGGCGCGGCAGGCCGCACAGTGGCGGGCGCCGCTCAGGTTGGTGGTCCCACAGCGGACGCACGTCCTCCCCAAGTCGCGGCCACATTGCCCACAGAACCGGCTGGTGGCGAGGTTCTCGAATTGGCAGGCCGGGCAGCGTTGCAGCAGATAGGGTGGGTGTTCAAAGGCCATAGAGCACCAGGCAATCGGTTCGAGTTCACAAGCCCTCGGGCACCTCCCGACCGGCCGCCGGAGCTCTTCGCGTTTGCACCTGGTGGGGGGCGAACGGCCGCCACAAGGGGATGGGCGCCCCGCTATTGTAGCACAGGTGGGGGAGGAGGAGCAAGCGGGACACCGGTGCCCTGAAGTTTTTCAACGAACCGATATGTGCGTTCAGGTGGCAATCAGCCCGAGCAGACAAACGCACCGGGCGGGGAGTGCAAGCCCCCGCCCGGTGCACGGCACGGCTCATGTGAGAGGTGGCACCTGGACGACAATTGCGCGTGCGCTGAAACACGTGGCGCCCCGGGACCCCCTTGCTCAGGGCAGGATGCCCACGGTGACCGTCACGCTCTCCAGGGGGCCGCCAGCCCAGACCCATGTGCTGCCACTCCATGCCCACTTGCCAGTGCCGGCCCAGACCCATGTGTCACCAGCCCAGACCCATGTGCCACCAGCCCACACCCATGTGCTGCCAGCCCAGACCCATGTGCCACCAGCCCACACCCATGTGTCACCAGCCCACACCCACTTGCCACCAGCCCAGACCCATGTGTCACCAGCCCACACCCATGTACTTCCATCCCACACGAAGTAATTCTCCGGCAGGGGCGGGGCGTCGCTGATGTAGAAGAGGCCGGCGTCCTGGTCGTACTCGGTGTAGCCCTCGTAGTGGGTGCCGGAGGCGGTCACGTCCAGGTCGGCGTTGATGTCCAGGCCGTTGTTGGCCGAGCGGCGTTCCACGTCGGCGAAGACGGCGTCCCACGCTTGGACTTTGCCGGCGCCCTGCTCCCAGATGGTGTAGATGGCGCGGTTGCCCGTCTCATCGACGGCCAGGGCAGCCGTGTCCTGGAGGCGGGCCTTCACCTCGTCGTTGGTCAGGTCGGGGTTCTGCTCCAACATGAGGGCCACCAGGCCGGAGACCTGGGCGGCGGCCATCGAGGTGCCGCTGAGCTGGAAGTACCCGATCTTCTCGCGGCCCCAGCGGACCACGGGCACGTCGTCATCGTCGTCGTCATCGTGGCCCTCACCATCATCATCGTCGCCGTCGTCATCGTTGCCCAAGAAGCGCTGGGCCAACGCCGACTTCATGGGCATGGGGCCGGTGATCTTCCAGCCGGGGGCCAGCACGTCGGGCTTCACGAAGCGGGACTCCGTCGGGCCACGGGCGGAGAAGTCGGCCAACTCGTCGGCGCCCGAGTCGGTGAAGCGCGCTTCCTTGTACGCGCCCACGGTGATCACGTAGGGCACGTTGCCGGGCACGCCCACGCTGGCCGGCGTGGGCCCGTCGTTGCCGGCGGCCACGACGACCACCAGCCCGGCCTGCCACGCGCGCATCACCGCCTGGCCCAAGGGGTCAACCCAGTAGGGCACTTCGACGGGCGCGTAGAGGGAGAGGTTGAGCACGTCGATGCCGTAGACATCGCGGATGCTCACGATCCAATCGATGGCCGCGATCACGTCCGCGTAGGTGCCGCTCCCGTCCGCGCCGAGGGCACGGGCCACCACCAAGTTCACGCCCGGCGCCACGCCGGCGTAGACCGTGCCACCATCCTCCTCTTCAGCCGGGGTGCTGTCGGCGATGATGCCGAGCACGTGCGTGCCGTGGCCGAAGGGGTCCTGGCTCTTCTTGGCGTTGGGGTCGATGAAGTCCTTGTAGAGCACGAACCGGCCCGTGCGGCGGTCCTTGTAGAAGAGGCTGCCGTCCTGGGGCGCGCCGGCAGGCCGCCCGCCCCGGCCGCGCTTGAGCTTGGGGGTAAAGGGCATGCCCGTGTCCACCAAGGCCACGGTCACCCCACGGCCGGTGATGCCTTGCTCGTGGATTTCGTTCACCCCGGCAGCGGCAGACGCATAGTGGCCTTCGGGCAGCGTGCGCCGCGCGCGGCGGTCGGGCTGGGAGGTCACCTGCACCTTGCGGTTGGGCCACACGGCGCGTACAGCCGGATCGCGGCGGAGGCGCGTCACCGTGTCGGCGGTCACGCGAGCGGCCACGCTGTCGATGATGGAGAGAGGGCGGAGAACAGTGCCGCCGTAGGCAGCAACCAATTGGGCGGCCGCCTCGCTGCTCTGCGCCTGCACGATGACCTCGACGGGGGATGTGGCGACTGGCGAGGAGAAAGTAATGCCCAGGAGAACGGCGAGGAAGAGAACCAGGGTTAGCCACCGAAAAGCACGTCTGTGATGGGACATTGCTCCACCCTCCTCTGTGTTGAACGGTTGATCGTCGGCGAGGGTGACACTTTCAACGTTGAAAAGGCCACCCCGATACCCCTGTTATGATGGTTTTTGTGACGTGCATTGATACCTTGGTGTGACAGCAGTCCGGTGAAGTGTCAGGTGAGGGGATACCGGTCCACAAAAAAACTGTGCCCGGCGCGCCGGGCACAGTTCACGATCCGAAGCCTGTCTGCGTGCAAACAACAAACAGCGGATCCCTTCGGCAGCCCGGCCGCCCTAGCGTGTGTGACACACGCCGTAGGCCCTCGGCTTTGCGCACCTGCCTTTCGACAGGATTGCCCTTTCGGAAGATCCGTCTTTCAAGATATATGGACTTCAATTGTAGGGTAACACACCCCGGGGAAAAAGTGCATAGTACGTTGGGGCTAAGGGGATGGGGCCAAAGTACTGTGGCACCCCTTTCACGCCGCGCGGGCGCGCAGCCCTCGCCAGGCCAAGGCCAGGCCAAAGCCCGCGGCCTGGACGAGCACGATGGTGGCCCCCGAGGCGGCGTCGGCGTAGAAGCTGACCAACATCCCCAGCGCCCCGGTGCCGGCGCCGATCAGGGCCGAGAGGAGCATCAGGCGGTCGAAGGCGTCGGTGAGCAGTCTGGCCGTGATGGCCGGAATGACCAGGGCGGCCGCGATGAGGGTCACGCCGAGAATCTGGAGGGAGGCGATCAGCGTGGCCGCCAGCAGGAGGGCGAAGAGGGTCTCCACCCACGTCGTGCGCACCCCGTAGACGTGCGCGGTTTCGGCGTCGAAGGTGGTGAAGAGCAGGTGTTTGTAGAAGGCCAGGATCATCAGCGTCACCAACACGGTCACCCCGGCGACCACCACCACGTCTTGGGGGGAAACCCCCAGCACGTTGCCGAAGAGGGCGGCGTCGAAGGAACGGGTGAAACGGCGGTATCGACTAATGATGGCCACCCCCACGGCGAAGCTGGCCGTAGTGACGACGCCAATCACCGCGTCGGCCTTGATGGTCGTTCGGCGTGCCATCTCGTTGATGAGCACCGCGGCCAGAAAGCCCCACAGGCCGGCGCCCACGTAGAAGTTCCACTGCATCATGAAGGCCACGACGGCACCGCCGAAGATGGCGTGGGCCAGGCCGTGGCCGATGTAGCTCATGCCGCGCAGCACGATGAAGACGCCGAGCAGCCCGCAGAGCCCGCCGGCCAAGGTGGCCGCCAGGAACCCGTTGCGGAAGAACTCGAAGGCGAAGGGACGCCACAGTTCTGTCATGGGGGCACCTTGTCCGCCAGCAGATCGTGGTACGAGTGGCCGTGGGGCTTCTGGTAGACCAGTCTCAGCCCGTTGTGGTGGACGACCACCATGTCAGCCCGGTACGTGCGGTTGAGGATCTCCTCCACCAGCACCTGTTCGGGTGGCCCTTGGGCCACCAGCTCCCCGTTGAGGCAGAACATCCAGGGCACGTGGGCAGCAGCCGTGTTCAAGTCGTGGGTGGAGATGAGAATCGTCTTGCCCTGGCGGTTGAGCTCGGCCAGCAGGTGCAACACCTGTTCGGCCGTGTGCATGTCCACGCCGGAGGTGGGCTCGTCCAGAATGAGCAGTTCGGGGTCGGCCATGAGGGCGCGGGCGAGGAAGACTCGCTGCTGCTGCCCGCCCGAGAGCTCCCGAATGTGACGCCCCCGCAAGTGGGCGATGCCGAGCTGTTCGAGGAGCTCGACCATGCGCTCGTGGTCCTGCCGGCGGTACCACGGCCAGTAGGGCGCATGTCGGAGGCGCCCCATGAGCACCACCTGCTCGACGGTGACCGGGAACGTCCAATCGATGGCGTTGAGCTGGGGCACGTATCCCACGGGCATGGTTGGCCGGCCCTCCACCGGCTGGCCGCCGACCAGCACGCGGCCGCGTGTGGGCCGCAGCAGGCCGAGGAGCAAGCGCAGGAGAGTAGTCTTCCCGGCGCCGCTGGGGCCCACGAGGGCAGCGAACTGCCCCGGCCGGAGCTCGAGGGAGATGGCCCGCAGCACGGGCCTTTTGCCATAGCCGAACCACACATTTTCCAAGTGGACGAGCGGCGCGTGCCGGCTCACTGTTCGCCTCCTTCAGCGCCCGTAGCGCACGTTGGTGTCCGGCCCGGGCACATTGCTCGCGTCGAAGTCGGCAATGAGACTCGGGTCTCCGCCCAAGGACTCGGCCATGATGCGCAGGTTCTCGACCATGAGGCCAAAGTAGGAGTGAAGCGGGTCGCCGGCCTCGCCGGGCAGGTCGTCGTCCCGCAGGTCGTCCACGTAGCGGGCGCCTGTCTCCCGGGCGATCTGCTCCAGCACCGTGGAGGGGAAGACCTCGGAGCCGAAGATGGCCGGCACGCCCGTGGAGCGAATCTGCTCGATGAGCTTGGCTACCTCTTGGGCCGAGGGCTCCGAGAAGTCGGCCGGCTGGATGGCACCAATGACCTCCATGCCGTAGCGGGGTGCAAAGTAGGCCCACGAGTCGTGGTAGGTGAGCAGCTTGCGGTTGCCGGGCGGGATGCTCTCCACCGTGCGGCGGATGCGCTCGTCAAGCTCTTGGATGCGCGCCTCGAAGGCCGCGTAGTTGGCCCGGTAGGTCTCCGCGTTGGCCGGGTCCCGTTCGATCAGGGCGTCGCGCGCCAGCTCGGCGTACCGCAGGGCGTAGATGGGGTTGAGCCACAGGTGGGGGTTGGGGTCGCCGGCCTCGCGCGGAAAGGAAAAGTCGTACACGTATTGGTCGGGCGTGATCGTCTGCTCGCCGAGCAACAGCATTTCCGCGTCCTCCCGCTTGTTCTTCTCGGCCAGCCGGAGGGCCGGCAGTTCCAGGTTGAGGCCGTTGAGGACGATGAGATCGGCTTGGGCGATCCGGCTCACGTCCGAAGGGCTGGGCTCGAAGGTGTGAGAGTCCACTCCCTCGGGAATAATGCCCACCACCTCGATGGCCTGCCCGCCCACGTTGTAGACAATGTTGGTGATGGGCGAGACCGTGGTGACCACGAGGAGCCGTTGGTTCGCCGGGCTGCCGGGCTCCCCAGAACCGCCACACCCGGCGGCGATGAGTGCGAGGGCCAACGCGGTGAAAACGAGCACTGTTTTATGCCTCATGACTTCTCTCCTGTGCGTGGCATTCGGCGCAAAGGCCGTGAATGGCCAAGTGGGTTTCGTCGGGCGTGAAGCCGTGAGCGGCCACGATCTCCCGCAGGACTGTGCTCAGGGGTTCGGCCGGGACGGCCTCCACGCGGCCACAGCGCAAGCAGACGAGGTGGTGGTGGGGCTCGGCCGTGGCCACTTCATATTCGTTCGGGCGGTTGGGGGCGCTGAAGCGCCGGATGAGCCCCAAGGAGACGAGCAGCTCCAAGGTGCGGTAGACCGTCGAGAGGTCCACGTAAGGGGAGCTCTTTTGCACGTAGGCCAAGACTTGTTCGGCAGTTACGTGTCCGCCCAAGTGGTACACGGCCTCCAAGATGAAAAGCCGCTGGGGCGTGAGGCGATATCCGGCCGAGCGAATGACTTCCGACGCCTGGTGGTAGCAACTCACGGGGTGCCTCCTGGAACCGAAATTCGCGCGGAAGGCGGGCTGGGGAAACACGCCCTTGTGTCCCCGGCCCCGACCACGTTTCCGACGTGGCCGGGGGAAGTGTATCACAAGACCTTGTATGTGCAAATATTTGCAGTTCCAAGCCTGTGCATGAGACGGGTTGCTCCGTTAGGGGGATGCACGTTGGGCCGCCTAAGGGCGGAGCCTGCGAATTTGCACGCCACACCACATTGATATACACTCTGTACACTGATGAGGGGGGCAGCCGTTTTTCTTTGTCCGGTACATGTGATACATTTCACGAGTTTGCCTAGTCGGTCGTGCCTTTGGCCTGTGAGAGCGGACGGGAAGAGGCGCGTGTGCCCGGCCCTCTTCCTGTTGCCGGTGTGATGTGAACAGGCAGGATTCGGAACGGCTCCCCAAACTCATCATGTCGAGGAGGAAACAATCCATGCAGACCTACACGGAGATCGTCTTCGACCGGACGTGGCACGACCACACGGCCCTCTTGGCCATCAACCGCCCCCACGAGTACAACTCCTACACGCTGACCACCCTGCGCGAGATGGTGAGCGCCATCGAGGAAGCCATGTGGGACGATGACATTCAGTTCATCGTGCTCACCGGCGTGGGGGACAAGGCGTTCTGCACGGGTGGCAACGTCCACGAGTACGCCGAGGAGTACACGCGCAAGTCCTCCGACTTTTGGAAGTGGGGGGAGATCTACGGGCGCGTCTTCGACATGATCATGCACTGCGGCAAGCCGGTGATTGCCCGGGTAAACGGCGCGGTGGCCGGAGGTGGTTTCGAGTTCGTGGCGGCCTGTGACTTGGCCATCGCCAGCGACAACGCCCGCTTCATCTCCCCGGGGCCCCGCGTGGGCATGACCTCCGTCGGCGGCCTGTCCCAGTGGCTGCCGCTCCACATCGGCGTGAAGCGCACGGCCGAGATTGTCATGCTGAGCACCGAGATCGACGCCCAAACAGCCCTCGAGTGGGGCGTAGTGAACGCCGTCGTCCCGCCCGACGAGCTCGACGACAAAGTCCGCGAGTTCCTGGACCGCATGTTGAGCCTGTCGCCCTCCAGCCTCTGGTATTTCAAAGTCCACCTCAACTGGTGGCGCGATCTCATCTGGCGCCTCACGTGGGAGCACGCTAAGGCGTGGTTTTCCCTCAACATCGGCGGGGTGGAGCCGAGCGAGGGGCTGTGGGCCTTCAAGGAGCGCCGGCCCGCCCGCATGAAGGAGATTCGCGACCGCATTGGCGAGGGCATGGACCCCCGCTTTCCCTTCGGTCCTCTCATGAAGCGCTGCGGGGTGTGCGGCACCGAGTTCTTGCCCGAGAATTCCAAGTTCTGCTTGCACTGCGGCGCGGCGCTGTGAGGTGATGAAGATACAAGGTGGGCGTCAACGCAGGGCGGCCTTTCAGGCCGCCCTCAACGTTCTCCTGGGGCGAGGCGATCTCAGGTTCGGCAATGCCCTCGTCCCGGTGAAGGACAAGAGGGGGAGGCATCATGGCAGGCCCGAGGGGAGTGATGTGGGCAGTGGTGGCACACCTCCAGAGCCGCGCGAGGGGCCGGGTGGTGCTGTTCTTCATGGCCGTGAGCGCGCTGTTGGGGGGCGTGGTGTTGCCCGCCGGCAGCGCGCGCCTGCGGGCCCTTTCGGGCGGCGTGGGCCCGCTCGACGTGCGCCCCTTCTACACGCCTGCCCAAGCGTATGCGGCCCTCGCCGCTTACGGTGAGGCCGGACGAGCCACCTACCGCACAGGGGCGCTGACGGCCGACATGGCCTTCCCCCTCGCGTATGCGCTCTTCCTGAGCCTGGCCGTGGCGTGGCTGTGCCGGCGTGCAGGCGACCCCGACGTGGCGTGTGGGTGGCCGCTGTACCTGGTTCCCCTGGTGGCCGGTGCCCTCGACGTGATGGAAAACGTGAGCGTGGCCGCCATGCTCTGGCGGTACCCCAAGTTCTCGCCGGCGTTGGCTTGGGTGGCCGCCGCCTTCACCGCGATGAAGTGGGTGGCCGTGGCCCTGAGCCTCGGGGCGCTGGCCGTGGCCGCGTGGCGGGCGGCGAAGGCGGCCTGGGCGAGCCTTCACTGACGTCGCTCCTCCCACATGAGGCTTTCCCGGACCGATCAACGTTGTCAGGCCCTGCGTGGACGGCTGGCCCGTTTTCCCCGAAATCGGGAGCCGGGGTATAATCACACGTGGTCGTCGTGGGTGTGTCGAGTGATGAGGACCGGCAGGCCCTTCTTCCATCCCCGCCACCGGAGGCCGGCCCACACGGGTGGATCTCGAAGTTGAGGGAATGGGTGAGCGTTTGAGAGGACGCAGACAGGTGGCCGTCGCCCTGGCATGGGGAGGGGTGGCCGCCGGCGTGGGCGTGTTGGCGGCCCTGAGCCTCGGCCGCGGACCGGGGAGCACGCGGGATCTCGTGATCCTCGCCTTGTCGGCCGGGGGAGTGCTGGCGTTGGCCTTTCGCTCGGCAAGCAACACCACTGTGGCCCGCCAGACTTCGCTGCCGGCCGTGATCTGGGAGGGGCTCACGGAGCGCCCCTGGCGCGGTGTCGCCTTCACGGGAGCCTTTGTGCTCTTAGCCTCCGTCCTGCGCCGTCTGCCTCACATGGCCCCGTCGGACGATTTCACCGCCGTCACCGCCACCTGGGTGATCGCCTTCCTCTTCTACGTGTTGGCCGTCGCCCCCCCGCGCCCTCGCCCGCGCCACGACTGGAGCATTTGGTGGGAGGTGAACCGGACCAATGTCTTCATGCTTGTGGCCATTGTAGGGACTGCCCTAGTGCTGCGCACGTGGGGGTTGGAGCGGGCACCGGCCACGCTGGCCGGCGACGAAGCCACCTTTGCCCAAGAAACCCTCCGCGTCCTCCGGGGTGAGCTGCGCAACCCCTTCATGACGGGATGGCTTTCCCAGCCCACCATGACCTTCTTCTACACGGCCCTGAGCGTGCGCCTGTTCGGGGTGTCCGCCGTGAGCTTGCGGCTCCCGTGGGCACTTGTCGGGACTCTCTCCGTCCTGGTCACCTTCTGGCTGGTGAGCCGGCTGAAGGGCGGGTACTTGGGCATGGTGACCGCGGCGCTGTTGGCCACCTATCACCTGCACGTCCACTACTCGCGCCTCAACCTGAACAACATCGCCGACCCCCTCTTCATGGGGCTGGCGCTGTTGTGGCTCATGCGGGCGCTCGACAGGCGCAGCCCCCTGGACTGGGTGTTGGCCGGCGCGGCCGCAGCCGGAGCGCTCTACGGCTACACGGGGGGACGGCTGGTCATGGTCGTGGCCCTGCTCGTGCTCCTCTACCACTGGGCCGGAAGGGGGCAGCGCTTCTGGGCCGAGCAGCGCGTTGGCCTGTTGAGCGCCGTGGGCAGCTTCATCATTGTGGCCGCGCCCATGCTCCAGTTCGCCTACCGTTTCCCCGACGAGTTCAACGGGCGCATCAACCAGGTCGGCATTTTCCAGAGCGGCTGGCTGGCGCAGGAGATGGCGGCCCGCGGGCAGGGAGCGTTGCCCATCCTGTGGAACCAGTTTCAACGGACCCTCTTGGGCTTCCTCATCTACCCAGACCGCTCCCCCTTCTACGGCCTCCCCCGCCCGCTGCTCGACCCCCTGTTCGGGGTGCTCTTCGTCGCCGGCCTGCTCTACGCCATGTTCCGCCTGGTGGTCCCCCCGACCGACCGACGCCTCTTCCCCTTCGTGGCCTGGTGGTGGGCCGGGGTGATCTTCGGCGGCGTGCTCACCCAGGGACCGCCCTCCAGCCAACGCTTGGTCACCCTTAGCGTGCCGGTGACCTTCTTCATCGCCCTCGCCCTCTGGCGACTGGCCCTGCTGGTCCGCCGGTTCCGGGATGACGTGCCGGCCCTCCCCATCTTGTTGGCCGGGGTGCTCCTTTTCGGCCTGGTCAACGTGCGCCTCTACTTTTTCCAGTACGTCCCCTCAGCACAGTACGGGGGACCGGTGGCCAAACTGGCCATGCACGTGGCCCCCGTGCTGCGCCCTCTGGTGTCCGCACACCGTGTCTATGTCGTCGGTGCGCCCTGGTTCTTCTCGACGTTTCCCACCTTCAGCCTGTTGGTGCCCGGAGCTCGGGCGACCGACATCGTGGACCCGATCACCGTGCCCCCGGAGGGCTTGGTGCCGGAGGGCGAAGGGGCTGTCTTCCTCTTTGCCCCCGAGCGGGCCGCAGAGCTGGAGCTGGTGCGGCGGGCCTACCCTCGGGGCCGCGTGTACGAGGTTCACGTGCCGCCGCGCGGGGAGCTGGCCGGGCTCGTGTACATCATCCCTCCCTGAAGGGGTTGCGAACACCCCTCCTGCCAGACGCGCCGGCGTGAGCCGAAAGGCCAAAGGTCCCTTTGGCAATGCCGGCCGATTGTGTTAAGATGTGACTATTCCCTCGGACGTGGAACGAGATGGTCCCAAGGTGAACGTGCCCGCGTGCGGTGGGGCAGTTGGGGAGAGAGCAGGGCCCGCCTATGCACAACAACGGAGGAGACAAGCCGGTCACTCATCTGTCCAACGACGTGCTGGCCAAACGGTGTGCTGAGGAGCGGGAGCGCTTCTTCCGGCGCGAACCGGCTGACAACCGCTTCTGCTTCGAGCTCTTCCGGCGGGCCATCCTGTACCACAATCAACACGCCTGGCACATTCTCTACGAGCAGTACCACGCCCTCGTGAGCGGGTGGATTCGCCAGAGCAGCGGCTTTCAGGCCGGCCAGAGCGACTTGGAGGAACTGGTGAACTTGACGTTTACCAAATTCTGGCAGTCGGTGCCGGCCTCCAAGTTTCAACGTTTCGCCTCCCTCGAAGCGGTGCTGCAATACCTGCGCCTCTGTGCCGGCAGCGTAGTCATGGACATGGCCCGCCGGCGCAAGCACGAGAACCGGCTCACCGCCTACGAAACCGTCCTGGGGGGGATGGCCGACCATCATGACGTGGAACAAGCGGTCTTGGACGACATCACCCGCCAGCGCTTCTGGCAAGAAGTCCTCGCCCTGTTGACGAACGAGGCTGAAGAGAAGGTGGTCTTCAGCTACTTCGTCCTCGGCATGAAACCCCGACAGATCCAAGCGGCCTACCCGGAGACCTTTCCCTCCGTGGAGCTCGTGTACCAAACGAAGCGCAACGTGCTCAACCGCCTGCGGCGCTCCAAGATCCTGGAACGGTGGTTGAACGAGTGAGCCAAAAAAGGCCGGCCGCGCGTTTATACAGAGTAAGTGATTCAACTCCACCCAGCCTGCTGTTCAACACGGGTACGTTGACCCTCAGGAGGAGTTTGGGAACGGCACAGGTGTCAGGTGCGGAACACCCTTTCAACTCCATCTCTTCCCACCATATTCCCCACAGAAGTGGTGATGTGACCCGGAAAATGTGCGGGCAGAGCAAGAAGTGGAGAAGGAAGAAGGAGAAGGTGCTATGAGCGCACATGTCGATGAACGGGTACTGGAAGAGCTCCTGGCCGGCGAGGCGCCGCCCCACGTGGAGGAGCACGTGGCCAAATGCGCCCTCTGCCGGCGGCGGGCGGCCGACTTGGCCAGGGAAGAGGCCATCCTCATCCGGATGCTGTGGCGAATGTCTTGCCCCAACTCCCTGAAGCTCAGCGAGTGGGCGGCGGGCCTGTTGGCGGCACAGGAGGCTCAACAGGTGCAACGCCACGTTACTGTGTGCCCCCATTGCCGTGAAGAGGCCGCCTTGGCGCGAGAGATGCTCAGCTTCGACATTCAGGAGAGCACGCTTGCCGTGGCCAAGCGGAAAGTGCGCCGCATGGTGGCCACGCTGATGGGCGGAGAGGCGGCAACGTTGCCCACCGCCTTCGCGCTGCGGGGCGCGCCGAGCAGCGGCCGGCAGTACCAAGTGGGCCCGATTCGCGTGACCCTCGACTTGGAGCGGGAGTCGCCGGCCAACTACACCATCTTTGGGTTAATCTTGAGTGAGGCCGAGGACATCGGACACTTTGAAGGAATGCATGTGCGTTTGGAGCAACCTCCCGACCTGGAAGTGGCCACAACACAGGTTGATGATCTGGACACATTTGTCTTCGCCCACGTGACTCCCGGCACCTACATGATCGAGATCGAGACCGATGAAGGGGTCGTCGTCATCGAGAACTTAGTCGTGGGCAACGGCCAACAGTAGAGCTCGTCGTTCGAGGAGCGCCGGCGATGCCCTCCCCCGAGGTGTTGCTGGAACAGTGGGAAGCGTGTTCCCCCGCAGAGTTCCGCCGGTGGTTTGAAGCCCACGCCGATGCTCTCAGCGACGCTTTTTTCGAGGGGATGAAGGCCCGCATCTCCGAACGCTATCTCCAGGAGGACGCCAGGCGGGCCTTGGAGTTGGCCCAGAGCATTCTCCTCGCCGCCGAGCTGACCCGGCGTCCCTTCCACAGGCTCCTGGGCCTGATGGCCTTGGGAAACGTGTACGGCTTCGCCCAAGGCCGATACCAGGAGGCGCTGGAGACGTTCGAGGAGGCCCTGAACGTGGCCTCCGCGTGTGGCGCCCAGGAACACGCCCGCCGCATCCGCATGGCTCAGGTCTACGTCCTCGGTCTTCTGGGGCGCTTCGACGAGGCCATAGCCGTTGGTGAGGCTGTCTCCCGCGAGGCCAAGGAGGCCGAGAACTGGCCGGCCTACATGGGAGTGCTCAACAACTTGGCCATCGTCTGTCGGCGTCGGGGAGACCTCAATCGCGCCCTCGCCCTCCAGGACGAACACAAGCGCATCTTGGACCGCTACGTGCCCGACACCTCTGAGTATTACAGCCGCCTCTTCCGCCTCCAGCTCAACAGTTCCATTATCTACGTCCACATGAACGCCTTCCAAGAGGCCATCCAAGCCGCCCAAGAGGCCCTTCGCATTGCCGAGCAGATCATGAAGCAGCCGGCGCGGGTGGCGCGTGCGAAGGACAGCTTGGGGCTCATCTACTTCTACAAGGGCGCGTACAACGATGCTCTGGCCTACTTTCAGGAAGCGCGCCGCATCTTCGAGGCCAGCCACCTGGAGCGAGATGCAGTCATAGCTCGCCTCTTCGAGACCCGGTGCCTGCTGGCCCTCAACGACGTGGAGACGGTGGAGCAGGCGGCTTCCCACATCATCGAGTACAGCTTGAAGACCGGCATGGACCACGAGGTGGCCCTGGCTTACTTGTACCGCTCCAAAGCCCGCCGGCACATGGGGCGACTTTTGCAAGCGGCCAACGACTTGGAACAGGCCGCAATGATCTTCAAGGCCCACAACAACGAGGAGTGGCTGGGCCAAGTCTACTTGGAGCTGGCCTACGTCTTCCTGGCCACCGACAGCCTCTTCGAGGCCACACTGGCCGCAGAAGCGGCCCAGTACTATTTTGAACAGCTCGACTTGCCCCTTGAACGGGCCCAAGCGTTGCTCGTGCAGGGGCTCATGGCCGAACAGCGCAACTGGCCGGAGATGGCCCGGCGCCTCTACAGAGACGTGTTGCGCATTGGCCGGCGGGAGCAGTTGGCCATGTTGATCTATCCCGCCTGTTATGGACTGGCCCGTTTGGAGCAGCGCGTGGGACACGTGGAGGCGGCCCGTGCGCGCTTCCAACAGGCCATTCAGGCCATCGAGGAGTTGCGCGGCAGCGTGGCCGTCGAGTTGCGAGTGCCTTTCCTGGCCGACAAGCTGAAGATCTACGAACAGGCCATCGCCCTGGAGCTGGATGCCGGCACGCCCGAGACGGCCTTTCGGCTCGTCCAGTACGTCAAGTCGCGCGCCCTCCTCGACTTGCTGGGAGAAGAGCACAGCCTGCGCTTCCAAGCAGCCGATCCCCACGATCAAGAGATCGTGGAGGAGATCCACCATCTCCGCGAACGGTGGCGCTGGCTTCAGCGCAGGGCCCTCTACATCCCCATGCGCACCAAGCCCGACTCCGAGTTCGCCTTGGACCCACAGCGGCGCAAGGCATTCCTCGCCGAGGCCCAACAGTGCGAGGCCCGCCTGCGTGCTCTCTTCCGGGAGTTCCAAGTGCGTCGTACTTCCACACATGGCCTGACGCCCTCCTTGGCAGACGTGTCCGCCGAGGACGTGCGCGCCTGTTTGCCGCCGGACACGTTGTTGGTGGAGTATTTCGCCGTTGACGGCCGGCTGTGGGCGTTCGTAGTCAGTGAGGAGCACCTCCACGCCCAGGAGCTCTGCACCGTCACCCAGGTGCGCCACCTGATGGGACGGTGGCGCCTTCTCATGGGCCACATGGCCTCCTCCGGCCGGGCACGCTTGGGGGCCGCGCAGCGCGTGTTGGCCCACTTGTACGACATGCTCTTCGCCCCGTTGCACGAGCACCTCTCGGGCCGTTCGCGTCTCTACGTGGTGCCCCACAGCGTGCTTCACTATCTCCCCTTCTCCTCCCTGTACAACCGGCGGAGCGGGCAGTATCTCGTGGAGGAGTGTGCTGTTGCCAGGCTGCCCAGCAGTGGCCTGTTGCCCCTCCTGCGGGCCCGAAACAGGCACACGTCGGAAGGAACACCCTTGATCCTGGGGCACAGCCACCACGGCATGTTGCCCGTGGCCGTGGAGGAGGCCCGTGACGTGGCCGAGCTCGTCTGGGGAGAGTGCTACCTGGAAGAGGAGGCCCTGGGCGAACGGCTCACCAGGGGCGACACGTGGCGCCCCCTCATCCACGTGGCCGCACACAGCGTCTTCCGCGCCGACGCGCCCCTCTTCTCGGCCATCTACTTGGCCGACGGCCCCCTGACCACATTGGACCTCTTCGGGGCTTCCATGCCCGCCGACCTGCTGGTCCTGAGCGCTTGCGAGACGGGATTGGGCGTTGTCCACCCCGGGGACGAAATCATGGGGCTGAGCCGGGCATGTCTCCACGCCGGGGCCCAATCCCTGCTCCTCAGCCTGTGGCGCATCGAAGATCGCACCACGAAGACCTTCATGGTGGACTTGTACGCTCACCTGCTGGCCGGCGCCTCCCCGGCCGAGGCCTTGGCCCGCGTGCAGCGCCGCCGCCTGCGCGACCCGGCCACGGCACACCCCTTCTACTGGGCGGCCTTCTCCGTCACGGGCGACGCCTTCACTGCCGTTCGGCTGACGGCCGCGCGGGCCGAGAGCACGGCGCTCGGCGATTCCCCTTGACGCCCGGCACTCAATGTGCCACAATCCGTACAACGTTCATCTCCCCATCACAGGCGAGGAAAACCAAAATGACCTGCGCCGAGCCGCGGACAAAACATTCCGAATAGTCGTGCGAGAAAGGGGAGCGCGCACATGGCTCAACAGGTACACGTGTGGCCTGTGGCACGGCCAAATGCGGTGGTGCGCCGGCCGGGGAGCTGGCTGGGCCTGTGGGGAGCATGGCTTTTGGCCGCCGTCGTGCTCGTCGCCGTGGCCGTGTGGGCGACGAGCACGGCCTATTCCGGCCGCATCTACCCCGGCGTGACTGTGGAAGGCGTGCCGCTGGGAGGACTCTCGCCGCAGGAGGCCGAGGCCGTGTTGCAACGGCGCCTTCGCGAGCGGGAGAGCCGTCCCGTGGTGTTGCGCGCGGCCGAGCGCGAGTGGGCCTTCACGCTGGGCGACGTGGGCTATCGGCCGCACGTGGAGGCCACCGTGGCCCGTGCGTATGGCGTGGGCCGGGATGAGCCCATCTGGCGCCGCCCGCTCATCTGGTGGGCCCTGCTCAGGGGCGGGTATGATCTCCCCGTGGCGCACAGCTTTGACGCCCGTGCCGGCCTTGCGCTCCTCTCACACATTGCCCGCGAGGTGCACCGCAACCCCGAGGAGGCCCGCGTGCTCCTTGTGGGCTTGGATGCCTCAGCACGCCCGTCCGTGCCGGGGCGCACGCTTGACATCGAGGCGAGCCTGCAGCGCCTTCGTGCCCTCGCCCTCCGCGGCGATGGGGGCGAAGTGGAGCTCGTCGTGGTCGAGCGCCCGCCCGCCATTCTCTCGGCCGAGCCCGCCGTGGCACGTGTGCGCCACCTGCTGGAGACGAACCCTCGTTTGCAGGCGCTGGTGCCCACGTGGGTGGCCCAAGGGGAGACCGTCGAGCGTGTAGACCTTCCCCTGACGTGGGCCTTTCGCCGGGCCACCCTGAGCCGAACGCTGCGCTTCGTTCCCGTGGAGTCCGAAGACGGCCGGCGCACGTGGGACGTTCGGGCCGACCTCTCCCCCTTGCGGGATGACGTGGCGACCCTGGCCCGGCGCCTGAACCGGCCGGCGCGGGACGCCCGCTTCGAGTACGATGCCGACACAGGCGCGCTGCGCCCTCTCATCGTGAGCCAGCCGGGCCTGACTGTGGAACCCGAAGCCACCCTGCGGGCCCTGGCCGACGCCTGGCAGAATGGGCGCCCGGCAGCGTCCGTGCCCCTGCGCGTGACCAAACCGGCCGTCTCCACCGCCGACGCAGGGCGCCTCGACGTGAGCAACGTGGTGGCCGTGGGCGAGAGCACCTTTGGCGGCTCCCCGCCGGCCCGTGAACAGAACATCGCCGTCTCCTCGGCCCGCTTTCACGGCATCGTCATTCCGCCCCACACCGAGGTGAGTTTCAACGCCTATCTCGGCGACATCCTCGACGCCACGGGCTACGAGGAGAGCTACATCATCCTCGGCAACCGCACGGCCGTGGGCATCGGCGGGGGCATCTGCCAGGTCTCCACCACCCTCTTCCGGGCGGCCTTCTTCGCCGGGTTCCAGATCACCGAGCGGCGAGCCCACGGCTACCGGGTTCGCTACTACGAGCCTCCCATTGGCCTCGATGCCACCGTCTTCTCCCCCTATGTGGACTTCAAGTTCCGCAACGACACGGACAATTACTATCTCCTCCAGCGTGAACTCGACATGGAGGCCAAACGCCTCCGCTTCGTGCTCTACGGGCCGGATACGGGGCGCACAGTGGAGATGATCGGCCCTCAAGTGTTGGAAACCACCCCCCACGGTGAGCCCGTCTACGAAGAGGATCCGTCGCTGCCGGCCGGCGTGGTCAAGCAAGTGGACTGGGCCCAGGATGGCGCCAAGGTGAAGGTGGAGCGCATTGTGCGCGACAACACCAGCGGCCAAGTGATCTACCACGATGTCTTCTGGAGCAACTATCGGCCCTGGGTGGCCCGCTACTTGGTGGGAACTGGACCCTAAAAAAACCGGCCAGGCTGTGACGTGGCCCGCTGATCCTCCACCCACGCCACTCCCTGCGGCCAAGGCGACCCGCTGAATTTCCTCGTCCCCTCTTGTGTCCGGGCGCTTGCCTCACGGGCGTTCTGTCCTGAACGCATAACGGATTTGATTTTTCCCCGAACCTGATGTATGATAAGCCCACGTTGGAAAACTCCGGCCGGAGGTGCGACAGAGCTCATGGCGCCGTCACAGCAGGTCTACGGCGTTCGTTTTCAGAAGGTGGGCAAAATTTATCACTTCGTCAACCGAGCCGGCCACCCTCTAAAGGTGGGTGACCGCGTTGTGGTCGAGACGAGCCGGGGCACTGAATTAGGGTGGGTGGCCACCGTAGAGCCCATGCCCGAAGGCCGCCCTCCTGAGAGCTACAAGCCCATCGTGCGCAAGGCTACAAGCCATGATCTGCTGCGGCGCCAGCGCTACCGCCACTTGGAAAAGGAAGTGCTGGTCAAGGCCCGCATGGCTGCCGTGGAGGCTGGGCTGACGGTGAAGATCGCCAAGGCCGAGTACAGTTTCGACGGCAAGCGTGTCACCCTCTTCTACGGCACCGAGAAGAAAGTGAACCTGACCCCCGTGAGGCGCCGGCTGGAAAAACAATTCCGGGTGAAAGTGGAGTTCCGCCAGATAGGTCCCCGTGACGTGGCCAAATACTTGGGCGGCCCTGGTGCCTGCGGCTTGGAGACGCGCTGCTGTTCGGCCTTCTTGACCGAGTTTCAGCCCATTTCCATCAAAATGGCCAAGGCCCAAGATCTGCCCCTCGTACCTTCTGAGATCGCCGGCATGTGTGGCCGCCTGCGCTGTTGTCTGGCCTACGAGTACGAGTTCTACAAGGACGCCGGCGCCGGAATGCCCAAAGTGGGCAAGTGGGTGGTGACCGAGAAGTACAGCGGCAAGGTGGTGGAGCGCAACATCCTGAAGCAGACCATCACGCTCCAAACCGAACAAGGGCGGGTGGAAATCCCCGCCAAGGAGCTGTGGGTGAGCAAGTCAGGCCGACCGCCCATCGCCGGTGGATGCGGGCCGAACGGCGGGGGATGTGGGGGCGCGTGCGCCCTGTAAGGGAGAACCGAACGGAGCACCACCATGGCAGTGCGGCTTGAAGAACTCGTCGAGGAGCGCCAAGGTCAAACGAGCCTGTTCGACCGCTACGGCCGGCGCATCCACTATCTGCGCGTTTCCCTCATTGACCAGTGCAACCTGCGTTGCGTGTACTGTATGCCCGTTCGGGGCAACCACTTCACCCCGAAGGGGGACTGGCTGACGCCCGAGGAGATCGAAACCATCGTGCGGGCGGCCGTGGCCGTGGGGTTCGACAAGGTTCGCCTGACGGGGGGAGAGCCCACCCTGCGCCCTGACCTCATCGAAATCGTGGAACGGCTGGCCGGCATCGAAGGCATCCGCACGCTGGCCATGACAACCAACGGGCTCCTGTTGCCCAAGCTGGCCCGTCCCCTGAAACGGGCCGGCCTTACGAGGGTCAACATCCACTTGGACACGGTGAACCGCGATTCCCTCAGCCGGCTCATGCTCTACAACCGCTTTGAAAAAGTGTGGGCCGGCATTCTGGCAGCCGAGGAGGCCGACCTGACGCCAATCAAACTCAACGCCGTGGTCCTGCGGGGGTACAACGACGATGATGTGGCCGACTTGGCCGCGCTCACGCTCGAGCGTCCCTGGCACGTGCGCTTCATCGAGGCCATGCCCTTGGGCCCCCAGGCAACGGTGGCCTTGGAGCGCTTCGTCTCCAACGTGGAGACAAAGGCGCGCATCGAGGAACGCTTTGGGCCGTTGGAACCGGCCTTCGGCGGCCGCCTCGTGGGCGAGGCGCGCATGTACCGCATTCCGGGCGCCGCCGGGCTGATCGGGTTCATCAGCCCGGTGAGCGAGCCTTACTGTGACAGTTGTAACCGCTTGCGCCTCACGGCCGACGGCAAGATGCGCCTCTGTCTCCTGACCGACCACGAGCTCGACTTCCGCCGGGCCCTGCGGGAGGAGGGCGAGGAGGCCCTGAAGGCGCTCTTCGCCCGCGCGGTGCGGGCCAAGCCCGTGGGCCACCAGTTGCGCTCGGGCGTCTACCCGCTTGTCCGCAGCATGAGCCAAATCGGCGGCTGAACGGTGTCCACCCACCTTCCGCCGCTGTAAGCTGTAAAGCGTGCGATTTTGCAGCACACGCGGAAGTGAGTAGAGTAGGAGAATGCACGAGGGACAGGCACCATCGTGCTCAAGAACGACTGAAGGAGGGGTGCCATGACGGTCCAATTCCACCAGGATGAGGCGTTGGTGACAATGAGCGAGGCGGCCATCAACGTGGTCCGTTCCCTCATGGCCCAGAAGAACATTCAGGGCTATGCCCTGCGCGTCTTCGTCACCGGCGGCGGGTGTGCCGGCTTCCAGTACGGCATGGCGTTCGAGAAGGAGCCACGCCCCGGCGATCACGTCATCGAGGTGGCCGAGGACGTGCGCGTGGTTATCGACCCCACCAGCGCCGTCTACTTGGCGGGCTCCCACATTGACTACGTGGACAATCTGATGGGCGGGGGCTTCCGCATCGAGAACCCCAACGCGGTGGCCTCCTGTGGCTGTGGCCACTCCTTCCGCACCAAAGAGGCCGACAGCGCCGGCACGGCCGGCGGGTGCAGTTGTGGGTGACGTCGGCTGTTGACGGAAATGTCGCCCCGCTGAAAGTGTTAAGGAAGCGGGGCGACATTTGTGTGCCAACCCGGAGCAAGGCGGGGTGGCACGTCCACACCTTGGAAGCGAGGAGGTGAACCTTGCGCGTTCTGCTGATCAACCCGAAATTCCGCCTGCCCATTGACACGCGCACCACGCCCCACCTGGGGTTGGCCTACCTTGGCGCTGTCACTGAGCGGCGGGGCGACATCTGCAAAATCTACGATGCCGACGTCGAGGACGAGCCCTTGGCCGACGTGCTGCGCGACTTCCGGCCCGATGTCGTGGGCATTACCGCCAACACTCCCCAGGTCAAACAGGCGTGGCGCACGGCCCAGCTCATCAAGCAAGTCGTGCCCGGTACCCCCATCGTCATCGGCGGGCCGCACCCCAGCGTGCTCAGCGAGGAGAGCGCCATGCGGCCCGAGATCGACATCGTCGTCCGCGGCGAAGGGGAGGCCATCTGGGTGGAACTGCTCGACGTCATCGACATGGCCAAACAGGCTGATCCGGACTTCACCGCCGAAGACCTGCTCGACCCCGAGGCGCATCTCTTGGACACAGTCTTCGGCATCACCTACCGCACCAACGACGGCAAGATACACGTGAAGCCAGACCACCCGCCAATCCCCAACCTCGACGATCTCCCCTGGCCCGCTTACCACCTCTTCAAGATGGAACGATACACGAATCTCCAGCCGGCCACCGACCACGTGGACGGCGCCCGTTCCTTCAGCATTCTCACATCCCGCGGGTGCCCGTACCGCTGCACCTTCTGCTCACAGAGCATCATGCCACAGAAGTGGCGCTGTCGCTCGGCCCAGAATGTGGCCGACGAGTGGGAGCACTTGGTGCGTGACTACGGCGCCCAGGAAATCGGCGTCCTGGACGACAGTGCCAACATTCGGGTGGACCGACTCCACGAATTGGCCGACGAGCTCATCCGGCGCAAGATCAACCACGTCCCGTGGATCTTCGTCAACGGCATTCGTGCCAACTTGGCCTCGAAAGAGCTGCTCTCCCACCTCAAGGAGGCCGGCCTGAAGCGCGTGGCCTTCGGCGTCGAGACCGGCGATCCCGACATCATGCTCTCCATTGACAAGCGCATTGATCACGACACCATTCGCCAGGCTTTCCAGAACGCCAAAGAGGTGGGGCTGGAGACCATTGGCTTCTTCATCATTGGGCTTCCGGGGGACACCGAGGAGACCATGGAGCGCACCATCCAGTTCGCCATCGAGCTGGACCCCATGATCGCCAACTTCTCCATGATGACCCCTTACCCCGGCACTAAGGTCTATGAGATCGTCAAGCGCAAGGGGCGCATGTTGGTTAAAGACTGGGACGATTACGTCTTCTTCGACGGGAAAGCCCGCTACGAGATGGGCGAACTCACCGCCGAGCTCGTCGAGCGCAAGTGGCGTGAGGCTTACCGGCGCTTCTACTTGCGACCGCGCCGCATCGTGAGAACCCTTTTGCGCAAGGACTTCTGGCTCAACTTCCCGCGCACCAGCCGGGTAGCCTTCCGCACCATTTTCCCCCGCAAGGTCAAGAAGGAGCTGGCCCGCGAGCTTGGCAAGTCCGCAGTGGGGGCCCAGTAACTCGAGGAGGTTGCACCATGACAACCAAGGTGACGTTGGTCTACGCTGGCATTGCCGGCAAGGGGTTCAACAGCCTGAAGCAGGGCATGGACTCGGGGTGGATTAGCCACGGGCTGGCCAGCCTGTCGGCCTGTTTGAAGGAGGCCGGCTTTGAAGTGGACCTCATCGACTTGCGGGCCCTGCGGGGGTGGGAACATTTCCGCGAGGTCTTCGAACAGCGCGACCCCGACGTGGTCGGCCTGACCATGATGAGCGTGGACTTCAACCCCGTCATGGAGGCCATCTCCATCATCAAAGAGGTGAAGCCCCAAGCCGTCACCGTCGTCGGAGGCCCCCACCCCACGGCTGAGCCGGATGAGGTGCTCGAGAACCCGCTGGTGGATTACATCGTCATTGCCGAGGGGGAGATCACCTTCACCAACTTGGTGCGCTCTATCGCGGCCGGCTCCCGCCCCGAGAGCCGACGTCTGATCGGCATTCACCCGGACTTGGACAAGCTCCCCTTCGCCGACCGGGACCTCTTCCTGGAGGAGTGGCGCAAATGGGGCTATGACCTCGACTCCCCCGAGGTCCCCTTCGTCGAAGAGCTGCCTCCTCCGTTCGTCACCATCATCGCCGGGCGGGGATGCCGCTACAAGTGCAACTTCTGCAAGCCCATGGAGGACTTCCTCTTCGGCAAGGGCACGCGCCGTCGTTCGGTGGACAACGTTATCGCCGAGCTCAAGATGTTGCGCGACAAGTACAACTTCGCCTCCTTCATGTTCCACGACGACTGCCTGACCGAGGACCGCGAGTGGGTCATGGAGTTCTGCGAGAAGTACAAGGCCGAGGGCTTCACTCAGCCCTTCTTCTGTCAATCCCGCGCCGACATCATCTACCACCACGAGGACATGGTGGCCCTCATGGCCGATGCCGGGCTCAGGGGCTACTTCATCGGCTTCGAGAGCGGCAACGACCGCGTGCTCAACTTCATCCGCAAGGGCACCACAAGGGAGAAGAACATCGCGGCGGCCAAGATTTGCCGCAAGTACGGCCTCACCATCTGGGCCAACTACATGCTCGGCCTGCCCACCGAGACAGAAGAAGAGGTCATGGACACCATCAGCATGTTGAAGATCATCGATCCCGATTACTACAGCCCCGCCTTCTACACGCCCCACCCCGGCTCGGACCTCTTCCAGTACGGCCTCCAACACGACCTGCACCTCGTCATGGACCACGATTCCTACCGCCGGAACCCCACGGAGGCCAAAATCAAGGGGCTCGACATCGAATTCCTCATGTGGGCCCGCGACGAGAGCCAGAAGCGCCTCTTCCGCAACCGCGTTAAGCGGGCAGTCCGCAAGGCGTGGAAGAAGTACAGCGACCCTCACAAGTACGTGCGCAAGGCCCGCTCCATTTGGCACAACTTGACCGGCGGCGGCTCCGGCAGCTCTTCCGGCGGCCCTCGGCGCCGCCCCGAGTTCCGGCGCGCCTGAGCCCGAACTCGGCCACACACGTGGCCGTGGCCCCGAGGCCATCCACTGTTCCACCGCACGAGGAACGCCCCCGGCGACTTGAAGCCCGCCGGGGGCGTTGTCGTCCTTCCCCTGACCTCCGGCATCTCTCACCTTTTGGCGCGAAATGGAAAATTGGGGTAAGCTAGTGATGTCACCCGGCGGAGTCGGACAGGGCCCACCCAGACTGGCGAGCACGGGAGGACAGCTCATGAGCCTGCACCTCTTCTGGACCCTTGAGGAGTACGAGCGCCACTTGAGGCACCCCGAAATCCCTGTGCGTCTCTGGGCACTCCAGGGGATGCGAGCCCGGTCTCCCCGCCGCAGTGCGCAGGCAGCGGCCACACTGCTCAACGCCGAGGACAACACGCCTCGCCTGTGGAACGAGATTTTGAGCACGCTCCTCGACTTCCCGGACGTGGCTGCTCCCCATCAGGATCGCCTGTTGGCCCTGCTCCCCGACCTCAGCGGTTTCATGAAGGCGATACTCTACGAGCTTCTGGGCAAAGTGGCCCCCCAGCGTATTCGGCCCGAACTGCTCCGCCTGCTCGACAGCGTGCCTGACGACGAGGAGTTGCCCTCATCCCTCCGCCTGGAAATCGCGGGCGCCCTGAGAACCCTGGCCCGGGACAACAAGGCCCTCCGCGACCCGGACGTGCGCCAGGCCATGTGGCGCTACCTCGAGCGGCTTCTGAGGCATGAAGAACTCGCCTACATCGTGGCCCAAGCCCTCCTCGCCTTCCCGTCCCCCGAGGACATCCGTCGGCTGTTGGACCTCATGGTATCCAGGAGAACACGGTTCCCTGACACGCGGAACACCGCTCTTCTGTGGGAGGCCTGGATACGGGAGAGGAAGAAGAGCGTGTTGTTGGCCTGGCTCTCCTGTCTCGATTGGATTCTTCAGGGCACCTCCCTCTTAGACCATGTGGACAGGATCTTCAACGTGGAAGAGCCCGTCTTCACAGCCGTCCTCGAACAACGCCTGAAGGCCACCTACTTCTCGCCACGCGCCTACTTGCGGGGGCTCCTCCGGGGCGCCGAGGAAGAAATTCGGTTCATGGCGGCCAAGCGTGGCGACGATCTCGACGGGTGGCTGGCCGCTTGGGAGGCTGGCGAAGAAGTGCGGGGGTATCCCTTCCAGGCCGCCTACACTCTCTATCTTCTCGGCGAGCTGCGCCGCAAGCTGTCGCCCGATCAAGTCGAAGCCGTGAGCATGGCGGCCGCCGGACTTTTCTTGGCGGCCGAGTACATGCTCGAGGTCAACGAGGACGCCCTCCTCGGCCGAGCCGCCGACGACGAGGCACGGCTTCGAGCCTCCGTGGACTTGCTTCTCTCCCCCCAATTCCGCACGCCCGAGGGCCTCTTGGACGAACTGACCGGCCGGGGCGAGGAGCTCCTGGAACACCTGGAGGATCGTTTGGACCAATTCCACTTTCTCCCCACCTTTGCCCAGGAACGCCTGCTGCGCCTGTTCATCGACATGGTTCCCCAACACGGCCAGGCCATCGCGAGACTGTGGCGCCGCTATTTCCTTGACACAACATCACTTGAGGACCTCACCGGTATTTTCTTCGACTTGCTCTCATCACTGCTCGCCCTTCTGAGCCCGCACCTTGGCGACGAGATCGTCAGGTGGGCCCGGCGCGAATTCGACCTCCTCTCCCGAGCACGCGACGAACTGGACGAAGCCGAGGAGGACGCTCACCTGACCGACTATCAGAGTTGGCTCGTGGGCATACTCAGCTTCATCCCTGCTGAGCCGGCCCTCGACGCGGCCTTGGACTTCGCCCGTGAGCTCGCGGAGCCGGCCTACATCGACATCCTGGCCCCAAGCTTGGAGCGCCTGGCCCACCCGAGAACGTTGCCCACACTCCGGCGCCTGTACGACCTGGTCCAGGAGACAGATCAAGATGCCCAAGAGCGGGACACGATGATCGACGAGCTCTCCCACGCCATCTTCGTGGTCGCCACGTTGCACGACATTCGCTTGGCCGACGCGGATGAAATCCGCGAGCGGGCGTACCGGTTGCACGAGCAGACCGCGGGCGGGAGATTCATGCGCTTACGCGAGCAGGACGCTGAAGAGAAGAGATGAGCCGAACTTCACCCGTGCCCCTCGTGCGTTTGGAGAACGTCCATCACATCTACGCCGGCAGCCGCCCGGTGGAGGCGTTGCGGGGCGTGTCGCTGGCCCTCTGGCCGGGAGAACACGTGGCCGTCATCGGGCCCAACGGCAGCGGCAAGAGCACCTTGGCCCGCCACCTCAACGCCCTGCTCCTGCCCACTGCCGGCGACGTGTGGGTCAAGGCCTGGAACACGAAGGACCCACGCCACCTGCAGGACGTGCGCGCCACGGTGGGGATGGTCTTCCAGCACCCTGATGCCCAAATCGTCGCCACCGTGGTCGAGGAGGACGTGGCCTTCGGGCCTGAGAACTTGGGCCTGCCCAGGGACGAGTTGCGCCGGCGCGTTGACTGGGCCCTCGACGTGGTGGGCATGAGCGCCTTTCGCCGCCGGCCGCCCCACTGGCTCAGCGGGGGGCAGAAACAGCGCGTGGCCCTGGCCGGCGCCATCGCCATGAGGCCGGAACTCCTCGTGCTCGACGAGGCCACGGCCCTCTTGGACCCCATCGGCCGGCGCGACGTGTTGAACGCCGTCATGCGGCTGAACCGAAGGGAGGGTATGGCAGTCGTCACCATCACCCATTTCATGGAAGAGGCCGCCTTGGCCGACCGCGTGGTGGTCATGTGTGCCGGGGAGGTGGTGTTGGACGGCCCTCCACACCGCGTCTTCGGCCACGCCGAGCGCCTGCGCGCTTGGGGGCTCGACCTGCCTCCCGTTACCCAATTGGCCCACCGCCTGCACGCCCTGGGATTTCCCATCCCGCCCAACATCGTCACCGTAGAGGCACTGGTCGAGGCAATCTGTCGCCTGCAGGTGGCCCAAGGGCGAGAACAACACACCCAGAAGCACTCCTGAGCCAACACGAGGGGGGAGTTGTGGACACCCGTGAACTCGTTATCGAAGTGCGGGACCTGGTCTACACTCACCTGCGCGATACTCCCTTCGCCGTCCAAGCCCTCAAGGGCGTGGACATGGAGGTGTGGCGCGGGGAGGCAGTTGCCGTCCTGGGGCCCACGGGCAGCGGCAAGAGCACGCTCGTCCAACACCTGAACGGCCTGCTGCGCCCTCAACACGGGCGTGTGCGCGTCCTGGACTACGACCTCAGCGACCCCAACGTGGACGTGCGCGCCCTGCGCCGGCGGGTTGGGCTCGTCTTCCAATTCCCGGAGGCCCAGCTCTTCGAGCGCTACGTGGGCGACGATGTGGCCTTCGGCCCCCGCCAGTTGGGGTTGAGCCGGGAAGAAGTGCGCGCTCGAGTGCGCGAGGCCATGGAGGCCGTGGGCCTCGACTTTGAAGGCTTCAAGGATCGCCTTACCTTCACCCTGAGCGGCGGCGAACAACGGCGCGTGGCCCTGGCCGGCGTGCTGGCCCTGCGGCCCGAGATCCTCATTCTCGATGAGCCCCTGGCCGGGCTCGACCCGGCCGGCCGGCGCCGGCTCATCGCCCTCCTGCGCCGCCTGAAGGGCGAACGGGGGCTCACGCTGGTGCTCGTCTCCCACGACGTGGACGATGTGGTTCTGCTGGCCGACCGGTGCTTCGTCGTGGCCGACGGCCGCACCGTCATGGCCGGCACGCCCCGGGAGCTCTTCAGCCACCCGCCCGCCACACTGGCCGAATTCGGCCTTCGGCCTCCCTCGATTATGACCACCATGCACGCTCTGGCCGACCGGGGCATCCCCGTTCGACGCCATTGTCTCACCGTGGACGAGGCCGCGGACGAACTGGCCCGCGCGTTGGAGGGAGGGTGATCGTGGAGAGCCTGGAGCTCAGGCGTCACGTCACCATTGGCCAATACGTGCCCACCGGCTCGCCGCTCCACCGCATGGACCCCAGGTTCAAGCTGGTGGCCTTTGTGGCCCTGGTGGTGGCCGTGACCTTCACCGGTTCCTACCTGGGGAACGTGGCCCTGCTTGCCCTCATGGGGGGGCTCATCCTCCTGTCCCGCGTGCCCGCGCGCTACGTGCTGGGCGGGCTGCGCCCTGCTCTGCCCGTCTTGCTGCTCCTCGCGGCACTGCAGGTGTTGCTCTACACGCCTGAGTTCACCGGCGGTGAAGGGTGCGTGACCCTCTTCCGGGCCTGGTTCGTCCACAGCACCACGTGCAGCGTCAAGCTGGCCATCGTCTCGGCGGCCCGGTTCGTGGAATTGCTGGTCCTGACGAGCCTGCTCACCCTCACCACGACCACCACGGGATTGGCCCACGGCGTGGAACACCTCTTCGCGCCCCTCCAGCGGCGCTTCGGCTTCCCGGCCCACGAGCTGGCCCTCACCCTGACCATCACCCTGCGCTTCGTGCCCACCTTCGCCGAGGAGCTGGAGCGCCTGATCAAAGCCCAAGTTTCCCGGGGAGCCGACATGGGAGGAGCGAGCTGGTGGCGTGCTCTCCGACGGGCGCGGGCCCTCCTGCCGATCATGGTGCCCCTGCTCCTCGGGGCCCTGCGCCGGGCCGAAATGCTGGTGCTGGCCATGGAGGCACGTGGCTACGTGGGAGGGCGCGGGCGCACTCGTCTGGTTGAGCTGCGCAGCACGCCCCACGACGCCGTGGCCTTGCTCCTCGCCCTGCTGGCTGCCGCCGCCATCCTGACCGTGCCCTGGCCGTGGTGAAGGGGGGAGCGCCGCCTGAGCGCCTGAGAAGCCTTGTGGGAGGAGGGAAAAACGTGCGCGTCTGCAAGACCGTTGCCGAGTTGCGCGCTGTTCGCGCGGCCCTGCCGTCGCCAGTGGGGTTCGTCCCCACAATGGGCTACCTTCACGGCGGCCACTTGGCCCTGGTGCGCCGTTGTGCGGCGGAGAACGCGGCCACGGTCGTGAGCATCTTCGTCAACCCCACCCAATTTGACCGCCAGGACGACTTTGCCGCCTATCCCCGCGACATTGCGCGTGACCTTCGCCTGTTGGAAGCCGAGGGCGTCCACGTGGTCTTCGTCCCCTCGGCCGAGGAGATGTATCCCCCGGGCTTCAAGACCGTGGTGCGCGTGCGGGAGATCACCGACGTGCTGGAAGGGGCCCACCGCCCCGGCCACTTCGACGGCGTGGCCACCGT
>Ga0256839_1000871_pt1 | contig 38457 bp, 31 predicted proteins | sample 354166metaG_FD_185968 | JGI IMG/M metagenome (GOLD analysis project Ga0256839, IMG submission 185968) | Hydrothermal vent microbial communities from Mid Atlantic Ridge, Atlantic Ocean - 354-166 | ecosystem: Environmental > Aquatic > Marine > Hydrothermal vents | place: Atlantic Ocean: Mid...
CGGGTGATCTTGATCCGATCATCCACGGGAAGTTGAGGCTTGGGGTGATGGCTTTTCTGGCGAGCGCCGGGTCGGCCAGTTTTACGACCCTGCGCCAGAAAACCGACGCGACTGACGGCAATCTTTCAACCCATCTGCGAAAGCTGGAGGAGGCGGGTTACATAAAAATCGAAAAACGATTTGAGCAACGCAAGCCGCTGAGTGTGGTCAGCCTTTCTGACAAGGGCCGTACAGCCTGGATTGAATATCTGGGAAAGATGCAAACTCTGCTGAGCGGTGGCTGACCCGGAAGGCTCGGTCGCGTCTGGCTGTATGTTCTGGCGTCAAACGGCCCGGCCAAAGGGCGCACCGGCCATACACACAACCGGGAGGCCAGAGCCGGGTTCCGGGAAGGAGAAAAATCTCTGTCTTGATTCTTGCCGTACCGTAACGTACGGTACGGTGAGGAGCTGCCGTTGCTCGATAGTGGTGTTCTGTCGGGGTTTGAGCGAAGGGTGGGGTGGTGAAATCCGTGCCAGGGGGAATTGGTCATGACATTGAATATCGCCAGTTCTGACTTTTTGCCGACCCGGCGGCAAGGGGAAGTGCTGGACGCAGCCCTTCAATTGCTGGTTGAGGACGGTGACAGGCTGACGATGAGCGCGGTGGCTCGTGAGGCGAGTTGCTCCAAGGAAACGCTTTACAAATGGTTTGGCGACCGGGAGGGACTGCTGACGGCAATCGTCAAGTGGCAGGCTTCAAAGGTTGGCATGCCCCGGGTTGAACCGGACAAACTGAATGCGCAATCTCTTAGAAAAAGTATTGAGAGTTTCGGGCGTAACCTGCTCAGCGTTTTGAGCGGAGACATTTCGGTGGCCCTGAATCGGGTTGCCATTTCCCATGCGGGTACTGATAGATCAGGCCTTGGCAGGATAGTCCTTGAGAACGGGCGCTTTGCAATGGGGCAGCGCCTGAAACCCGTGCTTGAGGCCGGGCGGGATGCCGGGTTGCTCGGTTTTGAGGATGCGGAAGGGGCCTTTTGCACTTTTTTTGGCCTCCTGGTGCGTGATACACAAATACGTTTGTTGCTGGGGGATGATCTTGTCCTTGGCAAACAGGCAATTGAGCGCGAAGCGGCGCGGGCAACAGAGCAATTTATTTCACTTTATGGAACCTAACAACCGGGGCGGGAACCGCTCCTTCCAAACGCAAAAACAGGAGAATATCATGCGCGTTTATTATGATCGGGATGCCGATCTCAATCTGCTCAAGTCCAAGAATGTTGCCATTATCGGCTATGGTTCGCAGGGGCGTGCCCATGCGCTCAACCTGCGTGACAGCGGCATAAGCGACGTGCGCGTCGGGCTGCGTCCCGGCTCGGCGACAGCAAAGAAAGTGGAAGCGGATGGCCTCAAGGTCATGGCAGTTTCCGAAATTGCCGCCTGGGCCGATCTGATGATGATGGCGACCCCGGATGAGTTGCAGGCCGATATTTATGCAAATGAAATCGCCCCCAATATTCGTGACGGTTCAGCCATCGCCTTTGCTCACGGTCTGAATGTGCACTATGGCTTGATTGAACCAAAGGACACGATTGACGTGCTCATGGTTGCACCCAAGGGGCCGGGCCACACGGTGCGCGGAGAATATGAGGGCGGGGGTGGTGTGCCCTGTCTCATCGCTGTTCACCAGGACGCTTCGGGCAACGCCCACGATCTGGGTCTGGCCTATGCCTCTGGCGTTGGCGGTGGCCGTTCCGGCATCATTGAAACCACCTTCAAGGAAGAGTGTGAAACCGACCTGTTCGGTGAGCAGGTCGTCTTGTGCGGCGGTCTGGTGGAGTTGATCCGCGCCGGGTTTGAAACGCTGGTTGAAGCGGGCTATGCGCCCGAAATGGCCTATTTCGAGTGTCTGCATGAGGTAAAGCTCATCGTTGACCTGATTTATCAGGGCGGCATCGCTAACATGAATTATTCCATTTCCAACACTGCCGAGTGGGGGGAATATGTTTCGGGTCCGCGCATCATCACTTCGGAAACCAAGGCCGAAATGAAGCGGGTTCTTGAGGATATTCAATCAGGAAAATTCACTTCGGAATGGATGCAGGAATATAAAGCCGGCGCTTCGCGCTTCAAGGCTATTCGGCGCAATAATGACAGCCACCAGATCGAAGAGGTGGGGGAAAAGCTGCGTGCCATGATGCCCTGGATTGCAGAGGGCGCACTGGTGGACAAGGAAAAGAACTAAAAACCGGGTTTTCGTTTAGCCATCATACCGGCGGCCGGGGCATTTGCCCCCGGCCGCCTTTTTTGCCCCGCGGTCGGTCTTTTTTGTGTGAGCCGTCAACTTGACTTGAAAGGCGACTCCCTGAACTCTTCGTCCCCAGAATGAGGACAACGAAAAAGATGACTCTATAATGTTGATTGACTATTTTCTGATGGATGTTTTCACGGACGTGCCGCTTGCGGGCAATCCTTTGGCGATTATTCCCAAAGCGGATCATCTGAGCGATGAATATATGCAGAAAATTGCCGGGGAGTTTAACCTTTCCGAGACGGTATTTTTGCTTCCTCCGACTTCCTCCGCCCATGCGGCATCCATGAGAATATTCAGCCCTTCGATGGAGCTTCCGTTCGCCGGGCATCCTACCATCGGAGCGGCGGTGCATCTGGGATTGCGGATTCGCACGACTGCCATTCGTCTGGAGGGTAAGATCGGCCTGCTTACCTGTGTAATCGAGCGCCTTGGCAAAAAGCTTGGATATTCCCGGTTCAAGCTTGCTCAATTGCCAAAAGAAACCGGTGCCGCGCCGGACCGGGCCGATATTGCTGAAACGCTGGGGCTGGATGTGGCTGAAATCGGCTATGAGGATTTTCAACCCGGGCGGTTTTCCGCCGGACTTGAATTTACCATCGTACCGGTCAGGGACGAAGCGGCATTGTCCAGAATAAAGCTTGAGCGGCGCGGATGGGGTGACATTTACGGGGAGGTGCACGGCGCGGTTTATGTGTTTGTTCCCAAAACGGAACCGGGAAAAATTGACTTTGAGGCGCGCATGTTCGAGCCGGGTCTCGGGTCTGGGGAAGACCCAGGCACCGGCTCCGCGGTGGCGGCCCTCATCGGCTATATGGCCAAAAACGGAACCTCTTTTGAAGGCCAGCGCAGTTTCAAGGTGCGTCAGGGCATGGAGATGGGGCGGCCAAGCCTCATAGAAATGCAGATGGGCTTTACCGGGGGCGAGTTGAGCCACGCTGCAATCGGGGGTAAGGCCATTGTGGTGGGCAAGGGGCAACTTGATCTGGAACGGGCATTGCCGGGCGGTGGACTTCGGATGAGATAGTGGGCAGAAGGCAAGAGGACTGTTGCAGTTTTTGATATTTCAGAAATAGACAGGGTGGAACTCACTCTGGTCGAAGGCGTCTGGCCATTTGCCGAAGAGAACCCAGGCCGAATTGCGTCGCACTGGGCTCTGGCCATCAAAAACAATCCGGCGTTGTGGAACGGAAAACTGCTGCTTGCTGAGCGCCCGGAGTTGAGCGGGAATTGCCTGAGGGCAAACTCCATCGAGGTCAGCTATTCAAGCTATCTGGCGTGGCGCGACTGGGGCTACCCGGAAAAGAGCTTTTTCAGTGTGTTTGGCTCAGCGATTATTCGCTCCCGCGAAGGATATCTGGTTTTTGGAGAGATGGGGATGCATACCGCCGGGGCCGGTCTCATTTATCCGCCCGCCGGTTCGCTTGAGCGCAGCGATTTGGGGGAAGGGGGGCGCATAGACGTGTTCTCGTCTGCGGTTCGTGAGTTGGCAGAGGAAACCGGACTGGTGGTGGATAACGCGGGACAGGCCAACCCCGGCATAGGGGATTTTGTTTCGAGGGCGGGTCAGTTGATTTCGGTAAACCGGGTATTTCAGTTTGACCAGTCGGCGGCTTCACTTGTGAAGGATATTGAAGAATTTATGGCCACTCAGGAACGCCCGGAGCTTGCAGGTCTGGTTGTGCTGAAAACCATGGCTGATATCGATAAAAATAAAACCGAGCCCTATGCCATTGGTATTGCCAAGCACCTGCTGGGCTGAAGGAGTGGCCCTGGTTCTGGCTTTGTAACGGGCCGATACCGGGGCGCAGGCAAAACAGTTGCGCCAAGCTGACAATTTGTTAACAATGGTGGAACAAACTCGCTGTAACAAAACTAATTCACTGGACCTTATGACAGTTTCAAGCGTCCAAATCGCCAATACTGGAAAAACCGCTGGCATCTTGCCGCGGGACGGGCTTGTTACGTCCGGCAGTCCTGACCGGCTAGACCTCCTCCTTCTTATCAACCCCTGAGTTCCGACAGTCTGGGAAACGGACGGGTATTCAGGGGTGAAAAAATCAACCGAACATAGCAATATTTCGGCCAGCGAAGTTTTATCAAAAACTCAGTAGCCGCCCATTCAGGACCAGAAAATTATGACCGAAAAGAACGTTTCAACGCCCAATGAGGGCGCCAATACCGATCAGGTGTTTATTTTTGACACAACCCTGAGGGACGGGGAGCAGTCCCCCGGCGCAACCATGACGCTGGAGGAAAAGCTCCAGATTGCCGAATTGCTCGACGATATGGGGGTCGACATAATCGAGGCCGGGTTTCCCATCGCCTCCAACGGCGACTTCGAGGCGGTTTCAGAAATTGCCCGGCGCTCAAAGAATGCGGTTATCGCTGGTTTGTCCCGCGCCATCATCGCCGATATTGATCGGGCGGGAGCGGCAGTAAAACACGCCGCGCGTGGCCGTATTCATACCTTTGTTTCCACTTCGCCCATCCATCTGGCCCACCAGATGAAAAAGACCGAGGAAGAAGTGCTCGAAATCGTTTCCACAACCGTTACCCATGCGCGCAATCTGATAGATGATGTGGAATGGTCGGCCATGGACGCCACACGTACGCCGGTAGAATATCTGGCGCGCTGTGTGGAGGCGGCGATCAAGGCCGGTGCGACGACCATCAACATTCCCGATACGGTTGGATATGCAACTCCGGAGGATCATTTCCAGCTTTTCCGCGATTTGATTGAAATGGTGCCCGACAGTGACAAGGTGATATTTTCCGCCCACTGCCACAATGATCTGGGGCTGGCGGTGGCCAATTCGCTGGCGGCGGTGCGCGCCGGAGCCCGGCAGGTGGAATGCACCATCAACGGTCTGGGGGAGAGAGCGGGAAACGCGGCGCTTGAAGAGCTGGTCATGACCATCCGCACCCGCGCCGATGCCATGCCTTATCACACTGGCATTGAAACCACCCATCTGGCGCGGGCCTCAAAAATTGTCGCCACGGCGGCCAATTTTCCGGTGCAGTTCAACAAGGCGATTGTGGGCAAAAATGCCTTTGCTCACGAAAGTGGCATCCATCAGGATGGCATGCTCAAGAATGCCGAGACCTACGAGATCATGACACCGGAAAGTGTGGGTATCAAAGCCACCTCGCTGGTGATGGGTAAACATTCCGGTCGCCATGCCTTCAGGGAGAAACTCAAGGAGCTGGGTTATGATCTGGGGGATAATCAGTTTCAGGAGGCTTTCCAGCGTTTCAAGGATCTGGCCGACCGCAAAAAACATGTCTATGATGAGGATCTGATCGCGCTGGTGGACGATGAAATCGGCTCGGCCGCTGACCGGATCAAGCTGGTGGATATGGAGGTGTTGTCCAAAACCGGGGGGGTGCATCGCTGCAATATGGTGCTGGATGTGGATGGTAAAGAAACCGCGGTGAGTGTCGAGGGCAGTGGCTCCGTGGATGCCATTTTCAATGCTATCAAAAAAGCGGTGGGCTCAGATCCGCGCCTTGTGATCTATGGTGTGGATTCCATCACCGGGGGGACCGACGCCCAGGCCAACGCTCATGTACGGCTCGAAATGAATAACCACATTGTTTCAGGGCGGGCTACTGAACCCGATACGTTGGTGGCCTCGGCCCGCGCCTACCTGAACGCTTACAATCGCCTGACCATCGAGCGTGGTTCTGCGGCGCAAGGGGCGCTTGCGGGGTAGGGGATTGTTGCTTTGGATAAAGTGGGAAGGGGTGCCGACGGGTGCCCCTTTTTTGTTCTATTTTTGAGCCGGGACGGACGAAACCAAATTCACGTCCAGCGTATTGTAGGGAATTTCAATGCCTGCTTTGTCCAGCGCCAGCTTGGCCGCTTCGCGCAGTTCCCGGATTGCATCCCAATAGTCATCGGTAGGCACCCAGCAGCGCGCAACCAGATTAACCGCGCTGTCGCCCAGCGCATCGACAAAAACCGCAGGGGCCGGATCGGCCAGCACCCGTCCGTCGCGGGAGAGGAGCCTGAGCAGAACCTTTCGCGCTTCGGCAATGGAGGCACCATAGGCAATGCCCACATTGATATCCACACGGCGGGTTTTAAGGCGATCAAAATTTGTAATGGAGGTGTTCCAGAGTTCGGAATTGGGCACGAACAGATATACTCCATCCGCGGTGTGCAGTTTGGTGGCAAACAGACCGATTTCGTCAATGGTTCCGGCGATCGAATTGCTTTCGATATATTCGCCATTGCTGAAGGGTCTGAGCCAGATGAGCATCACTCCGGCAGCGATGTTGGACAGGGTCCCCTGCAAGGCCAGCGCAATGGCCAGCCCCGCCGCACCCAGCACTGCCAGAATTGAGGTGGTGGCGACCCCGAACTGGGAAAGAACAATCACCGCGGTAACAATGAGAATAGAATAGCGCACCAGCTGGGACAGAACCGGGCCGATATTGTTGTCGATGGTTTTGGAGCGCTCGACCAGATGCCTGACCTGTTTCGAGGCGATGCGGGCAAAATACCAGCCCACAACCAGCGCAATCAGGCCGGTGGCCATGGAATAGGCGTTGTTGGCGGCCCATTGGGAAAAACTCTCCCAGAATATTGTTGCGTCCATGTTGTTGCTCCTCGCTCAGCAATATGGAACGGCACAGAATCGCGCGCCAGATGCCTTTTATCGCACAAGCGGGGGAGGCACAAAGCCCTGCTTGGCTACCGCCCCCAATCATGTGGACAGGGCGCAAGCGCTTTGTTATCAGAGGACTTGCATTGGTCAGGGCGCATAGCTCAGTTGGTAGAGCAGCTGACTCTTAATCAGCGGGTCACAGGTTCGATCCCTGTTGCGCCTACCAGTGGTCTCAAGGGCCCAAGGTCAGCAAATTGCGCCGTGCTTTTATCCATTCTGGACTTCATTGCCGCTCTGATGTCCGAAGGCTCCAGAAGTGCCGCCTGAAGAATGCCTGCATAGGCAAGAGAATCGGCCAACCCGTGATTGCGCGAATAGTTGAGCGCCTTTTTGGTGGCTGAAATTGCCAGAGGAGGCTTGGAGGCGATTTGCAGCGCTGTTTTTTGCGCCGCCTGCATCATTTCATCCCTGTCGGTGAAAACTGCGCCGACCAGTTGCAATTCGAATGCACGTTTCCCATCCAGCGAACCTCCCGTGTAGGCCATTTCACGCACCGCGCTTTGGGACATGATAAAGGGCAGACGCTGCAGTGAGCCCAGATCCGCCATCATCCCGATATTGATTTCTTCGATGCAGAAACGCGCATCAGCGCAGGCATACCGCAGGTCACAGGCCGCAATCATGTCAAGTGCTCCGCCAATACAGGCGCCCTGAACCGCCGCGATTACGGGAAAGCGGGCCCGTTCCAGGCCATCAAAAACCTCCTGCAATCCGGCGACCACATCAATAATGGCTTCGCGCTTTGTGGCACTGTCCAGTGAGGCAAATTCCGGCCTGTTGAAAAAATCAAGGTCCATGCCTCCAGAAAAATTCCTGCCCTGAGCGCAAAGAATGCAGGCCCGCACATCGCCCGCCCTATCCAGCTCCGCGATGATTTGGGGCAGTTCCACCCAGAAATCAGCATTCATGGAATTGGCTTTTTCGGGCCGGCACATTTTTATCTGGGCCACCCCGTTGTTCTTCTCTATTTCAAAACACTTGTAACTCATCGCCTGTTTCCTTGCCTGTTTTGATCCGCCTGGCATCTGGTGTAGCTAAAGCTGCAATGTGCAAGGTGTTCAGCGGAAACTCAAGGCGGTGACCGAACGGGGTTATCTCAAGTGAAGATTTGTTGCCTGAAAGCTGCCGATAAAAGTGTGTGGCCGCACCGCCAAAAGATCCACACAGCCGCCAAGGAGCTGGAGAGCAGGGTCTGAGCGTTCCGGGTCACGCTTTAATTACCATAAGTTCCAAATGTCGGCGTTTTGAGGGCTGCGTAAACCTGTTGGCGGTTCCTCTACTGCTAGGTTTGAGGGGAATACTCAGCCGCAGGAGAGCCACCAATGGCACTTGACGCCGAACCCCTCGATTATGCTCGAAGCGACAGTGAGAGGGAGGAAACAGTGAAACCCGCACCCCCGCATATGCTGGAGCGTAAAATTGTGTCCGGGGATTTCTGGGATCACACAATTTCCAGTTTCGATGGAGTGGCGCAGGAACAGCTGCATGTGTTCGCCAAAAGCCGCTGGCCCTCTGTAATTTGCGAGCCGAACCTTTTTTCAGACAATGGCGAAGTTGTCGGCGGTGCATTGGTGATGGTGCAGCCCCTGCCGCTGGGTCTGGGTGCTATTGCGGTGGTTAAATGGGGTCCGATGCTCAGAGATAATCAGCGCGATGATGCGCCCGAAATTTATGCGCGCATGATTGAAACGCTGATTGAAGAATATGCCGACAATCGTGCGATGATGCTTTCGGTGTTGCCAAAAGCTACACCTTCGCCGCAGAATATGGCGTTTGAGCACCTGAATCGCCGCGGCTTTACCAGCGGTTCAAAATTGCTGTTCCCCAATCGTTATATTGTGAACCTGCGCCTCTCGGACGAGGATCAACGCAAAAGTTTTGCACAGAAATGGCGTTATCATCTGAATAAATCCCAGAAACAGGGGCTTGAATTCGAGCACGTTCAGGGCGCCGAAATTTCAAAATTTTTCGAGCTTTATGAAGCCATGAGCGACCGCAAAAAGTTTGCTGACCATTCGGCATTTGAAACCATCAATGACCTGATGGCGGTTTCCCAGGACGTGTTGCGGCCGGAGATGTTTTTTGTGCGGCACGAGGGTGAAGTGGTTGCCGGTGCCATTGTTTTCAAAGCCGGGGATACCGCAGTTTATCTCTATGGGGCAACCAACGACAGGGCCTTGCCGCTCAGGGCGGGGTATTTCTTGCACTGGCACATAATCCGCTGGTTGCGCGACAACACAGAGGCAAAATGGTATGATCTGGGGGGGACCGACGGGTTTCAGGGTCTTCACCAGTTCAAAAAGGGCATGGTGGGGAGTGCCGGAGCGATCGAGCCGGTGCCCCCGGTGATGAATTATGCTTCGCATACGAAGGTGCGGCTGTTTGCAACCCTTGCCTATTGGGCTCGGGACAGGTTGCAGCATGCGCGGCGCTGGCTTGAAAAGGTGCGCTCTGACCTGGCGACACCGGATCAGGGTGGTTGATGTGAAACTGCAGACGCGGCTGGCGTCGCAATCCACCATCATATTTGGTGCCCGCCTGTTGGGTGCAGGGATGATCGTGGCGGCGCAGGCTGCCATCGCCCGTTTATGGGGTAGCGCTGTGCTGGGCGAATATCTGCTGATCGTTGCCATCGTCAATCTGATCGCCATGGTCATGCCGCTTGGTTTCAACACGGTTGGCACCTATTTTGCCGCGGAATACCGGGCGCGGGGGCAGGGACAGCTGCTGTGGCAGTTCCTGATGCGCTCCTATGCCCATGTGCTGTTCGCCGGGTCAGCGCTGGGGTTGGGAGTTCTGGTTCTTACCATTGGCGCCGGGGCCTATCTGCCAACGGTTGCCCAATATTGGATACCCATCTGCCTGATGGCGGTGTCGGTGGCCATGGTATTTGTCAGCGGCGCGATTCTGGTGGGGCTGAAGCGACCCTGTGCGGGCTTTTTTGCCGATGGACTGGTGCGTCCGATGCTGGTTGTTGCAGCCTTTGTGCTGGCAACGGTGCTGGCTGAAGAACCTCAGCGTCTGGGGTTCATGCTGTGGTTGTTCGGCATTTCTTACGGCGTCACGGCATTGATATTTCTGGGGTTGGCCAACCGGGCGGTCAGGGCACTGGAAACCAACGAAGATGATGTGGACGAGCAGACTGCCCGCTGGTGGAGGTTTGCCGCCCCCTGGGTGCTCATCGCGCTGGCAGGGGGGTTCTTTTTCGACATTGACCTTATTCTGCTCTCGGGGCTGATGGACAAGGAAACTCTGGCAATATTTGGCGTCTGTACGAGAATATTCGCGTTAATGGCGTTCGGAGTGAGCGCTGTTTATGCGGTGGCGCTGCCGGACATGTTTGAGTCTGCGGCCAGATCGGAGAACACGGAGTTTTTGCGCAAGGTGGGCGATGCCAATCTCATAGCGGGGGGACTTGCTGTTGTGCTCTTCCTGGGCGCGCTGGCGGGCGGGCCACTTATCTTATGGGTGTTCGGCCCGGAGTTCATGGCCGGAGCACTGCCGCTGGCGGTTCTCTCGCTGGTGCTGGTGGTGCGCTCGGTTTTCGGTCCGGGCGAGCTTGTCCTCTCCATCCATGACAACCCCTGGGCAAGCCTTCCTGCAATCGCGCTTGGTCTTGGAATTCTGGTTGGCGGCAATCTTGTTCTGGTCCCGGCAATGGGGCTGATGGGGGCGGCACTGGCGGCCCTGCTCGCCTTTGGTGCCTGGTCGGCCACCTTGTGGGTGACAGTTCGGCGGCTGGAGGGGGTTGATGTTTCCATCTTTCCCCGTCTTATCGGGCTGGTGGGGAGATCAGGATCCGAACAGCGCCCCAAACCGCCGTTTGATGCGACCTAAACGCCCCACATTCACACCAAAATCATAGTCCGTCGTGACCTTGTTCAGGGGCAGTTCGTAAAGCATGTAGTCTTCGCCGAATATGTGTTTTTCCAGCGTGCAGGTGTGATTGAATTTGAAGCGTTTCACGATGGCAACGGCGTCGTTTCCGGGCCGGATATAGGTGGAAATCTTGTGAAAGCGCCCATTGTCCCAATGCTTGATCATGTCGCGAAAACAGGCCATGGCCAGGGAGGCACGGCGTTTTTCAGGGAATATGTATGACCAGTACAGCCACAGGGTGCCCAGTTCGGGGCCGGTAATCATAAAGCCCGCGGTCTCTTCGCCCGAGAGGCAGACCATCACATGAAAAGGGTCCACGGCTATCAGGTTGGCAAGATAGGACTTGCCCAGTCTTGCCGATTCATACTGTTTGAACAGGTCTGAATAATGGGGTGATGTTTCAATCACCTCCATCAGGCGGGTGTGGACAAGATCAATATCGGCGGCAGTCGCAGCGCGAATTGTGGGCGCGCGCTTTGGTTTTTCCATTCCGCTGTCTGCTGGCTCCTTCATAGACAGGCTTAAATCTTTACGCACTGTTGTTTCCTGATGGTTTATGGATCTTCCCAACCAGTGAACACCAAATTGCCGATTTTTACGTTAACGCAGGATATTGCAGGCCTCTGGGAGTGGAAGGATTTTCTTTCATCGAGGCAGCCGGGAGATAATTTCGTCATGAGTCCACTCAAACGTCTGTATAAATTTCTGTTTCTTTTCCTGTCGATATTTTCCGGGTTCCCGGCAATGGCGGCCAGCCTTGAAGAAATGGCGGGGCAGATGATTCTGGTCGGTTTTCAGGGCGATTCCCTTGATGCCTCCGGTGTTGCTGCGGTGCGGGCCGATATTGCGGCGGGACGCATTGGCGGGGTAATGTACTTGCGTAACAATGTGCGCAGTCTGGATGTTGTCCGGCAGATGAATTCCGCCTTCCTTGAGGCGACGCGGGGGCTAGCGCCGCTGATTGCACTGGATCAGGAGGGAGGCAGTATTGAGCGGCTGACCGAGGCCGTGGGGTTCAGGGAAATAGCTTCCGCTGAACGCATGGCAGCGACGCAGAGCCCGGAGCAGGCGCGCCAGGCCTATTCGTCCATGGCTCTGGACCTGGCCGCTTTGAACTTTAACCTCAATCTTGGCCCGGTTGTTGATCTTAATCTCAACCCGGATAATCCGATTATCGCGCGGTATGGGCGTTCCTTTGGAGCCGATGCCACGCGCGTAAGTCAATATGCCACCAGTTTTATTTCTGCACATCGGGCGGCGGGGGTTCTGACGGCTCTCAAACATTTCCCCGGCCATGGTTCTTCGCGTGCCGACAGCCACAAGGGTTTTGTTGACATAACCCGTTATTGGCAACCTGAAGAGCTGCTGCCCTATCGCAATCTGATTGGTGCTGGAATGGTGGATATGGTGATGAGCGCGCATTTATACCACGAACAATTTGCCGGAAGCTCGGGTGCGCAACTGCCCGCGAGCCTGTCGCCCAACTGGATTACCGGGGTTTTGCGCTCGCAACTGGGCTATAATGGCGTGGTCATCAGTGATGACATGGAAATGGGGGCCATCCGCCAGCAGTTTTCATTTGAGGACAGCATTGTTCTGGCGGTACGGGCGGGAACCGATATCCTGTTGTTTTCCAACACGGCGCGTTATCGGAGGGGCCTGCCCGCAGAAATTGTTGATGTTCTGGTCAGGACTGCCCGGGCAGACCCCGAGTTTCAAGCCCGGATTGAAGAGAGCTACGCCCGGATTGTGGCCCTGAAATCACGGCTTGACCGCTAGGGCAATTTCTCGCACAAGTTTTTCTTGCCAGTTTCTTTTGCAGGGCGTATATGTCAGCAATGCTGACCTAGAGTTTCCCATGTTTTGATACGTATCAAAACATGGCTCTAAGTATTTGAATTGTCGCGCTTCCGAACCGGAGAACCGGTACCCACTTATCCTGGAAGCGCTCTAAGCGAGTTCTGATCGTGGACCTTCAGATCGTTGCAAGTTTCCTGCTTCTGGTGTTTCCCTCGTTTGTAACGCCGGGGCCGAACAATTTCATGCTGATGGCCTCATCAGCCAAGTTCGGCATCCGCCCCACCATTCCCCATGCCATTGGTGTCAACACCGGTTTTCCACTGATGGTGTTTATAATCGGCCTGGGTCTTGGGGAGGTGTTTGCAGCATTTCCTCAGGTTCAGATCGTCCTGAAATATTTTGCAGCCGGGTATTTTTTGTGGCTGGCTTATAAAATGCTGGGCCTAAAGGTTGGCGATGTCAAAACCGTCGCCCGCCCCATGCGCTATTTCGAGGCGGTGCTTTTTCAGTGGGTTAATCCCAAGGCCTGGGTGATATCGGTCAGTTTTGTTTCAGCTTTTGTGGGGCAGGGGGAGTGGCGTTTGCCCTCGCTGGTGTTGATAGCCCTGGGCTGCATGGCAACGGGGCCCTTTGCCAGCGTCATATGGATGGTGTTTGGTCAGCAGTTGCAGAGTTTTTTACGCCGGACCGGAGGCGAAAGATTTCTGGGTGCAATTCTGGCTGTTCTGATGATTGGAGCGGTGGTCCTGTTTCTTATTTGAGCAAGGCGGGTTAGTATCCAAAGTCAGCATGGCCAAAAAAGCGGAATCTGCCTCACTTGACTTTGGAACCTGACGTTAACTCCAAGCCCGTCCGCCAAGTGCGTGCGCTGTTCATTTCGGACGTGCATCTGGGCATGAAAACCATCCGTGTGCGCGAGTTGATTGATTTTCTGCGTTGTCACGATGCTGAGACCATCTATCTGGTGGGCGATATTCTTGATGGCTGGCGGTTGCAGAAAACCTGGCGCTGGCCGCCCGAATATAACATCGTTGCTGAATTGATTTTAAGCAAGGCAGCGGCCGGTGCACGGGTCGTCTACCTTCCGGGCAACCATGATGAATTGGTGCGTGAATATCTGGGCACCTATTTTGGCACTATAGAGCTGGTGGACCGCACCATTCATACCACTGCCACCGGAAAAACCTATCTGGTTATCCATGGAGACCAGTTTGACGTGGTGGTCAAGAACGCCAAGTGGCTGGCCCATATTGGCGACTGGGCCTATAATTTTGCCCTGAAAACCAATGGCACCATCAACTGGTTCCGCCGCCGCATGGGGCGGGGATACTGGTCGCTTTCGGCCTGGGCCAAGCAGAAGGTCAAGGGGGCGGTCAGCGTTATCGGACGCTTTGAAGAAGCGCTGGCGCTTGAGGCGAAAGAAATCGGTGTTGACGGCGTGGTGTGCGGCCATATCCATCTGGCCGACATGCATGACCGCCTGGGCATCCACTATATCAATACCGGGGACTGGGTGGAAAGCTGCACAGCGGTTGTCGAGGACTTTGAGGGCAATTTTGAGCTGATCCGCTGGACGCATCTGCAACCCAAAGCAGTGAAGAAGAAAACACGGCGTTTGCGCAAGGGCCGCAAGTAGGGACCAGGCACACAACTTGACTGCCGACTTGCCAAGGCTGGGTTTCGGGCGCAGACTGAGGTTTCGCAAAACTCTCCTGATTTATGCCCGAGCCTTCCGCGGAGCTGTTCCCATGGTTTTCAATTTGCGCGCGCGGCTGGCTCAGCCGCAGGGGCGCGCGGCGCTGTTTTATTTTACATTGTTTATGGCTCCCGCCATCAGCAACCCTTTTCTGGCGATCTGGCTGACTTCGCTGGGGTTGAGCCGGGCGCAAATCGGCATTGTCAGTGCTGCTCCCATACTGGTGATGGTGTTTCTCAATATCCTGGTGGGGCGGGTTGCCGACAAGGCAAGCGATTGGCGCCAGGTTATCATCATCGGTTCGGTTATGGCAGGATTTACCGCTTTTGGCCTGTTTTTTGTTTCGGGCTTCTGGTCGATGCTCATCCTGTTCACGCTGATTGTGGTGCCATTTCAGGCCATCACACCGGTTATTGATGCCGCAACCATTCGCATGTCGCGCCGTCTGGGTCTGGATTTCAGCCTGATCAGGGTCTGGGGCACGGTGGGATTTATGGTGGCGACGATCATTGGAGGGCTGGTGCTGGGTCAACTGGGGCATTTCATGTTTGTGCCCTTGTTTATTCTGGCGGCTGGCATCAGGGCGCTGGCGTCTTTGCAACTGCCCTATTTTCGCCGGCAGGCGGAGGTGGCCAGCAACGAGCCTGCGGCGCTGACCGTCCCCGATCACGAGAGTGCCGCCAATCCGCTGGTTTCAACGGAACTGAAAGGGCTTTTGCGCCCGTGGTTTTTCCTGCCACTGGTGGGGGCGGCGCTTCTGCATTCAAGTCATATGATGCAGATGAGCATGGGGGCACTGATCTGGAAAGAGGCTGGTGTGCCCGAAGCAATGATCGGGGTGTTGTGGGCGCTGGCGCCGGCTGGAGAAATTGTTATTTTTCTGGCTTTTCAACGGCTGGCAAAACGTTTTTCAGCCCGTTATTTACTGTTGGCCGCCTGTTTTTTTGCCGTTGTGCGTTGGGGCGGGTTGGCACTGGAGCCGCCCGTCTGGGGCATCGCTCTTCTTCAGGTCATGCACATGCTTACATTCGGGCTGAGTTATCTGGGTATCATCAACTTCATTGCCAACTGGACCGGCGATGAAATCGCAGCGCAGGCACAGGGGACTTTTGTCATGATAAGGCAGGTGTTCACGGTGCTTGCACTCACCGGGTTCGGCTACCTTGCCGGGCAGATTGGCGCCCAGTCCTACTTTGCTGCAGCATTGCTGGCAGCGCTGGGAGGATTGTGCATCTGGTGGTCGTTGGTGTTGATGAACCCCAGGTTGGAGAAAGGCGTATGAAGCTTGCATGCCGGTTCACAAAAAACGACCTCTTCCGGTTGGGAAGAGGTCGCTTTTAGAGTGCCGGGCGAGGAGCTAATTCGCGGATCCAACAGGCAATTTGAATGCGCTATGGATTAATTGATCCGGCCGCTGGCATGGGCAAGCATGGTGAATACCTTACCCCGGTCGGAAACCAGCATCTGACGGGCTTCGCCAGCATCTCGCGCGCTTTGCATGAACTGCTCGAACTCAGCAACATAGTCGCGCGCGGTCTGGGCAAAATCGGGGTCACGCTGAAGCTTCTTGCGCACATCGTCATAGGTGCCCTGTCCGGTCAGCGTATAGATGCGGCGTGAGAACACCCCTGTTTCGCCGGCCTGATAGCGTTGCCAGGCTTCAGCCAGTGCGTTTTCATCAATTGATCGGGCGATGTCATCCGTAAGACTGCTCAGCATGGCAGTACGGGGTGCCTGAGCACCTGAGCCAGCCTGCTGATTTGCCGATGCATTGCGCAAGACGTCACGCAGCCAGCCACTACCCTCTTTGGGAGGTGGTGTTGCAACTGCAGGTCTTGGTGTTGCCGGAGCCGGAGCTGCCGGACTAGGCGCAGGGGCAAGGGCGGGCCGGGTCAGTGTATCGAGCACGCTTTCCGAGCGTGTCGACGGAGTGTGAAGGGCGGGGGCCGGTGTTGGAGCCGGAGGAGGTGGTGGCGGCGGCGGTTCGCGGTGTTGGGCCGGAGCGGGAGGTGCAACCGGTGCAACTGTCGGGGCTGGCGGCGTGGCCGGCCGTGGCGTCCGCGGGGGAGGCGTAATTGAAGCCTGGCTCACATCATGGGATGCGGGTTGGGCGTGGACGATGGCGTTCAACTCGCTCAGGGCTTCAATCTGTTCAGCAACAACCGAGCGCATGGCAGCGGCGCTGGCCCGGGTTTCTTCGGGCAATTCAAGGAAGCCGCGCTGTAGTTCAGAGCGGGTTGATTCCAGTTCGCTGCCAACCTGGCGGGCAGTGTCCTGCATGGATTGTGCGGTTTCGTTGAAGCGACGGGTGGCATCAGCCAGAGCCTGCTGCATTTCGGCCAGCATGGCTTCCTGAGTCTGGCCAAGTGCCGCACTGGTGCGTTGCCCTTCGGCACCGGCCGTCTCGGCCAGGCCTTGAAGTTTTTCCGTGACCATGTCTGTCGTTGACCTCAGGGCTTCATCCATGGCAGTGCGGGCGACAAGAAGGCGCTGTTCCGTGTCGGCAACAGTGTCGGCAATGGATTGGGCAAAAGTGCGCAGGCGGTTGTCGATATCGTCGGCCCGGGCGGTAAATCCAGCGGCCAGAGCATCCATGGCTTCACGGCGTGCTTCCACCGCGTCCATGCTGGCGTCGCTGGCGTGCGCAAGATTCTGTGCGGCACGATCTATACTTGCCGTCTCTCCGTCCAGCTTGCCAACCATAGAGCCAAATTCCTCGATCATCGAGCGGATGGTAATCTGCAGGGCCCCCACATGATCGGAAACAAGCTGACCGGCTTGTTCCGTGGTGCCCAGTGCTTCGCGCACGGTTGCCGAATATGTTGCCGTCTGGCTTGAAACACTGTTTTCGAGGGTTGCAAGATTGTTGGTTGAAGCTTCAAGAACCTGCTGGAGCAGGGCGTTGCTCTCGTTAAGTTTCTCCAGCGCACCGGTCACATCGGTCATCATGCGTGAGGTTGTGCTCGACATGATATTTTGCGCTTCATGGGCGTTGGCCTGCAGGGCCTCGTTCAGAATGTTGCCGTGATTGTGCAAACTGCTGGACAACTCGTTTGATTTTTCACTCACCAGTGCAGCAAATTCACCGGTTTTTTCGGTGATAGTGCGATTGATATGTTCAACCTGCTCGCCCAGTGCGGCAGCGCTCTGGGCTGCGTCAATGCTGATGAGGGTTTCAAACCGGCCCGCAACCTCGGTGATTTTCTCCATGGCCACGCGGACTGCTGTGTCCATACGACCCGCGTTCTGTTCGATATCGGCGGAAAGATTGGTGGCGGCAGCAACAATGCGGTTGTTGATGGTTTCTTCGATATTGGTGGCGCTTGTTTCCAGTTCCGTCATGGTTTTCCCCATGGTTGTGGAAATGGATTCGTTAAGGGCGGCAAGGCGGTCAGCGGCGATATCAGCGCGGGCCGTGATGGCTTCGGGCAGGGTGCCCAGTCTTTCATCCACCATGTCGGTGATGGCGGTACGAGCGCTGTTTACTCCAGCTTCGATGAGATCAGCGGTCAGGGCCGCGGACTTGTTCACAGTGGAAGCGGCCTGCTCGACCCGGGCGCTGATGCCTGTTTCAGCATCGTCGATGCGCGAGATGGCGCTTTCGATACCAGTGTTGAGATTATGGGTTACCTCGGACACTTTGGCGGAAATCATTTCCGAGACAGTGCCGGTATGTGCGTCGATTGCAGCGGCAACTTCTTCTGTGCGCGCGCCCATGGCAGCGGCAATACTTTCGGCGGTGCCATCGAGTGTTGCCTCAAGCTCGAGCCGCCTTGCGTCAAGAGTTCCGGCAATATTGTTGTTTCCGGATTCAAGGCTGTCAGCAATCTGCTTGGTGCGGGACTCAATGGTATCGGTGATGAGGTTGGCACGGCCGGTGATGGTTTCGGCCATTTCGCGGGTACGCTGGGAAATCTGGTCGTTGAAGTGACCGGTTTTTTCGTCAAGAGCCAGTTCAAGCACGTTGGCGCGGCTGGCAAAACTGTTAGTGTAGCTATCAAGGGCCGCTGTCAGGCGCTCACCCTTTTCGGAGATGACATCGTCAAAGGATTTCAGACGCGTGTCGATAACCACTGCGACCTCCTCAACCCTTGTGTCGAACTGGGCAAGGGTCTGGGCGCCGGCGCCAAGAAGAGACTGGCGGGCCTGTTCGGATGTCTCATCTACCGAGCCGGAAATCTCCAGCATGGCTGACTGCATGCGGCTTTCCATGGCGTTGATCTGGGTTGAAACCATTTCGTCCATCTGGTCGATCAGCTGAGTCATGGTGGCTTCAGCTTCGCCAGCCCTGCCACTGATTTCGTTGGCAACCCTCAAACCTATGGCATCAAGTGCACCGCCAACCTCATGGCCGCGGTCGCGCAGATCAGAAAGGATTTTTCCACCGCCGTCGCGTAAAACCGAGGAAATCGAGGCAGTGCGTTCTTCAATGGCCTCATTGAGCGTAACCGCTCTGGTGTCCAGAGCCTCGGTGATAGCGTTCATGCGCATATCAATGACCGAGGCGAGTTCATGGGTGCGTTCTTCAAAAGCGCTGGAAATCGACGATGTGCGGTCCTCAAGGGCGAGATTTAGCTTGCCTGCGCTGTCATCGAGGGCGGAGAGCAATCCGGTGGTGCGGCCATCAACGAGGGAAATAAACGAATCACTGCGTTCGCCAAATGCCTTTGTCAGGTTTTCGCTGGCCTCATTCATGGAGCGGGTCAGTTCGCCGCCGCGTTCCTCGATGGTACCGGCGATGCGCTGGGCGATCATGTCCAGATCAAAGACCAGCCCGGAATGGCTCTCGGAAATGGCTTCGCGAACGCGCTCGGAATTGGTGATGACACTGTCGCGCTGGCTGGCCAACTCCTGAATAAGGCCGCGCATGCGTGATTCGTTTTCGGAATAGGTTTTGTCCAGAACAGTAACTTCGTTGTGGATCATTACTTCAAGCTCGCCGGCGCGGGAAAGCGCCCGCTCCAGACCGTCAGCAAGGGTTGAAACCTCGCGGCGCACAGCCTGACCAACTGTTGCGATTTTGTCGGCGGCGGTGGTTTCCGGCTCGGCAAGACTGATGGCGGCACGGGTCATGGAGTTGGCAGCTATACGCAGATCCTGAGCGCGGCGGGCCAATATGGCAACCGCGAAAAAGCCCAGAACGGGCAGGAACATGACGGCGACTATGCCCGCAAAATCAAGAGTTCCGGCCAGATTGCCAAGTGTTTGCCCCTCTGTAAGCTGCTGGTCGAAACGGCTCCATGTTGCCAGGCCGGTGACAGCCAGCCAGATGGCGGAAAGCACGGAGGCAATCCAAATGGGGAGTGATGAGGCCTTGGCGTTAAGGCCATAAAGGAGCTTGGAGGGTGCAAGATTGTCGTCGTTGGCGACGCTTCCGGTCTTGCGCGCAATGCGGCTGGCAGCGTTGTTACGTTCAGGCGTTTTGCTGCTGAAAGGCTTTGAGGAACTGCCTTCGGGGGCTTTCGAAGCTGACGAGTGTTCAGCATCAGCACTCAGAATTGAACCCTTCAAGGCATTTTCAACCGCTGAAAAAGCCAATGTTGCCGGATCATTTTTGTTAGTAGATTGTTTCTTCGCCATACTCTTCACAACTCTCGCGTTGGCCTTTGATAGACACGGGCCATTTGCCACAATCGGCGGCTGGGAGTCGTGGCGGAGATCCCCCGGGAGACCTCATCCCGCAACCCAACACGTTTGCTTGGGCTGTCCTTGACACCTGCGCCGCCGCGCGCTGGTAACACGCCTTTATACAACAAAAACCCGGAAACCTGAACGTAAAATTAAAAAAGCGTTAACGGCATTTGTGGTTGGAGCGCTGAAATAGACAAAATTACCACAAAACCGGGGCTACAGGGGCTTAAGTGGATGTTCACTTTGCGACATTAAGGTGATCCCACGCAGTTTTTGTGATGCATTTTATGCAAGGAGTGAGTGCCGTGGCCGTAGTTTCTCAGGTTATATCCACAGAAGAGCGTTCAGAGAAACACGCGGGTCAAAGACCGATTGACATGGTGCATCTGTCCCGGCAGTCCCTTGGTGACCCGGGCCTTGAAGAAGAAATTCTGCGCATGTTTGATCAACTGGCGGGGGCCTATGTCAGCCGCCTGCGTGCTGCAGTGAAACGTGAGGAAATTCTTCTTAATCTGCATTCCCTTAAAGGGGCTTCGGCCGGAGTGGGGGCCAGAGGCATTTCTGTTCTTGCGGCGGAAGCGGAAAACGAGTGTCGGGCAGAAGGCAAGCTGTCAGGTGAAAGGCTTGCTGATATCGGCATGGCGGTTGAAGAGGTGAGGGCCTTCATCTCGGAAATTCTGCAGGACTGAACTCTGCTCCAACGGAGAAGATGTAGCAAATAAAGCGTTTTTGATGATCTCAGGCGGTTGCGGGGGAACCGCCGGGTCGCTATATGCGCGGGGTGTTCAGATTTTTCGCTATTCTGTGAGGTTCTCCAGGACTCCCCATGACAAAAATTACTTTTATTCAGGCTGATGGCACGGTGCGTGAAATTGATGCCGAGGATGGTTCCACTATTATGGAAGTTGCCATTCAAAACGATATTCCAGGCATTGTTGCGGAGTGCGGAGGCGCCTGCACCTGCTCTACCTGTCATGTTTATGTGGACGAGAGTTGGATCGAAAAGACCGGCAAGCCGACCCCCATGGAAGAGGATATGCTTGATTTTGCCTTCGAAGTGCAGCCCAACTCCCGCCTGTCATGCCAGATAACTGTCAGCAAAGAGTTTGACGGACTGGTGGTAAGAATACCGGAACAGCAGGCCTGAACCCCTGGCCGTCGGGGGCATTTGTTTTAATTCCGGGAATAGTATTGGTTTGTTTTGCCCCTGAATTGAGCCTTTGCAAGCTTTATGTTTCCTTCTCTCTCGCGCAAGAGGAATATTAAAGCTATTTAATATCAATACCTTGTGAGAGTTGTCTGCCGTGGCTACTTTGCTTTCAGCTATTGGAAGCAAGGAATTTGCCGTGGACACTCTGGATATATTTCCCATCTCATTCAAAGTTCGCAAGCGGGCTGTCGTTATTGTGGGTGGCGACGGCGAAGCGCTGGCTAAAGCGCGACTGGCGGTTAAAACCTCGGCAAATGTCCGCGTTATTGCGCCTCGGTTTGAAGCAGATTTTTCCGGCCTGAATGTGGAAATAACCTTGCGGCGGTTTCAACCTGCGGACCTTGAGGGCGCGGTGCTGGTATTTGTCGCTCAAAACAGTCCCGATGCCCGCCAGGCCATATTCGAAGCGCGCAGACAGCACATAGCGCTAAACGTGATTGATCGACCCGAATTGTGTGATTTTTATACTCCGGCGATCGTTGAACGGGCGCCGGTCAGCATTGCTATTTCCAGTGAAGGCACAGCGCCGGTGTTGGCGCGGCTGATCCGGGCGCGGATCGAAACGGCGCTCGATCCTGACCTGGGGCTTGCGGCAAAGTTGGCGGGCGAGTTGCGCCACCGGGTGGTTCAGCTGTTGCCCGAGGGCAGGCGTCGCCGCCGTTTTTTTGAGGACTTTCTCAATGTGCCCTCGGGTGAAACCGTGAAGGAAAGACGGGTGCGGGCCCTGCAAATTCTGGACATGCACGCAACAGCACCCGACCAAAGAGGATGTGTCTGGCTTATCGGAGCCGGACCGGGGGCACAGGATTTGCTCACCCTGCGTGCCCAGCGGCTGCTTCAGGAGGCCGATATGATTGTCCACGGCGATCAGGTTCCCAGAGGGCTGGTGGAGATGGGGCGGCGTGATGCCGAAGTCAGGGTGGTGAAAGCAGGTGTAATGCAAAAGCCCGGTCATATGGGGCAAATGCTGGCTGATCTTGCCGGTGGGGGCAAAAAAATTGCGTGGCTGGTTCCTGGCGATCCAAGGGCCTGTAATTCTGGAGCCTCATTGCGCACAAGTGCGGTGCTGGATGTGCTGCAAAAAGCGGGAATTGAAAATGAGACCGTGCCGGGAGTGAAATCGGATGTGCCCATAAATATGACTTCGCCGACACGCGCAAGATACGCACAGTCAATAAGGGTGGCGTGAGAGAAATGGAAATAGTCACAGCCAATGAACTGATTTCAGGGGCGACAGTTTATTTTCTGACCGAGGGCTGCTGGGGAGCGGATATTGATCGCGCACGGGTGTTTCAGAGCGAAGAAAATGCAGAGCGGGACCGGGTTATAAAAAGGGCTAACGCATCGGGTTTCCTTATTTCTGTTGAAAGGGAAACCGTGCGGGTTGCCAAAGGGAGGGTGCTGGCAAATCGCCTGCGCGAGCGCATCCGGGCTGAGGGGCCAACGGCGCCACGCCACCGGCCTCAAAAACCAGACATTCATAACGCGGTGGAGTTTTCTCATGTATCGTTATGATCAGTTTGACGCCGAATTCGTGGCCGGGCGGGTGGCCCAGTTTACCGATCAAGTTGAAAGGCGTATCAGTGGGGAGCTCAGCGAAGACCAGTTTCGCCCCTTGCGGCTGATGAATGGGCTGTATCTGCAACTTCATGCCTATATGCTCAGGGTCGCGGTGCCTTATGGCACCATGAACAGCACCCAATTGCGCAAGCTGGCCCATATTGCGCGCACCTATGACCGGGGTTATGGCCATTTCACCACCCGCCAGAACATCCAGTTCAACTGGCCCCGCCTTGATGATGTGCCCCAAATCCTGAGTGAGTTGGCAAGCGTTGAGATGCACGCCATCCAGACTTCGGGAAACTGCATCCGCAATGTCACCACCGACCAGTTTGCCGGGGCGGCAGCCGATGAAATCATCGACCCGCGCCCGGTTGCCGAAATCATTAGGCAATGGTCTAGCCTGCACCCGGAATTCTCGTTTCTGCCACGCAAGTTCAAGATTGCGATCACCGGGGCGCCCAACGACCGGGCGGCGATAAAATTTCACGATATCGGCCTGATGGCTCAGCAAGATGAACAGGGCAAAGTTGGCTGGGCGGTTTATGTGGGCGGGGGCATGGGCCGCACGCCCATGGTTGCCAAAGAGATCAGCCCGTTTGTGCCGCATAGCGACCTGCTGGCCTATCTGGAGAGCATATTGCGGGTCTATAACCGCTATGGTCGCCGGGACAACAAATATAAGGCCAGGATAAAAATTCTTGTGCACGAAGAAGGGCTTGCAACACTTCGTGAGCAGGTTGAATCAGAGTTTTTGCAGGTAAGGGGCGGTGTTCTGAACCTGCCGGACGACGAGTTAAGCCGGATAAAAGCCTATTTTGCTCCTCCTGCGTTCAAGGACAGCGATGCGCGGTTTGATCTTGCGGCACTTAAGGTATCGGATCCGGAGTTTGCCCGGTTTGTCCTGCACAACACCAATCAGCACGCGCAGGCGGGCTATACCAGTATCACAATTTCCCTGAAACCTGTGGGAGGGGTTCCCGGTGACGCCACGGACGCCCAGATGGAAGTGGTTGCTGATCTGGCTCAGCGGTTCAGCTTTGACGAGTTGCGGGTGTCCCATGAGCAAAATCTGGTACTGCCCCATGTGGCGATTGATGATGTGCGCGCCGTTTATGAAGCGCTGAATGGCGCCGGACTTGGCGAGGCCAATGTTGGACAGATTACCGATATGATTGTCTGCCCCGGTCTTGATTATTGCGCGCTGGCCAATGCCCGCTCCATTCCCGTTGCCCAGGAAATTTCCAGACGGTTTGGCAGTGCCCGAAGGCAGGAAGAAATCGGCGACCTCAAGATCAAGATTTCTGGCTGCATCAATGCCTGTGGCCATCATCATGCTGGCCATATCGGCATTCTTGGTGTGGAAAAGCGGGGCACTGAGCTCTACCAGATTACCGTTGGTGGAAACGCGGGCGAAAACGCCGCCATTGGCAATATTCTGGGGCGCGGGATTGTGGCCGAAGAAGTGCCGGACGCCATCGAGCAGCTTGTCGAGATATACCTGAAGGCCCGAAGCGGTGCTGAGGAGAATTTTCTTGGCACTCTCAAGCGGGTCGGCGAAGCCCCGTTCAGGGAGGCGCTTTATGGAAATGATTGAGCAATCCGACCCCATCAGTGCGCATCAGACAAACGCCGGCAAGGACAGGTTGCGTGCCTTTGGCATTATTACGCTCAACTCCATGTTTGCACAAAAAGATGCATCCGGTGTTTTGCGCATGGCGATTGAAGACCTGCTGGCTGATGAGTTGGCGGTGGTTTCGTCCTTTGGTGCCGACTCAGCGGTGCTTTTGCACATGGTCTCGAAGATCGATCCAAACCTGCCGATATTGTTTCTTCAAACGGGCAGGCATTTCCCCCAGACGCTCGCTTACGTCAAAACCCTGAGCAAGCGACTGGGTCTGGCAAATGTGCGCCTCCTGGCCCCCGACAGCGATGAACTGGTGCGCTTCGACCCTGATGAGGACCTGTGGAAGAGTGATCCCAACGCGTGCTGCCACATTCGCAAAATCGTGCCCCTGGACAAGGCCTTGGGGGGCTTTGGCGGCTGGGTGAGCGGGCGCAAGCGTTATCAGACAGAGGAACGCGGTGCGCTCTCTCATTTCGAACTGACCAGCGACAATCGCATCAAGGTCAATCCGCTGGCCTATTGGGAAGGAGCGGATATTGCTGCCTATAAAAAAACGCATGACCTGCCCGAACATCCGCTTTTTGCGGAGGGGTTCGCTTCAATCGGCTGTGCGCCGTGCACCAGCGCGGTTACAAACGGAGAAAACCCGCGTTCCGGTCGCTGGCGGGGTCTCAATAAAGCTGAGTGCGGCATTCATTTCGACGTCAACAGGAGGATTTCCCCTGCGATGAATAAGGCTGAGTTGACTTTGTTCAGAGACGGAGAATTTGTTGCCGACCCATGGGGCAAATGGGTTGAAGGCACCGCCCCGGTGCTGGCGCGCTATGTGCACGTGCCGCTGGTTGAATTTGTGGTCAATCGTGCAGCCTATCTGGCCAGTCTGCATCCGCTGGGCCTGCTGGTGGGTGCGGGCGATGACGTCATGGAAGTGGCTTCAGACCTGGGCCGGTTTTCTTCGATTGCTGTTGAATTCCCCGCCTTTACAGACGGGCGCGGATATTCCAGTGCACGCCTGTTGGCGGAGCGTTTGGGGTACAAGGGGGAATTGCGTGCAGTAGGCGATGTTCTGGCTGACCAAATCCCCTTGATGCGCCGCTGCGGGGTCAATGCTTTTGTGGTTAGTCATGCTGCGACAAGAAAAGCGCTTGAGAAAGGGGTGCCGGGCAGGATAGATGTTTTCATGCAACCGGCAGGGGGAGATGAAATCCCCGTGGGCACAAGGGCGTTTGTGCGCCGGGCGCCCAACTTCACAGTCAGCACGCCTTAATTAAAGAGAAACCAGCAATGCCAACAAATGAAATTACCACCGATGTGGTCATTATCGGAGCGGGTCCGATTGGACTGTTTGCAGTATTTGAACTTGGCCTTCTGGATCTGAAATGCCATCTGGTCGATATTCTTGACCGGGCCGGTGGTCAGTGCACCGAGCTTTACCCCGAAAAGCCCATCTATGACATTCCCGGGTTTCCGGTGATATCGGGGCAGGAGCTGACCGACAATCTGATGAAGCAGATTGCGCCGTTCAAACCGACCTTCCATTACAATCGTATGATTGTTTCCGTTCAGAAGCGCGATGAGGGTGGTTTCAAGGTCACTGACGACGAGGGGCAGGTTTTCAACTGCAAGATTGTTGTGGTGGCGGCCGGTGGCGGTTCCTTCCAGCCCAAGCGGCCTCCGGTGCCGGGTATCGAGGAATATGAGGACAGTTCGGTTTTTTACGCCGTGCGCCGGATGGAAGAGTTTGCCGACCACGATATTGTGATTGTCGGGGGCGGCGACAGCGCTCTGGACTGGGTGCATTCCCTGCAACCGATTGCCCGGTCGATGACACTGGTGCACAGGCGACCCGAATTTCGTGGTGCGCCTGCCTCGGTCAACCGGATGCGCGAACTTGTCGAGGCGGGCAAAATGAAGCTCATTGTGGGTCAGGTTAGCGGGTTAACCGGGGAGGACGGCATGTTGTCCTCGATGAGCATAAAGAGTGGCGATGAGGTCATTGAAATTCCGGTCACTCGCATGCTGCCGTTTTTTGGCCTGACCATGAAGCTGGGGCCGGTGGCCGACTGGGGGTTGGAGCTGAATGACAATCTCATCAGTGTTGATACCGAGAAGTTTGAAAGTTCGGTGCCCGGAGTTTTTGCCATTGGCGATATCAACCATTATCCGGGCAAGCTCAAACTCATCCTTTCCGGCTTCCACGAGGCAGCGCTGATGGCGCAGGCGGCCAAAAAAATCGTTGCGCCGGACGAGCGCATTGTCTTCCAGTACACGACTTCCTCAACCAAGCTACAGAAAAAACTCGGGGTGAAATAGGCGAAGTCCGGGCGGGTGGCGTTTGCTATTCACTCCGTTTTTCCGCTCTGGCTGATTTTGGCGAGGTCGGTAGCAAAATCAATCACCTTGGGTTGCTTTAGCCGGTCAAAGGGCAGGGGGCGGGTAACGCCCATGGCGGCGATGCCCACCCTGACCGTCATCAACCCGTTGACCAGCCCTTCGCCCAGGCGGGCCGAGAGCTTTGCTGCCAGCCCGTGGCCGAGCAGCTGCTGGATAACGCTGTCGCCCAGCGCCACCCCGCCGGTGACGGCAAGGTGAGAGAGCACGGCGCCGGCCAGCCTCCAGCCCCCGATGAGGCCGGGCCGCACCCCGTAAAGCGCGGCAATAGCCCGGCTGAGTTTTATGGACTCATAGGATACAAAAAGAATGTCAACCAGAGCACGGGGAGAAATGGCGGTAACGATGGCCACCCTTCTGGCCGAGGCGGCGGTCAGGGCGCGGGCGCGGGCATCGAGCGGGCTCATCAGATGGCGTTCAGCGGAGCCAATCATGTCAGCGCCATCGAACTGGTCGGAAATGTCCGCATCAAGGTGCTGGCGGGCGCGGGCAAGGTCGGGCCGCCTTGAATAAAGACTGTCAAGATGAGCCACAACAGTGCGCCCCTCGGCGGGCAGGTTGTTTCGCAATACGCATTCTGCCTGCTCTCGCAATTTGTCCATATTGTTCAGGCGTCTGAGGGCCATGAACTCGCGGGCCAGCAATACCAGAACAGCAAGGACAAACAGCGCCAGCGCCGCTGTTCCGACCCAGCCCAGCCATTCATAACGGGTGAACAGGTCGCGCACCAGACGTTCCGCCATCAGTCCCAGTCCCAGCGAAACCAGCACCCCGCCAGCCCCAAGGGCGAGCCGGATGGCCCAGTTGGGTTTTTTTGACACGGGGGCCGGGCTTAACTCGGGCAGGTTTTCGGTTTGAGGCAATTGGGCGAAATCCACAATTTCCGTGGTCGCTTTTTCCGGCGCAAAGGCTTTGGGCGCGCGTGCTCTGGCGTCTCTTGTGGTCGCGGATGTGCCAGAGGGCTTTTCTTTGGCTTTGGGAGTGCTTTTGGTCGCTCTGGCGACAGGTTTTCTCATATCGAAGCGCTCTTTCTTGATGTTCGCGCTGTCGAACCGGAAAACCGGTGCCCACTTTTCCTGACAGTGCTTGTCTTTGATGTTCGCGCTGTCGAACCGGAAAATCGGGTTCTCTGGTCTCGCGCCGACGGGCTGTTTTTCCTGACAGCGCTCATTACTTCATCCAGTCTTTGAGTAAAAAATCGAGCGCCTTGTCGAGCCGGATGTGGGGCAGGCGCACATCGCCCTCAGCTGTTCTGTCCAAATCCAGCGGGGGACGGAAGCGCAAAAAACTCAGTGAACCGGCCTTGAAACCGGGTTGAAAAACTGAATCCGGGTTTTGCGGCAAGTCTCCGGGAAACAAGGCGATTTCAGTTTTTCCGTCATAGGTTTTGCCGTCCAGCGTTTCCCCTGCGACCGGGGTGCCGATGAGGCAGTCCAGCGTTTCGCCCTGCTCTTTGATTGTACCTTCCGTTGTGGCGCGGACCGAGGCCAGGGCGATGGATTTTGTTTCGGCCCCGGAAAAGCGGGCGCGGCGGGCGGCCTCGGAAACCAGCCGGTTGAGTACCTGTTCAAGCCGGTCGTGGGAGGTGTGATGCACATGGTCGGCTTTGGTCGCGGCGAAAAGAATTTTGTCAATCTTGCGCGCCAGTATCCAGGTCAGGGGGTTGTTGGCCCCCTGACGAAAGCAGGTCAGCACATTGGAAAGCGCGTCCTCAAGGTCAAAAAGCGCTTCTGGTCCGGCGTTCAGGGCTCTTAGGGCATCAACCAGCACAATCTGGCGGTCGAGGCGGGCGAAATGGTCGCGAAAGAATGGGCGCACCACCAGCGATTTATAGGCTTCATAGCGGCGTGCCATCATGGCATAAAGACTATCGTTTCTGGTGTTCTTCGTTGTTTCAGGCAGGGGGGCAAAAGTGAGCGCGGGGGAACCCTCAAGGTCTCCGGGCAGCAAAAATCGCCCCGGGGGCAGGGCCGACATGGCGCGAGCCGGTACGGTGGGAACAGTTTTGCCTTTTTTGTCCTTGTCGGCTTTTTGGGGCGCGTCGCCACGGCTGGCCCGCAAATAGGCGGTAAAAGAAGCCGCCAACTGTTCTGCAACAGCTTCGTTTGCCTCACTGTCTCTGCTCAAATTTCCCAGCGCCTTGGTATAGGCTTTGGCTTCCCTGATTTTGGAGCGTTCGGCGCGTTTCAGGGCCTGATCGGACCATTGGGCAAAATTGAGGGAAAGCAGGGGCAGGTCAAGCAGCCATTCCCCAGGATAATCAACAATATCAAGGTTCAGCGTGCTGGGGCCTGCGATACCGGCGAGCCAGCGGGCGCTCTGAAATTTCAGCGTGATGCGGATTTGGGAGATGTTGCGGGTGGACAGGGGCCAGTGCGGGTCTTTTCCCGTCAGAGCTGCCAGATGTTGTTCATAGGCAAAACGCGGCATACCCCGGTCGGGATGTTCGTTCAACTGCGCGCCAATAAACCGTCCCTCGGCCAGAGGAGAGAACCCGGAAAGTTTGCCGTTGGTGAGCAGATTATGGATGAGGGCGGTGATAAAAATGGTTTTGCCGGCCCGGCTGAGGCCGGTGACCCCCAGCCGCATTGTCGGTGTCACCGAATTTGCCGCAGCGTTGGTGATATTGCCAAGGGCGATAGAGATTTCATCAACAATAGCGGCGGGCGACTGGGCCATCAACTCTCCGTTTTCTGTTCGTCAATCCAAATTAGGTGGCGAGCACCAGAATACAAGTGCCTGAATATCAGGCACTTGTCTGAAAACCCTTGTGGATAGATTCAGCTTTTTGCAGTGCCTATCCTGTTCGCGTCAAAAGGCGTTGTCTGATAAATTTCGTTAATCCAGTTCTGGAACAGCAAAAATCCGTGGCTGCGCCAGCGGTTCTCCGGTTCTTTTTGCGGGTCGTCGTCGGGGTAATAGCCAACAGGCCGGTCCGGGTTCAGACCGGCTTTCTGGTCCCGCCTGAATTCATCATCCAGTGAACGGTTGTCATATTCAAGGTGGTTGAGCATGTGCAGGGCCCGGTGTTTTGGGTCGTTGAGCATACAGATGCCGACCTCATCACTGTCGATAAGGATTTCAAGACCGGAACTGGCGGGCAGCGAGGCCGGGTCTATGTCATTGGAGCGCGAGACGGGGATGGCCAGATCGTCGGAAAATCCGCGCAGATAGGGCGAAGCGAGGGCACGGGTCTGGTGCCGGTAGACGCCGACGGCTTTTTGCTGCCGTTTTTTTCGGGAAATACCGTGAAAATGGTGAAGCGCTGCCTGGGCCCCCCAGCAGATGAACATGGTTGAGTGCACATGCTGTTGCGTCCAGTTCAGAATATCAACCATTTCGGGCCAATAGCGCACCTGCTCAAACGGCAGGTGGGCGATGGGCGCTCCCGTTACGACAAAACCATCAAATTTGCGACTGCGTACATCCTCCCATTTTTCATAAAATGAAGCGAGATAGGCTTCAGAGGTGTTTTTGGACTTGTGGTCTGAGATACGTACCAGAGTGAGATCAATTTGAAGCGGGGTTGCGCCAATCAGGCGGGCGAACTGGGTTTCGGTGCGCTCCTTGTTGGGCATCAGGTTGAGCAGGCCAATTTGCAGCGGGCGGATGTCCTGACGGGCGGCACGGGTTGAATCCATGACCGCGATGCCTTCGGCTTCAAGGGTTTTGCGGGCGGGCAGATGGTCGGGAATGCGAATTGGCATGGTACTTCATGCTCCTGAAAGAATGATTGTTCGGGCTCAGGGTTTTGCCGACGATCACTTCGTGCTCACCATCCTTTTTGAGGCCCACGCGAAGTGATCGCCTTGCGCATGAGTGCCATAAAATCCGCTGAATCACGCACAGTGCCCAGCTCTTTGGCTTCAACCGTATAGCCAAAACGGTCGGCCAGTGCCTGATAACGGGGCAGGCGGTCTTCCAGAATGGCTTCAAAGCCCCAGGTGGCGAATGCTACGGGGTCTACGTCCTCGTCCTGCTCGATATGGTTGAGCTTTTTATATTCAACCCATTTCTGCGCCAGAAGTTGGGGGCGATAATACATTGGCTTGGGCGCTTTTTTGTAGCGCGCAATCAGCGCGTCCGCGTCTGCATCGGTGCCCCTGATATAGAGCAGGGCGGTATTCTCAGTCAAAACCCTGGTTACCGGATCATTTTTGTCGTCAAGGTCAATGACCTCAATGAGGGAGCCGCCAGTGTCGGCAATGAAGTTGTCGTAATCATAAAGGGTTTTTGCCCGCTCTATGAAATAGGGAATATCAGTCAGGGCGGCGATTTCTGCGACCCGGTGCTGCTCCTGGCGATGCTGGTATTCGGCCAGTGCCAGCCCGCCTTTGGCCACACTTCCGGGTGCTCCCATATAGGTTGAGAGCGGGGCCAGATTGGCAAAGGTGATGTTGGAGGAAATGTAGATGGAATCCGAACGCAGCAGTTGCGCAAGAAACGGCACCTTCATGGCCTCGTGCTTGAAATTATCAACAATGTGCTCACCCATATAGCGGGTGCCAATACGATAATCGACGGAGAAGTGAAACCAGTTGTGAGCGCGCAGCAATGCCGAAACCCAGGTTTTGCCAACCCCGGCCATGCCAAAAACCGTCACCGCGTGTCCGGGGGCCTGTTCAAACTCGTCAGCATTGTCAAAAAGCATGTCAGATCGATCCGGAATAAGGTTCCCCAAGAAATACCAGTATCAAAAGCCTGCGACGCCGGGGTGTCAGAGTGCAAGCCACTTAGACCAAGATTGTTTTGGGCACAAGCCGTGTCTGGACTGCTCCTTGCGCGCGGCCGGGCGGCAATTGTTGCCCTGTCAGATATGCCTTAATTGCCGATTGCTGTGGAGTTCAGGCGGCTTTTTGAAATAATATACATAAAAAACAAATACTTATAAAGTTGGCACCATGCTTGCATGTTTGGGGGGGCGAGGTGGCGCGTGGTGCGCCCGTTGGTAAATGGAGAGTATGGAATGGGTATATTTGGGGCATTGGCGGTGGCTGTATCCGGACTTCGGGCACAGGCTTTCGCGCTTGAGAACATTTCTGGAAATATCGCAAATTCGCAGACGACCGGATACAAACGCATGGAAACGACTTTTGTCGACCTTATTCCCGATGCGCCGCTGGGGCGCCAGATTCCGGGTTCGGTGCTGGCCTTGTCGCGCTCAACCAACAATGATTCGGGTGACATTATTTCGTCCTCGTCTGAGACAAACATGGCGCTCAACGGCAGTGGCTTTTTTGTAGTTGAGCAAAAGGTTGGTCAGAATGATGGTACGGCCATATTTGGCGGGGGGGATTTCTATACTCGCCGCGGGGACTTTGAGCTCGACAAGGACGGCTATCTGGTCAACGGGGCGGGGTATTACCTCAAGGGGCTGTCTATTGATGCGGGTACCGGAAATATATCAGGCTCCGTACCTCAGGTTATCCAGACGTCCAATGCGTTTTTGCCTGCCGAAGGCACTTCACGCATAAAATATGCACTCAATCTGCCCCAGTTACCCAAGAATGTTGCCTATGATCCTGATACTGCGGGCAGCGAGCTGCTGGTGGTTGCTGACTATGCTGTGGACCCGACCGTGGGTGGTGCTGGGATTGTACAGGCGGCGGATGGGGATGTTTTCCTTGAGCAGTCTATTGCCGGTGGCGCGATCACCTCCTATGCCAGCAACGGTTCGCCCGTGAATGTGCAGTTGCGCTGGGCAAAAATCGATAGTGCCGAGGTTGGAGCCGGGGACGAATGGAACCTGTTCTATCTCAGCGACAGCACGGCAACCGGCACCGACACCATGTGGACGAATGTGGGCACGGATTATGCTTTTAATGCCAGCGGTTCTCTTGCGCCGGCCGTCAATTCCATAACGTTGAGCGGCATGACCATAAATGGAACCCTCATTGGTGATGTTGTGCTCGATCATGGTTCGGGCGGGGTCAGTCAGTTTGCTGATGCAAACGGACAGACGCAGGTCACAACCCTTGCCCAGGACGGGTATTCCAAGGGTGAGTTTGTGTCAGTGGCGGTCAACAATACCGGGCGTGTTGTTGCTTCCTATTCCAATGGGCAGCAGGTAGAAATTGCCTCGGTGGTCCGGGCCGACTTTAATGCGGTCAATCAGCTCAAACGTCATGATGGCGGGATTTTTTCGGCTACGTCAGAATCCGGCGGCCCAGTTTATCAGACTGGTGGGGGTATAATAGGGGCCTCGGTCGAGTCCTCGAACACGGATATCTCTGAAGAGTTCACCAAACTGATTGTGACCCAGCAAGCCTATGCTGCGGGCACGCGGATTGTTTCGACGTCAGATGAGATGCTTCGGGAAGCGCTCAATATGCTGCGCTAGGACCTTTTTTGAACCTGTGGGTCGACGCATGCGTGTTGGTTGCGCCGACTTGTCCCGGAAAAGAAAGGACAATTTAGATGGGTCTGAGTGTTTCACTATCCAATGCCCTGTCGGGGATGAATGTCACCCAGTCCGGGCTCAGTGTGCTGTCGCGCAATGTTGCCAATGCGGGAACGCCCGGTTTTAATCGACAGTCCCTCACCGTCGTGGAATCCAATGGTGGTTTCAGTTCATATGCCACTCTGTCTGGAATTCAGCGGGCGTTCAACGAGGCGCTGCAGGCCCAGTATACCTCACAGGTCTCTTCAACCAGCAGCGCCGGTGTGCGGGCCGACTTTCTTGAGCGTCTGGAGACGTTTCTTGGCATGCCGGGAGATCCCAATTCACTTGACAAGCTCTACAGTGATTTTCAGAATTCCATGCAGGCGCTGGCGGTCAGTCCCGATGATTATGCTACCCGCTCGCAAGCCGTGGCGCAGGCGCAGGCTCTGGTTGAGGGGCTCAATAGTCTGACCAGCAGCGTTCAGGATCTGCGACGGGAAACCGAAACCCAGATTGGTGCCTATGTGGATGACGCCAACCGCATCCTTGGTTCTCTGTCCGACATTAATCAGCAACTCTATGATGCCTCAAACGGAGATGAGGTGCGTGCTTCCCTGCTTGATGAGCGAGACAGGCTGGTCAGCTCCCTGGCTGAAATCATTGATATCCGCACTGACTACCGGGACGATGGTACCGTTTCGGTTATGACCAACACCGGCCTTGGGCTGCTGGATGTGGGGGTTTCCGTGTTCGAGTTTGAGCGGGCGGGCAACCTTTCGGCCAACTCACTTTTTGACATTGATGATGCTGAAAACGGGGTTGGCGTACTCACCCTGCGCACCAGCTCGGGGCTTGGGCTAGATCTGGTTGAACAGGGCATTCTACGATCCGGGGCTCTTGGTGCCCTGGTTGAATTGCGCGATACCACCCTCACTCAGTTTCAGGGTCAGATTGATGAAATCGCGGCCAACCTGGCAACGAGTTTTTCGACCATCCAGACTGCGGGTACTGCCGTTACAGTGGGTGCGGCTGCCGGTTTTGAGGTGGATCTTGCAGACATGCAGGCGGGAAACAGTTTTTTTCTCAATTACACCGAAGGGGGGCAGGAGCAGCAGGTTCGTGTGGTCCGGGTGGATGATGCAAGCGTCTTGCCTCTGGACTATAATGATAGCAATGGCGTGAGGGTTGTCGGAATTGATTTCAGCACCGGCATGGGGGACGTGGCAAGCGACCTGGGTGCAATTCTGGGGGCTGGCCTTACGGTCTCCAATCCGGCTGGCGATGTTCTGCGCATCGTTGATGACGGCGCGCTGGGCACCACTGATGTGGCCTCGATGACAGCCAGCACCACTGTCACTGCCTCGCAAGGGGCGGGGCTGGCTCTCAACCTGTTTGTCGATGGCGGAAATGCAGCTTTTACCAACTCACTGGATGGGGGGCCGCAGAGGCGTGGTTTTGCTGGACGCATTGCCATAAATTCAGAGGTTCTGGCCGACAACACCCTTCTGGTTCAGCATACCAGTGGCGGTTCGCTGGGGGATTCGTCAAGAGTCGAGTATTTTCTCGATCAACTGGAAGCCAATCAGTTCACCTCCGATACGACCGCCTCTCCTGAACTGGGTGGCTTCCGCTTTAGTGGCAATGTGCAGGATTTCGTGTCCCAGATGTTGAATTTTCAGGGAAACTCGGTCTCAAAGGCGCAAAGTGACCTGCAAACCCAGGACCTTACCATGGGCACGCTGGACCAGAGGATGGAGCAGGAATACGGGGTCAATATTGATGAAGAAATGGCCCGCCTGATGGAGTTGCAGAACGCCTATGCGGCCAACGCGCGGGTGGTTTCGATTGTGCAGGAACTTTTGCAAACGCTGATGAGAATTTAGGGCAGGTCTGATGATTGTAAATAAGTCACTATTTCCATCCGCCATGAATTTTCGGGCTGTCACGAATATGCAGGATCGCTTTGCCGATTTGCAGGTGCAACTGGCAACGGGAAAAAAAATCACCACCCTGTCGGGTCTTGGAACCGACCGCAGCTATGATCTGACTCTCAGGGCCCGACTGGGACGTATCGATTCCTATCAGAAAACCATCCAGACCGTTAATCTGCGGCTGGATTTTTATGATAATGCCATGGTCCGGCTAGATCAGATCGAGGCGGATGCACGCACGTCGGCTTCTCCGGGTGGCTATGGGGCGGATGGTGTCAACCTCACCACTTCACCTTCGCTTTCAGAAGCAAGGTTGGATGAGGTTTTGAGCCTGCTCAATACCCAGGTATCGGGTCGTCATCTTTTTGGCGGCAGCATTACGGATAGACCCCCGGTTGCGTCAACCTCTGAAGTTCTGGATGGGGCAGGCGGGCGCGACGGTTTTCGCACTATCATGGGCCAACGAAAGCTTGCCGATGCCGGGGCCGATGGCCTGGGGCGTCTGGGGATTGTCACAGCAGCTGAAACCATCACTTTGTCTGAGGACGGGGTGCACCCGTTTGGAATGAAGCTGAGTACGCTCTCCAGCGATTCCGGGGGGATAACGCTTACAGCTCCCACCGGCGCGCCTGCATCGCTTGGGGTTGAGTTCACAGGACCTGTGGTTGATGGACAACGAGTAACCATTGGGTTGACCTTGCCGGATGGGGGTTCCTATTCGCTGGTGATGAGTGCTGTTACAGGTGCCCCGCAGACTGAGAATGAGTTCAGTATTGGCGCAACAGATGCTGACACAGCCACAAATTTTGCAGCAGCTCTTCAGGCGTCCCTTGAAGGAATTGGCGAAACCAGCCTTGCATCGTCTTCGGTTTTTGCGGCGGCAGATAATTTTTTCAACGGGCGAGGCGAAACCGTCATGCGCGTTGACGGACCGCCTTTTGAAACTGCAACGGCGCTGGTTGCGGGAACCGATGTCGACACTGTGTTCTGGTATGAGGGGGAGGATACGAGTGGGGTTCCGCGTCAGACCAATTCCGCCCGTATTGATGATACGACCAGTGTCAATTACGGGGTTCAAGCCAATGAGGAGGGGCTGGTGCAACTGGTACGCACCCTGGCGGCAATGGCAGCGGAAAACTTTCCCCTTTCAGACAATACCTCCGAGGGGCGCTTTGATTATATGGCCGAGACTCAGTTGCAACGACTTTCCGAGAGCAATAATGGTCTGAACGGCTCTATCGAGGTCATTTCGCTGGAACTCGGCATCGCCAGGGCGACCCTGAGCAATGTGGGCGAGAGGCATAATGCTTATAATAATCAGTTGGAAAACCTGCTGAGCGATATAGAATCGGCGCCCATTGAACAGGTTGCCATGGAGCTTAACGCCATTCAGATACGTCTTCAGGCGAGTTATCAGACCATGACGACGCTTAGTGAACTCACTCTGGTGAACTTCATTCGCTGATTTTCAATGACCTTGGAGCACCTGTGAGGTTGGCGGTGTGCCGGTTTTTAAGCGGCCTGGGGCCTTACACGCAATCCGGCTGCAATCTCGCGATTGATGCTGATGAGCACGTCGAGCATGTCTGGAGCCGGTTCGGACTGAATTTTGAGCGTGTGAGTGAGCACAAAAATTCCCAGATTTGCAATGTTCTGACGAATTTCTCGGGGCAGGGGGTTTTCGTCTTTGGTGACGCTTTCAGCAAACACTGTCCACAAGCGCCGATTATGGGTGAGAACCCGGTCCAGATCGGATTTAGCCTCTTCCCAATTGTCTTTAATGCGCGACATGTCGCTGGCAGCTCTGGAAAGCAATCCGGCTTCAAGTTCAATGGGGTCGGATGTTTGTTTTGCAACTTGCTGATATGCCTGGGCTGCCTGATGCTGCATCTAAAGAAGTTCCTGCTCGTAAGCGATTAATTTCTTGGTTGTTCTTAGCGCTTTGTACAAAGAACCGGTTAATATCTCGTTATTTATCTGGTCAAGCAAAGGGGTGGCAGAGGGGGCAGCCCTTACAAAGTCGTTGACCAGAGAAAAATACTGCTGACGCAATTTCGCAATATCGTCATCCAGATACATGAGCTGGATAGCAAAATAAATCCGCTTTGCCGGGGTATTTGCTGTTTCAGCGGTGAGGATATCTTTTTCACGCAGGATTGGCGTTTTACCATCTATCAAAAGACGGGTGCGCTGGTTTGAATTCGTAATAATGCAATTGCCGATAATCAGGCGCTCGTGCGGCTTGAGTTCAACCTTGAGTGACATGTTTGTCTCCGTTGCCCTTTGTGTTGGCCGAGTGAGGGCAGGGGCAAATTTGCTTTACTGCGAATCTTTTTTGTCCAATTTAGTGGTAGCAGACACAAAAAGAAAAGGCGGGACAAAGCCCGCCTTTTCCAAGATAGTGATTGCAGTTGCGTTCTACTAGAACAGACGCAGCACGTTCTGGTCGGCCTGGGATGCCAGAGACAGGGCCACTGAAGAAAGCTGCTGGCGGGTCTGCAATGCCAGCATGTTGGCGCCTTCAAGGTTGGTATCGGCCAGTGTCAGGTTGGCAGCACCGGTTTCCAGCGTGTTGATCAGGTTCTTGGTGAAATCCTGACGGACCTCGACCACCGACAGGTTCGAACCAAAGGTTGAGCCTTGCGAACGCAGGGACGAAATCGCCGTATCCAGTTCAGTCAACGAGGTGTCAATCGCTGTGTTGGACTGGAAACTGTCCGTTGAAGCGGCTGAAATGCCCAGTCCTGAAGCGTTGAAGGTTACACCGGTAACGCTCAGAGAACTGGAACCGTCTTCGTTGAAGATAACCGAAAGGCTATCGCCATTGAGCAGGTTGATACCGTTATAACTGGCATCCGACGCCAACTGGTCGATCTGGGTACGAAGATTATTGAACTCCGTTTCCAGTGCCTGACGATCAGTGTTGAAGGGAGCGGCGGTCGTGCCATTGGTTATACCAAGCTCGTCACCACCTGATATGGTGAGCGCATCGGTGTTTGTTGCAGCAGTCAGGGTGGTTACGTTGCCTGTCACCGAACCGGTTACGTTGGTCAGTGCGGCAAGAGCGGTTTCCAGGTCTGCGCGGGTATCAATGGTGCTCAGGTCAATGGTTTCGGCGGTGCCTGTGCCTACCTGTACCGATAGTGTGCCGGTAAAGCCTGCGACCTGGGTATTGGTTGCGCCAACCGTTGTTGTGTCAAAACCAACAGAAGCAATCGTTGCCGTACCACCCATGGTGATATCAGTGGTATTTGCTGATGCAGTGACAACAATTTCGCCATTGCCATTGAGTGTAACAGAGCCATTGGCGTTTCCATCAAGAGCAGTGACCAGATCATTAACGGTTGCGGTTGAGGCTGTTGCGGCGGTGTAGGTTGTGGTTGTT
>Ga0256839_1000872_pt1 | contig 38396 bp, 36 predicted proteins | sample 354166metaG_FD_185968 | JGI IMG/M metagenome (GOLD analysis project Ga0256839, IMG submission 185968) | Hydrothermal vent microbial communities from Mid Atlantic Ridge, Atlantic Ocean - 354-166 | ecosystem: Environmental > Aquatic > Marine > Hydrothermal vents | place: Atlantic Ocean: Mid...
CTCTATCTCCAATTATAAACATTTTATATTATAGCTAAAATTGTGTTAGCATTATGTAACTATTTGCGTTGCATAAATAGAATCGATATTATATTAAATGGAGATTAAGATAGCGTAAAAAACTCTTTTTAGTAGATATGCGTATAGACAATCTTGGCTATTTCTACGGCACCTTCTTTGCCAGGGTGTAAACCATCATGAAACAGCTCTTTTTTGTCTCTAAAAGGGGTATGCAGATCAATAAGATTGAGATTGTTTGTATTTGCAATTTGCTTGATTTTAGGGATGAGTTCATTTTTGATACGGGTATCGGTAATCCCTAGTAAATTTGTAAATGATGGTGTGGGCAAACAAATGTATATATCTGGCTTGCTAGAGAGTGCTTGATAGCTTTTTATGAGTGCTGTATAGTCTTTTATAAAATTATCTTTTTTATCCCAATTTTTATCTTTAATGTCATTGGTACCCAACATGATGACAACTATATCGGGATTAAATGCTAAAGAGTCTTTGTATTGTTGTGTTTTGTTGTAGGGGTCTAGTGTTTTAGTAGGGAACTTCTCTTCACTATGCATCGCTGTTTTATTACTTTTTCCAAAGTTTTTTACCGTGACGTTGCTACTGTCTATAATCGTTTGAAGTTGCACGGGATAGCTCTCGTTTTTGGCATTGAGGTATCCGAAACCTTCGGTAAGGCTGTCACCTACACATGCAATGCTGAGCATCTTCGTGCCGGTACTCTCTATTGCAGTAACCTTACTCTCTTTACAGCCTGTAGAAAGTATCGATAGCGATAGAAAGATACATAACAATACTCTTTTTATTGTGACTCCCTTCTTGCACGATACTCCTCTTTTGTCTCGCCCTTTTTACGTCTTTTTAACCTCTGGTCAAAAAGGTTGAGATAGATATAAAATAGCAATCCAAAGAGTATGAGTGAAATAAAATTGTTTGCTTGACTTACCTGATAACCGATAATGGAGAAGATTGCTTGCATCATCGTCAAAATCATCACCGTATATTTTACATCACCCTTTACGTTATATAAAAAATGGTGCATATGGTTTTTATCTGCTTGAAACGGAGATATCCCCCTTTGAATACGTCTGGTCATCACGATAAAGGTATCGAGTATGGGAAGTGCCATAATAAACAAAACCGATGCCGGCGTAATATACTCCAGTGCCTTGACACTTAAAATCACCACCACCATCCCCAATGCCAAGGAGCCGCTATCTCCCATAAAAATTTTTGCGGGATTCCAGTTAAAGAGTAAAAATGCTATCAGGGTCGCGATAAAAAAAGAGGAGAGGGTAATAAGCAGTTCATCTTTATACTGCAGACCAATGGCTAAAAATGCTACGAAAATCACCATCGAAATAGATGCTGCCAACCCATCAAGACCATCCATAAGATTAAGTGCATTGGTATAGCCGGCCATTGCAAAAAAAGTAAAAGGGAAAACAAGCCATGAGGGTAAAATCAACTCATAGCCAAAATAGACACCGAGGCTAAATACCGCTATATCATTAAGATAGAGCAGAAGTGAAGCAAAGAAGATAAAAATAAATTTTATTTTAGGCGAAATATCTCTATAGTCGTCCCAAAGACCTACGATAAATACAATAGCAATAGCCGCATAGACATAGTAGTATCTAAGAAGATAGTCCAAATCAAAAAACAACAGCGCAAGAAAAACAGATGATACAAAGGCCAAACCTGCCCCTCTGGGCACAACCCTCTCATGCATACTGCGTTCATTGGGTACATCTACAAGTCCGATGCGCGAGGCATACTTGACAAGCAGTGCAATTAAAATCACGGAAATAAAAAAAATAACAATTGGTAATATTAAATTCATAATAGGTGAATTATACCTGAAATAGCTCAAATCTTCTTAAAACCTAATGTAAAAAATGTCTCACCGTAGTAAAATAGAGCGATAGTCCATGCTCGTTGGCAGCTTCTATCACCTCCTCGTCTCTAATGCTTCCGCCCGGTTCTATAATGGCTTTAATACCCGCTTTGGCAGCTGCATCTACACTGTCACGAAAGGGGAAAAAGGCTTCTGATGCCATGGCGGCCCCATTCACGTCTATATCCATCTCCTTAGCCTTTTTAAGCGCACACCGTGCAGCATCGACCCGACTGGTCATACCCATACCCACAGCCACCATGACGGCATCTTTAACGTAGACAACACAATTTGATTTGGTAAATCCTGCTATCTTCCATGCAATCTCTAAATCTTTCATCTCCTGCTTTGAGGCAGCGCGTAAGGATTTTTGCTCAGCATGTGCGACTTCATTGTCACAGATGCAATCGGCATTCTGATAAACAAAGCCCCCGTCTATATGTTTAAAGTCGTAAGTATCTTTTGCCATGACTAGCTTCTTCGTACCTTGAGCAAAGAGTTTTAGACGTTTTTTCTCTTGAAATATCTCCAGTGCTTCAGGTGTAAAATCAGCAGCCATCACGACCTCTAAAAATATCTCATTCATCTTTTTAGCAAGCGTTGCATCTACCACACCATTAAGAGCCACCACACCCCCGAAGGCAGAGACGGGATCACATGTGAGTGCCTCGGTATAACTCTCTAAAAGTGTCTCTTTAAGTGCAAAACCACATGGATTACCGTGTTTTACAATACAGACTGCATGTGCATCTCCAAAGCTTGTAGCGATCTTTAGTGCACCGTTTACATCATTGATATTATTAAACGATGCCTCCCCTTTTACTTGCCTGAAATACTTGCTAAAGTGGGAGTCAAACTCATACAATGCTCCTTTTTGATGGGGGTTTTCCCCGTAACGTGTCTGAAAAGTTTTTTTGCCGGCGATAAATTGATATGCTCCAAACCCGTTATGAAACCTGCTGTTCATATAGTTGGCTATCATCACATCGTACGCAGCAGTATGCTCATACGCCTTAATCATCAATTCTCTTCTAAACTCCATCGTATCTTTCTGCTCTGCCAGTGCAATGAGTACGCGCTCATAATCCTTGATATCGGTAACAACAAGTACATCAGAGAAATTTTTTGCAGCTGAGCGTATCATGGCAGGACCGCCTATATCGATATTTTCAATAATCTCATCAAAATCTTCCGTTCTCTCTATCGTCTCTTTAAAGGGATAGAGATTAACGCAGACTAAATCGATATCCTCTATACCAAACTTTTTTGCCTCTGTACGATGAGATCTATCTTTACGCTTGTAAAGAATACCGCCGTGCACATAGGGATTGAGTGTTTTAACCCGTCCGCCGAAGCACTCGGGAAATTTGGTAATCTCGTCTATCTCAATCACCGTAATACCCGCTTCATCGAGTCTTTTATAGGTACCGCCTGTCGAGACAATCTCCCAGCCTTGATCCTGCAAACCTTCGGCGAAGGCGATAATCTCCTCTTTGTCACTTACGCTTAATAATGCTCTCATGCTTACCCTTCATCTATGCTTCTTCTATGCTTTTTGAAAATGTGTGAAAATAGATCTCTTTTACTTTTTCAAGAGGCAATGCCAAATCATTAATCTTGACATCGTTACCGCCTACGGCACCAATGACTGCTATCTCTAATTCAAACTCTTTGGCCATCGCAACGACTTTTACCATATCTTTGTTCTCTACTTCAAGCAGTGCCCTGCTTTGTGACTCGTCAAAGATATCTCTACTCTTTTTCAGATTGACATAGGCAGATACGCCCAAGCCCGAACATGCTGCCATCTTAGAGAGTGCTATCGCAATACCCCCTACGTTCACATCTTTGGCAGATTTGAGAAGTCCCTCTTTATTTGCCTCTATCACCAGATTCCAGAGTGCCAGCTCTTTTTTGTAGTCACACTCGGGTACATTTCCAACTGTCTCATTATAGAGTGCCTTCATATACAATGAGCCGCCAAATTCTCCTTTAGTCTCTCCCACAAGCAGTATTGAAGAGCCCTCTTCTTGAAAGAGAGAAGGCAAGACTTTTTGTGCATCCTCATTGAGACCTACCATCGCTATAGCCGGGGTGGGGAAGACAGAGACACCGTTGGTTTCATTATATAAGGAGACATTACCGGAGACCACCGGCGTATGTAGTGCCAACGATGCCTCTTTTATCCCCTCGCAAGACTGTGCAAACTGCCACATAACCTCAGGATTTTCGGGATTACCGAAATTAAGACAATCCGTAATCGCAAGAGGCCTTGCCCCCGACATCGCTACATTTCGACCCGACTCTACTACGGCCAATGCCGCACCTTTGAGCGGGTCGATGTAGCAGTATCGTGGATTACAGTCCGTACTCACGGCCAAAGCCTTGCCGTTTTCTTTCACACGTATCGATGATGCATCCAAACTGCCGGGATGCTTAACGGTATTGGTCTGCACCATGGAGTCGTACTGCTCATAAATCCATGCCTTGTCTACAACCTCCATATCTCCAAGCAGTCTCTCGTAAGCCTCCTGATCAGCTATTGCATCAAAGGAGTCTATATTCTTCATAGCAACCCTATCCAGATATTTTGGGCGTGCTACGGGCCTGTCAAGTACAGGAGCCTCTTCGCTTACCGGTGCGATGGGCATATCGGCACACTGCTCACCGTGCCACATAAGCTCCATCCGTGCCGTATCCGTAACCTCTCCGATTACGGCAACATCAAGACCCCATTTTTCAAAAATCTCAATAATGGCCTCTTCGCTTCCTTGTTTTGCACAAATAAGCATACGCTCTTGTGATTCCGAGAGCATAAAATCATAAGGAGTCATCCCCTCTTCGCGTGCGGGGACCTTGTCTAGATATAAACGTAGTCCTGCCCCCGTCTTTCCTGCCATCTCAAAGGCTGAAGAGGTAAGTCCCGCTGCTCCCATATCCTGAATCCCTACAATAAGATCTGCCTTAAAAAGCTCCAAACAGGCCTCTAAAAGCAGTTTTTCCGTAAAGGGATCGCCCACTTGTACCGTAGGTCGGAGGGATTTGGAGGCTTCCGTAAAAGAGTCCGAACTCATCACTGCTCCACCCAGACCGTCACGCCCCGTTTTTGAGCCCACGTACATCACGGGATTGCCTACACCCGAAGCCACCCCCAAAAAGATCTCATCTTTTTGAACAAGCCCCAGCGAAAAAGCATTGACCAGGATATTTCCGTTATATGACTCATCAAAGCTCACCTCGCCGCCAATTGTAGGCACACCCATACAGTTGCCATAACTTCCGATACCCTCTACCACGCCGCGTACCAGATGTCTTTGGTATTTTGCCGTATCGGAGTCACCCTCTACATTACCAAAACGCAGAGCATTCATATTTGCTACCGGTCGTGCACCCATAGTAAAAATGTCACGCAGTATACCTCCTACTCCTGTTGCCGCGCCTTGAAACGGCTCGATAAAGGAAGGGTGGTTGTGTGATTCCATTTTAAAGACAGCCGCCATACCATCGCCGATATCGATCACCCCTGCATTTTCTCCGGGGCCTTGAATCACCCACGGTGCCTCAGTAGGAAAGCCTCTAAGATATTTCGAACTTGATTTATAGGAGCAGTGCTCAGACCACATCGCCGAGAAGATTCCAATCTCTACAATATTAGGGTGCCTTCCCTCAAGTATACGCAAAATCTCTTGATACTCCTCTTGCGAGAGTTTGTGATTTTTCAACACTTCATCAAGGTTTTCAATGGGCATATTGGTATTTGAGTCATGGGTATGCGACATAAAAAAGGTATCCTTTCAAAGATAGAAATTGCGTCATGACAGTGTACTGAAAAAGTACTAAATAAGGCTTGAAAAGGTAGAATATCAAACCCAAGATATAAAGGTTTATACATGGATAAAATTTTACAGATGCTTAAGCTGCAACAATCCCTCAATGATGCTACCAATGGGATAGGATGGGAAAACGGCATCACAAAAAACGGGAAACCTATAGACTGGAGACGATGTATCTATCTTGAATGTGCAGAACTCATAGAGTCTTATCCCTGGAAACACTGGAAGGATATAGATGCCAAACCGGACTATGAAAACATCAAAATAGAAACGGTAGATATTTGGCATTTTATCCTCTCCCAAGCACTGGCAGATTATCAAAAAAAGGATCTAGGAACACCGGAGATATTATCACAACGTATCCAAGCTTTAGATAATTTTTCCGACTTCTCAAAAGGACACACCAACAAACAGGCAGACTATTATGCAGAAATCAAAATCGTAGAAGAGCTTATCTCGCTACTTTTTCTTAATAGTTCCACAGAGAAAACGGTAGAGGCTTTTTTTAATATTGCTCTCATGTGCGGTCTTGATCTCAAGAGTCTCTATACCCTTTATATAGGAAAAAATATACTCAACCAATTCAGACAAGATCATGGCTATAAAGACGGAACCTATCTTAAAATATGGGATGGGAGAGAGGATAATGCAGTGATGCAAAACTACCTCGATAAAAATCCGGACAGCTCACCTCGGGCACTCTATTGTTATCTTGAAGACTCCTATCCTAAAGAATAGTTATTAATCCACCTGACGGTTCAAATTTTTTTCTACTATCTGATTTCCCTCTACGCTCACACGTGTAGCTATACGTATATTTTTAGGAGTCTCATATCCACATTCTAGTCCACACTTGACTGTACCTATAAGGAAATAGCTTCCGCTTGGTACACCGTAAAAAGCAAATTTACCATTTTCATCCGAGGCAGTAAATCGTAGATAGTTAAAGAGTCTGCTGTCTGCCTTTTCCATCTTGTGTCCGTCAAGATAGCTCACGTTATACCACTGCGTAGAATAGGAGGTTACCGGGTTTAGATAGAGTCTTGTGTTTTTTCCTACTATCCGTTCTTCATCACTGTTTGTCACAAAAATACTCCCTTTGACGGTGGCTTTTCCTTTTCTTGGAAGTTGGTTATACTCTGATACAGGAAAAGCGATACGCGGTATTTTTTCTCTACTCTCTTCATCTATAGACTCCGTCTCGTTTACTTCGGAGATTTCTGAGTCCAGATCCGAAATATCTACGTTTTCCTCTTCATTTGTCTCCTCTGCCCAGGTATTCTCCCGGTTATTTTCTACTTTTGATGCATCGAGTATCAGTTCTCTTTGTGCACAGCCTGAAAAGAGTAAAAGTATCAATGTTGATAGGGTCAAAGAAAATACTATTTTTTTCATTCTATTTCCTGTAAATTTTATATGCGATTATACACTATTGTTTCTTTTGGTTTCTCTTTATCCTAAGGATATCTCTATAAGCACCCTTTGCCCTTCTGTCTACAGAAAATATAGCCTTTTGTCTCCAAAAAGCAGCTTTTTGGGGATCTTTTTTGACTACGATTCCCTTTTCGTAACACTCTGCTAGACGAAGTTGTGCCTCCACCTCTCCCTCATTGGCAAAACGGTGCAAATTTTTTACTTTGCGTTTTTCGCCTCGGTAATACCTTGTCGTATGGACAATGAGCACAATCAGTATAATGGTCAGTATTACAATCAAATAGAGTTCAACCTTCTGCATCTTCAACACTGCTCCTATTTCCCCAAACAGAACTCTGCGAACATCTTCTCAAGAATCTCTTCGTTATCATAAGGTTTTGATATTAAAGAGAGTGCCTTTAGTGCCTCTTGAAGATGGTAAGAGTAAAACTCCAGCTCTGCATGAAGCAGTGGTCTTTTTGCCTCTTTTATAGCATCTCTTGCCGCTTTGGCTGCCTCTATCTGACGTGTGCTGATTAGTGTAATCTCTTCAGCTTCACCGATAGTATCAAGTAAAGCCTCCAGATGCTCGGTCAATATCGAAAATGATTTTTTAGCACTCACCTCAAGAGGAGAATAAGAGTCTAAAATACTACGATCAAATGCTAGTGGCAAATCGGATTTATTAAGTGCTACAATGATATGTTTGTTTTGCATCTGTTCAAGCAAAGAGAGTATCTTTTGATCCTCTTTGTCTACTTGACGTGAATAGTCAAAAAGTGCAATAATGATATCAGCGTCTTCTATGGCAGAAATAGAACGTGAAATACCGATTTTTTCAATACGATCTTTGGCATCACGTATACCGGCCGTATCTACCAGTCTTATCACATGCGTACCGATACGTATCTGCTCCTCTATGGTATCTCTGGTAGTACCTGCTATATCGGAGACAATCGCTCTATCATCATTTAAAAGGGCATTGAGCAGAGATGATTTCCCTACATTGGGTTTCCCTATTATTGCAACTTTAAAGCCTTCAATCAGTCCTCTTCTTCTATAACTTGCTTCCACGATAGATTCAATCTTCTCCTCTAGGACATCTAACTCTCTATGCATACTCTCCGTCATATCCTGAGGTATATCCTCCTCTGCATAGTCTATCGATACTTCGGCATATGCCAGTGATTTTAACAAAATTTCTCTGCTTTGTTCGATAAAATCTTTGATCTCGCCTTTTAGTTGTCGTGCCAAAATCTTTGCCGCATCGACACTTTTTGCCTCAATCAGCTTTGCAATCGCTTCTGCTTCACTGAGATCTATTTTTCCGTTGAGAAAAGCACGCTTGGAGAACTCTCCTGCTTCTGCCAATCTTGCCCCGTAGCAAAGTACTGTATCGAGTATCTCCTGAGAGACGATTAGCCCTCCATGACATTGAAATTCTACAATATCTTCACCCGTAAAAGAGTTGGGTGCGGCAAAATAGATCATAATGGCTTGATCAATAAGTTGATGCTCTTTTGTATAAAGAGAGGTCAAATGTGCATGTCTTGGGATAATTTTCTCAAGAGCTGAGACTTTTTTTGCAATCTCAAGGGCGCCTTCACCGCTAATACGTACAATAGAGATAGAAGAGACACCTTCTGCAGTAGCTATGGCGGCAATGGTGTCTTGAAATGCTCCTTGCCGTGTATGCATCTTACCTGGCATGAAAGTCATTAATGACAACAAATTTCTTGCCGTTTCCGGCTGTTTTGACGGCAACGTATTTATCGGGAAATGCTTCTCTGAGCTGTTCTAAGGCAATTTGTATCAAAACACCGTCTAAATAACGTGTCTTTCCGTATCCCTTCTCTTGCACACTCCGGATCAAAGGTTCCAGATATGTTCGAATCATCTCCTGCTGCTTAGTAATGAATGATGCAATCTCTAATTTAATAAAGAGTTCATATTTATTATGTAACCAGGAAAATATCATATACGAGAGGGCGTTGTATCTATAGCCCTCTTTACCTATGAGCAGTGCAGCATCTTCCCCATCTATAAAAATCAATGCCGTATTGTCTCTAACATCTACTTCTATGACATCGATATCAAAACATCCATGTGAAAAAAGCTCTTTAAGCTGATTTTCTATTAAGCGTGCCAATTCATCATAAACAGGTACTTCCTCAAGATCCCTCTTCTCTTGGATACTCCGGACTTCATACGGTTCTGAAAAGATCTCTTCTTCGGACTTTTTATCTACTTGATGCTGCCTCTTTTCTACCGTGTCAATCCCGGAAGAAGATTCTTTGGCAATGCCGTTTTCCTCTTTGTTCTTGCTTTTGCACTCTGCTAGAATAATTGCATGCTTTTTGAAAAAACCAAAAAGACCCTTGCTTGGATACTGAACTACTTCGCAATGTAACTCACGTATGGAGCATGCAAACAGTTCCGATGCTTTTTCATATGCCTCTTCTAGCGTCTTGGCCTCAACCTTTTTCATCTACCCTCAGCCTTTATCTTTATCAATATTGGCAGCTGCACTTTTTTGTTTGGCATACATATGGTTAATATAGTATTGCTGGGCTATGGTAAAGAGGTTGTTGACCAACCAGTAGAGTACCAATCCTGACGGAAAATAGACAAAAAAGACCGTCATTATCACAGGAAACCACTTAAAGATCTTCTCTTGCAGAGGATCCGTAAAATTCGCAGGTGTGATTTTTTGCTGAAACCACATAGATGCACCCATAAGTACAGGAAGGACAAAATAGGGATCCATCTGTGCCAAGTTGTCTATCCAGAGTATCCAAGGAGCTCCTTGTAATTCGACGGCATTGAGCAATACACGATAGAGTGCAAAAAATACAGGTATTTGCAACAATAAGGGTAGACATCCCCCCATAGGATTGGCACCATGTTTTTTATACATCTCCATCATTTTCACATTCATTTTGGCAGGATCATCTTTATACTTCTGCCTTAACTCTTTCATCTTAGGAGCCAAGTCTTTAAGTTTTTGCATCGACATCATCCCTTTATAAGAAAGAGGAAAGAGTACCAGCTTTACCAACAAGGTAAAAAGAATAATCGCCCATCCCCAGTTTCCTACATAGCTGTTTATCCATAGCAGTATCTTATAGAAAGGTGTTGCCAAAAAAGTAAACCATCCAAACTCTATCGCATCGGTAAGTTCAGGATGAATCGCCTTTAGTATATCATGATCTTTTGAGCCTATATAACCGTGTAGTCTCAATGCCGTATCTGCCTGGACAAAAATAAGCGGATCACCGTTGTCCTCTCTTAAAATCGATACGTCTAAACCTTTGTCAAAATCGAAAAAGAGTGAAGCCACGTATCTGTCAAATGCAGAAGCAATCTTTGCATCGGAAAACTTTTCATGACCTTGGGCATCTCCATCCTCAATCGTTGTGATAATATTATCCGCCCCCTTAATCAATGCACCGCGAACCAGCAGATACATGGAATGGTCTGCCATGGGTCTATGTCCGGGTGTGATAAAAAACCGTGCTGGACCAGAGGTACTTACATCTACGCTATATTCACCTGTGGCTTTTACCGTAATTTTTTTAGTTACCGTGATTTGATTTGAGAGTTTCTGCGTAAGCGTAAGTGTCTGTACGGCATTGGCATCGCTAAGTTCAATAAAGTCCGAACCGTTTATACTATAGGAGGTTTTAAATGCCTGCTCATTGAGTGCGGCGTCCGAAAATCTCAGCTCTAAAGGTCTCACTTCTCTCTCGCCTATTATTTTCACGTTATTGCCATGTTCATCTTTATACTTCTCGTCAAGGAGCTCAAACTGCGCAATGCGACCCAAGGTGTCTATACTCATAATAAAATGTGAAGATTTTACTGTAGCAAGGATATGCTTCTCCCCCCGTAGTGCATCTATATCGTTAACGCTATTTTCTATCTCTTGGGGTGTAGGTGCCGTTTCCTTTGTTGCACCTGCGGGCGTTTTAGAAGCAGACGCTGCTTCTTTGTGCGTTTGGGCTACTGTTTTTGGTGCGGGAAAGAGATATCCGTAGCCTATAAATACAAAAAACGATAATAATAGTGCCAATAACAAACGTTTATTTAAATCTTGTGGTTCCAAAGTATTACCTTTTGATTAATCTTTGTCAGTATAGTATTTTTTATGTTAAGGTAGAGCATTTTTTATGTGCATAGAGATACGATTTTTTAATTTCCAAATAGGTTTTTCCCAAAAGTGCCGGTTTTGCCACCAATATATAAGATCCTTTTTTAAGTGCATCTATATGTTCGATAAAGTGTGCCCGCAACAGACGCTTGGCTCGATTGCGATGTACCGCATTTCCAAGTCTCTTCGATGCCACGAATCCTACCTTATAGAGATCTCCTTTTTTATAAAAGAGCACAAAATAGGGTGTATGCACCGTATGATCCGCATTGGTATAAATGCGCTGAAACTCTTTTGTGGTCTTAATTCGGGTAAAATGTTTAATTTTACTAATAATCGTACACCGCTTAGAGGATTACACAGCGAGTCTTTTTCTACCTTTTGCACGTCTTGCCGCAATAATCTTTCTACCGTTTTTACTCTTCATTCTCGCTCTAAACCCGTGTGTTCTTTTTCTTGGAGTATTGTGTGGTTGATAGGTTCTTTTCATCCCGATATCCTTATTGTCTCTTTGATAGCCGCATCACTCTATATCTCTATCATACACAGTGATACTTAATTGAAGGCGATTTTACCTTAATGTGACTTAATAAAGAGCACGTTTAATGATTTTTTATTTGCTACACGGTATAAAAGATAATTTCATTTTCTCTTTTCTCTTTTTTTGCTAAAAAATACTTCTCCACCGACTTCATTATCAAGTCTTTGAGGTCGTATGTTGTCGTGCTTACCTCAATCTCCGTACAGTAAATCTCTTTGGCTCCTTCTTGCAAAAGCATTGATAGGATTCGCTGTGCAAAACGATATGCGCCGTCTACTTTGGTCTCTTGGCAAATCAGCGCAAAAAGACTCTCCTCCCTATCAACACTAAAGAGTATATCCGTATCACGCTTTTCGCCTTTTAACAACACATCTAAATCGACCTCTTTAGCAGATATTAGTATCAGTACAAATGATTTTCTTGTATCTTTTTCCAAAAAATAGTACATCAGTTCTAAAGGTTTTTCAAGATCTTTTATCACCGTAAGCAATAGTTTTATTTCACTCTCCGTAAACCTTAAATCCGGTCTTTTCGTCTTATATCTGCTTTCACCCATACTACTCTCCGCCATTTCATTCGTATAAAAATTTTGCTATACTTATATGATGCATATAATAACCGAGAGCTCCTTACCATCTCCTTGCTGGGTATTACAAGAGAAAAAACTTATTGAAAATTTAAACACCATTCAAAGAATTAAAGAAAAAAGTGCCGCAAAAGTGCTTCTGGCACTCAAAGGTTTTGCCCTCTGGAAAAGTTTTCCGTTGCTTAGACCCTACCTGGACGGATGCTGTGCTTCAGGACTGCATGAGGCCAAGCTGGCCTCTGAGGAATTTTCAAAAGAGGTGCATACCTATGCACCTGCATTTAAAGAAAAGGAGATAGAAGAGATAGCTTCTCTCTCTCATCATCTTGTATTTAACTCTCCCGCACAGTTGATGCACTTTGCCGATATCTGCAAAGCCATCAATCCCAAACTCTCTTTGGGACTTAGAATAAACCCTCAGTACTCCAGTGCACCTAAAGAGATCTATAATCCTTGTGCACCCTACTCCAGACTGGGCACACGCATCGAAAACTTTGATACCACGCTATTGGATTGGATTGACGGTTTGCATTTTCATGCTTTATGTGAAGAGAGTGCAGATACCTTGGAGGAGGTATTAAAGCATGTTGAAGAGAAGTTCGGAAAATATCTGCCAATGATGAAATGGGTTAATTTCGGCGGCGGGCATCACATCACGCGTCAAGGTTATGATGTTGAAAAACTCATATCTCTCATCGTAGCCTTTCAAACAAAATATAATGTAGAGGTCTATTTAGAACCCGGTGAGGCTATAGGCTGGCAGAGCGGCATCCTGCACAGCAGGGTATTGGATATCGTACACAACGGTATGGATATTGCTATTTTGGATACCTCTGCCGAAGCCCATATGCCCGATACCCTCCTCATGCCCTATCGCGCAGAAGTTTTAGGTGCTGCCAAAGCAGGAGAGAAGAGATATACCTATCGTTTAGCAGGCAATACCTGTCTAGCCGGTGATATTATGGGGGATTACAGTTTTGACAAAGCTCTCAAAAGAGGAGACAAAATTATTTTTTTGGATCAGATGCACTATACGATGGTCAAAGCTACTACCTTTAACGGTATTCAACTGCCTGCTATTGCTATTGAAAAACGTGACGGCACGATAGAGTTGGTACGTAGGTTCGGATACGGTGATTTTAAAGAGAGACTCTCTTAGCCGGCAAGTCTCTCAACCAAACTCTTCTCTATGCTATTGTGCTCCCGATTCTACGGATTCAATCTGTTCTATAAATTGCTCAATATAAAATGTGATGAGATTGGCTATCTCCTGCGGTGATTTTTTCATGTAGATTTTTTTAATAGGTATCTTTTGTGTATGTGTATGTGTCTGATGTACCTTGTAATTAAGCACGATATAGGGAACTTCTGAACTCTCTTCCTCAGGCATAAAATCTTTGGGTATCTCATAGTCAAGCTCGATATCGGGAGAGACCAACATTTTATCTACTAAAACAATCACCTCATCAAGTTTTTTTTGTATCTCTTCTTGCATCTTTTACTCCTTTTTGTATTGATATATCTCTATACCGCCATGTTTCCTAATTGATCTGTCCGGCATCTATCTCTGCTTTAAACTCCTCGATAGATGCCGTTGTCATATTAGCTATTTTTTGAGCATCATTTAAGAGTGCCGTACGTCCTAGACGAATTTTTCGTGTTTTGATATTGTACTTGCTGATTTCATATTTAATAAGGATATAGGGGTCACCCGAAATATCACAACTCTCAGAGCTAGTCTCTACCTCAGGGATACAATACTCTATTTCAATATCGGGATCCACCCTGTCGTTATTGACAAGTTCTACTACCTTTTCAAGTTTCTCTTTGATCTCTTTTTCCATAATCTGCTCCTTTTAGATGTCTGTTTATCATTCACGCTTTAGAAGAGAAAAATAAAAAGAAGTACTTCAACCATGCATCTCTTCTAAAATAATTATATCAAAAAAATTGTTTATATGCAACAGTTTTTTTGATACTTAAGCCTTTAGAAATCATCTTTAAAAATAATGTCATACGATTGAGACTCTTCACTCATCTGCAGCACGCTCTCTGTGCGTGGACTGTGACGGTATTTTAGTTTGACCTGTGAGACCTCTCCGTCTACGTAGATGATAGTAATTTTATCAGTAAGTTGTTTACCTACTTCTATACTGTTACCCTCTCCAAGTACAAGATGATCTATTTTGACACCGATATCGTTCAATGCAGATTTTGCCATCGCCCCGCCCATCATCTTCATCATCTCGTCTCCGCTGTGTACATCACCTCCTGCCTCTGTATCAAAGAGAATCAGTGAGAGTATCTGCTCTTTTTTCAGTGAGGGTTTTGAAGAGAATTGAATCTGCGGAGCAGCCGGTGTACCTGAGATAAATATTGAAATCTTATGGTTTAAGGAGCGATGTTTCACCTTAATCTCTAAAAGAGGCTTGTTGGGGTTTCCCGTAAAATGAACGGCACTCTTCTCCAATATAAATTTTTTTCTTTCAAAGCTGTATGTACCGCCTTTTGGCAATAAAACACTGCCAAGAAGCATCAGTTTTTCATTTTTTGCTTTGTGTATACCTAGTTCCGGTTTTAACTCTATATCTATAGCACCTTGTTTCATCTTCAAAGGCTTTTTTGTTACAACCTGAACATTGACACTCATATTTTGCATCCAAGGGCTCTGCTTCTCTCTCTTCCTCTCTTGCACGATAATGATATCGCTGTCACTGGCAAAACTCTTTTGATTGACATCATAGGTGATCTTGCCTTCTAGCAGTTCTAATTTCCCTTCGATATTCGTACTATTACCGTCAACGGCGACACTGAGATCTATCTTTGTCTTGAGATTGGCAAAGTCGTGTATGACGGGGAAACTCTCTGCCTTGGCATCTATCCTGCCCTGTTTGCTCTGCATATGGTATTCTCCCGTAAAACTTAGTGCATCGTTAACCCACAACGATTCTAAATTTACGACATTCTCTTTGATACGTACAACAGAAGGTTTTGTAGCAAAAAACTTCTGTTTATCCCAATGAAAGCGATACCTCTCAAGTATAATTTTTGTATCTCTCAAAGAGAGCTTTGCCTCAATATCCCTAATAAGATGTTTGGTTCCAGCGTCTGCTTGATAGAGAAGTTTCGGAGAAGAGAGTAGGATATCCACACCCTCTTTTTTATCGATGCTGGCAGTTAGCACTGCAGAGCCGTCCAACGGTACAGGTGCATCCACACGGTATAGTGCGGCAATGCCTTTTTGTAACTTCACAATGGAATCTATCCTGCTTTTTACACTCATTGTTTTATCACTGTTGCCGCTGATTGTCGTATGCAGGCCTGCTAAATCTATTTTTCCCTCTATAGCGTGTTGCTGTAAGTGATAGTTAATATCCCCGTGAAGCACGCGTGAACGGAGATTGGCGGAGAGCTTACTCTTTTTCATTGTGAGATCTATTGAGAGAGGAGAAAGGTTTTGCCATTTGATTTTCCGATTAAATTTTCTCAAAAGAGATTGAGGGGGTATTTCTGTTTTTGAGGTGATACGCAGAGTTTTGGCATAAGTGACATCTGCATGCATATTGAGTAGGTTTGAAGTGACCTTTATCTTGCCCTCTAACTCCCCTTTCTTCTCAAAATTGATAGGAAAATCTATTTTTATATCCATTTTAGATCCGTTTAACTCTTTAGGCAAAGGTGCAAACTCATTTAAATAGAGCGGTTCGAGTGTCTCTAAACGCAATCTTCCTCTTTTCATCTCCTTTGTATAAAAACTCCCTTTAAGCTGCTTGGATAGAAGCTTGGCATCTATGCTCTTTGCATCTCCTTTATATGTTATATCTAAATTTCTCAGCGGTTCTATAATATAGCTCTCCAATCCATTGAGCGTATCGGCTTTTATCTCTCCTTCGTAACTGAAACTATCATCTTGTTTCAATCGATTTGTAAGAACGATATTGCTGGCATAGGGTGTATCTACCAGTGCTTTGCTTTTGACTTCAAGCCTCTTGTGTGCGATATCATAATCCAAGCGGGCAGTAAAACCGTGAATATCTATATTAAATCCATCCTCTCTTTTTAGAAGCAACTCTTTTGCTTTTGTATAGATATCTGCAGCTATATACTTACTAGAAACATTGATATCTGCTTCGATACGCTCTATAGCTTTGGCCCTTAGAGGCAGGTTAAGCTCCCTAAAGAGTGCCCTCTTTGGATGGATAAGCAACTTTCCTTTCAAGATACCGGCATTCACCTTTGCTTCTAGGTTGATATCACTTAGGTTTGATACGCCTTTTAGATCGATCTCTCCGCTCTTTGCTACCCTATTTTCTAAATCAAAACTTAGATTGTCTCCCCATATAGTAATATGCTCTATTTCAACAGGTCTATGCTTTGCGGCTAAAAAATCTGTCTGAAGTCTAGCGATGATTATATTTTTTGGTATCCATATATTTGTATCCTCTTTGGTACTCTTTTTCTCTTCATCAGGTTTTTTTGTTTCATTATTTTCTCTTTGCCATATTTTTTCGAGTGCCTCAGTATCGACATGGTGCAGAGTGAGTCTATGAACTATCAAATCCTCTTGATCTATAGAGAGATTCATATCAATCGATGTAACATTGGTATCCATTTTAAGAGCCAAAGAACCTAACGCTATGGCATTTTTTTGATTTTGTACGATTTTTCGTATATCTATATCTGCATTGTTTACTGCTATATCCAGATTATCGACTGCGACGGTTTTGTACTCTCTTGCCACGATTGAACCTTTCAAAGAGAGTATTCGAACTCTTTTAGGGATAAAGGGCTTTTTAGAGTCTGCTTGATGCTCCTTGTCTTGCTCTTTTGTCTTAGCTTCATTTTCTTGCGAAAAAGCGCTTAGAAGCGCTTCTAGCATGTGCGTATCCAGCGCATCTAGCTCCAATGCTTCAAAGATAAGCTCCTGCTCTTTCATACTGCCTTTGAGTTTTAATTGTGTAAGATTTGAGTCTATCTCTATATAGAGTTTACCTACATCTATACTACCGTCGCTGCGATAGTGTATGTTATCTGCACGAAAAAGGCTCTTGTGTACTGCTATATTGTTTTGTATAAAGGCATCCGGCTTTAGATCAATATTGTCGACTTCTACATCAAAATCGAATGAACCGGAACTACTCTTGTTTGTATCTTTTGTACCAAAGGTCTTTACAAGCGATTGAATAAGATCGATATTTGCATCTTCAATCTTGATTTGCCGGATAGAAATCTTTTTGTGAAGTAGAGCAAGAGGATTCCATTTGTATACAATAGTATGAGCAAGCCTCTGATTGGCATAGTGTAAATTTTCAATTTCTATGCCTGTAAAAATGTTCCCTGAAATCTTCTCATAAGATATATGATAATCCGGTGCATATCTATCTGCAATTTTGGATATTACGTAAGAGGAGTTTAGGGCACTAAATAGAGCCAAGATCAAAAAAGAAAACAATAACAGCAAAACAAAAACTATCTTTTTCAAAATGACTGTCCTATCTGAAAAGAGATACCATACTGTGAAGTATCATGGATATTCCATCCGATATCGACTTTAAAAGGACCAATAGGTGTCATGTAACGCAGTCCTACACCTGCTGCATGGATATAGTTTCCGCTAAAGTTATAGCTTTTGTCCGTAATCATCGTATGGTCACTAAAGAGTGCTCCGTAAATATTTTTCCATAGAGGATAGTTTGCCTCAAAAGAGAAATTAAGCATACTTAGCCCTCCCTCAATCGAGTCGCGTCTATTCGACTCTATAACACCTATTTGTCTAAAACCGTAAGCGCGGTTAAAGAATGCACCCCCTGCATAAAGAAGCTTGGATGCGGGTATCTCATTGGCAGCTATATCTACTACACCGTATTTGCTTACGTTAGCCAGCGTCAAGTCGCCTATTGTATGAATCACCCTTCCCTCTAAAAGTGTCTTAAGATAGACACCGGCATCGCTTCCGTAGGGTAGACCATACTCCGTATAGGCAGAGAGATAGTACCCGTATTTAGGGTTTAGTTTTGAGTCTCTTGCATCATATATTGCATGTATATAGGGATAAAAGAGCAAAAAATTTCCCTCTTTGACAGCCTGAAGCAGATTTTGATTTCTTCTGAAATTATTCAGAAGTGAAATATTAATATTTTCAACTGCCAGCCCTGCATTAAGGCTTAGTCTTCCTTCATGGCTTTGCAAGTAGGTCCTTAAAAATGATTTCTCTTCTTTAAATCCTATAAATTCCAAATTGGAATATCCTATATTGCTCCCAAAATCGACACCATATCCAAAAGCTCTAAAGAGCACCGGTTTAAAAAAGTCCAGCGTAATGAGTTGCTCTCGTTGCGACCAGGAGCCTCTAAGGGTGATTTTCTGTGCATTAGATAAAAAGTTGCGTTTGCTTATCATGCCATGCACTCTAGCACCTACAAAAGTGTCATATCCTGCACCTACTTCATAATGATAGGGTTGACTTAGTTCCGTGAGTGTAATATCTACCGGTACCTCATTATAAAATTTTCTATCCGTACCTAGAATAATACTATCAAAGGCATCCAAATCAAAAACTCTTGCATAGCTCTCTTGAATCTTTTGGGGGTCATAGCGTTCACCCTTTTTTGCTACCACTCTTGTCTTGATTATCTCGGGATCTATACTCTTAAGTCCCTTAATAATCGTATCTCCAAAGGTACAGATGTCACCTTTTTTCAGTCTGTAGCGTATATCCACACTATGTTTCTGAAGATCTACATATGCCTTTGTCTCTAAATCATAAGAGCAGTATCCCTTATTAAGTAAAGCTTGAATCATACCGTTTTTCGTCTCTATAAACGTTTTGGATCTAAAGATCTCCCCTTTTTTTACTTTGATAAAATTTTGAATAGGAAAATCACTCTGTATATCTATCTTTTTTATCTTTACAGGTCTGTTTTCTTTAATCTCTAAAACCAGTACTTCATCACTCTTGTTTAGCTTAAATCTCGCATTGTAAAACCCCTCAGAATTATAAAAGCTCTTCAAAGTCGAAAGCAGCGTCGGAATCAATTTCTCTTTAATACGGGGTCTATCTTCTTTCCAAAAAGCAAAAAAACTTTTTCTTTCCACACTTAGCACCTCATAGAGTCTTTCAAGTGTAATATGTTTTTGACCTTGTATTTTTATCGGACGGGTAACGAGAGAGGTCTCTTTCTCTTCCGCAGAACACAGAACACTCATCATAAGCACAATAACAACAATGCCCCATCGATACTGCATAACATTAAACTCCTCTTGTGGGTGTATCATAACAAAATAACCCTAAACAACTAGTGGTCATTTCATTTTATTTCTCTTTTTTCGTTATAATGCTATTATTTAATATTAAAAGGTGACATGTGAGACAATTTTCAATAAGATTTTTAGTGATTGCAACAGCACTCTTTATCACCCTCTTGTTTAACCTGAACTTTTTTGAACAGGTTTTTAAAATCTACCCCATCACTATCTCTAACCTTGGATTTTTACTCTCTCTTGTCCTTATCCTTTATGCTTTACTTGTAATTATCTTCTCGCTCTTTGGCTTTAGATATACGATTAAGCCCGTACTGATTTTTACACTTCTTCTAGCTTCCTGTGTACAGTATTTTATGCAAAGCTACAATATCATTATGGACAAAACTATGATAGAAAACGTACTACAGACAAATATACAAGAGAGTATGGAACTACTCAGTTTTGAGCTCATAGTTTCACTGATTCTCATGGGTATCGTCCCCTCTGTTATTGTCTATAAACTCCCTTTAGAGGAGAAGGGGTTCAAAAAAGAGCTTTGGTCTACACTCTCACTTATCTTTTTACATCTCCTACTCATTCTCCTCTTGCTTTTTACTTTTTCCAAACACTACACCTCTTTTTTCAGAGAGCATAAAAGTTTACGTCTATATACCAATCCTCATGCAAGCATCTACAACAGTGTTGCCTATACCTATGAACACTTTAAGCAAAGAAATATTCCGATGAAAATCATTGGAGAGGATGCCGTCACCGATGCTCCGGCACAAAGAAAGAGAAAAATAGTGATCATGGTTGTAGGAGAAGCGGCAAGAGCAGACCACTTCTCTCTTAACGGTTATAAGAAAAAAACCAATCCTTTGTTAGAAAAAGAGGATATTATCAATTTTTCCAATCTCTACTCCTGCGGTACAACAACGGCCGTCTCGGTACCCTGCATGTTCTCTGTTTATCACAGAGACGACTACAGCAGTACAAAAGGCTACAATACCTATAACGTCTTGGATATTCTCTCTTATGCAGGCGTGCATGTTTTATGGCGAGACAACAATTCCGATTCCAAAGGTGTTGCGCTCAGAGTAACTTACGAACATTATAAGAGTGCCAAACGCAATCCTCTCTGTGATGAGACAGAGTGCCGTGATCTCGGTATGCTTGAAGGACTAAAAAATGTTATAGAAAAAAGTAGTAAAGATATACTCATCGTATTGCACCAAATGGGTAATCATGGACCTGCTTATTATAAACGTTATCCCAAAACATTTGAACGATTTACTCCCGTATGCAAGAGCAACCAGCTTGAAAAGTGTTCAAAAGAGGAGATAAGCAATGCCTATGACAATGCCCTGTTATATACGGACTACTTCCTCTCAAAAACTATCAAGCTCTTAAAACACTATGAAAAAGAGTCTCATACGGCGATGATATATATGGCTGATCATGGTGAATCTCTAGGTGAAGGCGGTCTATACCTGCATGGTCTTCCCTACTTTATTGCACCGGATCATCAAAAACATGTAGGTACACTGATGTGGTTTTCTAAAACATTTCCCATAGACAGAGCGCATTTGGCACAACAATCAAAAAGAAGATTCTCACACGACAATCTATTTTCCACACTGCTTGGGATCTTTGATATAAAAACAAAGGTATATGAGAAAGAGATGGATATGCTAAAAAATTAAGAAAGAAGATCTTTAACACTCTCTAAAGGATCTTTTCTCTCTTCAATCATCGCATATACCTCGTCTGCAATGGGAAGGTAGATACCCCTTTTTTTTGCTATTTTATGTAAAGCCCTTGCCGTAGGTATACCCTCTGCTACCTCTTGTAACTCATCTAAAATAGTCTCAAGCTCTTTACCCTGAGCAAGTCCGAGTCCCACTCTGTAATTACGTGAAAGTGTTGAAGATGCGGTTAAAAAGAGATCTCCTGCACCTCCTAAAGATAAAAAGGTTTCAGGCTTTGCGCCAAAAGACTCACCAAATCTTGTCATCTCTACTAGGCCGCGTGAAATCAATGCCGCTCTTGCATTGTTTCCAAGTCCGAGTCCGTCACAAATGCCACCTGCAATGGCTATGACGTTCTTGTAGGCTCCAGAGATTTCTGCTCCTGCCACGTCGTCACTCACATACCCTTTAATAAATGCAGGCAGAGCATCTGCATAGCATTGTGCCAAATTTTGATTGGCAGAAGATATGATTAAGGCAGTGGGAAGAGATTGCTCCACCTCTGCCGCAAAAGAGGGACCGGAGATAAATGCCAGTCTCTCTTTGCTGATAAATGCTTCATAGACTTCATTGAGAAATGCACCGGTATTTGCCTCTATACCTTTTGCTGCAACAAGCAGATTTTGACCGTGATCCACAAAATTCTCTTGCATCCACTGACGTACATATTGTGCAGGAATTGCAATAACCAGATAGTGATACGTCAGTGCCTCTTCAATACTTACAAAATTTTCTATATTTTTTTGCCGACGCGAAGTAATGACTACGTTGTTCTTTTGGCTATAGGCATGATAGAGTGCCTGCCCCCACTTACCTGCACCGATAATTGCTATTTCCATACTGCTTTCTATTCATATAAATTTTGACGGTAATCAAACAAATCGGCATCTTTAAACCGTGGCTGTTTGCGATCTTTTTCAGAGAGCAGTAGTTCTGTTCCGTCTATGCCCCACTCTATCCCTAAGTCCGGATCATTATAGAGTATACCTCTGTCATGTTCGGGAGAGTAGTAATTGTCCACCTTGTAGGAAAAGATAGCCGTGTCGGACGTGACCACAAAGCCGTGGGCAAAACCTCGCGGTACCAAAAGCTGTTTTTTGTTCTCTTCGGATAACTCTATCATCATATGCTCACCAAATGTCGGAGAGCCTTTGCGAATATCTACTGCCACATCCAATACACTCCCCTGAATGACTCTTACCAGTTTTGTTTGAGAAAAAGGAGGGAGCTGATAGTGCAGTCCCCTGAAAACACCCAATGAAGATTTGGATTCATTATCCTGTACAAAGTCTATCGTGTAAGCTAATCTCCTTTCAAGCAAATCTTTTCTATATGTCTCTGCAAAATAGCCTCTCTCATCCCCAAATATTTTTGGTTCTATGGTATAAACACCCTCTAATTTCGTCTCTTTTATCTCCATCTTTCTACCTACGCTCCTAGTACCTTCGCTTCTATGCTTTTCCATGCACTGAGTGCCAAACTCTCCGGGATTTTGACATCGTCAAAAGTCAAAATAGCACCCTCAGGTACATCTCTTTTTACGACAGCATCTTTCATAAGCCCTATGGGTACATGGTTTGGATGGTCTTTTATCTTAGCAGCAATACCCCGTACATCAAAACTTCCTATACCTTTTGCAATACGCTCACCCGATGCTAAGTCTCTTTTGGCAACGGTAACAGTACTAATAGTAGGGTTTTTACCATTATCTAAAAGCACGCCCTTGCCGTCAAATACCCTTGCAATAGTCTTAAAAATCTCCAGATGACATAGATGATAGGGTTTAAGCAGTGAATAAAAAGGTCCTTCACCCATTTTATAGTAGCGTAGCCCCTCTGCTTGATTTGCATCATGCTCCACGGTTAAAAATACCCCGGCAAACAGCTTAGATGAAAGTAGATAGTCGCTAATAGGTTCTCCTATCTCTTTAGCCTTTTTTGCGAGAATACTCCCCCCTTCTAAATCATCATCGTTCTCTAATCCTATGAGACCCTCTTGTGCAATCGTTGTGCCAAATCCATTGGCAACCAATGTCTGCTCTATTTGCATTTTAGTGCCGTCGGTAAATGACGTAACCATATCCAAGCTAATGCCCGACTTTCCGCCCCAGTACTTCATCTCCTCTAAACTGGGATTATGATTTAAAAAACCTTTGATATTGCCGTAAACAAGCGGTCTAAACCCCATAGCAACCGCCTCTTCGTGTAAGGCGGCCAAAACTCCGGGCTGATCGCCTTCAGCTTCGGTTACCATACCTTTGTCTATAAAATAGGAGCCTACCGTAACATGAAACTCTGAGTTCATCGTCACCACCGGTATGTTTACTTTTAAAATTTTATCTATAGTCTCACAAGCATAAATCGCATCGCCCGTACACTCTACAATCAAATCTGAACTTTCTATAAGGTCATCTATTTCATTGGTCATATTTTCATTGGATGGAAAATCTGATCTCTCCTCTATCGTTGATCTTGTAAGTATCTTTCCTACTTTGTAGTGAGGATGATTTAACAATGCATTCACAAACCCCTTTGCTATAAATCCTGTTCCAATGACACCAATTTTTTTCACACTATTCCCCTTTAAGATTCAATCACATCATTTTATCAAAAAAAATGTCAAATTATTTTGACTATAATCAAAAATCATGACTATTTGATCTATTTACACAGAAAATAGATTTTTTTCTATATTTTTCCATGCAGTTAATGCTAGACTAGCAGGTACTTCGACATCATCAAATGTCACAATACTCCCTTCGGCTATATCTCTTTTTAAAACAACATCTTTCATAAGCCCAATAGGTACATGGTTTTTATGTTCTTTGATTTTCACTGCAATACCGCGCACATCAAAACTACCTATACCTTTCTTGATGCTCTCCCCTGCTTTTAAGTCTCTCTTAGCTATGGTGGCTGTACTGATAGTAGGTACTTCATTATTATCAAGTAAAATACCTCTTCCTTGCAATACTCTGTCAATCGTTTTAATAATTTCGAAATAACATAGGTGGTAAGGTCTATCTAAGACAAAAAATGGACCATTACCCATTTTATAATTGCTTAATCCAATATGATGTGCATCACTATGCTCAGCAACGATAAACACGCCTGGCTTTACAGCGGGAGAAATAAGATAATCACTAATGGGTCTGCCTAACTCTTTTGCTTTTTTGGCTAAAAGTGCACCACCTTCCCAAGTGTCATCATTCTCTAGCCCTATGAGACCATCTTGTGCAATATCTGCACCCAGTCCATTAGCAACTAAGGTCTGCTCAATCTGCACCTTTGTTCCATCTGTAAAAGAGGTTGTCATATCAACACTAAAACCTTGTTTATCTGCCCAAAACTTCATATCTTCTTCAGTAGGATTATGTGCTAAAAAACCTTTCATATTTGCATATACTAATGGTTTAAACCCCATAGACAAGGCCTCTTCATTGAGCATAGCAAGTACACCGGGCTGATCACCTTCTGCCTCCGTTAGCAACCCTTTACCGACAAAGTACGAACCACACGTTACATGAAACTCGGCATTCATAGTAACTACGGGCAAAGAAGCTTTTAATATTTTATCGATTGAGTCTGCTGCATAGATAGCATCACCGGTACACTCTACAATAAGATCTGAATGCTCAATCAACTCATCCAAGTTATTTGTTAATTTCTCATAACAAGGAAAATCTTTCCTTGAACCTATATTTGAACGTGTTAAAATTTTCTCTAAACTATAGCTTGGACTACTCTCTAGCAGTTGTACAATACCTTTGGCGATAAAACCACTGCCTATCACACTTATTTTTTTCATAGAACTTTTTCCTTTCTATATCATAAATTTGTTATAATGTAGATATTATACCGATTAATGATAAAATCCCATATTTTTTACACCATAATAAATAGCGGCCAACTGAGGAATAGACAATGAAAAAGATAGGACTATCGATAGACTACAACAATATATGTAAAGATTATAATACCGTATATCTCGATAGAGACAATACGGATAGAGAGACCTTTGAATGCATGAACAAAGTCATGTCTTGGTTTAAACCTTTACTTTTAGAACTTATGAAAGAGTTTGGATATAATCTTTATAGATTAAACCAAGCAACTAAACTTAAACCTGAAGAGATCGTACAAAAACGATTCTTTTTTTACTCGCTAGAAAAAGAGATTATTGCTCAAACTTTTATATTAAAACCGGATGATACTCCCTACGAAAGCTTAAGTGACTGGGCTTTGGCTAATACACCGAGTGTACTGATACAAAATGACGATGAAGGTGAAGGAATCTATTTTTACTTTATTGAGAACTCCGATGAGCATCATTGGCTTTTAAAAAAATTTAGGGATTTTACTGTAGATACCATTCCTTTTGATAAAAGATAGTTCCAAGCTGCTTATCTACTTTTTTCGTCCCAGATTCCCTATCTTCCTCTTTTGTACGGTATCTCCAAAATCATCCAAATATTTTTTTTCGCCTATACAAACAATTGTATCCCCACTGTCTAGCTTATGGTTAATGCCTGCTGTAATAAAGGTAAAGTGCTCTCCTAGCTCTTCATCTATCATACCTACCAATAAAAGACCAAACCTAGAAAAGTCGATATCATCTGTCATCAATCCATGCAAAAATGAATTTTCGGGTATCACATACTCTCTAAACCCTATACCGTTTTTACGAGTTACAAACTCTTCTAAGAGTCGTGTTGCTACGGGACGGTTAAGTATATTATGTATTTTATGCGCAGAGACCTCATACATATCAATGACCTTATCGGCCCCTGCCATTTGAAGTTTTTTCGTTGTATGTATAGAGTCGGAAATCGATAAAATATAACACTCCTTAAAAAGCGAACGTAAAGAGAGGGTAAGAAAGACATTGAGATGTTCATTTTCCATCACGCAGACTAATTTGGCATAATTTTCAGGATGCAATGCCTTTAATGCCTCATCTTTGGTAATATCAATCTCTAAGCTGTCATTAAATCCATCCTCTACAGCCTCTTGACAATGCTGTTGATTATCTACTACTACTTGTACCTCAAATCCATCCTCAATCAACCCTTTTGCAATAAACTTCCCGTGGTTTCCATAGCCAAAAAGCAGTATACGGTATGCTACCATCAATCCCTCTCCTCTTCATACAAGGATTTAAAATAGTCCAAACTAATCTTCCTTCCCATCACCACAAGTATGTCTCTAGAGTGTACCAATTCCGTAGGAGCAGGATTAAATATAAAAGTCTTATCTCTTTGGATACCCATGAGTAATACTTTGGCACGCTTAAACGCCAAGCTCTCTATACTCTTTCCTATAATACCTTTACATCCATAGGCTCTTATTTCATCAATACGTGCTACACTTTTTCCCATAAGCATTGCATGTATTGCTTTATACATTACAGGCTGGGTAATGGCTGTATGTATCATACTGTTTGCTACAGTGTGCGGCATGAGTATATGATCGGCACCGGCATGTATAAACTTGCTTGCTATTGTACCGTCATTAACCCTTGCTACCACTTTTATACGCTTTGAGATACTTTTGGCATTGAGCGTGATATAGATGTTTTCCACATCATTAGAGGTTAGGCACAAGAGTGTAATATTGCATAAAACTGTGTTAAACTTTTTTAAGGTTTCATAACGGCTAGCATCTTCATTGATAGCATCATACCCGTCTCGACGTGCTTGCTCCATACGTTCAATGCTTTTTTCTAAAATAATATGGTTTTCATACGCACTTGCGTATTCCCGTAAAAACATTTTTGTCATCTGTCCATATCCACAGATAAGCAAAAAAGATTTGCTTTTATTGATCTGCTCAATAATACGGTTTTCTTTCAGCTCGCTCAACTTTTCAGAAAAAGCAGAAACAATGACTGAAGTGGCAAAAGAGATCATCGCAATCCCTGCTACAATAACCAACACGGAGATACTTCTTCCCTCTGCCGTCACAGGAGCAATATCACCGTATCCTACCGTAGATATAGTTACCAATGCCCAGTAAAATGCATCGAACAAAGAATCTATATTTGGATTTTGCTTCTCTTCCATCACATAGAGTGCAATACCGGCTGTCATCACCACAAAAATGAGTAAAAAAAGCAGCGTGAGCAACTCAAACTTTTTGTTTGAAAGTACTTGGGTAAACTGATTAATACTTTTAGTATAGCGCAAAAGCTTCAATACCCTAAAGAGAACAAAGATACGCAAAACCCTAACCGGTCTATAGGCAGGGAAAATCGCCAAAAGGTCTATCAATGCAGAAGGGGTAAGCATATAGCGTAGTTTCTCTTTCAAACCCTTTTTGAAGATAGCAAAAGCAGAGAACTCTTTACCTAAAAACCGAGCATCGTAATAGGCATTAACCACAGGTTCGGTGACATCATTATATACCCATAAACGTAGAAGATACTCAATCAAAAAGACGAAAGAGACAAAATATATGTCATAGATATCAATCCACTCAGGCACAGGGTGTTTAACCTCATAGACAAGAATAGATACAGAGCTCATAATCAAAAATATAATCGTAATATCTATATATTTTTTATAAGGGTTGTTACTATTGTTTAAGATATCACGTATAAACTTTTTTGTATCTCTGTAGCGCTTAGAGGCGTGCAGTCTAAGAGCAAAAGAGAGCAGTGTCTGATTCATGTTGCCATATCTTTATATACCCTAACCGAGTCTCTCTTTGAGTAAAGTATTAACCTTTGCAGGGTTTGCCGTACCTTTACTGGCTTTCATCGTCTCTCCTACAAAGAACCCAAAAAGTTTTTCTTTTCCGTTTTTATACTCTACTACTTTCTCTTCATTGGCAGCTAAAATTTTATCTATGATTTCCAAAATAGTGCCATCATCGCTCATCTGTGCCAAACCTAATTGATCTATGAGTGCATCTACATCACGGCTTTCATTCTCCATCATATAATCAAGTATCTCTTTGGCACCTTTTCCCGAAATGGTACCATCGGAGATTTTCACAAGGAGACTGCCTAAGGTTTTTGCATCAACAGGTGAGTTCTCTATACCTAATCCGGCTTTATTTAAACGGCCCAAAAGCTCGGATGTAAGCCATGTTACCGCCGTTTTTGGCCGGGCACCCTGCTCTAGCATTGCTTCAAAATAGTACGCCATCGCTTTATTTGCCGTAATGACCAGAGCGTCATACCTTTTGATACCAAGCTCATTCGTGTAGCGAGCTACTTTGTCATCCGGAAGTTCAGGCATCTCTTTGGCTTCATCAATCATCTCCTCAGTGACAATCAACGGACGTAGATCCGGATCCGGAAAATAACGATAATCTGCAGCCTCTTCTTTCCCGCGCATAGAGCGTGTCTCACCTGCTTCTACATCCCATAAGCGCGTCTCCTGCCAAATTTCACTTTCATAGACACCATCTTCATAGGCTTCAATCTGCCGCTCTACTTCATAGGCAATAGCTGCAGCTACAAATTTAAAAGAGTTAATATTTTTAATCTCTACTCTTGTGCCAAAGCGCTCTTCTCCTTTCGGGCGGATTGAGACATTGACATCACACCTGAAAGATCCCTCTTGCATGTTGGCATCTGAGATATCCAAATAGCGTACCGTTGTATGAAGCTTTTTGAGATATGCCACTGCCTCATCGGCACTTCGCATATCGGGAGCGGAGACAATTTCCAGCAAAGGGGTTCCTGCACGGTTCAAATCTACTTTGGAAATACTTCCCTCATGTATATTTTTACCTGCATCTGCCTCAAGATGCGCTTGTATAATACCAATGCTTTTTTTACTACCGTCTGGTAAATCTATCTCTAAATCTCCATCTTCTATAATGGCAGTAGTAAATTGTGTAATCTGATAGGCAGAAGGGCTGTCCGGATAAAAGTAGGATTTTCTGTCAAAATAAGAGGTATGATTGATCTTGGCATTGAGTGCATATCCAAGTCTCATAGCCTTTATGGCAGCTTCTTTGTTAACCACCGGCAATGCTCCGGGAAGGGCAAGACAAGTAGGACAGGTATTGCTATTTTGATGCATAGCAAAGCTTGTAGGACAAGCACAAAAAAGTTTGGTTTGGGTATTTAGCTGTACATGAACCTCAAGACCAATGACGGTTTCAAACATAGAAGTAGATCCTCACGTATTTATTCAGATATTATAGCAATATTGCGATTAATCCCGAAGCAGTTTCTCCAGCAGTCCGGTCTGTTTTTTAAGCTCTTCAAGTCTCTCTTTGCTAGTGATAAAATACTCTAGCAACAGCACGGATACGATACCCGGGAGTGCTGCAATAAATGCTGAGACAAGTGCATAAAAAAAGGTCTCTTCATAAAAGAGCAAAAAAGAACTCACTGCTCCTACAAATATAGATGCCCAAGCAACTCCCAAAAGAAAGCTAACTAGAAAACCAAGAGGTCTATTGCCCAATCTCATTGGTCTAATTAATGATCCTCGTCAATGGCTATGGCACCTGCTAAATAGACATAGGTCAATATCATAAAGACAAAGGTCTGCAAAAACGCCATAAAAGTCAAGAGTACCAGTGGTGTGATAGGAATAATCCAAGGTACCAACATAAGCAGTACCCATAAGAAGAGATCATCTCCTTTGATATTCCCAAAAAGCCTGAACGAAAGCGATACAATGCGTGAAAGGTGAGAAACAATCTCTATAGGATACATTAAAACCGACATGGCAAATTTCGCTATGGGGTTCATCTCTCCTAGATGAACAAAACTCTTTACATAATTGAATGCTCCATGTTTTTTAACACCTTCATAGTTATAGTAAACAAAGACGACCAAAGCCAAAACCAGTGTTACGTTGATGTTGGATGTAGGTGATTCAAAACCGGGAATAATACCAATAAGATTATTGATAAGCACAAAGAGCCCTATCGTTGCAACCAGCGGCAAATATTTTCGTGCATGCTCTTCGCCGATAACATCCTTACCCATGGCAATGACACCCTCTAAAAATGTCTCTAGCACATTTTGTACACCATCCGGAACAGCTCTAAGGCTTTTGGTTGCCATTTTGGCAATAAATAGAATGATGACCGCGGTTAATATCAAATGTGTAACAAACAACATCTGTCCATGTCCGAAAATAGCACCCAGATATGTAAAAATGCCTTCCATAAAATATCCTCATGTGTTGAATTATTGGCATGATTATAGCCTTTTTGTACTTAATGGATACCTAGAAGCGGCTATTTGCTACTCTAATTTTTCCTGTCCTAGTCTGTAAAGGGCAAAATCGTATTTCATGGGGTCGGCTTTGTCAAAGCGCTGCAATCTTTGGGTAATCTCAAGCACTGCTTTCATATCGTAGCTTTTTCGTTTTAGTAGTCCTAATCGCCGAGAAACCTTAAAAGTATGGGTATCAAGAGGCAAAAGCAGATCTTTTTTGTCTATCTTTGTCCACAATCCTAAATCTAGATGATCTTTACGTACCATCCAACGCAGATACATCATATAGCGTTTATAGGTACCCATTCTATTTTTGTTGCCCGGCAACGATCCTACCAAAAAGTCATATCCTCTGCTTTTATAAGGATAGACGGACCTTAATCTATCGATCAATTTCCATAATCCCTCAAGAATATCCTCATTTTTACGATACCCCGCATAGACAATATTTTCGATACTATCTATCTCCTTGAGACGCTTTAATGCTATAAAAAACGAAGAGATATCTTTAGCATTTTGAAAACGGTAATAGTGTGAACTAAGTGCTTTTGTAATCGCTTCATCACTCTCTTTTAATAGCCTAAAATCCAAACTTTGCAAAAATTTTACAATCAAAGATACATTGCCATAAGCAAAAAGTGCACAAATAAGTGCTATAGTTTCATCAGGATACTCTCTTGCTATAAGAAGAGGATCCGGCTTTTTTGGAGAGATTTCAAAATAGCTGTTTCGTCTCTCTGCCTCTTTGTCTAGAAGTGCCTTGATCTCTTTGAGTCTCATTAAAACGTAAAATGCTCACCCAAATAGTATTTTCGGACATTTTCATCATTGGCTATCTCCTCTGCACTGCCTGATGCAAGCATCTCACCGCTTCGCATCACATAGGCTCTGTCACAGATACCCAAAGTCTCTCGTACGTTATGATCTGTAATGAGTATACCCATATTCAGCTCTACTAACTGACGTATAATGGCTTGTATATCAATGACTGCTATGGGATCTACTCCCGCAAAGGGCTCGTCTAAAAGCAAAAATTTAGGTTCTCCTACCAAAGCACGTGCAATCTCGACACGTCTTCTCTCTCCTCCGCTTAAACGTATACCGAGTCGTGAACGTATCGGTTCAATATTGAAAATTTCAAGAAGCTTTTCTATACGCTGAGCTATTGTCTCTTTAGAGAGATTCAGTGCCTCTGCTGCAATAATCAGATTCTCCTCTACCGTTAAATCTTTAAAGATACTTGACTCTTGGGGCAGATAGCCTATTCCCATCTGTGCTCTTTGACTTAACGGCATGTGGGTAATATCCTCACCGTCTAAAAATACCTGCCCGCGTGTGGCATGCGTCAATCCACACACCATATAAAAAGATGTGGTCTTTCCTGCACCGTTTGGTCCTAAAAGCCCTACGATCTCTTTACTTCGAATCTCCAAAGAGATATCATGCACAATCTTGGTTTTTTTAATAACTTTTGCAAGGTTTTTTGCCTCAATAGTATGTCTCACGCTTCCATCCTGTAGATTCTGCTCTTTTCTCTTGGCTCTATCTCTATGGTGAAAACATCATATCCGATACTCTGTAAAAAATCTTTCAGTCTCTTGCAACCCCACTCTACCAAATGCCAGCCTGGTTTTTCAAATTCCTCAACAAGCCCTGTTTTCATAAACTCTTCATAAGTCGTTCGGTATAAATCGTAATGATAAAGATCTTTTCCTTCACGCCCTTCATAACAGTGCTGAAGAGAAAACGTAGGTGAAGTGACTTCTTCCATCACACCTTTTGCTTTTGCAATGGCCTGCGTAAGGGTAGTTTTTCCTGCGGCGAGATCACCGCGCAAAAAGACTATTGCATTTGAAGGCAGTACCTTATCTAAGTAATCTACCACCCTCTGCAACTCATCCAATGCGGCCTCTATCTCTTCCATACTTATTTTCTAATCAACTAATTTATGTGAAACGTCCACCATAAAATTCAGGTGTTCTCTGGCCTTTGAACTCTCCAGCTGTGCTTTTGACATCTCTATCGCTTCTTGGATATCTCTTACTCTGCCATCGACAAAGAGAGCAAAAGCAGCATTAAGCAGTACGATGTCTCTTCTAGCACCGGACTCTTCGCCTGAGAAAATATCTCTAGTAATTTGTGCATTATGCTTGGCATCTCCACCGCGTATCTCCTGCTTAGATGCGAGCTTGAAACCAAAAGTCTCGGGATTAATCTCCCCCTCGCTTATCACCCCATTCTCTATATATACAAAGGCTGTATTGGCAGAGATACCTATCTCGTCCATACCGTCCATACTAGAGAGTACATAGGCTCTTTTAGCCTCTAACTCTAAAAGTGCCTCCGCCATAACCTTTATATAAGAAGCGTCAAATACACCAAGCAAGTATTTTTTAGCCCCTGCAGGGTTTGTTAGTGGGCCCAATAGGTTAAAAATCGTCCTATGTTCAATAGACTTTCGTATAGGCATTATATGTTTCATTGCAGGATGATGATCTGTGGCAGGGAAAAAACAAAACCCTGTCTCTTCAAGCATTTTAATCTTATTTTCTATCGTTAAATCAAGATTTAAGCCTAAAGCTTCAAGCAGATCGGTAGACCCGGAGTTAGACGTAATGCTTCTGTTGCCGTGCTTTGCCACCACACGCCCCATAGAAGCCAGCAGTAAGGAGACGGTCGTAGAGATATTAAAGCTCCCGCTTTTATCGCCCCCTGTTCCCACGATATCAATAGCCTTTCCACGAAGTTCATCGGAAAGATGCAGTTTAATCGAGTGCTTTCGCATCACAGAAGCCGCAGCTGCTATATCTTCCCCGCTCTCCCCTTTGTTATAAAGATCTATGAGGAGTTGACGTGCTTCATCCGTAGGCATTTCGTTGTTGAAGAGTTTTTCAAACTGTGCTTTGATATTCATTTATAGTTCCCTTACAAACTCATCTTTCTGAGATTTGGCAATGGTCTTGGTTTTAGGGATTTGTAACACTTCATAGTGTTTTTCACCTTTAAGGTAAGCAATAGTTATCTTATCTCCTATCTTAACGTCTTTAGATGCTTTGGCTTTCATGTCATTGATAAACACAACACCCGATTTAAGCATATCCGTAGCAATGGTACGGCGTTTTACTACATTCACGGCCGATAACCATTTATCTACTCTCATCTATTTTCTCCGTAAAATAGAGTCCTCACAACCTTCCTTTTACACGTGCATAAAATAGAAGGATTAATGTAAATCCTCATTCAATTTTACCTCACGCGTACTGCGTCTTACGATAATCTCGCCTGTTGTAGAGTCTTGTCTGAAGTGAAGACCGTTAAGCCCCTGAAAAGCATCTGCTCTAAATGTTGTTTTATTTTCAAACGATACATTTGGGTTGGCTTTGACAATCTTAGCCAACTCATCCGGATGTACCCTGACCTTTGTCCCTGCAAAAATCGCTAGACCTCCATCAATAATACATCCGTCTCCTAGAGGGATACCACATGTAGAGTTTGCACCGAGTAGCGTATTTTCTCCAATACTTATAGGGTTCCCATCCGTTCCGGAGAGAACGCCTAAAATACTCGCTCCTCCGCCTACGTCAGAGCCTGCACCGACAATCGCTGAGGAGGAGATACGTCCCTCAACCATCACCGGACCGAGTGTCCCTGCATTAAAGTTAATATATGATGCTCCGGGCATTACCGTAGTTCCTGCTGCCAGTTGTGCGCCCATTCTTACTTTAGATGCTTCTAGGATTCTGGTATTGTCTGCAGGAATGATGTGCTGCAGGTATCTTGGGAATTTGTCCACTGCATCAATATAAGGGAATGTACCGTTTAACTTCATCTCTATTTCATTCTCTCTTAGATACTCCAATTCATACGGTCTATTGCCTACCCATGCCACATTGTGCAAAATGCCAAAGGCACCATCAAGATTGACTTTTCTTAATTCTGCTTTGCCTAAAGAGAGTGCATATAGCTTTAGGTAAACTGCTTCAACACTAAGCGCTTTGCTATCCTCAAAAAGAAAAACGATTCTAAAGTTTTTACCGATATCACCCATATTTGCAAGGGTTTTAATCACTTGCACATTTTTATGTGCCTCTCCCGTGGCCTCTGCCAAATAGGGGGTAAAAGCTGCCATAGCATTCTCTACAAAGTTTTCGTTAATCGTTGCTACAAACTCAGATCCGGAAAAATCCACATCTATTTTAGCCTCTTGTAATGCCTTGATAAATACTGCTGCCGAACCGAAATTCTCTTTCCAGTTCATACATCCAAAATTTGCTTGAAGAATCTTTTCAGCATTTTTCTGACCACGGTCAACCCGTGCTATACCAAATGCCACAGGCTCCTTGTACCCTGCTTGTGAAGTTACTTCTGTGACCAATGCTTTAAATGCTTCAGTCGATTGGACTGTTTCAATTACCATAAAATCTCCTAAAAATGATTAAGATGATTATACTTTTTTTAGTTTAATAAATGCTATACTTCACGCTATAATCTAACCTCTTTTTATTCTTGCTAGTAATGATAACGGCAAGGCACCGCCCAAAATACGCTGTTTCGTTCATAGCGTGATTTTCTACATTTTATCTATTTACTACGACTTCCTCTGGGTTACGATATATCATCAAAGATGAACTTAAAATAGTTTTGATGTAACGGGTTTTGAAACTTGCTTGTATGTTTATATATTTTCTGTGTCCATGTCCGTTGATGTTCTTCACCAAAAATCCAACCCTTCATATTTTTTGTTTCAATCACGAATATTCCATATTGTAAAACAATAATATGATCAATTTGGGTAGTTCCGTCTTCTGTTGGAAGTGTTACGTTTTTCAGAAGGTGATATTTCTTTTTATATAACCTACTATTAATTGCTAAATTAACAAGAAATTCACCGGCTATACCTTTCTCGATTGGTGTTTTAAAAAACATTACAATTACAATAATTGGTAATAAATACCAAAATGTAATATATTTTTTGATAATACAGTAGATAATATGGTTGAGTAATCTATCATTTTAATAAAATCCTTTTCGTCATCTCATCAGAAAAATAGTCAAGTATTTATAATACACTCCCTATTTTGTATACAAAAGAAAACCCCTTACTCTTTTTCAATAACAACACTATTAAACTAAAAATATCAAACATTGTTAAAATATACTTTAATCCACTCTAAGTTCCCCAAGTTATAATTCACTTATGAAAAAATACCTCCGTGGACACAACAAACAGTACTTTTGCCTTGCCGTCATAGCGATGTACTCAACGTTGCATAAGCTTTGTACGCTAGACGGTAACTATCAGTACCATAAACTTGCGTATTCGCTTGTGCCTCATAAAACCGCTCCTCCATTGACAGGACGCGTATAGAGCAAAAGCTCCATACACTACGCTGACGCTGTGTCGTCTTTTACAGACGGTTCACGAGAGCAATCGCTTTAAAAGCAAACATACCCATAAACATAACATATCGGATAATACCATGATAAAAAAAACACTAAGCCTAATAACGGCTACACTACTTTTCAATACAAGCACTTTTGCAGAAGAGACACTGCAAGACATTATAGTAGTCTCTGCTACAAAAACTACTCAAAACCTTAAAGATGTCACATCCAATGTAGATGTCATCACGGCACAAGAGATAGAAGAGAGAGGATTTACTACGGTGGCTGAGGCCCTAGACTCTCTAGGAGGTATCAGCCTGACCCAAAACGGCGGACTGGGTCAGAGTACCTCCGTCTATCTAAGAGGTATGAACTCCCAAAGAACGCTTGTCCTCATCGACGGCATTCGCTACAACGATCATACAGGACTAAACGGTGCACCGTTTGAACACCTTATGGTAGATAATATCGTACAAATAGAAATCATCAAAGGTGCCCAATCGGGTGTCTGGGGGGCAGATGCCGGTGCCGGTGCTATCAACATCATTACAAAGGATACACGACAAGGGACACACGGCTCTATAAATGCAGAACGAGGAAGCTTTAATACTAAAAAATACGGTATTAGCCTATCTCAATCCGTTGATGACTTTTATCTTAAAATGGCTCATCATGTCATCGAAAGTGACGGCTTCTCCGCACAGACAAAAGGCAATGTAGATTTAGAGAGCCTTGAAGATGACGGCTACAAAAATAAAACAACAGTGTTTCATGCAGGCTACACGATCAATGAGACAAACAATATAGATATTTCTCATACTATTATAGAGGCGAGTGGTGAGTATGACACATTTGGAAATCCAAACGGCATAGCAACCTACACAAACAATGAGACTTTTTCATCTATACACTTCAACCATATAGACAGCTTTAATACACTGAGCCTCTATGCCAAACGCTCTACTTTTGAAAGAGACTATACGGAACCCGACTTTACGGGAGTTGTTAAAACCACTTCTTATAAAGGAAAGGTTGAGGAGTTGGGTTTCAATTCTAAAATTCCTTATGCGGGTACGGACTTTTTGGTAGTGGGTGCAGAGTATAAGAAGTTTATAGAGAGTGACAACATACAAAAATCGTTTGAGAATAAAGGTTTTTTTGTCACCAACAGTAACACTTTTCATGGATTTTTAGGAGGAGAGACAATATTTACGCAATCTTTTCGTCACGATACCTACAGCGTATTTGAAGACAAAAGCACATTTAAAATAGGACTCAAACATACGCATGAAGCCATAGAGGGACTTACTAGCTCTATCAATTTCGGTACAGCCTATAACATACCTATCCCCTATCAAATCTACTCTCCCTACGGAAATGAGAGACTTAAACCCGAAAGCACTGCTTCCTTTGATATAGGCTTAGCCTATAAAGATCTTGCAATCAATTATTTTCACACCAAAATAGAGGATATGATAGATTTTGATACAACAACATCTAAATATGCAAATATAGCAGGCGCTTCCAAAATTTCAGGAGTAGAGCTAACATACCGAAAAGAGCTCTTTTGGGATCTTTTACTCTCTGTAAACTATACATACCTTCTAAAGGCCAAGGACCAAAAAGGTAATAGACTCAAAAGACGTCTTAAGAATACGCTAAAGCTTTTCCTTGATTACGACGGAATTACCGACCTGCACTTAAGTGTGAATCTTCAGTATGCAGGAAGCAGAACCGATACGAAGTTTAATCCTGACTTCTCTAGTTCTGATATAGAGACCGGCAAATATACCCTGCTGAATGTAACGGGAAACTATACGATTAGCAAAGAGATAGATATATATGCTAAAATTATCAATCTTACAGACGAAAGATACCAGAGTGTCTATGGGTATGCTACCTCTCCTAGAGCATTTTATGCAGGAATGAGAGCAAAGTTTTAACGGTTAGGTAAATTGAAATAATTGCCTTTTCTTTTTGATTGTGGCGTTGTTTCCCTCTTACTTTTCTAGAAAAGTAAGCAAAAGTCGTCGTGGCTCTCGAATCGCTCCGCTTACAAGGGCGTTCGCCACGACATTATTAAATGGAAGGTGGAGGATGAAAATACTCTTAGTACTATTACTAACGCTTTTTGTGAACGCACAAGAACGCATCGTTACGCTCTCTCCTGCTATCAACGAAATTGTCTATGCTTTGGGTGCGGGCAGTGAGGTGGTGGGTAATACACAGTATTGTACCTACCCTAAAGCCTCACAGTCTGTACCAAAGGTAGGTGGATATTTTTCTCCTAATCTAGAAAAGATACTCTCTCTTAAACCAAGTATCGTCATCATGCAGCCCAATAACACAAAGCTCTCACAAAAGCTCAACACACTGGGCATCAAAACAAAAATGATA